>Ga0075160_10000503_pt1 | contig 24661 bp, 26 predicted proteins | sample JI91814C2DNA_FD_70969 | JGI IMG/M metagenome (GOLD analysis project Ga0075160, IMG submission 70969) | Wastewater effluent complex algal communities from Wisconsin, to seasonally profile nutrient transformation and Carbon sequestration -... | ecosystem: Engineered > WWTP > Effluent > Algae... | reverse complement strand
TTGTATCGCAGACACCTCCACGCCACACAGCTTGCCCTCTCTCAGCGTATTCCGCGTGGGCTCGCCTCTCCTTCCGATCGCATCATGTACGTGGACCTTCTTGCCGATCCCCGTTTCGACACGGATGATTTCAGTGATGCCGACCACTTGAACGCTGCGGGGAATCGCAAGCTGACCAGCATCATCGCATCCAAGTTGGATTCGATCCTAAGGCAATGACGGAGTGCCCCGTGCCTGTCCTAGCCTGTTCATGATCCACTGACCCTCCGCCTCAGAGAGATGGATCAGCAGCACCACACAGAAAGCGAAACCCATCTCCGGGATATCGAGCCAAAGCGCCGTGGCCAGGTGGAACGCCATGGCGGCGAGCAGCCATGCAACGCGGGTGCGGCGCCACCACAGCGCGAACGGAATGGTACACTGCAAGACCAGCACCGCCCAAGTGACCAGGTGGCAGAGCACGGGCCAGTTCGCCACGAGCGATGGCGCGAAGGCCTCATCCGTGAGCACCACGCCAATGGCATCGCCGCTCGGCCAAAGCACTCCGGTGAGCTTGTGGACCGCAGTGACCGCATAGGCCAACACCAGCTGTGATCGGATCATCCAGAAGGACAAGGTGCGCAACCAGTTCCGCCATGAACCGGGGGAACCTTCGGCAACCGACAGGCCGATGTTCCAGAACAGGACCACGGCCATCAACTGTTGTCCGCCACTTCCTGCCAACCACGCCTGACCCATGAGGTTGATCTGGACCCACCAAAGGACCAGCGCGGCGATCACTCCAGAGCGACGGAAGAGCCCCACAAGAGCCAGAACAATGCCCACCGCCACCATCACCGGCGAGGCCATCGCCATCGATGCCGCCCCGATCGTATGCGTGATCCGAGCGAACGGTCCCGGCGGGACCCAGCGCGGGGACAGGGGCTCGATATAGAGCACATCCAACACGGGAAGTACCGAAAGCAGGAAGCCCAACATCCAGAGGTGTAGCGCGAATCGGAACAGCCTGATGGTGGTGGGTGCGGCTGTCATCGCAGGACCAATGGTGTGATGCGTTCCTCCCGTTGGTACGGCTGCTCGGGATCGGTGATGCAGCGCTCCACCAGCCGCACCGGACCGACGGATGATCCTTGATCACGGAGCAAGCGCCCGATGGCTTCGGCGATCACCGGCTCCACGCGTGTGTGGCCTTCCACCACCCCACGCTGCGCGTTCCACGCCATGCCCCTGACCATGCGGCGATACAGGTAATGCGGGTGGTCCTCACCCAAGCCTACCCATCTTCCATTCGCATCGGTCACTTGCAACTGGCATGAGCAAAGTGGAGGATCGGGTGCGAACAGACGCCATTGCTGGTGGAACAGTGGACGGACATAGGCGATGGCCAAAGCACGCGTCCGTAACGGGACAAGGTCGGCTGGCAGGGTATATGCCGCCAACAGCGCGGTATGCCCGGCCACGAGCAATGGTATCGGCCAGCGAAGGCGCATGGTGGGGCAAGGATACGGCGGGTGATGTCCATGCAGCCGCACTTCGCACCTTTGTGCCATGAACGTCCCTGCCAACGACCCGGCCCTCCGCTCCTGGATCCCCGTGACCGCCGATAGTGATTTCCCCATCCAGAACCTGCCATTGGGCGTGGGCAGTTGGAACGGCGAACCACCAGTGCCGCTGACGCGTGTGGGTGATGTGATCGTGGACCTGAGCATCCTGGCGGACAGCGGCCTGCTGGACAGCACGGGCATTCCCCGCGAAGCCTTCGTGGCACCACACCTGAACGAACTGATGAAGGGCGGCGCGGCATCCGTAAGGGGCCTGCGTGCGCGGCTGAGCGAACTGCTGCGCCTCGATAACGCCGAACTGCGTGATGACAGCACGCTGCGCGAGGATGCCCTACTCCCCCCGGAGCAGGTGACCATGCACCTACCCGTGACCGTGGGCGATTACACGGACTTCTACAGCAGCCGCGACCACGCCACCAATGTGGGCACCATGTTCCGCGATCCGGCCAACGCGCTCCTGCCCAACTGGCTGCACCTGCCCGTGGGCTACCACGGCCGCGCCAGCAGCATCATCCCCAGCGGGGTGCCCGTGCGCCGTCCCATGGGACAGACCCGTCCGGACCCCGATGCGCCACCCGTGTTCGGCCCCACCAAACAACTGGACTTCGAACTGGAGGTGGCCTTCATCACCTACGCCGGCAAGCCGTTGGGCGAGCGCATCAGCACCGCCGAGGCCGAGGACCACATCCTGGGCCTGGTGCTCTTCAACGACTGGAGCGCACGCGACATCCAGGCGTGGGAATACGTGCCGCTTGGGCCTTTCCTGGCCAAGAACTTCGCCAGCAGCATCAGTCCCTGGGTGGTGCTGCTCGATGCCCTGGAACCCTTCCGTGTGCCCGGCCCTTTGCAGGAGCCCGAGCCCTTGCCCTACTTGCGTATCGAGCGCGACGGCTGCTACGACATCGCGTTGGAAGTGCTGATCACCCCCGAGAGCGGAAAGGCCAACAGCGTCTGCCGCAGCAACTTCCGGCACATGTACTGGAACATGGCCCAACAACTCGCGCACCACACGGTGAACGGCTGCAACATCCGCTGCGGCGACATGATGGCGAGCGGTACCATCAGTGGGCCGGAGCCCGGGAGCTATGGCAGCATGCTGGAGCTGAGCTGGCGGGGCACCAAGCCCCTGACCCTGGCCGACGGCAGCGAACGCAAGTTCATCCTGGACGGTGACACGGTGATCATCCGCGGGCATGGTGAGCGCAACGGCGTTCGCATCGGCTTCGGGGAGGTGGCGGCGAAGGTGCTGCCTGCCAAGTAGGCGAAGTCTGAAGTGGCGGGGGGAACGCCCAACTACATTTGCTGAACGAGCTTTCCCATGGATAAAGGTCCCCAACATCCCACGCCGCCCGCTGAGCCCGCGGCAACGTCCGCCAGACCAGTGATCGACCTGGTGGCGGAGAAGGCGGAGATCCTGCGCCGTTACCGGGGATTGCTGCGTTCCATCAAGGGACAACGTACCGCCGAGGAGAGCCGCCAGATCCGCAAGGCCTTCAACATCGCCGTGGAAGCCCACAAGGACCAGCGGCGCAAGAGCGGTGAGCCGTACATCTACCACCCGATCGCCGTGGCGCGCATCTGTGCCGAGGAGATCGGGCTGGGTGCGACCAGTGTGGTGGCCGCGCTGCTGCACGACACCGTGGAGGACACAGACCTGACGCTGGACGATGTGAAGGACCTCTTCGGTCCCACGGTGGCCACCATCATCGATGGGCTCACCAAGATCAGCGGCATGCAGTTCAGCACGGACAGCATCCAAGCGGAGAATTTCCGCAAGGTGCTGCTCACCTTGGCTCAGGATGTACGTGTGATCCTGGTGAAGTTGGCCGACAGGCTGCACAACATGCGCACCCTGGAGAGCATGGCGCGCGACAAGCAGCTGAAGATCGCCAGCGAGACCATCTACTTGTACGCGCCCATGGCCCACCGGCTGGGCCTCTACAGCATCAAGAGCGAACTGGAGGACCTTTCCTTGAAGTTCAAGGAACCCACGGTGTACGAGGAGATCAGCCAGAAGCTGAAGAAGGGAGAGGCCGTGCGGAAACGCTTCATCAGCCGGTTCACCCTCCCCATCCGGGAATCATTGGATCGCGAGGGTTTCAGCTATGAGATCAAGGGGCGGCCCAAGAGCGTGCACAGCATCTACAACAAGATGCTCAAGAAGCACGTCACGTTCGAGGAGGTGTATGACGTGTTCGCCATCCGCATCATCATCACCTCCCGACCGGAATTGGAGAAGGCCGATTGCTGGAAAGTGTACAGCATCGTGACCGACTTCTACCAGCCGAGCCCCGATCGCTTGCGGGATTGGATCAGCCTACCGAAAGCGAATGGTTACGAGAGCCTGCATACCACGGTGATGAGCCCGGGTGGCCGTTGGGTGGAGGTGCAGATCCGCAGCCAACGGATGGACGAGATCGCCGAAATGGGCCTTGCTGCCCATTACCGGTACAAGGATGGTGAGGAACCTTCCTCCGCCTTGGACAACTGGCTGAACAGGATCCGTGAAATGTTGGAGGACCCCAACTCCAATGCCATCGATTTCGTCAATGATTTCAAGTTGGACCTGTTCAGTGACGAGATCGTGGTGTTCACGCCGAAGGGCGAGATGCGGAACCTGCCCGCGGGTGCGACCGCACTGGATTTCGCTTTCGACATACACACCCAGGTGGGCCGGCAGTGCATCGGAGCCAAGGTGAACCACAAGCTGGTCCCCTTGAGCCAACCGCTGCGGAGCGGCGATCAGATCGAGATCATCACGTCACGCAAACAGCAACCGAAGGAGGATTGGCTGAACCTGGTGGCAACGGCCAAGGCACGCCACCGCATCAAGCAGGCCCTGCGTGATCAAAAGCAGAAACTGGCCGTTGTTGGACGGGAAAGCGTGCAACGGCAGTTGCGGACCTGGGGCGCCAAGGTGGATGACAACAATATCAAAACGCTGGTGGAACACCTCAACACGGCTTCCCCGACGGACCTGTTCTACCAGGTGGCCCGAGGGAAGCATGTGTTGGCCGACCTGAAGGCCCCGCATGTCAAGAACGGCCGACTGGTATTGCCCAAGACCAAACCACAACCGGACGAACGTTCATTGGAGGAGGTGGTGGCCGAGATCAGGGGACACGACCATGGTGGGCTCTCGTTGGGTGATGATCTCCAGCGCATCGAGTACAAACTCTCCCCCTGTTGCAACCCCATTGCCGGTGATGACGTGTTCGGGTTCATCACCATGAACGAAGGCATCAAGATCCACCGCGTGAATTGCCCGAACGCCGTGCAGCTCATGAGCAACTTCGCGTACCGCATCGTGAAGGCACGGTGGAAGGGCAAGGACACGGTGGAGTTCCTCGCGGGCATCCGTTTCAGTGGGATCGACGATGTGGGTCTGGTGAACAAGATCACGACCATCATCAGCCATGAGCACAATGTGAACATGCGCGCGATCAGCTTCGAGAGCCACGACGGCATCTTCGAAGGCAAGGTGATGGCCTATGTGCATGATACCGACCACTTGAACTCGTTGATGGACAAGCTCAAGCGCGTGCGGGGTGTACGGATCGTGGAACGGGTCGACCAATAGCGGTCGGTAGCCATGGTCGGCGGCCCGGAGTTACATTTGCACCATGGTGCAGGTCGAACAACACGACAACGTGCAGCGGATCTTTACCGAGTATCTGGAACGGAACGGGCATCGTAAAACGCCTGAGCGCTTCGCCATACTCGGCGAGATCTACGCACAGGAGGGCCACTTCGACATCGAACGGTTGTACGTTTGGATGAAGTCCAAGAACTACCGCGTGAGCCGTGCCACCCTTTACAACACCATGGACCTATTGATGGATTGCGACCTTGTCCGCAAGCATCGGTTCGCCAGTGAAAAAGCCCAATTCGAAAAGGCCCACGCCTTTCGCCAACACGATCACCTGATCTGCGAATCCTGCGGCAAGGTGCAGGAGTTCTGCGATCCCAGGATCCAACAGATACGCAATACCGTGAGTGATGTGCTCGGATTCAAGGTCCAGTATCACGCGCTCCATATCCATGGCATCTGTAGCACATGCCAAGCCAAACGCCAAGCCCCATGACCGTGACAGACAAACCGACCTTCGACCTGGCCATCTCCGACGCCGCGAACTGCAAGGTGTTCCATATGAAAGGACGCCTCATGGACCAGCAGCAGGCCGATCGGCTCATGTCCACCTTGGACACGGAATTGGCCTCTGGCATCCGATCGGTGATCCTGGACATGTCCGAACTGCAGTACATGAACAGCACCGGGCTCAACATCCTGATCAATGTGCTCACCCGCACCCGCAACGCTGGTGGTGATACGCTGATCGCCGGGATGAGCAACAGTGTGCGCCAACTATTCATCGTGACCAAGTTGGACACGGTATTCATCATCACGCCCACGGTGGACGAGGCGGTGGCGAAGATCCCCGCCTGATCCCGCATGAGCGCGCGCATGGATGTGCTGCTCGGCGCCCAATGGGGTGACGAGGGGAAAGGCAAAGTGGTGGATGTGATCGCTCCGGAGTATCCGGTGATCGCACGTTTCCAAGGCGGACCGAACGCCGGTCACACCCTGATCTTCGAGGGACGCAAACACGTGTTGCACACCATCCCCAGTGGTGTGTTCCGCGGTGGTACCATGAACCTTGTCGGCAATGGTGTGGTCATCGACCCCATCGTGCTCATGAAGGAGATCAGCGCGCTGGAGGCCGTGGGGGTGGATGTGCGCGATCGCCTCCTCCTATCACGCCGTGCCCACCTGATCCTACCCACGCATCGTACCCTCGATGCTGCAAGCGAGGCCGAGAAGGGCAAGCAACGGATCGGCAGTACGCTCAAGGGCATCGGACCCACCTACATGGACAAGACCGGACGGAACGGCCTCCGAGTTGGTGACCTTGAACGTTCCGACATGATGGACCGATATTCCGCGCTCGTGCGCAAACACGAACGCCTCCTCGGTCTCTATGAGCCCATGGAACGCCCCGTGGACGCGGAAACCGAGTGGCTCGATGCGGTGGCCCGGTTGCGTGAACTACGGTTCGTGGATAGCGAGAACTACCTGGACGATGTCCTTCGATCGGGGAAACGCGTGCTGGCCGAGGGCGCACAAGGCACGTTGCTCGACATCGACTTCGGCACCTACCCGTTCGTGACCAGTAGTAACACCATTTGCGCGGGCGCATGCACGGGCCTGGGCGTCGCTCCCAATCGCATCGAGAAGGTCGTAGGCATCTTCAAAGCGTATTGCACACGAGTAGGAAGTGGTCCTTTCCCAACCGAACTGAACGATGAGCTGGGGGAGGCCATCCGCGCCAAGGGTCGTGAGTTCGGCAGTACCACAGGTCGGGCGCGCCGTTGCGGCTGGCTGGACCTCCCGGCCCTTCGCTATGCGGTCACCATCAACGGGGTCACTGAACTGGCCATGATGAAGGCCGATGTACTTGCCGGCATGAGCTCCGTGCAGGTCTGTACCGGTTACCGCCACCAAGGCCGGGTGACCGAGCGCATGCCCTATGACCTCACCACGGACATCGAGCCCGTCTACCAGGAAATGGACGGATGGGGGGAGTGCAGCGCGAGCGACCCGTTACCCAAGGCATTGGAGCACTACATCGCCCACATCGAAGCCGCCGTGGGGGTCCCGGTGACCATCGTATCGCTGGGTCCGGACCGAGCAGAGACCTTGTTGCGGAACGCCGCCGCACTGCACTGAGCGCTCCATGGGCCGCACAAAGCCCGGTACCGCACCACCTCGCACAGGCCTACCCGAAGAGTTGGCCCTTCGGTTGCGCACCGATCACGGCGTGGACACCACGGCCCTGGACCTCGCGCTGGCCGCTTCGTCACCGGTAAGCTTCCGTACCAACCCGCTGAAACCCTCACCCGCCTGCGGCACCCCCGTGCCATGGTGCGGTGTCGGACACGTGCTACCGGACCGTCCGGCATTCACGTTCGATCCCTTCCTACATGCAGGTGCATACTATGTTCAAGAGGCGTCGAGCATGCTCCTTGAGGAGGCGTTCCGGGTTTGTGGACTTACCGATCGGACCGTTCTGGCCCTCGACCTCTGCGCCGCACCCGGGGGAAAGAGCACACACCTCCGGAGCCTGCTTACCCCTGCTTCCCTATTGGTGGCCAATGAGGTCGACGGACAACGACGATCGGTGCTACAAGAGAACCTCTGGAAGTGGGGCCACGGCAATGTGGTGGTGACGGCTGGTAACAACAACCACTTCCACCGTCTGCCCGGGACTTTCGATGTGGTGGTGTTGGATGCTCCCTGCTCCGGTGAAGGCATGTTCCGTAAGGACCCACATGCATTGACGCAATGGTCGCCCGGTCTTGTTCAGCAATGTGCACGTGTCCAACGCGACCTGGTGGACGTGGCTTGGAGGAGTTTGAGGCCTGGAGGAGTGTTGTTCTACAGCACGTGCACGTGGGAGGAGTGCGAGAACGAGGATCACGTGCGCCACTTGTTGGAACAAGGGGCGGAACCCATCCTCCCCACCTCAGCACCATCGGGTGTGGTGACCTCCGGAGCACCTGGGCTCGGGTGGCGTTGCTACCCCCATCTCATCCAAGGCGAAGGTTTCTACTTGTCCGCGTTGCGGAAACCAGGACCATGGACCCCGCACGATGCAAGCACCCCGGCGCGTCGATCGTCTTCACCTTGGTCGGAACACCTGGTGGACCCGAGCGGGAGCCACCTGACCGAGCACAAGACGATACTGCACGCCGTGGACGTGCGCTGGCAACGGTCCTTGGATGCGCTCATGGCCGCGGTGCCTGTGGTGTCCCCAGGGATCCCCATCGCACAACCAAAGGGACCGGTCCTGCATCCACATCCCGCGCTGGCGTTGAGCCTTCTGTTGCGCCAGGACGCCTTCCCGGAACTGGAACTCGATGAACCGTCGGCGATCCGCTACTTGAAAGGGGAAGCCCTTCCCGCGTTGGATGCACGGGGTACCACCCGCGTGGTGCATCGTGGACTTGGACTCGGGTGGATGCAAGGAGCGGGCAGACGCTGGAACAACCAATGGCCTTCTGCGTGGCGCATACGGGCGGCACATCCTTCAGTGACGCGTGTATCTTGGTCCTCCATCCCGACCGGACAGGACAATTCAGAATAGCCGCGACCCCATGCTCCTCCGATTGCTTGATTGGTTCGAAGAGAACAAGGTGGGTGTGATCGGCACACTAACGCTGCATACGCTGGTCCTTTTCGCGTTCACCTGGCTCACGGTGCGAACCACACCTACCGAGGAGGAGCGCAGTGAGATGCGCATTGAAGTGGTGAGCGAGCCAGAAATGCAGGAGATCCTTGAGGAGATGGACCATCCGGACAGTGACGCCCCGCGTCAGGTGACCAATCTGACGAGCAACATAACCGCTGCCATGAAGCCGAATTTCTCCCAAGCCAAGTTGGAGGAACGGGTCGAGGAGGAGCTGCGGGCCATGGAACAGGAAGAATTCGAGCGGCTCGCCAAGGAACGAACCGAACGAGGCGAGGATGTGGAGATGCCACAACTGGACCCCAGCAAATGGAACAAGGAACTCTACCTCGATAAGGCTGCGGAGCCCGTGAAGGTGGAAGGGGCCACCACCGTGTGGCACGATCTGAAGGACCGCGTGCGGGCGAACGATGTCCCCGGCTACCTCTGCAAGGATCAGGGGCGTGTGGCAGTTGCCGTTCACGTGGACCAACAAGGTCGCGTGGTGAAGGCCGAAGTGAAGACGTCGGAGACCAGCACGACGAACGAATGCATGCTGGAGCACGCATTGACGTCGACGCGACGGGCCCGGTTCAACGCGAGTGGATCAGGATCGGGCATACAAAAAGGCACCGTCTACTTCCTGTTCCTACCTCAATAGTGCCATATAGTCAGTATAACTTGAAAACAATTAGCCATATTGGCATGCTCTGAGCACTGGCATCGGGTTTGGCGAAAGGGTGTTATCAACCCAACAAACAACGTCAGCCATGACCCTAACGAAATTCAGCCCCCGCCCGGTCTTTGTAAGCCCCTTCAATGAACTGGTCAACGAGTTCTTCGGCCGGGATATCGGTCAACTCCTTGGCCAGGATGAACTCAAGCGGCCTACGACCCATGTGAACATCGTGGAACGCAACGATCATTTCGACCTGCAGGTGCTGGCCCCGGGCTTCGTCAAAGAGGACCTCAAGATCCACGTGGAGAACGAGGTACTGACGATAAGCGCGGAAAAGAAGCAGGAGCAGCTGGATCAGAACGAGCGCTTCACCCGCCGCGAGTTCGTCCTCAATGGGTTCAGCCGAAGCTTCCGCCTACCCGAAAAGGTGAACATCGATGCACTGGAGGCCAGTTTCACGAACGGTATCCTGAAGGTGGTGATACCCAAGGCCGAACCGGTGAAACCCAAGGTGCGCGAGATCGGGATCGCCTGACCGGCGTACGAGGACCTAAAGAGAGCGGATCCGGAAGGGTCCGCTCTCGTCGTTCGGACCGAAACCTCCGCGGTCGGTAGGCGTAGAGAAGCTACCAACCATTCTCCCATGGCCTTGCATGCCCCCCACTTGAGCTACTATCGCACCATCCTGGACAAGATCAGTTGGGCGGATAGGGCGACCTTTCGAAAGGAACTCCGCAAGGCGTTCCGCCGATGTTCCGAGGAAGAACGTACTGAACTGAAGAACTGGTTCAGGAACACCTGCGTTTGCCGGAACGCCGCGCCTTCCTCAGGAGATGCAGGCCCTGATCAGTTGAAGTAGCGACTGTTCCAGTTCTCGTTGCTGAACTGGCCGAAGAAGGCGAACCATCCGAACACGGTGAAGCTGGTCATGACCAGTGCGTTCCAGACGAACATCAATGGCCTGTTGATCTGCCAAGCGGTGATCCATTCCGTGGGTATCGCAAGGGTGATCGCCAACGCCACGAGCAGCACGGTAGCGGCGAGGTGCACCGGGGTCCGCACGGGAAGGCCTAATAGGACCCGGAAGGGAGAAAGGTCGTTACCCCACTTGTGGACCAGGTAGAACCGGTCATCGCCAAGCGGCACGAACAACAGCGGATCCACCTCACTGTCACAAAGCTTGAAGCGTTCCGCAGGAGCCATGACCCGGAAGGCATGGATGGGTCCCCCTGCATGACGTTCCAACATGCGAATGGCATGAACTGCGTCATTGGGAAGTGGGCCTTTGAACAACCCACTCTCCAGGAACCGTAACCTGTATTTGATGCACAAGGACCTGATGGTCCCACCGGAGAAGATCCTGGCGGGGTCGGGGTTGCGTACCTCCACGGGACCCTTGCCGCGTGAGGTCAGCACCACGGCACGAATGACATCATCATGCTTCTGCTCCTGCTCCAGCATGCCATATACCTCCTGCATGAATTCATGTTGTCCCAGGAGGATCCGTTCCAATCGCTGACGGTCGAGGTGAGTTGCCATGATCGAACAACGTTGAATGTGACCGATCAGTTCGTCAACCGTTCTCCTCTTGACCAGCGCTGAGTTCCAGCTCGCGCACATGGGCAGGGGCATCCGCAGCAAGGGAGGTCCGTACCTGGCTGTTCGGCATGGTGAGGCGACAACTGGCCGACACAGCCAGCGGCTGGCGCAACGTGCCTTTCTCGACCACCACGTTCCAGTTACCGTCATACGGGATCACGAACCGGACAGGGCTCTCCTCATAGGTACCGCCGAAGTACGAATGGGTCTTCCCATTGGTATATGCCTTGTATTCCTTGGCGGTCATGAACTTCACCTTGGTCGGCTTGTCGATCTCCACCTCGATGATCTCCTTCTTCTTGCCCTCGTAGGTCTTATGCAGGAATTTCATGCATTCACAGGTTTGCGTAAAGATAAGGCACGACCATCAAAGCTTCACGCTCAGGACCGGCATGGAAGTATGATTCACGATGTCCTCTGTGAGACTCCCGTTCACCACGTGGAAGAAGCCTGTCCTCCCATGGGTGGCCATGGCGATCAGGTCAGCATCCACACTCTGGGAGAAATGGAGGATGCCCTCCTCGATGCTGAGGTCGTTGTAGACCGTTGCCGTGTAACGCCGTAGCTCGTGCCGCTGGAGGAATGCCGCTATCGCTCGGTGGCTATCCTCGCTGCGCTCGAAATTCCTTGGCGTGTTCACTTTAAGCAGGTGGATCTTCGGGTCGAACAGGTCGAACAAGGGCCTGAAGGACTCGAACTTCTCCACGTCCTGGTCGGAGAAGTTCGAGGCGAACACCACATCGTTCAATTCGAACTGGTCGACACGGTGTTTGATGACCAGCACGGGCATGGGTGCCTGACGGACGATACGCTGGGTGTTCGAGCCGACGATCCCTTTCACACCACTGGCACCGTGCGTGCCCATCACGATCAGATCCGCGCTCGCAAGCCGTTCGTTCTTGAATATCTCGGTCACATTGAGCTGACGCAGCATGAACTTGCGAAGCTCCACCCCGTTGAGGAACGGCAGGTCGGGAACCCGCGCCAGCTTGGCCTCGATCTCCTCCCTCAGCCGTTGGTTCTCGGTGTGGAAATCGGTCATTTGCTCGTAGGCGTGGACCACATCGATCAATGCGCCAGTGCGATGTGCGATGGCCGCAGCGACCCGCAACGCATCAGTGGCACAATCGGAGAAATCATAGGGTACGATGATCGTCTTGATGCTCATGTCATCACCGGCATTACCCGATCCGGTGCGCTGAAAGTAAGCCTTGAACGTCGATCGACAAATGACCCATCCATGGAACGGGTATACCACAGCGGTTACATTCGCGGTCGTCATGGACTATTTCGAGCTAGTCGCCACGGACCGTACCCCTACGGTGATCATCGATCCGCGCGCTGGAATGATGCAGCTTTCGGGTATCGCCATCCCCGAGAATGCCGACCGCTTCTTCACCCCGCTGCATGATCTGATCGATCGCTACGCCACCGCTCCTGCTGCGCGCACTACTGTGCGCGTTTCCCTTCAGTATTTCAATTCCAGCTCAGCGAAGTACCTGCTCGACCTGTTCCGACAATGGGAGGATGTGAATGCGGCAGGGCTTACGAAGGTCACTGTGGAATGGTGCCATGCGCACGGCGATGAGGATATGCGGGAAGCCGGGATGGACTACAAGTCCTTGTTGGAGATACCGGTCAAGCTCGTGGAACTCGACCGAACAGGTCCGTTGCAATGATCGGAGCGTCCGGTGGCACGACCTGACCAGGAACCGGGAGCGGTCCGTAGGAAGGTCTAGTGGTGTTGCCGATATCCGTCACGGATCGAAGCGTGCGCTCCATTGATGCTCGGAGACTGCTTTGCCATCCTTGAAGTACACGACCTCCCCCCATGGGTGTACCACTTTTCGCCACACCTGTGTCCGGGTTCCTTCGATGACCACCCGTTCATGGACCACCGCCCTACCCTCCTTGAAAATTCGATCAACGGCCTCGTTGGAAGGAGGAACGACAGGAGTTGTTAAGGACTTGCGCTTCACGGACCCTATCTCGACCGAAGGGGCCTGGGGCACTGGCACTGGCACTGGCACCTTCACCGGACGTGCGGGGACCGTCTCCGTGGCAGGAAGTGGTTGGGCTTCGGCATCGCGACGAGCGATCAACGCTTCCAGGTCCTGGATCTTCACCTTCGGATGCACGTTATAGGGCCTCAGGGTCCGTGCCTCGTGATAGATGGATAGCGCATCGTCGAATCGCCCCTCCTTGAACAACCCCTCCGCTTCGGTCATACGACGTTGGTAGGCCGTATCGGCCTGGGCATCCAATTCCTCCTGGGCCGCGATACGGGCCCGTTGCTTGGCGCTCAGTCGGGCGAATTCCGGCGTTAGGCTTCCGTCCCGCTGGGCCATGCACACCACGGTCGACCCCATCAGGAGAGCGACGGCAAGGGTACGAAGCGCGATATGGAGGGCAACTGGGAACATGGTCAAGGCCAATGCCGGGCGGTCGGCTCACCGTTCTAACGATGCATCCCCGTTGTACGTATGTCCGGGTCCTGGGTTCGCTTCCCCTACCGATGTCACATGGTCCAGACCCGGCCGCATCTATCTTTCGCCCTTGGTACGCTGGAGCCATACGATAGGTACGGCCCGGAACGTTCCTTCAACCGTAATCCCCGATCATGAGGAAACACACCTTCACCCTCATCGCCCTTACCGCGTTGCTCTGGGCCTGTACCGAACAACCCGCCGTTGATCCCCGTGTGGATCAGCTGAAGGCAGACAATGAACAGAGCATGGCCAAGGTGGCCGAACGGGATTCCATGATCAATGACCTGTTCGGCACCATGAACCGGATCAGTGAGAACCTCCGTGCCATTCGAAGCAAGCAAGGTCAACTGCTGGCGCCTGCGGATGCGGCCGAGCAAGGTGGCGACATGGAAGAGCGGATCATGGGTGATCTGCAGAGCATCGACGGCCTGTTGAACGAGAACCGGCAGTTGCTCGATAAGCTCCGGAAGCAGGCCAAAGGCAACGCCGCCGCGATCAGTGAGTTGGAACGGACTGTGGCCACCCTGGAAGCAAGCATGCAGGAGAAGGACCAGGAGATCGGCACGCTGAAGGAGCAGTTGGCGAGCACCAATAGCTCCCTCGCCACGCTCATCGAGATGTACCGGGACAAGTCCCAATTGAGCGACATGCAGCGCACCGAGTTGAACACAGCCTACTATATCGCAGGTACCTCCAAGGAGTTGCGCGATCGTGGTGTGCTCTCGAAAGAGGGTGGTGTGATCGGGATCGGAGGGGTGAACAAGTTGAACACCGCTTCACTACCGGTGGACGCCTTCACCCGGATCGATGTGGTTCGCACCACTGAGATCCTGTTGGGAGCGAAGAAGGCGAAATTGGCGACCTCGCATCCCGAAGGCAGCTATCGCTTGGAAGGAGGCAACAAACTGGTCGTGCTGGACGCCAATGCGTTCTGGAGCATCTCGAAGTACCTGGTCGTGGAAGTGGAGTAGCGATCGACCTTCAGACGCAAGAAGGGGCCGCCAAGTGAGGCGGCCCCTTCTTGCGCAGATTCATGCGGTCACTCCAGCGTGGCGTTCGGTGCGGGTGGAGCGGGCTTCGCTTGGGTGGCCTTGGTGCCAGCGCAACACGCCTTACCCTCTGCGGGTGCACATGACGCCGCCGTAGGGGGCGGACAGGGTTCCGAGCAGGCCTTCCAACCCTTCGCCTTGAGTTCCGCCAAACGAGCACGCTGCTCCTTGGAAAGTTGCTTCTCCACTGAAGCGTCATACGGTGCCATGGCCGCTTCGATACGGGCCTCCAGATCCTGGACCTGGGCGCGCAGCTCCAGTACCTCCAACTCTCCTGCCTCGAACGAAGCAGCCAACTTCCCGGTGGCTTTTTCATCCATCCCAACCGCTTGGGCATAGCATAGTGCGCGCCATTTCGCGTGGTCTTGAGGGGTGGTCTCCACGTCCTGTCCGAACAGTGGTGCCGTGAAGGCGAAGAGGAACAGTGCGGTGATGAATGTGGTCCGGCGCATCGTGCGTGGTATTTGAAGGTGAAAGTACATCATTGGCCTGGTCCGTTAAAACCAAGGGTGCTGGCAACACCCACGCTACATATGGTTCGGACCATTCAGGGATCAGTGTGTCAGGTGGTTCCTGCCGCCTGATGCCGGGTCCACCTTATCGGTGCGGCTACCCACTAACTTCGCTTCGGACGCGTTAGGTCCGAATATGCGCACTGAATACCCGGCAAAGGTCCTGTTGGCATGGGGCGAAGCGATCGCAGGTCACACCGGATTGCGCGATTGGCTGTCCAAGAACGGTTACCCCGAGCTCGGCATTTTCACGTTCGCGCTGCGCAACAAGCCGGATGCCCGTGCTTGGCTCATGAAGAACGGTCACCCGCACCTGATGGCCGTGATCACCGGGATCGAAGGCGACAAGAATGCCTTGCACTGGTTGGATGAACACGGATTCCAGGTGTTGAAACAAGTGGCACTTACAGGCGATGGTGATGAAGCTGCTTTCCAGTGGTTGGTAGGCCACGGGCACAAGGAGCTGGCCGTGATCGGCTATAAGATGTACCTGGTGAAGAGTGAGTTGGAGGACGACAACAAGGATCCGCACAAGTACGGTCAACGCTAGCGACGTGGCAACACCCTATTCCTCCCCCTCATCACCCAAGGTCCCGCTCAGCATGGAATTGAACAGGTCGCCGAACCGGACCGAACCTTGAAGCTGTTCGCGCCCGATCCTGCTATGCTCCGCCAAGCCATGCAGCACGAACTCGCACCATAGCCGGCGCTCTTCATCATCCAAGTAGGCGTGGTGGTCCTTGACCACTGAGAGCAACGTTGGTACTGCGGAAAGCCGCTTTGTGTAGGCCGTATCCGTGAGGTCCAATTCGAGATCGCAGGAATGCTCATCGAAGTAGGCCACGATGGCCGCATAGGGATCGGACACTGGCCGTGCACCCGACGCCTCGTTCTTGGGCTTCTTCCTGGTCTTCACGGGGTCGGGGAACAGTTCGGCGAACACATTTCGGATGGCCAAACCCAACAGATGCTCTGCCACCTTCTCCGGTCCTTCCTGCTCGCCTTCGTACACCAGTTCGATCTTACCGGTGATGGCTGGAACCACTGTTCGCAGGTCACCGATGCGTACCACGGTGTGTGACTCGCCGTTGCGGATAGCGCGACGCTCGGCCGCTCCGACAACGGTCTCCATTGCACTTATCGTCAATCGTGCGCTCACTCCGCTCTTACGGTCAACGAACTCGCTGGCACGCGCCTCCATGGCGATGCGTTCCACCAGCACCCTGATGAGATCGGGGACCCTCACCCGCTCGGCCTGTTCGGGTAGGCTACGGGTTTCCTGTCGGGTGATCCGCATCCCCAATTCAATGGAGGTGGGATAGTGCGTGAGGATCTGGGTCCCGATCCGATCCTTCAGCGGGGTGATGATCGCACCGCGATTCGTGTAATCCTCCGGGTTGGCTGTGAAGATGAACTGGATGTCGAGCGGCAAGCGCACCTTGAAACCACGCACCTGCACATCCCCCTCTTGCAGGATATTGAAGAGCGCGACCTGGATCCGCGGCTGCAGGTCCGGAAGTTCATTGATGACGAAGATGCCGCGATGGCTCCGAGGAATGAGGCCGAAATGAAGGACACGTTCATCACCATAGTCAAGCTTGAGGTTGGCAGCCTTGATGGGATCGCTGTCGCCGATCAGGTCGGCCACCGTGACATCCGGGGTGGCCAACTTCTCCGTGTAGCGCTGATCGCGGTGCAACCAGCTGATCGGGGTCGCGTCCCCATGTGCCGCGATCAGATCCTTCGCATAGCGCGACAGGGGCGCCATGGGGTCGTCGTTGATCTCACTGCCCTCCACGACAGGGACCCACTCATCCAATAGCTGGACCAAGGAACGGGCCATGCGCGTCTTTGCTTGACCGCGCAAGCCAAGCAGGTTGATGTTGTGGCCAGCCAGGATGGCCCGTTCCAAGGCGGGTACCACGGTGTCCTCGTAGCCATGGATATCCGTGAAGAGAGGCCGCTTCGCGCGCAGCCGGTCCATGAGGTTAGCGCGCAGCTCGGCCTTGACGCTGCGTGATGAATAACCGCTGGCCTTGAGCGCACCGAGCGTGGTGGGTAGCTTGTTCATGATTCCAATGTCGAGCGGCCTGGTCGGAAAGAACAAGCGCTGGTAGGGTTCGTTCAGGTCGATCGTCGGTTGCTGGTGTGGTCCCGGAACACCATATCGGCCAAGCCTTGGAGCCCGGTGTAGAATGCACGGCCCTGGTTGGCCTCGGTGAACCGCTCGATGAACCGCTGCAGGTAGCTGTCCTGAGCGATCATGAAGGTGGTGATGGGAATGCCCGCTTTCCTTGCGCGGACGGCAGCATCCAAGGTGCGCGATACGATCAGCTCATCCAATCCGAAACTGTTCATGTAGTACTCGCCGTTGCGTTTGATGCAACTGGGTTTCCCATCCGTGATCATCACGATCCGTCGGTTCTTGAGCTTCCGCCTGCGGAGGATGTCCATGGCCAACTCCAACCCGGCAACCGTGTTCGTATGGTAAGGACCGACCTGAAGGTAGGGCAGGTCCTTCAGGCTCACTTGCCAGGCATCGTTACCGAATACCACGATGTCCAACGTATCCTTCGGATAGCGTCTGCGGATCAATTCGGCGAGGGCCATGGCCACTTTCTTCGCAGGGGTGATCCGATCCTCGCCGTACAGGATCATACTGTGGCTGATGTCGATCATGAGCACGGTGGCACACGCGCTCTGGTGCTCGGTCTCTACCACCTCCAGATCGGACTCCCTCAGTTCCAGTCGATCCACCCCTCGGTGTTGGGCGTTCCGGATACTATCACTCATGGCCAATTGGTCCATACGGTCACCGAACCTGAACTCGCGACGGTCACTTGTAGGTTCATCGCCTTGACCTGTGCGCCGAAGGGTATGGCTACCACGGTCGCTCTTCTTCAAGGTTCCGAAGACCTGCTGCAACGCCCGTTCACGGATGAGCTTTTCGGCCTTGCCCGTGAGCGGGGTGCGCCCCCCCTTCTCCGGTCGTTCACCTATGATGCCATGTTTCCGCAGGTCCGCCTCGAACTCCTTTCGACCGTAATCCTTCGAATAGAAGCCATGTTCCTTGTCCACCTGGTCCATCCAATCGAGCGCCTCCTCCACATCACCACTGGTATGGGTGAGCAGCTCCAGGAAAAGAGGTAGCAGCTTTTCGAACGGCGTGCGGTCATCCTCGGGAGGGGTGAACTTGCTGAAGCGATGACCGACCATGATGATGGTAAGATAACACCGAACACCACCTCCGGTTCACAAGGTACCGGAATGAAGTGGCCCGCTCGGATCCGAGCGGGCCACCCAACGGAGATCAGTGCTCGCTACTGGAGCACGATGCTACGGACACCTAGAGCGGCTCCGTTCAATGTGGTACGGATGGTGTAATTCCCTGGTGCAACCCCGAGGATGTTCATCACATGCACATCCGAAGTGACCCGCTCTGTACGTACGACCCGACCTTGCATGTCGAGCAGTTCCACTTGGTCCGCACGCTGATCACCGCTAAGGTCGAGCGTGACACGATCGGTGGCGGGATTGGGGAAGGCGGTGAATACCACGTCGGAAGCATCCAGTTCATCGAGCCCTACCAGCGCTGCATCGCCGATGTACTCCACCGAACGTGCGACCGTCCATGCCATACCCGTGGACGTTGAATCCTCGGTCAGCTTGAGCAAGGGGTGAGCGGAAGTGGCGGAGAAGTAGTACGTGATGTTCGCGATCCTGGTCACCACCGCCAACGCGCTGTTGTCGGTGACCCGGCGCCGCACCTTGACGCGCAGCACCTCCGTGTTCGACACATTGGGCAAGGTCAACGTGCCGTGCCCATCAGCCGCGCCCGTCAAGGAGACCAGACGCGTGACCGGGAAGCCCAAGGCCACGTAGTTCGCCGTCCCCGCATCGGACCATGACCCGCCAAAGGAAAGCGGGAGTTTCAATTCCACGACCGGATCGGTGTAGGTCAGTGCCCCTTCAAGGGTTCCGCGCAATCCAACCACCGTGAGGCCCTCAGAGGTCAATGACCAGAAGGTCGAATCACTCCCGCCATCGGTGCTGGCCAGCGAAGCAGTGGGAAAACCACTGGTCGCAGCCGCGTAGTAGAAATTGCGGTTGCCCGTCGCACTCGGGAACAGGTCCCAATAGTTGATCTCGACGTCGGCACCCGAAGGACCGTTCCACGTGAAGTTGGTAGCTGTTTTGAGGGCCACGGTCTGACCCACTACGGGTACATGGGTGGTGGTGGTCAGTGTGGGTTGTGCGACCACGGCTGTGGCGATCACAAGGGAAAGCGAAAACGACGCGTAGCGTTGGTTCATGGTGCTGGTGTTCAGTATCGGTCGGTGAAGGTAAGACGGCAACGGCGACAGGAACGCTGCCCGGGGGTGGAAAGGATCGTTTCTCTTTGTACCATGAAATTCAGCGTAAGCGAGATCACCGAACTGATCAAGCACCGACGTTCCATCCAGCCCAAGGACCAGAGCGGCCGGGAAGTGCACCGGGAGGTGGTGGAACGGATCCTGACCAATGCCACTTGGGCGCCTACCCATGGGATGACGCAGCCGTGGCGTTTCACCGTGTACACCGGCCCGGGTCGCGAACGGCTCTCGAAATTCCTGGGTGAGGTGTATACCCGAACGACCCCACCGGACAAGTTCCTACAGCGGAAATACGAGAACGTGACGCTTCGCCCGCTGCAAAGCGCGGTGGTGGTAGCGATCGGCATGGTGCGTGACCCACTGCGCAAGGTGAGCGAACGCGATGAACTGTTGGCCATGGCTTGCGCGGTACAGAACATGCATCTGACCTGCACAGCGTATGGGTTGGCCGGCTTCTGGGCGACCGGTGGACCCATGACAGGAGCCGATATGCGGGATCTCCTCGAACTGGGTCCCGATGACCTGGCACTCGGTCTGTTCCATATCGGATATCCCGCCATCCCTTGGCCGAAGAACCACCGGCGTCCCTTGGACCAGGTGGTGCGCTGGGCCGATCAATGATGCACCCATGGCCCTGCTGAACATCACCAATTACGACGATCATCCGGAGGACCCGAACTGGATCGTTTTCCGGTTCGGTCGGTCCGACCTGTCCGTTGAATTCCGATCCGAGTTGGACAAGGTGGGCATCGCGTATCAAAGCGACGGAGCCTCGGAACCTCCTTTCCTGGTGGCCGTGAAGCAGCGGCATCGGGAGCTGGCGGTCCGAGCGAACTACCTCGTACTTGGCCGGCACCGGTCCCCCTTTCTTGCCGACGGTATCCTCCGCTGGTTGGTCCTGATCGGTGTGGGGGCCTTGGTCACATTGGCCCTGGTGGGGTACTTCATGGCCTCATAACGACCACACCCCGGTCGACCATTCCCATTCGGCGAACATTCCTGGTGATCGGATATCTTCACGCCCCTCCTGTCCGTTCAGGTCATATATGTATCGATGAGCACCCCGATCAAGTCCCCTCTCCCGTGGCTAGCCGCGGTCATGGCGACGGTGCTGTGTTCGCTGACGTTGACCTCGGCTGGACAGGGTCCCGCAGGCGAGGTGGTGGAGGCCACGGTGCTTTATGGGGATGGCCGATTGTTCGAGGATGACCTGTACTTGAGCGACGATGCCTTGTCGTGCCTGTGGGATAGTCTTTGTTCACTGCCCGATGCCTCGGAGGACCGGCTTCGCGACCTGGCGTTGTTCCGCCGGATCCGTGGCATGAAGGAGAACGACGTGTCCACCTTGGTCGATTCACTGTTCGCCTTGGATGATGTACCGTATGCGCTCATCAACGAGGTCGCTCTGAGTGCCCGTACCGCACCCACCCAGGATGAAATGGAACACAGTCATCCGGTAGGCTGGTCGGTGGACGGAGCCATACCCTGCCATGACCTGTACAAGACCTGGGATGTATCCAACGCCAATGCCTATGGCCCTGAACTCTCGGCCGGAGATAGCATGGCCCATCTCATTCTGACCAAGGAAATGGATGGTTGTGGGATGGCATTACCGGTACCCGGGGTCCTCACCTCCCGGTTCGGGTGGCGCAATGGACGAGCCCATAACGGGATCGACCTGGACCTGCGCACAGGGGAACCGGTCAGGGCCATGTTCCCAGGTGTGGTGCGCTTCGCCAATTCGTTCGGTAGCTATGGCAGACTGGTGGTGATCCGCCACTTCAATGGATTGGAGACCTACTACGCCCACTTGCACCGCATCAAGGTCGGTATCGGCATGGAGGTGGACGCCGGCACGGTCATCGGTACAGGGGGCAACACGGGTCGAAGCACGGGCCCTCACCTTCATTTGGAAGTGCGCTTCAAAGGTTTGCCCATAGACCCCTTACGGTTCTTGGACCTTTCCTCGGGTGCATTGACCACCAATGAATTCGTCCTGAAGCGCACCCGGTGGTCTTTCGTCGCGTTCCCCCGCGATGCCAATACCCATGTGGTGCAGCGGGGTGAACACCTTCAGGCTATCGCTGATCGTTACGGAACCAGCGTGGACGACCTGTGCTCCTTGAACGGTATCGGTCGCAGGACCCGTCTTTCCGTGGGTCAGGAACTCGTCGTCGGCCGAGACAAGGACCAGTGATGCGTCAACGCTTCCTTCTCCCGTTCGAATGGCACCCGTTCCTCTGTGCCGTATCGCTATTCACCGGGAGCCTGGTGCCCACGCTCATTGTGGCCCAAGCCGGTGTGACCACGCTAGGCATACAAGTGAAGCCCGTGGTACCCCTCGACCTTTTCGACCCTGAGATCACGCTGGAGCGTGAACATCTTTCCGGTGCCATCGAACTCACCGGAGGATATGCCTTCGGCATGTCGGTGCGCGTGGGTGTGAGCAATACCATCTCGTTCGAGACCGGGATCTCCCAGATCCAACGTAACTATGGCTATTCGCTGGTGAACGACACCAATGGCTACTCGGCATCGGAACGATTCCGGTACGTGGGATACGAGGTACCGGTGGCCGCTTTGGCCTATATCCGTTTGGGAGAACGGATGTGGATGAACGCAGCGCTGGGATTCTCCTTCGATGCATACCCGAGCGACGTGCAGAAGGATGTGGAGCGGGGCCGGATCTACGTGTTCCGGAACGACTGGGCCCAGTTCGCCACGTTGGCCAACCTGGGGGTGGAGTACCGCACCGAGGGTTCAGGATATTTCTACCTGGGGGCCAGCTTCCATCGGCCGTTCGGATCCATCGCCGTGGCGGACCTGACCTACTACGCTCAGAACTTCTTCCCGTACACGATGCGCGGAACGCTGGATGGGAGTTACCTCACGGTCGATCTGCGGTACTATTTCCATGAGGATGCCGATCGCTTGAAGACCCGTAGGAAGTGAATACCCGGGTCCGGCCTGCCCTGCCCCACCCATTCGCTACCTTTCCACGGTCAATCCGACCCTCATGACCAGAACGCTACTACTCCTTCCAACACTGTTCCTCGGATACCTCACCGCACATGGCCAAGCGCCGTTGAACGATCAATGTGCGGATGCCATCCCGGTCACCTGCGGCAACAGTTATTCAGGGACCACCGTGGATGCCACGGCCGATGCGGTGGAGGACTGTGTCACCGGTATCACGGCGCCCGGCGTGTGGTACAGGCTGGAAGGCGTGGCCGGCCAGATCACGCTGAGCACCTGTGCTGCATTCGACTACGACACCAAGATCAATGTGTACCAGGGCACGTGTGATGCCCTGGTCTGCGTTACCGGTAATGATGATGCCTGTGAACTGGGCTCCACCACGTCATTCGCCGCCACTGCGGATATCACTTACCACATACTCGTTCAAGGGTACAACGCGCTTACCGGTACCTTCCTGCTCAGCGTGGCCTGCTTGGAACTTTCGCCCGATCTGTGTGAAGGGGCTGCAGCGATCGCGTGTGGCCAGACCATTCCAGGAACCACCACCGGTTCCACCGATGATCAGGTGGATGAATGCGGGACCTCCATTTCCGCGCCGGGAGTCTGGTTCACCTTCGCCGGTGATGGCGACCAGGTAACGCTCAGCACCTGCCCGTCCCCGAGCTATGACAGCAAGATCAACGTGTATTCTGGCGAATGCGGTGCGTTGACCTGCGTGAACGGGAACGACGACACCCCTGGGCTCGGCACGTGCTCCACAGTGACCTTCGAGACAGAGATCGGAGCCACCTATCATGCCTTGGTGCAAGGCTATAATGGCGCCACCGGCACGTTCGATCTGGTCCGGTCCTGCCAGACCTGCGGAACTCCCACGAACGTGAACGTGGTGGCATACGATGTGTTCGCCACGTTGGATTGGGCCTCCAACGAGCCGGGTTCGACCTTTTCCGTGGAATACGGACCCTTGGGCTTCACGCCGGGAACGGGTACCGTGGTCACCGGTATCAGCGGCACGGATGGTCCACCGCTCACGATCACAGGACTCACCCTGGCCACGGAATACGAAGTGTACATCACGTTGGATTGCGGGAACGGGGACCTGAGCACCCCGGTGGGTCCCTTAGCTTTCACCACGGTGGAAGAGGCACTGGCAGCGAACGCGCTTTGCAGCAACGCCCTCCCGTTGACCTGTGGGGCAGGTCTGGACGGCAACACCACCTTGGGTCTGGTGCCGGAAGGCCCGACCTGTGGCCCTTCCAACATCACCACCAAGGGTGTTTGGTACAGCTTCATCGGTACCGGTGAGACGATCACCATGGCCACCTGCGGGGCCACCAACTTCGACAGCAAGATCAGTGTGTTCACCGGTGGGTGCGAGGCGTTGACCTGTGTCGGCGGCAATGATGACTCTCCGGGTTGTGCCGGCAATAGCAGCCAGGTGATCTTCCCAAGCACGATCGGCACTGAATACCTCGTACTGGTGCATGGATACCAACAAGCGCAAGGGACGTTCACGTTGAGCGTTACGTGTGCACCTGGTTGCGACATCGCCGAGAACGATGAATGCGCCGTGGCCACCCTACTCGCGATACAGCCCATCGGTGGCTGCGAAGCAAGCACCGGTGACAACACCTGTGCCTATGGTTCACCGGTACCGAATCCGGAGTGCGACCCGTTCGCGCCCATCATCGATCTCTGGTACTCGTTCAATTCCGGTTTCGCAACCAGCATCAGCATCCAGGCCGAAGCCCTTACCGCTGAGGTGGTGAACCTGGCCTTGTATACGAGTTGTGCGGAACTGACCTACATCGCGTGTTGGACGGAGGTGACCGACCCCATCAACGTGGCCGGTCTTCCAGCTAACACGGACTTCCTGATCCGCGCATGGAACGGGGGCGGTCCCCAAGCCGGCACCTTCTCACTTTGCATCGAATCGGACATCAATACGGCCATCCACGGTCCTTCCACGTCCCCCACCGTTACCCTCTCCCCTGTACCTGTGACGGATGTGCTACGGATCAATGGGACGAGCACGATCCAGACCTTGCGAATTGTCGATGCACAGGGCCGTAACCTGGGTGAACATTCCGTGAACGGTATGGACCAGGTCTCGATGGATGTGTACCACCTATCCACTGGCACCTATCTCTTGCAAGACGGCACCGGCCGCTATCTCGGCCGATTCGTGAAAGC
>Ga0075160_10000501_pt1 | contig 24686 bp, 21 predicted proteins | sample JI91814C2DNA_FD_70969 | JGI IMG/M metagenome (GOLD analysis project Ga0075160, IMG submission 70969) | Wastewater effluent complex algal communities from Wisconsin, to seasonally profile nutrient transformation and Carbon sequestration -... | ecosystem: Engineered > WWTP > Effluent > Algae... | reverse complement strand
GCCAATTCTATAATTATCATACAGCCACACCCGTCACACTATGTTGTGTCAACGTCTTATTGGTTACATGGCGGATTGAAACTCGAGATGAATACTATGGATTGAAATTACTACAGCTTGCAATATGCACAGATGCTTTGTATATAAACTGTATGCGTTACTATGAGATCTTCATAATACGCTCAGTTAGCCAAGCAAGATCGACATCTCCACAAAATAACGTCTGCACCAAGATCGAAGCTTTGATGACAGACATGTCCGAACAACCAACCACACCGGTTACTACAACACTAAACTTTTCTTGTATGTATTATGTTATCATTTAATACGTGCACGTTAACTTACATGTAACAGCTATGCCAAGTGCTCCGCGCAAACGGTGTGCGAGTGATCTGCGCTACATAGCGTCTAGAAAAACAGCTCGGGTTGTTGATCAGCTAGCTAAACAAGATGACCAAGATGGCATTGGTAAGTAATTAGTGTTGTTTGTATGGAACATCTGTAACACAACTTTCCAGTAAAATTATTTAAAATCATACCACTTGACGTTATGCCAGACGTTCTGTTTCACTACAGATTTGAGTACCATTTTTTGTATAGATTGTATCAACACATAGCTGATGTCAGACCTTACATCATTGTTAACAGTAGTATAGAAGAAGGATCCGTGTGGCATCTGTTCCCTAATGTCAGTGGCTGGGATACTATTGATTAAGTTACTAAATGTTGTGTTTGCAGACATGGACATGCGCTGCTGTTCACTTCCTGTTGAACTACGTGTAAAAATTTTGTATTATCTGCGGTTTGATAGCGAAGCTCTCGTTGAACTTAAATCAACAAAGGCTTTTCACAGTTTAGTAGTAATCAAAGATTCTTACGGCAATGCTTTAGAGAAAATAACGTACAAACCACGCTCGTCTTATCTTCAAAAATATTTGTACCGTGGCTCTGTAAAGCATTTGTTTACTGTACAAGAGTATTTTCCCAACACATGGGCCCTTAGATGTGTTGAGAGTCCAGATGTATTCTTGTTCACTGATGATGACAGCCTTGGTATTTTGTCAGATACTGATACAAGTAGCGAATATAACACTGATGATAACGAATGAACAGAATTTGGATTTTATGCTGTTGGACCTCGTGATGTATACGAAAGTACATCGGACGACAGTTACGACGAATTAAACAACCTGAATACTACTACTGGGACATCAAGCGCAATGACTGAACAACCAAAGGAATGTAAGCATTTATGGATAGAACGCTATCTTGAATACGTAAAGAAGGATTGTCCGTGTTACATTACGTTTGGATCTTTCACTAACCATCCTAATTCAACAGCTAAAGACGAAAAACATCACTGTTCTAACATCATGTGCCAAAAGCGCATCGATCTCAGCTCTACAGAGTGCTCAGTCAACTGTGCACGACTTGTCCATGCTACTGACAGAGTGCCTGTGGACGAACAACCAAGACACCTAATGAACGCGACATTTCAGTACGAAGCATTCGACACGTATTATAACACACAGCTATATGTACCTATTAGCTCAGGGCTGCGTCGTATTCTCACGCGAAGTTTTTTTTCGCCAAGACCTGATGACACAGCCAGGCATCATCAACTGAGACACAACTATCTTACAGCAAGTAATGTTGCAGCGGTTCTTAATATGAACCCATATTGTTCTCTTAGATCCGTTCTTGAAAAGTACATGCAACCGTACACAGAAGGTCCTGATAACTATTTTATGAAACAAGGGCGCCTAATGGAATCTAAGATCGCAGACAAATTTGTACGAGCTACTAATATTCCATGTGTGTACAACCAAGGGCTGACACCACACTCAAAGTACAAGTTTCTTGCTGCTACATTTGATCTCATTTCGTGTGATGGCGTTCCTATTGAGATAAAGTATTTGGTCAAACGAAACCCTACTGAAGATACGCTGATGCCTACTATGTATTGGGTCCAGTGCCAGATCCAGATGCAAGTAGCTGAAAGCGACAAATGCTTTTATGTTGAATACAAACGCCAAACTGCACACGACAGCGAGCATTTTAATATACTAACTGTACGCAGAGATGACGAGTGGTTTAATCAAATCATTCCTGTACTAGAAGAATTCTGGAACGTTGTGTGTAATTACAGATCTTACTTCGGCAACAACATTCTATGAGATTTTTGATCTCTTTTGGGATTAAACTCCTTGTTTGTTTTTCTCTTTTTGGTCACATGTTCTTTGATAGTTTCGTCAATTGTATTAAGACGAGTAACCACGGAATCTAATAAACTTGTTACATTTTCAAGACATTTGATCATGTTTCTGTGCATATCTAGTGAATGTTCCACCGCTGCTTGAAGCTTTTGGATTGTGGTAAGTCGACCCTGCGGACAGATCTCAACCGCGTAGTTTGCGCCAGGAGTTTTCTTAGCTTCGTCTTCCGAGCACGCTTTAAGTTCTTGAACGACATACGGGACATCAAATGCTCTTTCTTGGGAACCGTAACACGTTCGTACATGAACCGCATCTCGAGCGAAAAGCGGAGCAACAGGGGCGGGTACATATGCATCAAACGGATTGGTGGTTGAACATACAAGTCTGTCGCTATCTGTTGAATTGATGAGGGCATTGGCATTCTCAATAAAGAGTTTCCATTGCGTCTCAAGATCCTCAGAGCTGAGCGGGTCAACATAGATACGTTCCACGGTTCCATGATCAAAATCGTCTCTTGGCAGATCAGGCAACAGCTTGAATGTCTCCAGATCATCCATCACTGCAAGACTTAGTGACAATGACACCAAGACCTGTTCATATACACGTTATTCATATAAAATACAGGCGCGAAAGTGAACCAATCACAGCATGGATTGAAATTGCTTGGGATTGAATTTTAAATATTTCACAATTTGTACACGTGGACCAATCAGATAGATACACAGCGACTTATTTAAAATTAAGCGCCATAATTCAAAATACGTAATAGTTATTAATAAACACAGATTGTCTATTTAATCTGAGTACACAGACCATTTACAACACTATCAGGGCATTTGACATCCAGTGAAAGCATCAAGCAAAAGATCAGCACACAGCAGCAAGCATCGACATGGCTTCTATCCCTGACTATCGCTCTTTTGACATCAACTCAATTACTGTCTCTGCACCCAAGGAACTTAAGTTTGTCAACGTATTTGATGTCAAGACAAGCGAGGGCAAGCCCGTGATCGTTGTCTCTCCTAAGCTTCGGTTGTCTATGGGAATCTTCGCTGTAGATTTTGGTGACAGCAAATTCAGAAAGGGACAGCGCGTCAACGATGTTGCTAACGCTACTAAAGTCACTCTACCGCTGTCTGTGGATCTACCTGGCGAGGACGGCTACGGATTCCTCGAGTTCATGTCCTATGTTGATGCTCGTCTTAAACAGCTCATCTACGACAACGCATCAAAGTGGTTCAAAAAAGACGACGTTCGCTTTATTACTATGAACATCAACGATCTTTTTACGCCATCTGTCAAGCCCGCAGAAAAGTATCCAGCACTCTTCAGCCCTAAGATCTCAATTAACGAAGACAAGATTACTACAGTTTTCTTTGACGAGCATGGTACTTTTATTCCCGATCCTATTAATTTTGTACAGCAGAATAACATGGCTAAAGTGGCTTTTGAGATTACTGGGATTAACCAAGTCGCATCGTCTATGAAGTTTTACGTCAACGTTAAAGCTGTTCAGGTTAAAGTGTTCCCTAGCGAGAATGACTCTAACATGTACGAGCAAACTGTTACATGCATGATCTAGATTTATTACAACAATGTAGTCCATGTATTATCAAAGATATCTGTACAGCATTATTTTAAAAATAAAGTTTCGTGTACAAACAGCTTTTCGGTGTTTTTAGTATACTTGCCATCAATTGCTTTCAATGAAAACTCATCAGCTATGTTTACAAAATCATCTGGACTGGTATACTCTGATACAAATACTATATTGTCTTTAGACATGCAGCGAACCCAGGTCCAAAATTTGTCATGATCGAACACAAGGCCTTCTCTTTCTTCGTTTTGGTACCTCTGTATTGTGCCATAGTACGGCGGATCACAGTATATAATAAAGTTTTTCAGATGACTGTAATCATCATATTCACAACTCTGGAATTTGATCTTAGGCATAGTGTCTGCGAGATTGCGCACTCTTTGAGCAGCTGATGCATGATACGTCTGACCACCGTACCGGCCGATGTAGCTTGCGAAATAAACGCCACCAAAACTTAACTGGTGTCCTAAGAAGCCTTTCTCAGCAGTCACAAGGCCGTCGTATTTCATCTTCATGAATTCTGCTTCAGTGCATGTCGCAGGAGGAGTCCAGCCAGTCTGAGCCTTGTTCCACATAGCTATTACAGATGCGTTGACGTCACCAGCTAAGAAGAACATCTGACGAGGTCCAGCATCCAAAGCAGTATACATGTGTCTATAGACGCCCAGCATTCCACAGAAAGGTTCGCAGTAGCCATCGTATACGGCATTGTCGGGAAGGAATTCTAACATGTAATCTGCTAGACGTCGCCCGTTCAATTGTTTTCCTCCATGGTATTTCGCCATCTCCGGTACAACGATACAAACAACAACTAGTGGCAACAGAATTTTATTGATATGCATCAACGACATTTATACGCATAATAGAGTGCATGCAAAAATGCATCACTGAGATCGTCAGACTTTTTCGTTTTGCTGAGTATATCATACCACGGCGTGTGCTCTAATATACAAAGCACGGTTTTCTCACCAACTATCTTATTGGCTCTATACGCACTCTTGAGACGAGAGCGTTCATTGTACAACATAATCTGGTCACACAATTTCAGCTTGTCTTTCCCGCTTTGATAGCATACTTTAGGCGGGAAAGCATACTTGCCAAGCACAAAACTCTGAATGCAGTACTGTAATTGTCTCAGCGTTTGACTCTGAGCTAGCTGTTTCTCGATAACAAGGACGTCCGGTCGACCTTGTGCATCCAGAACATCATGTAACAACGCAGCCATCTGATTCACAAGCCTCTCTGTGCCTTGTCCCCATTCGCCAATCGAAATTTTGTCTAGCGCCTTGATGTGATACGATCTTTCATTGAACTCAAAGTCGCCACACTCGTTTTCAGGCATCCTCTGAAGATAACAGTACGCCATGTTCTTGATGCCGACATCAATTGCAAGGACCAGCGGTTCCGTTTTCATTGGATGGACTCTTCTCTTTGTTGATATCGGACTTGCGTCTTGTACAATAGCGGCCATGGTTCTCAAGATCGACATCGCACTCTGAACAAACTTTAGCACATTCGTCCAGATGCTCAGAAGCGTACTCAGCAATATTAAATAGCTTTTCAGATACGCGCTTTTTGACTTCGCATTCAATGATTCGCAGCATCTGCTCATACGGGTCGTCATGGTTTTCTGATATCAACACAGAAAGCGCGCGCGCATAATCTCTGCAGATGTCTTCATCAAGTAGCCAATTACCTGGCTGACGTATGATTTCTTCAAACAGTTTTTGATTCGACATTTTGTAAAATAGTTAAATACAGACCAGGGTTCCTGATTTATATCCAATTATAACATAACAATCGAAAAATATCTCAGCGTGGTACATCCAGCAACAGGATCGGTTATAGAAACGTTGAATGTCATAGGATTTGTGGCGTGATTCACTGTGACCACACTGAAACCCAACCCCATATTGGTAGAGACGTTAGGTGCCCTTAGCGTTTGAAGCTGTGTCAGATTGTTTGTCATAAAGCCTTCATATTGCAGACGTGTCGATATAACCGCGTCTCCAGCGGCACTGTGAGGTGCCATCGCAATAGACCCATTCACATCGTATTCGATTGTTGTAGTACCTGCACCGCGCGTGCCTGTTTTATCAAACATCATAATTACTCTTATCATGGAATTTTCAGATAGTGTATTCGCCGGGATAGTCACAGACCGCACAATTTGTTTTGTTATGCCTGTGGTCGTGTCACTCAAATAAGCGCCATACAACACAACAGAGCATCTCTGAAATGCGAGAGAGCCCGCAGTGTTTCCGTTTCCAATCATAGTATTCTTAGGTCCAAGCGAATCGGGTAAGTTTAGCGTATAGGGACTAGTCGTGTTGGTCCAATTCAAATTCACAGATGCTGTCGGGTTGTACAACTGAAGATTGTAGCCAGTCAATGCCATGCGAAGACTGTCCGCAGTTGTAAACCTCAGCTGGCCTCCTGTCGTCCCCACAGATGGCTCTCCAGACCCACCAGGCACCCCAAGATAGATATTCTTACTGTTATTCGCATTGCTCACTCTAAACGACGGCATAGTAGCTACCGAATCCACTGAAGAGTTTCCATTGATGACTACATCTGCTGTAGCCCCTGACACAACTAACTGAGGATCACTAGTAGGATTCGCAGAAAATGTCGCTACAGTAGTATTGTTGGCTTTCACGACGACATTGTTGGCCGACTTTGTTTCCAGTACAAGGTCTTCTCCGTTCTTGGAAAGCGTATTCTGCATCGCACTCTGTATGGATGATGCCAGCTCCTGTGTGCCCTGGATATTCGGAGCAAACTGAGCTACAGACGTTCCGTAAATTGACGACATCGCGTTTTGATAACTTGATTTTTTGATGACTTAATTTTGTAATCTGAATTATATAGACCGAATTTTATAAACTAAATTTTATAGACCGAATTTTATAAGCTGAATTTAAACAGTCTAAATTTAATAAAACTTTTAATGATATCGATGTTTATATACAGCAAGTCTCGTGGTTTCTCAAGACGAATTGATCTCGTACATCACGTCTATCATAATTCGGTAGGTTTTGTTTATGGGAAACTGGACAGTACTAAGCCCGATCTTGTGCCACGCTGTACCTATAATGCCTATATAAGTACCCATAGATACCGTATCTAAAAAGCCTTCAGCAACCACATTGTTTGTCGTAGTAGGCGGTTCGTTATTTAGAACTTTGATCGTACCACAATAATTGTATATCAAATAACTCTTTCCACCAACATATAGCGTAGTAGAGCTTGTACCGTGCTTGTAATAATGTAGCCCCAATTCAAGGGCTATACCATCAGTCTGTGCATTTACGAACCAAGAGATCATGCCTCGCGATGTCACGATGTTGCCTACTCTAGTATGCATTATACTCATGTTAATCGGGAACTGTCTTTCTGGATCGCCGAGATCATATTCCCGTAACGTGCCAGAATGCTGACCTATCCAGCTTCCAAACATTGGAAATTCTTTTGGTATAGATGCATTGTGGCCATTATGAGCCTGCATGTGAGACAACACATAATTTGACAAATTCAGTGTATCCAGAGCATTGTTTCTAGCTCTAATGATACCATCCTGTGGCGAATAAAAACCAGTATCTCGTGCTCCACTGGAATCCCAGCATATCTGAGGAAACTGCGGATTGGTCACCGTGTTAAAAAAGAGGCTGTCTGTTACCATGTCTACCCCAGTATGATAACATTTAAACACGTCACTCCCATCTTGACATATCGTCAATAGACCATCGCTGTTTAGATAAATCCCTGTATCTGTATTGTCACTAAATCTTATAGCAGGCTCGTTTACTGTTCCTCTGCTTGTTAGCATCGTTTTGGGTACCATGACTTCTTGACTCGATATTACGTTGTACGCCGAACATCTCAGTGCCTCGACTCCATCAGCAGACAACGCAAGCTGTCCATCGCCTCCAAGGAATATACCCGTGTCCATATTATCAAGGAACGTTACAGCCGGTGCAAACCTTGTGCCTCTAATTGACAAGACAGCTTTAGGCATAAGCGTTTCTTTGCTTGACACGACTTGTGTTGTTGAACACTGCAGTGCATCAGATCCCTGTACACGAAACCTCAGATCGTTTGCGTTACTGTTCACCAGAACTTGTCCATTCGACGGAGCATTCAATGTCACATTCGTCGTCGTACCGCTCTTGTCTATGTTTATACCATTCTGACCCTGTACAGTCAACTCAAGCGTGTGATTCAGCGAATCCATTGTGAATTTAGTACCACTGTGCTTAATGTACGGGCCATTGTCGCCAAAATCTACACGCGCAGACGATACCGTCATCTCTGTCGGAGTGACCTCAGCCATTACTGCATCGTTCCCTACCATCTGAACAGTTGCATCAGCCGGGAAGTACATGCCCGTATCATTGTTCACCGATGAACACAGGCCAGGTGCACTCTGAGTACCCGCGATCTCTATCTGCTGGGCCACAGAAACATTGCCTGTATTTTCTATCGTCATGCGCGGAACATTATTTGTCTCAAACTGAAGCGGATTATCTGTATTCGTTCCAATCACTAAAGGTACAGAGCTGTTTCCTGCGACATTATCGCCGCCCTTTGTGACTTTATTTGTCTCCATTTGATAGACATCATACTGAATCTGCGATAATATCCTCAGGATCTCTGAATTGAGTGTCCCTGTAACATTCCAAGCTGACCATGCTGACATTTTATTGATGTTTTTACAACAACAATTCGAATAATAATGTCGACAAATCAAGAACAACAAAAAATTAAATGTTGTAGATATAGTCGCATTAAAATAATAACACTGATATATATCTTAAATTTTTTTATTTTTGTGTCGTTTTGATACAACACAGGTTGCTTTCTATTTTTTCTCCAATCATGTTACTTCGCTAGCCGCTTGGCTTTCTTGGCCTCGCGTGCCTTCACCAGCCGTTCCTTCAACACAGCGACTTGCTCATCAGAAAGGGTGGGCTTCGCGCGCTTCTTCTTCTCAGCAGCCGCAGCAGGAGCCTGGCCATCAGCAACACGAGGCTGAGCACTCAGCATGCCTTTCAGTTCTTCCAATTGGCTATTGATCTTGTTGTAAAGCGCACCAGTATCAATCACAGCAGTCTCGGCCATCTTGCTTTTTAACAGAATGTCCAACAGTTTTCAGTTGACACAAAGAAATGTAGACGAAAAGTCTTTTGAAGCGACTTATATACTCAAATGTCAGAAAGATAATAATTTAAATCTAATGATCAAAAATCAAATTACACAGAAAAACTGGCGCCATGTTACAGGCTGGACAGCTTGGATTTGCCGCCATTTTATCTACGACACAGGAAGCATGAAAGACGTGTCCACACATTCTATTTGACGTAAGCGACACTACTAGATGCTCATAGGCCGATTTTACAAAGTGTTTCTTACATATGAAACATTTAGGACACTTGTCCGTCTTTTCTAACAGGACATCTAGATCTTTCTCAAGACTGGTCTGTACATTAGCTGCTATCGAGATGCGTTCTTCTATATTTAACCGCGCTACAACATCGTGCAACTGAACTGCTTGTCCGTTGCACATCAGATTCAGGCTCGCCCACGACATTTTTATTAAAGCGTTCTTATTCTAAAATCTTTTTATTTTTGTAGAAAATGGATACAGCCGAAGATAAAAACACGTACTCGGAAATTCTTAAATTCCAAAAAGCCGAAGCTGCAAAGCACACAAGCAGTGTCCAGCAGTCCACAAAGAAGAATACTAAAAACGGAGAGAATGCCGATACACAACAGAGCTTAAATATTAAGCCCGTAGAGAAACCAGTCTTTTATGTCACAGAACTCGACATTGTTCATGAGAACTTGCCTCAGCCGCCTTTCGCTATGGGTCTCTTGGCCCCAAAGGGTTCTGGAAAGAGTACTATCATCTATAACCTCATCAGCAGACCCGAGTTTTACTACAAGAAATTCGACCAGGTCTGGATGCTCAGCCCGACTTTCTACTTGGATGATACCTACGCTAAAGTGAAACTCAACGAAGAGCGCGTCATCACTGATGTCACACAGTTCACACCAGTCATGAACGACATCATAGGCAAAGTAAACAAACAGATCGAAGGTATCCAACAAGCCGTATCCATGCAAGCACAATCACAAGGCTGGACTAAGGATCAGATCAAAGAAGAAGTCGACAGACAGAAACACCAAAAGCTCGATCGCATTCTGATCATCATAGACGACGCTGTGGGAGTCAAGGCACTCGAACGAGGCTCTATCATTACTAACAGCTTTTCGCGCCATAGGCATCTCATGATTAGCTTCCTGTATGCCATCCAGATCTACAAGGCCATGCCGCCGGTTGTGCGTGTCAATCTCAGCGCACTCATCATTTTTCGTATATATAATCGAGGCGAACTCAAAAAGATCATAGAAGAACAAGCCGTTCTCGTGAAAGATAACACTTGGCTGGCCCTCTACGAGCACGCCACAAAAGAGCCTTACAGCTTCTTGTACATCAATTACAAGCATCCAAAGTACAGATTCTTTAAGAACTTTACAACGCCTTTGATCGTCAACAGAGAATAATAAAGGTACCAGTATTTCTATAAAGTCATTTTAACATTGTTATTTTTATTCACTAGAATTAGTGAGAGAATTATGACACAGGACCCCTACAAAACTCTCTCTAAAAGTATACAGGAATAGAAAATGCTGTTGATCATTTAATGAGTGCTACTTTTTGCATATTATTTGTTTAAAAAAATGTTTATTAATTTATTTTTATTTTTTTTTTATTTTTATATATATTAATAGCATTTTCTATTCCTGTGACGCTCCTGTATCTATTGTCTATCAATGGTCTATCAAGCCTGATACAGGAAGCCATACTGGAAGCATACAGAAATCTCTCAGGAATAGAAAATGCTATTAATTATTTAATAAGTGCTAGATTTTGCATATTATTTGTATAAAAAAATGTTTATTAATTTATTTTTTATTTTTTTTATTTTTTATATATATTAATAGCATTTTCTATTCCTGTGACGTTCCAGTGAGCTTCCTGTAAAGTGGTCTATTAAGCTTCCAGTGAAGGTCTGTGACTGTTTCTGTATAGTCGTCTCAGATTTGGACATGTATTTTTTTTAACTTTTTTTTTATTTTTGGCGATGTTTTTATGTCCTGTATGTTGTCTACGTATCACGATGTTTATAATATAATTGCACAGATGGGCTTGGAAGTGCACTCTCGGCTTGGGCGCAGGACTCTTCTTGGCTCATCTGGGACTCATATTATCTCAGACGTCTACTTGTACGATGTTGGCGTACTTGAGCAATGGTCTGCTGAGCCTGCAAGAATGGTCAACGAAGTCTCTGCCGTGATCGCCAAGCACGGAGGCGATGTCATTGGACACCAGTACCATATTTTTGATGCTACTCAGAAGGGATCACTGAGTCTGTTGTTTATGCTTCGTGAATGTCACGTGGCTATACATACCTGGCCCGAACAGTACTATGTATCTATTGATGTCTTGTGTGGTCAACACACAGATGCTGTAAAGTTGATTCAGGATATTGTAAGCTTGCTGGATGCTGCTGATACCGAGATGATGATTCTTAAAAGAGGTCCTGGCGAGATCTGATATTGAATATGACGAAGACGTGAATATAAAAACAGAATGCGTCGGTATTTTGTGTTTATCGTTTAAAGCTGCATCGATAATTTAAGATGGCCAACCCTGCACAGAGTCAACTTATGCAACGCCAGTACAATGCTGGCCTGCGTCTCAAACAACAGGAAAAGACTGGGAATTTCTATAAGCACATTTACGTGAATAGTGCTTACCGTACTAACCCGGGCGATATTCCCTCGAACTTTGAGATCTTTCTACAGAACGAGATCGTCGTGCCTCCAGATGGCAACACGCGCATCAAGATCCACAGAGCGAATATTCCGATGACGTTCAACAATATCACAAAGACAGTTTCATTGACTATACCTGCTGGTACTGCCGGTCTTGTCTCAGCTGTTGTAGTGACGCTGTCACCTGGATTCTATGATCCTTCCAAGACAGAGATTGTTGGCGGCGAAGTCTTTGATTACGGAATTCTGGGACGCATCAATCGCCAGATCTACGATGCAAGCGCGGTGTGTCCTCTTCGTGTAGCCACGACAACAAGTAACAAGCTCGCTTTTATCGATAAGACTGCACCTACCATTCCGTTTACTGTAAGCAACGTCGTCTTCGGAGGCACTTCACTGGATTATACAAAACGCATCCTCGGTTTCCCTGTCACTGCAGCCAATACTGTCACGTTTTCACAGAGTCCCAACATCTACGGTCCTTACTTTTACAGCGAGCTCTTCATTAGGATCAGTAGCATTCCTATTAATTACGATCTTATTGATGCACGTACAGCTGCCCCTGCAGATATTCTAGCTGTTGTTCCCATTAATGTAGACACGTTTGGTCAGATCATCACTGTGGGACCGTACGATTCACTTGTATATAATTTTGCTCCGAATAGTCGTATCAGCCGTCTCAGGTTGCAACTGACGTATTCGGATGGCGATATCATAGATACACAGGGCCAGGAATGGTCGTGCGTTCTAAGTATCGTGAAAGAGAATGCGGATGATGTCAATCCTGCACAGTTGCGTACGCCAGTTATCTGATAATTCTATATTTATAAATAAACATGGATGTATCTGCAAAAAATAAAAATAAAAAATAAGGCTCATCATCAATCTTATTATCGCCAACAGAACATTTTATAGAAAATTAAACTAAAATGCACAGAAAATCTGGATCGCAATTTTCAATATGCGGAATCAAGCTGCATCGCCGTGCACAAGAACCCGTATCTGTACAAACCGAAAAGGATTACGACGAAATCGAAGAACCCGAGAGTCCAGATACAAGACGTAAAAGAATAAAAGACAACGATACTGTCGAAAACGATAGACACAAAGATGATGTTTTCACAGAAAAGGACAAGGAGCAAGAGCCTCTCCTGCTCAGACCAAAAAGTCATTCCAAAAAGAACACCACGAACAAGAAGAAATCTAGAAAAACAACAAAGAAAACATCTAGAATGTAGACTCTTTGTTACTTTTGTAGTGTCTATCTTACTCATCGGGCTAGTACAAGGCCAGTACATCGACACGATTAACTTTGCGTTTAAGGATATCCCGCAACAATTCCAGAATCCACTCACAGGCTTTTATCGCTTTGGGCCTGTACAGAATCAGAATGTTCCTATGCAGCCAGAGACTTTCCCGGCCTCTTTGGAGTTTCTAGCCGTACCACTTAAGAGTGTCGTCACAGGACCTGGATCGTATTCGTGGACACGCTTTGAACAGGATCTATCGACAGTCGCAAGAAATGGAAGACAGGCCGTCGTGCGTTTCTATGTAGACTACCCTGGACTGCCATCAGGAATTCCCGACTTTTTGATGAGAGGAGGCCTATCAGCAAGACCGTACAGCGAGAACGGCAATTGTGCATCGTGCAGCTTGTTACCTGATTATTCCAATAAGAGACTTGTAGATACTCTGATTGGATTCATTAGAGTCTTTGGGGCTCAGTACAATGGCGATAAGCGTATCGGTATTGTCCAGCTGGGTCTTGTAGGTTTCTGGGGCGAATGGCACACTTGGCCACTGCAGTACAATGCACAGACGTTTCCATCGACACCAGTTTTATCTAATATCATAAAGACTTACCGTACGGCGTTTCCTGATACGCTTTTACAGATAGGCATTAATGTCGCTTCTCTTCCCGTCTATAATGCACACAACGAAGCAGCTTACCTGAAGAACTTGTCGATAGGCTACAGCGACGATTCCATCATGTCTTCGTATTATGATAGTTTCATCAAGCCCATCTTAGAGCGGTCCAATACGACGTTGACGTACACGACAGGCATCATTGGCGGCGAGATATTTCCGCCCGTCCAGCATTGTCTACTTAGATCGCCAAGCTGCGTAGGATCGACACAATTCTTACTAGAAACACTCAAGACTTACCGTGCTTCAGTGGCATTGTTCCAGAGACTATTTGACGGGCCTTTGTCTCCAAACGAGATCCGTGTAGCTCAAATACTGGCTAAATCCATGGGCTATCGTTTCTACATAAGTCGGGTGCGTGTATCGATATCATCAGGAACTACAAGACTGGATGTCACAGTCACAAATAATGGCATGACCAAATGTTACTTTGATCTCTATTTGGGTCTGGATATGGATCACACTTCGTATTTTGTAACTGATAGACTGCATGAAGTCTTACCGAATGTATCTAGAACGTTTATAATGAACATCCCCGTTACTAGAAATGTATCACGAACAATGTTGCCGTTTCGTGCCCGATTCTTCTTGCATGCGCCGCTGAAAGTCATGCCGAGGCAATATTTATACTTGAGTAATGATGGCATAAATAATAACGGGGACTTGTATTTTATCATAAACCCGATGAAGAATACTGTTTAACGTGTAAATTCTAAAATGTCAACAGAAAATAAAAATCTTATTATTGATACCCGAGAGTCCCTTTCAGATCCGCTACAGACTGCTGGAAATCCGATACAGCCTTCTGTAGATAAACTTCAGCCTGTAACAGATACGCTACAGCCTTCATTGGATACGAATAAAAGACCCGCTGATGCACAGGCGGTACCCGACAATGTTAAGCGACTGGCATCAGAGAATACTGTCACGGCAACACAGGGACCGGCTAAAAGTACAGACGAGCTCATTGATGAACTAGCCAAGCGTCTAGAAGCACAGAATATTCCTGAAGACCAAAGGGCAGTTCTTGAGTACGATCTACGTAACGCGTACGATCAAAAATACCAAAGTATACAGCAACAACTTAAATCTGATACCGTGACTCAGCAGCTCAGACAGAATCCAAACACGGCATCTATAGCTGCTGCGCTTGATCTCCAGATCCAGTACGTCCTTGATGCCATGCGCTCGCCTGATGCGGCTTATACGAACGATGTCAAGAGTGTCTACGTACAGCGCTATCAGCAGCTACAAGATGCCAAGCAAAGATTGTACGATCTGAATAACAAAGTCTCTCTGGTATCTGGTCAGGCTGATATGGAGAACTTTTACAAGACTCAGATGATGGAAACTCTACAGTCTATCGACGGCTCAAACAGTGCTCTTGTACAGGGGCAGAGATTGTATGGGGATGCCGTGAAAGACGAACAAAGTCTGGTCGGATCAGCGCTCGGACGCTTTCATTTCATTCAGAGTATCTTTAGTCCCAATAGAAGTACGATGAACGGGCCTGAGAATCAGATGGCCTATACAATTCGTAACAAGGATCAGAGACGCGGTCGACGTCCGAGCGAGAAACCTTACGATGTCGCTAAATTGCCTTTGCTGATGGACACAGTCACGATGGCCAAAGATGTCTTCAATACAGTGAGAGGCGACGGACGCGAACTGTTTGGAAAGCCATACAATGAATGGACACCCGAGATGAAAGAGACGTATGCAAACTACGTAGAAAATACGTACAGCAATGAAATCCAGGATAAGAGCAAGACCCTGTTAAGCAAAGATCCGTCTGAGCTGACACCGGACGAACTGGCTGAATTTAGTAAGTACAGAGACGCGTACGTCATAGAACGGGGTCACAAACACTATCTTGTGACACGCGACGATCCTCAGTGGACAGACGAAGACGCAAGGCTGTTTGCGAGACAGATCGCTAATCCCGGAGGCAACGAGTACTACGATCCCGAACCGTGGGAAGTCGCTCTGAGTTGGACTACAGCCGCACTTGGACTTGCACTAGGCGTGGCTGCATTGCCTCTGGGAGCTTCAGCGGCTGGTCTGGCTGTAGGCGCAGCGAGTGCTGGTGTCAGTCTCGCATCCATGGGCATGCCTCCAGTTGGCGGTCCCGAGTGGCTCCACAAACTCTTTACTGCATTGAGTATCACGACAGCCGGTGCATCTTTAATTCAAGGCGGCTATGCTGCTGTATCAGCGTACAAGGCGGCTCAAGCAGCCAAACAGGCATCTCTGCTCGGTGGTTCTGCAGCTGCTCCGTTACGCGCTTTAAGTACAGTCGATGAGATGACAGACTTGGCTTCACTCGGAACATCGGTGGGACTTAGGCAGACTCAGACGCCGTTCAGAGGCGGACTGGTATCTTCAACAAGTAGTCTATCAGCGATGAAACCTGTATCGACTTCTACAAGTAGTCTGTCTGCGATAAAACCCGTGTCGACTTCTGTAGGACGCGGATCTGTCATGTTCAGGCCTGCAGCGACAGTTATTGGCCCGAGTAAGGCGGTCGATGATGCGTGGAATATGGTCCAGCTGGGACGCGAAGTCGGATCCTACGTCAGCGGAAAACTCGGCAGCTATTTCACAAGACCAGGCCAAGCTGTCACAAATGTTCTATCTGATTCTGTGGGCGTGTCTAGTCAGGTCTCTGCTGTAGTCTCGACAGATGCTTTGGCCAGCAGCCAAGTACTGCAATTCCGCAATGCCTTCTTAGCAAACCCACGTGCTGACGAACTTGTTGTAGCAATGAGACAGGGCGGCTCGCTGATGACAAAGACGGTCAAGGACTCTGTAGTCAACAGTATCAACGGTACAGTACTTGGTCGCTTCTCGCCGTTTATAGGTTCGTTTGTAGACAAGCTCGGCGATGCTCTCATGGACACTGTGATCACAAAGGATTCTGTTGCGAGTGTGATAGCAAATGCACAAAGTACTTTGGTTGAAACGGCAGTTGCACGAGGCATCCCAAGTGCAGATATTCTTGGTGAGATCATTCCCGATACGGCTGTTGCGATCGGACAGTATGCACGCAATCCCGCAGTGGGTACAGACATCATTGCAGAAACTATCAGCGAGCGTCTGTTGAAATGGGCGACAAGTGATACGACCACGGCCAAGTATGCTCTGTCAAAACTCTATAGCGGTGCAGGAGCTGCAAAGGATACCATCATCAGAATCGGTACGAATGTCATTGGTAAGGCTATAGCCGGCGTCGATGTCAAGGGTGTCGCTTCCAAGTTCGTCGACGCTGTAGTACAATCTGTAAGCACTGGAGGCTCTGTCGGAACGATAGCTGCAGGCGCACACGATCTGGCAACACAGGATTTCCAGGCTAAGATGGGATCGTTCATGGCGATGGCCGATTCGCTTAAGGAACTTGTGGGCGAAGAAGCGATCAATTATGCACAGGACGCCATCATTGATGCTATCGCCAAGAAGATCACAGACAATGCACAGAAACTATTTGACAATGATCTCAATGGGTTCAGTAACGCGTTTACGAATGCTACAGGATACTCACTGGATACTGTCATCAACGAATTTGCGAATGGTTCAAAAAGTCTATTGAAATCAGGAGACGCAAATAAAGATGGCAAGGCGGTCGCGATGAAAGCCTTAATGAAAGTGGTCGATAAAGCTCTGCCTGAATCAGTGCGTCGGTATGGCATCACAGATCTTCTGAGTAAAGCACTTAGCGAAGATACGTTATCAGGTTCTTCCGAAGAAATTCTCGATAAAGTCAAGGCCAACGTTCTTCAGGAAGCCTATAATGTCGCCAAGACAAAGACGAAAGAGTACGCGACACAGTACGCCCAGGACCAGTTCGGCAGTGACGTTTCTAAAAAGATCTTTGAGATCGTAGACAGTCTGGATATTCTGTATGGCGATCTACCGAGTGATAAAGTCCAGAATATGCAGACTTCGCTGTTAGCAGAACAGTTCAAGTTTATCATGAACGAACTGCCCAAGACCCGGATGAGTCGCTTTGTGTCTGATGTTGACGAAACGTATTTCAGGGAAGCGGCTCGGTACGCTTATCGTCGCGAAAGTCCCGAGCACATAGGTCCCTTTGTGTTAGTGTACCAGTCAGATACGATCAAGGCGTTCGTTGATCCACAGACGAAACGCGTGATGCTGGGCATACGCGGCACGGCAGATAAACGCGATGTCAAGGCGTGGGTTCCTACAGGTCTCGGTCTGTTGAAATCTACAGACAGGTACGCGTACGACAATGAACAGCTCAAGAGTATCTTTGCGAGGTACAATCCGCAAGAGTATACTTACTACATTGCAGGCCACAGTCTAGGCGGTGCATTGAGTACACAGTTCAAGAGGGACTATCCCTTTATCAAAAACGCTGCAGTCTACAATAGCGCGACAAGCCCGAGAGACCTCATAGACAGAAGTGACTCGTCAGTATTGAGATCGTATACAGCTAATGACATTGTCTACAATATTCTTGGCGGCTCGTTGAACGCAACAACAGTCACAGGAACAAAGAAGAAAGCAGATACAGGCATAGCTTCTCTGGATACGGTTTTGAATCTGTATGGCATGCTAGAAGGTCATAAGATGAATGCCTTCTTTGTCGACGAGAGACGCGATGCATCTTACAGTTACTAGATATTTTTTAGTTATATTTTTTCTTGGTGTATAGCGTAAAATGAAAAGCGTATAAAAAAGCTTAAATCAAAGCTTAAATGAAACTCGATAGTATAAATAAAGGCATTATTAACGGATGCAAAGAACATTTGCAGTTGCAGATATTTTTGTTCGCTAATTAGTATTATCAAAAAATGGATCCTACACCTCTTCACCCGAAAGTTATGACCAAGCTGCCCGATATGGCCGTCTATGGCCCGGGTGTAGCTGGTAACGTGCGGCGTAAAACGACTGTCAAGGTCCAACCTCTTCAGGGTAGCAGTTACAACCCTACTGGTCAGCGCGTCATTCAGATCCAGCTTCCTAAGAACGGTTTCCTGAACGGCCTGAATAGTTACTTTGTGTTCACGCATAAGACTCCTGGAAATGGGTTGACATTGACGGACTATGCAGATCTTATTAATCCTGCGCAGTTAGCTGCTGCTAATACTTCACAGGAAATTTGCGAAGCATCTGGTCTCTCGACGAGTGGTTCTAACTGGATCCAGCGTTTGCGTATTAAGATTGGCGGAAAAATCGTGGAAGACATTGACGACTATAACGTTCTACATGAAATATTGAAATCTTCTGTCGTGACGTCACAGTATCGCGATTCTCTGGCTGGCCAGCTAGAAGGCTACGAGCCTTCTTGGGTTCCTAAAATAATCGAGTACTTGTCTCCTGCTTCAAACGGGACAGTCGCCAATGTTCAATTTGCTGGAAATTGCCAGTCTTCGGTCGACGGCGTTCCTGTCAGTAGAAACCGTAGCGGTCGCCTTAATTTTGGTGCTGCGTCTGAAGCTGAAGCTGTAGGTACTGGTTTAGAACCGGACGAGGCCAGATACACCCTTCAATATTGGGGCAAAGAGGGTAAAGAGTATCAAGTCGTCTTGTTGAGTGGTCTACTTCGATCAGCAAAATATCTACCTCTTCGTTTTATGCCTCCTGTAGAGATAGAAATCACACTGGCTGATTTCGTTCGTTGTCATACATGGGCACCTTCTCGTAACAACACAAGTGTTGCAACAATGTATGCAAATTCCACGTATACGACTGTTCCTGGTGGGACTGGAAGCGCTCCTGGCGATTTGGGCTCTCTGACTTTACCGGCTACTGTAACCGATGCTGTTAACGGTAGTCTCCAGACGCCTGGTCTTTGTCAGCCAGGTGGCCCTGTCAAGCAGACATATTTGCTACAAGATGCACCGACACAATTCCCGAATGCTTCTGCAAACGCACCTTCTGCAGAACTTACATCTCAAAAGAGGACTTACGAGATCAGCAACGTTTCTTATATGGCTGAGATTCTTGAATTCGATGATTCGTTTTATCAGGCGTTCGAGGCTTCCCTGTCACAGGGTATCACTATTCCCTATATTACTTATACTAATCACGTGTATAGCCATACTGGAGGCACTACTGATATCCAGGTTGCTGAGAGAGTTAGGAGTGCTCGTAGTATTCTTGCTGTCATGCGGCGCAATGGCGATCTGGCTCATCCTCCTTATCCCAAATTTATCTTTTCTAGAAACGGTCTTGAAGGTTTCCAGGTCAAGATCGGCACTCAGTATTTCCCGATGCACACTATCGATACTAAGCCGTCTACTGATATGTACGCCGGTGAGCGCCTTATTGAACTTCAAAAGGTCATCTCTGCCATGGCGGATGTCTCCCACGGCATGACTGTAAATGCATTTGATCACAAGACCAAGTTTATTCTCGGCATGGATCTTCAGCGCGAATTTGATCGTCTGAGTGGTCTTGATACTACTAAGGGCTTGCCTCTGTTTATTCGCCTTGAACACAATTCCTCTGAATTCAAGGCTTGTCAGCTTAACATCTTTGTTTCTTATGATATGTTTGTTGATCTCTTCCCTGGCGAGGTCGTTGAAGTCCTGAACTAATCGGACATAAGGAAAGCGAACGAAGTCCTGAACTAATAGAACACAAAAAGCGAACGATGTCATGAACTAACAGTATATAAAGAAAGCGAACACAATAAAAAAGCATGAACCCCCAAATCGATCAAATTTGAAATGCCCGGCATGCTAGAAAATACATATAACGGTAAACCCGTTTCTGTGCACCACACTGTCGCTGATGTCAAGAATGCACTGAAGGCCGAGTACAGCGACATCAAGCACATGGCGATGGAAGAAGCAGCGATCTGGAAACAGCCAGTGATGCACAAGGAGCGTGCGCAGATCTTTTCAAAGGGTCCTGCGAACAGTGCATATAAAGCGCTGCGCTACAAGCAAAGATCGACTGGAACCGAGATCAACTACTAGGAAATTACTAGCAAATTACCAAAATCACTAGAAAATGTCACGACCTTTTACAAGATCAAAAGGACGCGCAACTGCCCACGTTCCAACTGGCGAAAGTCCGCATCATCGAATGAAGAAAATACAAGAAGCACTAGGAATTGCGAGTACGACTCTGCGTTCAAAGGAAACAAGCAGGTATAAGAGCGTAAACGATAACCTTCGAAAGATACTGGAAAAAAATAAAGAGATTCTCGGTTCTAATGAATACTTGCGAACTTTTGTGGTTCAGTATATTGATGATCTGCGCCAAGAGGCACAGATCCTAGAATCAAATAGAGATCAGCAGGCCTTCAACGACACAAGTTTCGCAGCTGATATACTCAAGGCGATTTTAGATGAAGCTCTTCCTTATTTTGCAACAAGTAGTTCAGCATCGGACAATACTTTAAAACCTTTAACACCCAGCACTTCCACAGCCCCACAGCTTCCAGTTACGCCCCTGATATCGAAGCAGAAAGGGGCAGAAGTGAGCACAGCAACATCGTCTGCCACAAAATTCAATGCAGATATCATGACAGAAATAGAGATGATGGATGCATCGATTCGTGATATGATTGCAAAGGGAGATCGCAGTGCAGCGGAGAAGCAACTACAGACAATGTATGAAACGGTGTCACACGAAAGAGACCAACAACTGTATTTGGACTATCTCAGTTATCTTGAACCATTGAAGCGACAAATCGAAGAAATTAAAAACACTGCGCCAATCAAAACAGAGCCAGTACCGCAAGACACTGAGATGCTTGCACAACAAGGACAGCTACAGATGCCTCCCGCTGTACCTGATGTGACTGGACAGCAGCCAAGTATGCCTACCGATGATCGTTCTGTGTCTCAGCATGTGTTTGTACAGGAAAGCACGCACAATCAAAGTTACCTGGACGACTCACAGCTTCTCGCAAACATTTCTTCAAACTATGATTCTCTGAACAGACCTGCGTTAGCTGCACTGGGTGCTGATATTTCGTATAGACGCGAACGTCCCGTGGATACTACAAATAGTTTCCGCGAAAATCTGTACGGACCTCGCGTATCTGGCGGAGACATCCGACAACTCAATAGGGTTGCTGATACAGACCTGATACCGTTGCAACAGAATGTCAATATCAAGCTGACACAGCTGCGCAATGACCTTGTATCTTTTTTGGACAGTTTCATCGAAGATCCCGAGCCGACGAGTTCAGATGAGTATACACGCCGACCCAACGATACTTACGAATACGATCCCATGGAAGTCCAGATTCCAGTCGACAGAGAATCTCTGATGCAACAACAGGCCGGTGCGACGACTAACGCACAGGACGATGCTGTGAACCCACAGGCATTCGGTCGCAGTGTCCTTGTACCAGAAGAAGTCGATGCAACATTCAAGATGGTCCAGCGCGGCTCTGGTAACTACATTGTAAAGAAACTCAGGTCAGCTGGTCTCAAGAATCTCGTGAAGCCGTACAGCGACTACTTCAGCTCTGTTTATGATTACATGTCTGTGCCTACTGAAGATCGCCTTCTAGTTGTAAAGTCCAGTATACAGAGAATGCGTTCGTCGATGCAAAGTTACCAACAGAAAGTAGGACCCTATGTCTTCCAAGGCATCGTTCTATCGTGTGCAGTCACCGAATCAGCCATTGATGGCCTTTTGTACAATAGTTCTCAAAAGCAGCAAGCATTGTACCAGATCAAACAGTATGATGCTCAGATGCGCCAGGGTGTAGCCCCATCTAAGAAATCTTATGCTCCTTATTGATTTCTCAGTGTTTAAAAATTACTATGCAAACTATCAGAATGTCTATAAACTTCTATGTGTACTATATCATACCAGAATGTCTATAAACTTTTATATGTACTATGTCATACCAGAATGTCTATAATCTGTAAATATAAATAGTATATAATAAACATCGAAAATAGTATATAACAAACATCATTTGCCAAAGGTCATTTGCACTGTATTTCGGATTGCGCCTGCAAATACGCCTAGCCCGATAGCTTTGCCAACAATTTGCAACGTAAATTATACATCGTTCTCAGGACAATCTATTAAATCATGGCTGTCTCTACAGAATCCAGAGAAGATACTATGATGTCAGACAAAGAACCACAAATAATTGAAGTATCTACTCCGCCACAGAACATAGAAAACATCGACACTGAGAAATCTCATGATCAGATAGACAACACAACAGAGAAGTCTGCTGACTTGAATCTCGATGATACCGAACGGGATTTCATCGCTAAAGGCATACACAACTTTAGTTACAAGAAAGAAGACTGCTACGACGCACAAGCAACAGAAGATCTGAGACGCGATGTCAAGAATGCGATGCGTGCATTTAACTTTGTTGATATCATTCCTGAACATGTTATAGACCAGCGTCTAGATTCAGCTGTATTGCCTCTAGGCCAGAAAAGGGGATACTGGCTTAAACGTCTGATCAACAAGACTACTGGAGACACACAAAGACTATTGATGGCACTAGACAGGATCAACGGTCTCCTGAGAACGTACAGTAAAGCGAAACGTAAAGCGCCTGCACCAAGCAAGCATATACGAATTCCCATCGAGAAATTCCACGAACTTGAAGAGCGTGCATCTATTTTGGATATCAGTTCACAAGAACGCAAAGATCACGAAGACTATAAAGCAAGTACGTTAGAGACAGCAAATGCCTTGACGACAGAAACTATGAATGTCCCGATAACAAAAACCGCTAATGTCCCTGTGACTGAGCCGGCCAGTACAATAACAAAAGAAGAAAGGACATGCGCGCCAAAACCCAATGCGATGAATACAGAAACCCAGCATAGGCATACAAAGACTGAATCCGATGAATCCGATACAGAAGACACTGCTAACCATCTTGGTTATAAAGCGTCAAGGCACGAACGTAGACACAGGCCAAGAAAAGAACGTTACTACAGAAAATACTACGAATCTGAAACCGAATCATCCGAGGAATCCGATCCTTCTGACGACGAAGTACAGTATTATCTTAAAAGATTTAAGAGACCAGCAAAGTATCATTCGTACATCAAGCCTAAACGTATCAAAAACAGATTCTTACAGCAACAGCAACAGCAACTACAACAGCAACTACAACAGCAACAGCAACAGCAACGGCATCAGCAACTACAACAGCATCAGCAACTACAACAGCATCAGCAACTACAGAACTTTGGACAAGAATATAGACAACAACAGCCTAGTACACAAAAGCTTGCAAACGTACCTTCTCAATTTTTTGATACGTCTATTCCGCTGAAACCTGTAGATACCGTGGAGAAAAAGTATACATTCCAACAGAATTTTGTGCCGCAGATCAACAAGCCTAACAATGACTACATTAATCACTTTCTCGGGAACACGCGGCGCTAGTCAGCCCGGCTTACAGGACATGCCTGCAGAAATACTCGAGAAGATCTCTGACGACTTGGACTGGGTCACGCGTGCACGATGCAGACTGCTGTGTAAAGCGTTTGAGCAGAATATGAACAACGACACAAAAGATCTCGACGAGGCACTTGATTTCTACTATAACGTTCTGCATAGCCCGGAATACAAAGACAAGAGAACACATCTAGGCTATCCTCAGCAATGGGCTCACTATCACAAGAAAAGAACTGTGTACGCCATCATGCTTCACAAAGAGATGCGCAAGAAAAACAAATCGTACTATCCCAGTATTGTACCTACCGTATTCTATCCGCGTAACAAGACGTTATCTAGAGAGTACATTCATGCTCTCTTCGATAAACACTTTTTAGATATGACTAAAAACGAAGTAGGCATCAGAGAAATCGTTTTGGGTTGTACAGATACCATCATAGATAAATTTTATATTCATCCACATAGTACCGTAGAACGCGACATCTGTGTAACTTTCTACAGATACTTTACAAATAACCTTTTAACATTATCATTCTTGAAAGAACTTCGAAGACTCTTGTACAATAATGCCTAAGCATCGCCAAAAATAAAAAAGTTAAAAAAAAAAATACATGTCCAAATCTGAGACCATATCACAGAAACAGTCACAGACCTTCACTGGAAGCTTAATAGACCACTTTACAGGAAGCTCACTGGAACGTCACAGGAATAGAAAATGCTATTAATATATATAA
>Ga0075160_10000500_pt1 | contig 24687 bp, 24 predicted proteins | sample JI91814C2DNA_FD_70969 | JGI IMG/M metagenome (GOLD analysis project Ga0075160, IMG submission 70969) | Wastewater effluent complex algal communities from Wisconsin, to seasonally profile nutrient transformation and Carbon sequestration -... | ecosystem: Engineered > WWTP > Effluent > Algae... | reverse complement strand
GACCTGGTCAGGGAACCCGGGGAGCAGGCGCGGCGCGTTGCGGCGCACTGCGGCTTCGCCTACCGGGATGACATGCTCCGGGTGGACCGGGACTCGGGCGTCGTGGCCACGGCCAGCGCGAGCCAGGTGCGCGGCGGCATCGTGACCAACCGCGGCGGGCTATGGCGCCCCTACGAGCACCATCTGGGCCCCCTGCTGGACCGGCTTGCCGCGCACGGCCTGGTTTGAGCTCCCGGGGAACGCAAAAAAAACCGCCCCGACCAGCGGGGCGGTGCCGGGTTTGCCCGACCGGCCGAGGCTCAGAACTTTTGGCTGTACTGCAGGTAGTAGTAGGCGCCGCCGGGCAGGTCGTAGGCTGCGTCGAAGGAATGCGCGAACGAATTGCGCACCACCGGCGGCTCCTTGCCGAAGACGTTGCGCGCGCCGAGGCTGATCCGGCCCCGCCAGGGTGCCGTCCAGCCCAACTGGACATCGTGGTAGGTGCGCGACGGAATCTCGTTCACGCCCGCGCTGGCCAGCGGCGTCTGCACCGAGCAAATCTCCGTCGGGGTGATGCCGTACTCGAAGTAGTTGGCGCCCGGGCAGGCTTCCTCCATGTCCGAGTAGTAGCGCGTGGCCCACGTCGCATCCCAGGCGTCCTTCTTCCAGCGCGCCGTGAGGTTGGAGCGGGTTTCCCACTGCGGCTTGCCGTCGTAGATGCCGACGTCGAAGGTCAGGGTGTTGTCCTTGACGTAGGTGGTGTCCCACTGGATGTCGAAGCTGCCGTAGCCTGCGTCCGGCAGCGAATAGCCCAGCAGCAGGTCAAAGCCCTCCACACGCCCGCGGCCCAGGTTGTAGTCGCCGCCCCGCAGCAGCGTGATGCTGCCGCCCAGGCCGCGCGACACGGCGGCGCAGTAGTCGTCCCGCAGCGACTCGTTCGCCGCCGCCCCCGCTGCCCCCGGATTGCGGTAGCAGCCGTTGAGCACCGCCTGTGCGCCCTGGAATACCTGTACGTCCTCCAGCCGGATCCGGTACCAGTCCAGGCCGATGCTCAGCCCCTGCGCCCAGCTCGGGTTGTAGCGGAAGCCGGCGCTTTGGGTCCTGGCGGTTTCCGACTCGAGGTTGGGATTGCCACCCAGCAGGGTGGGCAGCAGCGAATTGGGCTGCGCCACGCCACCCGCGGGCACCCCGTCGGCCAGGCACAGGGCGGCGTTGGTGGTGGGGTTGCCGAAGTTGAACGTGTTGCAGGGGTCGGCCACGCTGCTGAGCACATCCACCCCGCCCGCATACAGATCCAGGACGTCAGGCGCGCGGTACGACCTGGAATACGCCACCCGGAAAAGGAACTCATCGCTGAGCTGCCACAGCAGGCCCAACCGGGTGGCCGTGTCGCTGCCAAGATCGGGGCTCACCCGGACCGAGCCCAGGTCACCCTCGGTGTCATAGCTGGCGTGGCTGGCCGAGATATTGAACTCCAGCCGCTTGGCGAAACCCTGGTCGGCCAGGAGCGGGATGTTGAACTCCGCGAAGACTTCGTTGACGTCCAGCTCGCCATCCGTCGGTTCTTCCACCGACACGGACGACCCGCCGGCGCGGGCAAGCGAATCAACGGTACGCTCGACGGCGGAACGGCGGTGCTCCAGACCCAGCGCGAAACCGAGCGGCCCGGCGGGCAGCTCGGCCAGGCTGCCGCGCAGGTTTGCGGTGATCGCCTGGCTGGTGCTGTCCTCGGATTCGCTCATGGACGTGCGGATGTAGTCGAGCATGGCGTCGTACTCGGCCCGCGTGATCACGCCCGCCAGCAGGCCCAGGTCCGGCCCGCCGAAGATGTTGAACGGCACGCAGCCAACCCGGACAACACCGCCGCCATCAAGGCATTCCAGGGCACCGGTGACCGGATTCCTGCGCGAGTCGCCCACCGCATTGCGCAGGTTCGCGAGGTTGATGTGGTTGCGACCTTCGACGTCGACGCTGGATCCCACACGGGAGTAGCCGATGTCCCACTGCATCTGCCGGCCCGCCAGGTCGAAGCCGCCGTCAAGCCAGAGCGAAATCGCGGATTCGTCCGAATCGAACTCGGTCTGTACCGGCCCCAGGCCCAGGGCCCGGAAGCTCGCCGAGCGCAGGTCCTGGCCGAAGGGGTTGAACACGTTTCCGGCCGTGGGCGCAAAGGCCCAACGGCTGCCGGAGGTGCCGCGCAGGTCCATCAGGAAAGGGGCCGGCGCGCCCTGCTGCTCGGCGCTGCGCTGGCCCACCGTGGCCATGACGTTGGCATTGATGGAATCGTTGAGCGCCAGGCTTCCCTGCACATGCAGGTTGGTGCGATCCACTGGCTGAAGCAGGAAGCTGAAGGGCGCGATGTTGAGGCGGTCGGACGTTCCCGATCCATCCAGCGTATAGCTGACGAATCGCCGGAAGTCGGTGGCCTGGCGGCCGTCCTCGCCCGGCCGCAGCGTGAACGGGCCACCCGCCACTGGCGTGCAGGTCGAGAAACCACCGGCCGTCGGCACGACGGCACCGGCGCAGCGCGTCAGGTTGCCGAAGGCATTCGCACCGGAGCCGTACAGTCCGCCCGACAGCGCATCGCCGCCGCCGAACACCGGAGTAAAGGAGATGGTTCGATCGCCGGCGAGAATCCCCTCCTGGCTCCGGTGGCTGAGGCTGACCAGGCCCCTGGCCCGGTCATTGGCCATGCCCACCGTGACGTCGAAGGCCTGCTGCTCGCCGTCGCTCTCTTCGGTACGGCCGATGTGCAGGTTGGCTTCCGAGACGCTGTAGTCCTGCCGGGTGACGACGTTGATGACGCCGGCGATGGCCTCCGAACCATAGATCGCCGAGGCACCGTCCTTGAGTATCTCGACGCGCTCGACGATGGACACCGGGATCGAGTCCAGGTCGACCAGGCTGTTGCCGGCGATGCCCGATGTCAGCCAGCGGCGGCCGTTGACCAGCACCAGGGTGCGGGTGGAGCCCACGCCCCGGAGCGATGCATGCTGGCTGCCGTCGCTGGCGCTGGTGCGGGTGGTGACCGCGCGCAGGGCACTGCCGTCGCTGATGGTCAACTGGAACACCACGTCCGCCAGGGACGTCAGGCCGGTAGCGGCGATGTCATCGCGGTTGATGACCAGCACGGGGGACACCCCCTCGGCGTCGCCTTCACGGAACAACCGCGATCCGGTGGCCAGTTGGCTGGCCGCTTCCGGAACCTCGGCCTGCGCCACTACCCCGCTGGCGGCCGAGAGGCTGATGCCTCCGACCAGCGCCATGGACACGGCCTTGCTGAGCTTGCTGGACTTCAGTCGCATTGATGGGCCCCTTTTGGTTTGGTGTTGCCGGACAAGGCTGACAACTGTCCGAACGTACCGTCGGGATTGGCCCGGACACGGCCCCGGCCTGTGGCGCTCATCCCCGGAGGCACGACCTCAGGGCGAAGGGTCCGTCGTAGAGAACCACCGGGCGTAGTGGCGCCAACGGCCCACGGAGCGCGGGTGGATCGGCTGGCGCACCTGCCAGCGGCTGGGGGTCTGCACGGGGCGCTTGCTCTGGTGGAAGTCCAGGCACTGCGGCGACCACGGCAAACCGGCGAACTCGACCAGGCGCCGCATGTGCGGCTCGGGGCTGGCCACCAGGTCCTCGTACGGCAGCTCCAGCACCGGCAGCGGCAGCACCGCCTGCCAATGCCGCATCAGGCGCTCCTGCTGGCCGATGACGAAGGCGATGTCGGACAGATCGGTGGCATACGTCGCCGACGGCGAGAAGCTCTCGCTGTAAATGGACAAGGCCAGGTCGAACGGATCACGCCGGCACCAGACCACGCGCGCCAGGGGGAAAAGCAGGGCGATGAGGCCGAGGTTGAGGAAGTTGTACGGCTGCTTGTCCACGAGCCTCAGGCATGGGCCAGCGGCGCGCCGGCCGGCGGCCAGCAGGTATCGGCTGGCGCGCTCGCGCAGCCAGGCGCCATCCATGCGCGCCACGTCGTGCGGCCAGCGCAGCCCGGTTTCCTCCGGCATGTCCTGGGCGATGCCGACGATCCCCGTCAGTTCACCGCAGCCATGCACCGACGGATGCGCCGACAGGATCTGCTCCACCAGCGTGGTCCCGCTGCGGGGCATGCCCACCACGAACAGCGGGCGCTCGTCGGCACAGCCGTGGCCGCCGCGTTCGGCAATCCGTTCCGCGGTGAGGTGCGCGATCGCCGCGTCCACCTGCGCGGCCAGCGCCTCGCGCGGGAAGGCACCGTCCACTTCGCGCCTGAGGCGATTGGCGGCCTGCCAGTGACCGGCGGCCTTGCCATGGTCGCCGGCCAGATCGGCCCGCTTGCCCAGCGCGTGGTGGAGGAAGGCCTGTTCGGCGCGCGGCAGCCCGGCGGATGTGAGCTGGGCCTGGGCCTTGGCGACCAGCTCGCCGGAGCCATCGAGCAGCAGCGCCGCCGCCAGCGGGTCGGCCCAGCCGGGCCTCAAGGCCAGCGCACGCCGATGGGCCGCAAGCGCCTGGCCTGCGTCGCCGAGCGCCTCCTGCGCCCAGCCCCGTTCGAGCCACAGCGAGGCATCGTCGGGGAACAAGGCGATGCCGTCCTCCACGATGGCCAGGGCCCGCAATGGGTCGCCACTGCGCCGATGGCACTGGGCCAGCCGCAGGAACACGCCGGGGTCGCGCGGCGATCCGTCGCCGGCAAGACGCTGGAACAGTTCGATGGCGCCGTCGTGGTTCTCGGTGGCGTACTTCGCTTCGGCCAGGCCCCGCACCACGGCGGGATCATCGGGCGAAAGGGCGAACGCGCGCCGGAGTGCGCCTCGCGCTTCGTGGTCGCGACGCGCCGCGTAGAACAGGGCACCCAGCAGGTGCCAGCCCCGTGCCAGGCCCGGGTCGAGCGAGGTCGCGGCAAGGAAGGATTCGATCGCCGCGTCCACGTCACCCGCCGCCGCCAGGACCTGCCCCAGCTCCAGGCGCAGGACCGCATTGGCCGGGTCAATCGCCACCGCGCGCCGCATGGCGCCGACCGCGTCCGCCGGCCGGGCGTCCCGTTGCAGCACCATGGCCTGCATCCGGTGCAGTGCCGCGGAGTCCGGATGGACTTCCAGCAGCGCCGCGAGCAAGCGCGAGGCCTCGTGCGGACGCGACGCGTCCAGCAACCGTTGGACGTCGTCCAGCGACGGGATCGAAGGTCGGGAGGTCATCGGCCGATCATAGCTTCAGGCCAGCGCCACGAGGCCACAAGGCCACGAGGCCACGAAGCCAAGAGGCCACGAAGCCAAGAGGCGCGCGGGGCCGGCCGGCCCCGCGCGCCTGTGCGTCAGGGCTGCGTCGCCTTGACCAGCAGATGCTTGGCCAGCGCGCCGTGCAGTCGGCCGATGCCCCGGGCCAGGTGCAGCATCACGAACAGCCCCATCACGCCCACCGCGAACAGCAGCGGGATCCACAGCGGGCTGGCCCACATCGGCGCCGGGTGCAGGTGCAGGTGGAACTCGGCCAGGCCCAGCTGCCCCATCGTGGCCGCGACGGCGCCGACGATCAGCCCCAGCGACACCGACAGGCCGGTCACCGCCACGCTGAAGTACAGCGTGCCCAGCGGCAGCATCAGCAGCATGTAGAGCATCGTGGACCAGGTGCGCGGGTCGGTGAACATGCGGCCGATGCGCGTCAGCAGCGGCAGTCCGCGTTCGGCATACAGCGGCCGGCGCGGCATGCGCTCGCCCAGCATCACCTCGACCATGCGGCCCTCCACCAGCGCCAGCAGCCGCACGATGCCGATGAACAGGATGGCGAACGGAATGCCGATGATCAGGATCGCCAGGCCCAGCGACATGCTCAGCCCCGTGGTCACCACCGTGAAGTAGACGATGCCCGTGGCCAGCGACAGCAGCATGTAGAACAGCGACATCCAGGCGCGCGAATCGGTGGCGACGCCGAAGAACTGCCCGGCGAGGCTGCGCCGCAGCGCCGGCGGCGGCGGGCTGATGGCCTTGCTGACCCGGGCCTCGGTGTCGCGGTAGATCGCCGCCACTTCTTCGGGGGCACCGTAGCTGCCGGCGATGTTGGCCAGCAGGGTGGCTTCGTCGATGCCGGGGTTCTCGGCCAGCTCGGACCGCAGGTACTCCTCGGCGTCGTACAGCGCGTCCTGCAGCAGGGCCGGGTCGGCGTCGCGCAGTTCGTGGCGCAGGCGGTCGAGATATTCGGGGATGGTTTTCGGCGTGGCGGCGTTCATCGCAGGTTTCCTTCCAGCACGGAATCAACGGAATGGCGGGTGGTGCGCCAGGTGTCGGCCCACTCGGACAGCGCGAGCCGCCCCAGTTCGGTGATGCGGTAATAGCGCCGCGGCGGGCCGCTGACGGACGGCTCGACGTGGCTTTCGGCCAGGCCCGCGGCGCTGAGGTTGCGCAGCACCGGGTAGAGCGCGCTTTGCTTGCCCACCAGCAGCGGGTCGCCGGTCTGCTCCAGGCGCTTGGCGATCTGGTAGCCGTAGAGGGCCTCGCTGGACTGGGCCAGTACGGCCAGCAGCACCAGGGAGACGGTCCCGGCGCTGAGCTCTTTCTGGAATTTCTTGAGGTGCGGTTCGGTCTCGACCATGGACTGTCCTCCACTGACTGTTACAGCCTACTTGGCTATATCATTAAGTCAACAGTAGTCATTTCACCCCCGGGCCGCGCAGTGCCGGAAGTCAGGGTGGTAGTGTTTAGCCAGCCCAACCCGATGGAGAGTGGTTCGATGAGCGCTGCGTCCATGTCCGGCCCGATGCCCGCGGTCTTCCTGGGGCACGGTTCGCCAATGAACGCCATCGAGGACAACGCCTGGCGGCGAAGTTGGCAGGACCTCGGCCGGCGCCTGCCCCGGCCAAAGGCCATCCTGTGCATCTCGGCCCACTGGGAAACCCAGGGCATCTACGTCGGCGCCGCCGAACGCCCCGACACCATCCACGATTTCCACGGCTTCCCGCGCGCCCTGTTCGACGTGCGCTATCCCGCGCCCGGCAGCCCCGAACTGGCCCACCGCGTGGCCGAACTGATCCCGCAGCCGCGCGTGCACCTGGACGCGCACCGCGGCCTCGACCACGGCGCCTGGGGCGTGCTCAGGCCGATGTACCCCGAGGCCGACATCCCGGTGGTGCAGCTGAGCCTGTCCATCCTGCAGCCCGGCGCCTGGCACTACGACATCGCCCGGCAGCTGGCGCCGCTGCGCGACGAGGGCGTGCTGGTGGTGGGCAGCGGCAACATCGTGCACAACCTCCGCCACTGGCGCCCGAACATGGCCGAGCCCTACGACTGGGCCCAGCGCTTCGACGAAGACATCGCCGAGCGCATCGCCGACGGCCACCACGAGGGCATGCTGGGCTACGAAACCCTGGGCCCCGATGCGCTGCTGGCCATCCCGACACCCGAGCACTACCTGCCGCTGCTTTACGTGCTGGCCCTGCAGCGCGAGGACGAACCGGTGTCGTTCTTCAATGACACCGTGGCCAGCTCCATCTCGATGCGCTCGGTGATCGTGGGCGAAGCCTGAGCGTGGCGGACAACGCGCTGCTGGTCGTCTTCCTGCCCCTGGCCCTGGCCGTGGTGATGGCCGGGCTGGGCCTGCACCTGACCCTGGCCGATTTCCGCCGCGTGCTGGCCATGCCGCGCGCGGTGGGCGTGGCGCTGGCGGTGCAGTCGCTGCTGCTGCCGCCCATCGCCTTCGCACTGGCGAAGCTGGCCAATCTGCCGGGTGAACTGGCCCTGGGCCTGGTGCTGCTGGCGGCATCGCCGGGCGGGGTCACCGCCAACCTCTTCAGCCACATCGCACGCGGCGACGTGGCGCTCAACATCAGCCTGACCGCCATCAACAGCCTGCTGGCCCTGGCCACGCTGCCGCTGTGGACGGCGCTGGCGCTGTCGGTGTTCCTGGGCGATGCGGCCAGCGTGCCGCCGCCCATCGGCAAGGTGGTGGAAGTGGCGCTGCTGGTGGTGGTGCCGGTGGCGCTGGGCATGGCGCTGCGGCGCTGGAAGCCGGCGCTGGCACATGCCGCCGAACGGCCCGTGCGCCTGCTGTCGTCGCTTCTGCTGGGCGTGCTGATCGTGCTGGCCTTCGTCTCCGAATGGGCCACCGTCCGGGCGTTCCTGCCGGTGGTGGGACTGGCGTGCCTGGCCTTCAACGTGGCCAGCCTGCTGTCGGGCTACCTGGCCGCGCGCGCCGCCCGGCTGGCCGAACCGCAGGCCGTCGCCATCAGCTTCGAGATCGGCATCCACAACGGCACGCTGGCCATCTTCATCGCGGTGGAGGTGCTGCAGCGCGCGCCGGCGGCGATTGCACCGGCGGTCTACTCGCTGAACATGTACCTTACCGGCGCACTGTTCGCCGCCTGGCTGCTGCACAAGAGGAAACACCGCGCGTGACCAAGACCTACGACCGCCGATACTTCGACACCTGGTACCGGCAGCGCAGCCTGGGCGGCAAGGCCGCGCTGACGCGCAAGGTGGCGCTGGCGGTGGCGCTGGCGGAGTACCACCTGGGCCGGCCGCTGCGGTCGGTGCTGGACGTGGGCTGCGGCGAAGGCGCCTGGCGCGCGCCGCTGCTGGCGCTGCGGCCGAAGCTGCACTACATGGGCGTGGATTCGAGCGAATACGCCATCGGCCGGCACGGCGCGCGACGCAACCTGCACTACCTGCCGTTCGGCGACCTGGCCGCCCTGCCCCTGCGCAGGCCCGTGGACCTGCTGGTGTGTTCGGACGTGATGCACTACCTGTCCGACGACGAGCTGCGGCAGGGCGTGGCCGAGTTCGCACGGCTGTGCAGCGGCGTGGCCTTCCTGGAGGTGTTTGCCGAGGGCGACGACATCATCGGCGACCTGCACCAGATGCGCCGCCGCCCGGCCGCGTGGTACCGGCGCACCTTCGCCCGCGCCGGCTTCACTTCCGCCGGCTCGCACCTGTACCTGTCCGAAGGCGTGGCCGCGGCCGCCACGGCGCTCGAACTGCCGAGATAAACCCACGCGCCCTGGCGCCAGGGGTTACCCTGCCGCCATGCACGACACGCCCTACGCCGACCTCGACCCGGACCGCATCCTCGACGCCATCGAGTCGCTCGGCCTGCGCAGCGACGGCCGCGTGCTGTCGCTCAACAGCTACGAGAACCGCGTCTACCGCATCGGCATGGAGCAAGGGCCGCCGCTGGTGGCCAAGTTCTACCGCCCCGGCCGCTGGACGGACGAAGCCATCGGCGAAGAGCACGCCTTCGCCGCCGAACTGGTGGCCGCCGACCTGTCGGTGGTGGCGCCGATCGCGTTCGGCGGCCGCACGCTGCACCCGTTCGAAGGCCATCGCTTCGCCCTGTTCCCGATGCGCGGCGGCCACGCGCCCGAACCCGGCGACCGCGAAACGCTGCGCCACATCGGCCGCGTGCTGGGCCGCCTGCATGCGGTGGGCGACGGCGCGCGCTTCGCGCACCGCGGCACGCTGGGCATCGACAGCCACGGCATCGACCCGGTGGACTACCTGCTGGAAAACCGCTGGCTGCCGCCCGACCTGGAGCCGAACTTCGAGACCCTGGCCAACGCCCTGCTGGACGCCATGGAGGACAGCTGGGCGCGCGCGGGCGACGTCCACGGGCTGCGCATCCACGGCGACGTGCATCCGGGCAACATCCTGTGGCGCGAAGGCCAGGCGCACTTCGTCGACCTCGACGACACGCTGACCGGCCCGGCCGTGCAGGATTTCTGGATGCTGGCCGGCCGCCGCGAGGACTGCGCGCAGCCGCTGCGCTGGCTGCTGGAGGGCTACGAGCAGTTCCGCCGCTTCGACCGCCGCGAACTGCACCTGATCGAGCCGCTGCGCACGCTGCGCCTGCTGCACTACAACGCCTGGATTGCCCGGCGCTGGCACGACCCGGCCTTCCCCGCCGCGTTCCCATGGTTCGAGGCGCCACGGCACTGGGAGTCGGTGATCACCCAGATGCAGGAACAGCTCGCGGCGATGCACGAACCCCCGCCCGACCCCGACAGCGGCCCTTGAAGCCCCTGTGGGAGGGCCTTCAGGCCCGACGCTTTCCTCCGCAAGCGTCGGGCCTGAAGGCCCTCCCACACGGCATGGGTTAGGCTGCGGCATCCACACCGCCCGGAAGCCCGCCATGCCCCTGCTGCGCCCCGCCCTGCTCGCCCTCGCCTTCGCCCTGCCCGCTGCGGTGTCCGCCGACCAGCCGCAGCCGGCGCTGACCATGCAGGACGTGCTGGACCAGTCCACGGCCGCCGACTGGCGCGCGCTCGATCCGGAAAACACCCTGTACCTGGAGCTCGACAGCGGCCGCGTGGTGATCGAACTGGCGCCGGCGTTCGCGCCCCGCCACGTCGCCAACATCCGCACCCTGGTGCGCGCCGGCTACTTCGACGGCCTGAGCATCAACCGCTCGCAGGACAATTTCGTGGTGCAGTGGGGCGACGCGAATGCCGACGACCCGGCCAAGGTGCGCCCGCTCGGCCAGGCCGACGCCGCCCTGCCCGCCGAGTTCGTGCGCGACGCCGCGGGACTGGACTTCACGCGACTGCCCGACGTGGACGGCTGGGCGCCGGAAGTGGGCTTCGTGCAGGGCTTCCCCGCCGCGCGCGACCCGAAGGCCAACGCGGCCTGGCTGGCGCACTGCTACGGCGCCGTGGGCGCCGGCCGCGACACCGCCGCCGACAGCAGCAAGGGCAACGAGCTGTACGTGGTCACCGGCCAGTCGCCGCGCCAGCTCGACCGCAACATCACCACCGTGGGCCGCGTGGTGCAGGGCATGGAGCAGCTGAGCGTGCTGCCCCGCGGCACCGGCCCGCTGGGCTTCTATGAAAAGCCCGAACAGCGCACCCCCATCCGCGCCATCCGCCTGGCCGCGCAGGTGCCGGAAGCCGAACGCACCGCGATCGAAGTGTTCCGCACCGACACGCCCGCGTTCGCCAGGCTGGTGGAATCGCGCCGCAACCGCCGCGACGGCTGGTACGTGCAGCCCGCCGGCCACATCGACCTGTGCAACGTGCCGCTGCCGGTGCGTGCGGTGCCGGCCAAGCCCTGATCGCCTAGGGGACCGACGACAGCGCGGCCCGCACCGGCGGCAGCCGCGCTTCCAGCGCCGGGTCGCCGGACTCGCGCAGCGCGGCGTGCAGCGCCAGCAGGAACAGCCGCAGGTTGTGCCGCCGCGCCAGGCCGGCCTCCGAACCTAAGGCCTCGGCCCACGACGACAGCGGCGCGGGCGATGCGATGCCCGCCACCCAGGCCGTCCACTCGGCCTCGTCGTGCAGCCCGCGCCGCAGCACGAACACCACCGGCCGAACCAGCCGCTCTGACTCCCCGTGCACGTAGGCATGCGTGGAGGGCGCGACCTGGCGGGCTGCCGCGGCCAGCAGGCGATCGAGCTGCGCCTTGTCGAGCGCCGGGTTCAGCGCCAGCTGCATCAGCAGGTCGGCGCCGTGCGCCACGCCGTGGCGCCAGCCCTCGCCGTCGCGGTAGCCGCGGTAGTCGCGCACGCGCTCCAGGTAGTCCGCCGCGGTTTCGACCAGGACAGCGCGCTGGGCTGGCGTCAACCAGGGAGCGATGCGGTCCGTGCGCGCCACCTCGGACAACACCAGGGCCGCGAACGGCGCCTGGAATCCGTCGGCGTCCGGCGCCGCGGAAGCAACCCGGGCCAGCAGCCGCTCGAGCAGCGCCTGGCGCGTGCCTGGCGCCAGCGCGTCGGCGCGCAGCCAGGTGGCCAGCCCCTCGTAGGCCACGCCGTCGCGCAGCGCCGGGTCGGGATCGCCCAGGCAGTCCAGCAGGGCCAGCGCCAGGGCCTGGCGCGCGGCATCGTCGGCCAGCGCGAAGCCGTCAGCCTTGAACGCCTGCAGGGAGGCGCGGTCGCGCCCTTCGGGCGGGCAACCCGCGACGGCAGCCAGGGGCAGGCCCGACAGGGCCAGGGCAAGCAGGCAGCGCGCGAGTCGGGGCATGGTTCGGGGCCGGTGCGGGTATGTCGCGCAGGTTACCGCGGCATGGAACGAAGGGCATGGGACAATGGCCGCGTGCAAACCGACCCGACCATCCAGTGCTCCGACTGCCAGGCCTGCTGCTGCCAGCTGCCGGTGCTGGTGCTGCCCGGCGACGCGCCGCCCGAACACTTCCTGGACGAAGACGCGGACGGCTACCTGATCATGGGCAAGGACGACGACGGCTGGTGCCTGGCCCTGGACCGCGAACGCATGTGCTGCAGCATCTACGAGCAGCGCCCCTTCGTCTGCCGTGAGTTCGCGATGGGCGGCGGCGACTGCGCCGACGTGCGCGAGGACTGGCGCCGCATCGCGGTGAGCCTGCGCTGACATGGCCTGGTTCGTGTACCTGATCGAGTGCCGCGACGGCAGCCTGTACACCGGCGTGGCCGTGGACGTGGACAAGCGCTACGCCGAACACGCCGCCGGCAAGGGCGCGCGCTACACCCGCTCGCATCCGCCGCGGCAGCTGCTGGCCCGCTTCGAACACCCCGACCGCTCCAGCGCGCTCAAGGCCGAGTACGCCATCAAGCAGCTCTCGCCCGCCGCCAAGCGCGCGCTGGCCGGCACGGGCGAACCCGCGTGACGCCGGCCGCGAAGGCGCAGTGGCAGATGCACCTGTGCGTGCTGCTGTGGGGCTTCACGGCCATCCTGGGCAAGGCCATCACGATGCCGGCCATGGCGCTGGTGGTGTGGCGCATGGGCCTGGTGACCGCGGCGCTGCTGCTGGTGCCGCGCGTGTGGCGCGGCATGGCGGCGCTGCCGGCGCGGCTGCTGCTCACCTACGCCGGCATCGGCACGCTGGTGGCACTGCACTGGCTGACCTTCTACGGCGCCATCAAGCTGGCCAACGCGTCGGTGGCCGTCACCTGCATCGCGCTGGCCACGGTGTTCGTGCCGATGGTGGAGCCGTGGATAACGGGCAAGCGCTTCGAGCCGCGCGAGCTGCTGCTGGGCGTGGCCGTGGTGCCGGGCGTGGCCCTGGTGGTGGGCGGCGTGCCGGCGGGCATGCGGCCGGGCATCGTGGTGGGCACGATTTCCGCGGTGCTGGTGGCGTTCTTCGGGGCGCTGAACAAGCGCTACGTGGAGCGCGCCGACCCGCTCACCGTCACCTGCGTCGAACTGGGCGCGGGCGGCCTGGTGCTGGCGCTGCTGACGCCGGTGCTGCCCTGGTTCGGGTCGCCGCTGGTGCTGCCGGGGTTCAACGACGCAGTGCTGCTGGGGGTGCTGGCCATGGCCTGCACCCTGCTGCCGTTCGCGCTGTCGCTTGTGGCGCTGCGGCACATGAGCGCGTTCTCGGCGCAGCTGGCGGTGAACCTCGAGCCGGTCTACGCCATCGTGCTGGCGGTGGTGCTGCTGAACGAACAGCGCGAACTGGGCGCGCTGTTCTACGCCGGCGTGGCCATCATCCTGGCCGGTGTGTTCGCCCATCCGCTGCTGTCGCGGCAGGCCGCGCACAAGCCCGACCCCACCACCCTGGGCACGGCCGAGGCCAAGGCGCTGGACTGAGGCTCAGCCCGGGCCGCGGCGCAGGCGCGGCGTGATTTCCAGCGCGGCCTCGCCGTCCATCACCTGCAGCACGCCGTCCTGCACCAGCACCTGCAGGTCCATGCCGCGCTTGAGCAGGCCCGACAGCGCCTTGCTGTCCTCGGCCGACACGTCGTACACGGTGAGGTTGCGGCAGCGGGCGAGCGCGGCTTCGTTCTTCTCCCACCACAGGTCGGCGCCGCGGCCGCCGTAGGTCAGCAGCACCACCTCGCCGGCGCGGCCGCAGGCCTTGCGCAGGCGCGATTCATCCGGCTGGCCCAGGTCAATCCATTGCTCGACCAGGCCGGTGAGGTCCTTGCGCCACAGGTCGGGCTCGTCGTCGGTGCTCAGGCCGCGGCCGAACTCCAGCCGCTCGTCGGCGAACATCGCGAAGGCCAGCAGCCGCAGCATCAGCCGCTCGTCGGTTTCCGACGGGTGCTGCGCCAGCACCAGCTCGTGGCTGCCGTAGTGCTGGCGGTCCATGTCGCTGACCTGCAGCCGGGCCTTGTAGACGGTGGATTTCGGGGCCACGGGCCGCGCCTTGGAAGAAGGATGGGCCGGCAGGGTGCGCGCCGCGGGCGGCGATGTCCAGCGCGGCGCGGATTGCCAGCCGCGCACGCGCCGTGGACACTACGCGCTGGCAGTCATCCGGGGGTTGCGGCATTGGACGTGTACGAACGCATCAAGCGGATGTTCGGCTGGGGAAGCCCGCCCGCCCCAAGGCCCGCGCCCGCCCCCGAGGGCGGCCCGGCCCCCGTGGCCGGCGTGCCGGCCGCGCCGGCGCCTTCGGCCGAACCCGCCAGTGCGCCCAATCCGTCCGGCCCCGAGCGCCGCGGCAAGTCCCGCCTCAACGCACGGCCCGGCACGCGCATGCTGGTGATCGACGATTCGGCCACCATCGTCGCCCTGCTCTCGCGCATGCTGCGCCAGAACGGCTACGAAGTGCTGGAGGCCGAAGACGCCGAGAAGGGCCTGGACATCGCCCGCACCCAGGGCCCGGAGCTCATCTTCCTGGACATCGTGCTGCCGGGCATGGACGGCTTCGCCGCGCTGCGCCAGCTGCGCCGCGACCCGCTCACGCGCGACGTGCCGGTGATCATGATCAGCGGCAACGAACAGGCCACCGAACAGTTCTACGTGCACCGCATCGGCGCCGACGACTTCATGAAGAAACCCTTCGCCCGCGCCGAGGTGTTCGCGCGTATCGAACGCCTGCTCGACGCCGGCCAGGTGCCGCGCCGCATCGCCGCGCCAAAGCCGGCTGCCGACGAGGCCGGCGAGCCGGCCTGAGGCCCGGCCTCAGGCCTCGACGCCCAGGCTGTCGAGGATTTCCGCCGCGGGTTTCGGGCGGCCGATGAAATAGCCCTGGGCATGGTCGCACTCCAGCTCGGCCAGGCGCTGCAGGGTGGACCGGTCCTCGACGCCCTCGGCCACCACGCGCAGGCCGATGTGGTGGGCGAAGTCGATCATTGCCTTCACCAGCTGCATCGAACGCACGTTGCCCAGCATGCCGGTGACGAACGAGCGGTCGATCTTGAGCTCGGTGGCCGGGAACTGCCGCAGGTAGGCAAACGAGGCGTTGCCCACGCCGAAGTCGTCGATCGAGATCAGCACCCCTTCGTCGCTCAGGCGGCCCAGGATGTCGGCGACTTTCTCGAAGTCGCCGATGATCGCGGTTTCAGTGATTTCGATCACCACCGCCGTGGCCGGAACGCTCCACAGCTTCAGCGCGCCCAGCAGGTGTTCCACCATGCCGCGCTCGGCCATGGCCGCGGCCGAGAGGTTGATCGAGATGGGCAGGTCCAGCCCGCGCCGGCGGGCCGCGACCGCGTGCTGCAGGCTGGCGTTGATGCTCCAGCGGGTGAACTCGGAGATCATGCCGCACGACTCGGCCAGCGCCACGAACACCGCCGGGCTGACCGGACCGCGCTCGGGATGGTGCCAGCGGGCCAGCGATTCGGCGCCGCAGACGCGGCCCGTCCTGAGGTCCCAGATGGGCTGCAGCTGCATCTCCAGCTGGCCGGTGGCGATGGCGTCGCGCAGTTCGGCCGGCTCGATGGCCGCCGAAAGCCGCGGCGCGGGGCTGATGGCCATGCGGTCGGCCGAGACGCGGGCATCCGCCAGCGCGGCCTCGGCCTGGCGGCAGAGCGCGTCCGGCGTGTCGCCGTGCTCGGGGCAGACCGCGGCGCCGATCGCCACCGACGCCAGCACGGGCCGGCCGTTGACGTCGAGCGTCTGTTCGAACTGGCGCAGCACCCGCGACGCGGCCAGCAGCGCATGGTTGCCGTCGCGAATGCCCGGCAGCATCACGATGAAGTCCGCCGGGCCCACTTGCACCACCGAATCGCCGGGCCGCAGCGCCTCCGACACCAGCGCGCGCACCTTGCCCACCAGCTGTTCGCCGCTTTCATAGCCGTGCTGGATGTTGAACTGCCGCAGGCCCTGCACGCTGAGCATCAGCACGCCCAGCGCGCGCGCATGGCCGAGGCTGGCGTCCACGTGCGGCTGCATCATCTCGAACAGGGCGGATCCGCGGATCATGGGCCGGCCCGGATCAGGCGAGGTAGAGCTCGGCCGGGTCCAGGCCGTAGGTGCCGCGCTCGAGCACGGACACGATGCGCGTGGGCGGCGCGCCGTCGCCGCGCGGCCTCAGGGCCATCAGGTCCACGTCGCGATAGGGGCGGTAGGGCTGCTTGTCGCCGTCCAGCAGCAGCATCACCCGCGGCTGCAGCCGGCGCGCCTGGTTCTGGGCCATCACCACGGCCACTTCGCCGCTGTTGAGCTCCACCAGCGAACCGGTGGGATACACGCTCAGGCACTGCAGGAACTGTTCCACCACCTCGCCCTGGTAAAGCTTGTCGGCGGCCCGGTAGAGCGCCTGCAGCGCGCCGTGCTGGGAGTCGCCGCGGCAGTTCGGGCGGTCGCTGATCAGCACGTCGTAGGTGTCGATGATGCCGGCGATGCGCCCTGCCAGCGGGATGGCGTCACCGGAGAGCCCGGCCGGATAGCCGCTGCCGTCGTGGCGCTCGTGGTGGTGGGCCAGCATGTCGCGGGTCCAGGGGCCGTGGATGCCGGCCTCGTCGAGCACGCGCAGGCCGGCGGCGACGTGGTCGCGCATGCGCAGGCTCTCCTGGGCGGTGCGCTCGACGGCAGGATCCAGCAGTTCCCTGGGCAGGGTGGCCATGCCGATGTCCATCAGGAACCCGCCCGTGGACATTTCCACCAGCACGTCCTTGGGCAGGGCCAGGTGCCGCCCGAAGGCCGCCGCCAGCGCGCTGCAGTTCACGGCGTGCAGGTAGGCGTAGTCGTCCTTGCGCATCATGCTGATCAGCCAGAACAGCGAATCGGCGTTGCGCAGCAGGCTGTCCACCATCGGCTCGACCGCCGCGCGCACGCTTTGCGCGGAAATGCGCCGGCCGGCGCGCACGTCGTCCTCCAGGGTGGAGGCCAGGTGGTGCAGGATGGCGTGGGCCTTGCGCGCCGCCGGCAGCTCGTCCTGCAGCGACACGGTGTCCACGTAGTCGGCCACCCGCGGCGGGAACACCGGCGACGCCGAGCGCTGCAGGGTCAGCAACGCCTCGGAGGGCGCCAGCCCCTTGAGCACGTCCACGAACACGCTGGTGCAGTAGTTGGCCAGCAGTTCGATGTCGCGGTCGGATTCGATGACGAAACCCTGGAAGGGAAAGGGCGTGCCGACCCAGTCGCGATCCAGGCGACTGACGAACATTCCCTTCTGCAGCAGACCCACGAGGATCCGCTTCTCTTCCAGCGCCATGCATACCCCCTGTTGCGGGCCTAAGTTAGCATGGGACCGCCCCCCCGGAAGCGCCCCTGGAGCCGCCATGCCCAAGCCCTTGCTGGTCTTCGTCCATGGCTGGAGCGTCACCAGCACCGGCACCTACGGCGAGCTGCCGGCCCGCCTGCAGGCCGAGGCCGCCCGGGCCGGCGGGCCGGGCCTGGACATCGCCCATGTGTACCTGGGGCAGTACGTGAGCTTCCGGGACGAGGTGCGGGTGGAAGACGTGGCGCGCGCCTTCGACCGCGCCATCGCCCGGGTGCTGGCCGAGGCCGGGCCGGGCCGCCGGTTCGCCTGCATCACCCACAGCACCGGCGGGCCCGTGGTGCGTGAATGGCTGGACCGCTTCCACGTCCTGCCCGGCACCCTGGACGCCTGCCCGATGAGCCACCTGGTGATGCTGGCGCCGGCCAACTTCGGCTCGGCCCTGGCCCAGCTGGGCAAGGGCCGGCTTGGCGCGATGAAGGCCTGGTTCAACGGCGTCGAGCCCGGCCAGGGCGTGCTGGACTGGCTGGAGCTGGCCAGCCCGGAGTCGCTCGCGCTCAACCTGCGCTGGATCCACGACTACCCGGCCCTGGCGCTGACCGCGCGCGCCAACCCGGTGTTCCCGTTCGTGCTCAGCGGCGACGCCATCGACCGCAAGCTCTACGACCACGTGAACGCCTACACCGGCGAAACCGGCGGCGACGGCGTGGTGCGGCTGGCGGCGGCCAACCTCAACGCGCGCCACGTGGTGCTGGCGCAGGAAGCGCTGGTGCCGGGCGAACCCCTGGCTTCGGCGCGCAAGCGGCTGCGCAGCCTGCGCCAGGTGGCCAACGCACGCTCGGCGCCCACCGCGTTCAAGATCGTCCCGGGCGCGTCGCACAGCGGCGGCGCCATGGGCATCATGGGCAGCGTGCGCAACGACGGCCGGCCGCACGCCACCGTCGATGCCATCCTGCGCTGCCTGGCCGTGGCCGACGGCGCCGGCTACGAAGCGCTGCGCCGCGCCTTCGACGCCGAGAACGCCACGCGCCAGGACATCGCCCGGCGCGTGGAGATCGAAAAGATCCCGGTGCTGCCCGACCGCGTCTACCTGCACGACCCGCACGCCATGGTGGTGTTCCGGCTGCTGGACGACAGCGGTTCGCGCGTTCCCGACATGAACCTGCTGCTGACCGCCGGTCCCGCCGCCGATCCCAACCAGCTGCCCGAAGGTTTCCTGACCGACCGCCAGGGCAACCGGCGTGCACCGGGCAACCTGTGCTTCTTCCTCAACCACGCCGCGCTCACCGGCTGCCCGGCCATCGTGGACGACAGCGGGCGCCAGCACCGCGCCGCACGGATGCCGCGGCCGCCCTACGGCCTGCGCCTGCTGCCGCGCCAGGACGACAAATGGGTGGAGCACTGGGCCGCCGAACTGGCGGCCGGGGTGGGCAGCCTGCTGGACGTAGTGGAGCCCAACCAGACCACGATCATTGACCTGCGGCTGACCCGCATCGTGCGCGAGGGCGTGTTCCGCTTCACCACGCAGCTGTCGCCGCGCAGCTTCCGCAAGGACGACCCGGGACCGCCGGCCTGAGCCCCGGGGCCGGGCTTCCGGCACGGGAGGTTCAACGCAAGGTTCACGTAGCCTGACGCAGCATCGAGAATCCACGCCCCGCACCGAGGTGCCGCATGACCAGCCGCCGAACCTTCCTGACCGCCGCCGCCATCGCGGCCACCGCCGCAGCGCTCAGGCCTGCGCCGCTGTTCGCATCCGCAGCGGCGCCGTCGGCCATCGCCACGCGCATCATCCCCGCCTCGGGCGGAGCGCTGCCGGTCATCGGCATGGGCACGTCGGGCAGCTTCGAAGTGGACCTGCCGGGGCGCGAGGCGCTGAAGGAAGTGCTGCGGCGCTTCGTCGCCGGCGGCGCCCGCGTCATCGACACCTCGCCCAACTACAGCAACGCCGAGGATGTGCTGGGCGACCTGATGGCCGAGCTCAATCTGCGCGACCGCATCTTCCTGGCCACCAAGCTGGCCGCCGACGACCGCGCCGCCGGCCAGGCGCAGTTCGCGCAGTCGCTCCAGCGCCTGCGCACCGACCGGGTGGAGCTGCTGGCCGTGCACAACCTGCGCGACTGGCAGAACCAGCTGGGCCTGGCGCGCGAACTCAAGGCCGCGGGCAAGACGAAGTACATCGGCCTCACCCACTTCCGCGATGATGCCCATGAGCGCCTGGCCGAAATCATGGCGGCCGAGAAGCCCGACTTCATCCAGGTGAACTATTCGGTCAGCGCCACCCACGCCGATCGCGCGCTGCTGCCGCTGGCGCGCGACCTGGGCGTGGCGGTGATGGTGAACCGCGCCTTCGACGACGGCGCGCTGTTCGCACGCGTGGCCGGCAGGCCGCTGCCGGGATGGGCGGCCGAGATGGGCGTGGGTTCGTGGGCGCAGATGTTCCTGAAGTTCGTCACCAGCCATCCGGCGGTGACGGTGGTGATTCCCGCCACCGGCAAGCCCGATCGCCAGAGCGACCAGCTCAAGGCCGGCCTGGGACCGGACCTCACGCCGGCGCAGCGCGCCGAACTGGTGGCGATGTTTGCCTGACGTGCCCGCACCCGGCGCCATGGCGCAGCGCCTGTCGCCGCTGCTGGGCATCCAGGCCCGGGAAGCGCCCGCCGTCGCGGCGGGCATGGCGATGTTCTTCCTGCTGTTCACCGGCTATTTCATGCTGCGGCCGGTGCGCGAAACGATGGGCATCGCCGGCGGCGTGGACAACCTGCAGTGGCTGTTCACCGGCACCTTCGTGGCGATGCTGGCGGCTATTCCGCTGTTCGGCGCCATCGCGGCGAAGGCCTCGCGGCGGCGCATCCTGCCTTGGACCTACGGCTTCTTCGCGCTGAACCTGCTGGGCTTCGCGGCGTCGTCCAGCGCGCAGCCCGACGACCCCTGGGTGGCGCGCGCGTTCTACATCTGGCTGTCGGTGTTCAGCCTGCTGGCGGTGTCGGTGGCGTGGAGCGTGCTGGCCGACCTGTTCACGGCCACGCAGGCCAAGCGGCTGTTCGGGCTGATGGCGGCGGGCCTGAGCGCGGGCGGGCTGGCGGGGCCGCTGCTGGGCATCGCCCTGGTGGAAAGCATCGGGCATGCGGGCCTGATGCTGTTGGCCACCGGCTTCCTGCTGGCTTCGGCGGGCGCCGCGCAATACCTGCAGCGCTGGCGCGACCGCCAGCCGCCCGCACCGGGCGACGAACCCGCGCGCCGCGCGCCGCTGGGCGGCAATCCCTTCGCCGGCATCGGCACGGTGCTGCGCTCGCCCTACCTGCTGGGCATCGCCGCATTCGTGGTGCTGCTGGCCAGCGTCACCACGTTCCTGTACTTCGAGCAGGCGCGGCTGGTGGCGCTGCACTATCCCGAACGCAGCGACCAGACGCGGGTGTTCGCCACGCTCGACTTCATCGTGCAGGCGCTGGCGATACTGACGCAGCTGTTTTTCACTGGCCGCATCGTGCAGCGCCTCGGGCTGGCGGTGCTGCTGGCCACCGTGCCGGTGGTGATGGCGCTGGGCTTCCTGTGGCTGGCGCTGGCGCCCACCTTCGCGGTGTTCGCGCTGGTGATGGTCACCCGCCGCGCGGGCGAATACGCGCTGGCGCGCCCGGGCCGCGAAATGCTGTTCACCGTGGTCGCGCCGGAAGCCAAGTACAAGGCCAAGAACGTCATAGACACCGCCGTCTACCGCGGCGCCGACGCGGTGAGCGGCTGGGTGAAAACCGGCATCGACGCCATCGCCTCCCATCCCGCCGCGGTCTACGTGGTCGGCGCAGGCCTGGCGCTGCTGTGGGCGTGGACGGGGCTTTCCTTGGCCAGGCGGCACAAGGCGCTGGCACCGCCCCTCAGCTGAGGCAGCGGCTCACGGGGTGAACCGGATGGGCACCAGGATGTCGCCACCGATCGGCACGCCGTCCTGCACTCCGGAACGGAAACACCAGTGCGGCAGCACCTTCATGCCTGCCGCATCGAGCTGCGCGTTACCGCTGCTCTCGTACACCGTGGCGCCGACGAAACGGTTCTTGTCGTCCACCGTAACGCGGAACACCACCATGCCACCAATGCGCTTTCGCTGGAGGCTGCGGGGGTAGACCACCCGCGGCGCGCTCTCGCGGCAGCTGACGTCCTCGGCGGGCGCGTAGTTGCCGTCCGCCGGTGGCCATTCGCTGGCCGGCGCTGCCGTAAGCGCCAGCGCCATCAGCCAGGTCCCGATGGCCACGATCAGGCGCTGGCGCGCCGCCGCTTCGGGAAGCCCACCATGCGGTTGAGCTCTTCGTCCCACAGCTTCAGGCGCGCCGACTTGAGGCTGGTCCAGATCGTCAGCCGCGGGCCGGCCTGCAGCGCCGGGTGCGAGAGGAAGGCTTCGCGCAGGCGGTAGTTCGGGATGCGGCTGGCCAGGTGGTGGATGTGGTGGTAGCCGATGTTGCCGGTGAACCAGTGCAGCACGCGCGGCAGGTCGTAGTAGGAGCTGCCGTTGATGGCCGCTTCGCTCGAATCCCACTGCTCGCCGCGGGTCCAGTAGGCGTCCTCGAAGGTGTGCTGCACGTAGAACAGCCACACGCCGAGCGCGCCGGCGATCAGCACGATCGGCAGGTGCACCATCAGCACCGTCTTCCAGCCGATGGCCCAGGCCATCAGGCCACCCACCAGCAGCAGCATCAGGTTGTTGACCAGCACGCTGGCCCACTCCTTCTTCCACGAGAACGGCAGGTCGAACGGGAAGCGGTGCTTGATGACGAACTGGTAGGCCGGGCCGATGCCCAGCAGCACCGGGGTGCTGCGGTAGAAGCGGTAGCAGAACCGGCGGAAGCGCGACAGCGCCTGGTACTCGGCCACGGTGAGGGTTTCGATGTCGCCCATCTCGCGGCGGTCAAGGTTGCCCGAGGTGCCGTGGTGCACGGCGTGGGTCTTCTTCCAGTAGCCGTAGGGGAACAGCGTGACCAGGCCCAGGATGCCGCCAACGATGTTGTTGGCCCGGGCGCTGGCGAAGTAGCTGCCGTGGCCGCAGTCGTGCTGGATGATGAAGGTGCGCACGTACAGGCCGGCGGCGGGCACCGCCAGCAGCAGGGTGAACAGGTAGTTCCACTCGGCGTGGATGCTCCAGGCCATCAGGGCCCAGAGGGCCGCGAACAGCGGCAGGGTGTTGATCAGCTGCCAGACGGCCTTGCCCAGGTGCGGCTTGGCGAAGCTCGCGCACAGCTGGCGAAGGTTGACGGGGGCGGAAGGGGACGTTGGCTCGGTGCTCAAATGGACGCTCCTGGTTGATACCCCATTGTCCGGTGCCGGCGGGGTCGTCCGCAAATTCAAGCGCTTGCTTGCAAACCGGTCCCCGATGGCCTCTTGTTAGCGGAAACCCACCAGGTAAGCCTTGCTGGGCATGTCTTGTACTGATTTGCTACATGAACCGCAGGCAACCCCTGAAAAACCGGCACTTGGGCGGGGGTGGTTAGTGTTTTTCAGCAGGTCAGGACCGCCAACAGCGACGGGTCCGCGGCGACGCTCTTGCATGCGGCGGCAACGAAGTGGTCCATTCACTCCACGCCCCGGCAGGCAGCCCCCTCGTCGGATGTCCCGGGCGCGATTTACGGTCAACAGCCCCCTGGCGTTGACGACCTTGGGCAGGGCAATCGACTGTTTTCGGGACAGGCGGCCCTGCCATTTTTTTGCCCGCTTCCCGCCGGCGCCCCGCAGCACCACAATGGCGGCCCACCCTGCCCCGCGGCCACGCCATGCCCATGATCCGTTTCGAACTCGACCGCGACCATGTCGAGCTCAACCAGCTGCTGAAACTGGTGGGCCTGTGCGACAGCGGCGGCATGGGCAAGGCCATCGTGGCCACCGGCGAAGTGACGGTGGACGGCGAGACCGAACTGCGCAAGACCGCCAAGATCCGCGTCGGCCAGGTGGTGCGGCTGGACGACGTCGAGATCCGGGTGGTGGCCGGCGGCTGACGCGGCACCCTCACGGCCCGGAGTTCCGACATGAAGCGCATCGCCCCCGCGTTTGCCGCCCTTCTTCTCGCCGCCACCGCGCAGGCGCAGTCCAATCCCGAAATCGCCATCGTGCCCAGCAGCCTCGGGCCGCTTCGGGTCACCACCGTGGCCAGCGGCCTGCAGAACCCCTGGGCCATCGCCTTCCTGCCCGACAAGCGCGCACTCATCACCGAGCGCCCGGGCCGGCTGCGCCTGCTCACCAACGGCACGCTGTCGGCGCCGCTGTCGGGCGTGCCGGCCGTGTGGGCGCAGGGCCAGGGCGGCCTGCTGGACGTGGTGCTGGACCCGGCGTTCGATGCCAACCAGCGGATCTACCTGACCTACGCTGAAGCCGGGGGCGACGGCCGCGCCGGCACGGTCGTGGCGCGCGCGCGCCTGGTGGGCCAGGGGCTGCAGGACGTGGAGGTGATTTTCCGCCAGGACCCGCGGCTGAGCACCGGCAACCATTTCGGATCGCGGCTGGTGTTCGACCACCAGGGCCACCTGTACGTCACGCTGGGCGAGAACAACGTGCGCATCACGGCGCAGTACCTCGACCACCACCAGGGCAAGGTGGTGCGGCTGTGGCCGGACGGGCGCATCCCCGCCGACAACCCGTTCGTGGCGCGCACCGACGCGCTGATTGATATCTGGTCCTATGGCCACCGCAACCCGCAGGGCGCCGCGCTCAACCCGTGGACCGGCGCGCTGTGGCTGGTGGAGCACGGCGCGATGGGCGGCGACGAAGTGAACATCCCCGCCGCGGGCAAGAACTACGGCTGGCCCGTCATCACCCACGGCCTGGACTACAACGGCCAGCCCATCCCCGAGTCGGTGGGAAGCAGCGCACCGGGCATGGAGCAGCCGATCCACTACTGGGTCCCTTCCATCGGCCCGAGCGGCATGGCGTTCTACCAGGGGTTCTCGATGTTCCCCTGGCAGGGCGACCTGTTCGTGGGCGCGCTGGCCAGCCGGCAGCTGGTGCGGCTGGACGTGGTGGGAAACCGCGTGCTGGGCGAGGAGCGGCTGCTGGGCAGCCTGGGCCACCGCATCCGCGACGTGCGCAGCGGGCCTGACGGCGAGCTTTACCTGCTGACGGACGCCACCAACGGCCGCGTGCTGCGCGTGGAGCTGGTGAAGCCGCGCTGGCGCCGCGAGCTGCACGACAAGCCGCGCCGCACCGCGCCGGTGGCTGCACCGCCCGCGCCGCGCGACGCAGGTCCGGCGCCGCAGCGCGAACGCTGAGGCCGCGCGGGCCGGCGCCTACTTCTTCTTGCGAACCGCCACGTAGATCGCCAGCAGCACGATGGCGAACACCACCGAAGCGATGAAGCCCGCCGGTTCGCCTTCGGCATACCAGCCCAAGCCCTGGCCAACGTACTTGGCCAGCAGCGAGCCGCCCACGCCCAGCAGCATCGTCCACAGCAGGCTGAGCTTGTCGTTGCCGG
>Ga0075160_10000499_pt1 | contig 24709 bp, 21 predicted proteins | sample JI91814C2DNA_FD_70969 | JGI IMG/M metagenome (GOLD analysis project Ga0075160, IMG submission 70969) | Wastewater effluent complex algal communities from Wisconsin, to seasonally profile nutrient transformation and Carbon sequestration -... | ecosystem: Engineered > WWTP > Effluent > Algae... | reverse complement strand
AGGAATTGCAAAACCAATTAGATTATTCTCCGCCCCGCCTCCCGGATATCCTAATGAGAAACGAATAACTCCAATCATTTCCCCTTCTAAATTCATTACCACTCCACCAGAAGATCCTTGATACGCGGGTTTGCTTAATTGGAGAAATCCGGCTTGAGGTCTGTATTTGTCCGCATTGACTCGCATCTGACGTGCAATAATGCCTGAGTCCATTGATGCCTGTAGACCAAATGGAGAACTAATCGTTATATAATAACTTCCCGTATTCGGAAAAATAGTAGGTGAAATAGTGAAATGACCAAACTCAGGTTTTTTCCCTTCTGCATTTGGGAGAACTTGCAATAACGCAAGATCTAAGTCCTTATTTTCATTCAGAAGCTTTGCGGGAAAAAACGAATCAAAATCACCAACTCTAATAAAGAGTTTTTCCCGACTTAAGATAACATGCTGACAGGATAACATATGTCCTTCTGGTGTAATAAAAAAACCAGAACCGATTGGCTTCTTTTCTCCTTGCTCTTCTATATAAAAAGTTACAGTAGAATTCTTTCTTTTCTCATAAATTTGGAGAAATTGATTTTGAACATAGGCAGCATACAAGATACTTTCCTTGTTTACTTCCTCAATGCTTGGTAGCTCTGTCTTGTTCTTACAGGCGGAATTAAATAGTGTGAGAAAAATGACTACAATTAGAATCCCATTTCTTACAACTTTACTATTTATTGTATTTGTTTTACCAAAATTAAATTTCATTTCTCTTTTAAACCTTTTTCCTTTATTATTGTAGCGTGTAAAGATGTGTCTACTTCTGAATCGGATGTAGAAAACCTAAATGGTGCTCACTATGTCCGAGATGCAGAATCTTTTGTTGTTCGTTTGTCATTTCTCCAAAGAAAGCAGAAGGATGAAGAGGAAGAGTGTTCGATTCTAATCTTTTTAGAATTGTAATCTCTGCTTCTATTGCAGAAGTATCGTCTGGCTCTGTCGGAAAAATGGATTTAGGGTCTGTTTGCATTCCTTCTTTGTAAGAAGTCTGAGTAAGTAATTTTTTTAGAATTAATTTACCAATCGTTACGCGAATAATCCAAGGCATCATTTTCGGAAATCCATCAAGAGCACCTTTTTGATAATAGGAAAGGTGACGACAAATCTGACCTAGATTCCATTTTCCACTTTGTGTATAACCATTTTTTCTGAGAGATTCTATCTCAGTAATTACGTCTGAATAACTTTTAAATTTAAGAATTCTTTTTTGTGACATTGAAGTTCTCCTAGTTTACAAGTCCATAGTCTAACTTTCTATTTATGAGTAGAGCTTTTTTTTTACATAGGATTCTAAACTATTCCGAGTTTTTTCATTTGCTTTTTTATCAGAAGGAATTGATACATTCAATTCGGAATATTTACCCAACCCTCTTACTTCCAAATTTTCTTTTATCTGCTGAGCCTATAAGTTGATTTGGAAACTCAATTACTTCTTTTCCATTCTTCGATTCAATTTTCATAAACTCCATACAGGCTGAGTAGGAGATAATAACTGTATACCCATCCGGACCTTTGCATGTAAGAGGTGCATTACTTCCTTCTGGAATACTATCTTCTTTTTCATACTTACAATCAGTAGAAATATTTGTGTAAAGACTACTAAACTTTTCGTTTGCATATAGCATTGAATAAGATAATCCAATTAATATTAAAAATACCTGTTTCATTTTTTCTCCAACACAAATTAGTTTTTTTAATCAAGGGAAAGTAAAGCAATATTTCTTAGGTTGTCTATAACTCACAACCGGTTCAGCTACGGTTATAGATCCGGTTCAGGTCGGGTAGTAGGGGCAATTTGAGCCGGACATAGAGCGTAGATATAAGCGTAGCTAGACCGGGGATGAGTAAAAGGTAACTATAACAACGGTAGATTCCGTCTATTGAGGACTTTGGGAGAGATTTGAGTCAGAGGTAGACGAATGAAAATCACTTGCCGAGAGCCTGTTTTCAGAAATTCTGGAAGAATATGAGCCAAATCCAAATTACATTACCAGACGGAAATACCAGAGAAGTAGATAAAGGAACAATGGTTTCTGATTTCGTTTCTAAGATGAGTATTTCATTAGCAAAGTCTGCGCTTGCCGCGAAAGTGGACGGTGTAGAGGTAGATCTATCTTATCCGCTAGAAAAAAATGCGCGTTTAGAAATTCTCACCTATGCAACGAAAGAAGGCAAAGAAGTTTTTCATCACTCTTCTGCTCACTTACTTGGTATGGCTGTGCAACGTCTCTGGCCTGACGCATTATTAACAGTAGGTCCTGTTGTGGAATCAGGTCCTGGATTTTTTTATTATGATATAGATTTTCCTTCTATTACAATTACGCCAGAAGATTTAGTAAAGATAGAAAAAGAAATGGAAAAGATTGTAAAAGAAAATCTTCCCGTTAAACGAACTGTCTTAACAAAAGAAGAAGCAATTAAGAAATTCACCGAGATGGGTGAAAAATACAAAATTGAATTAATCTCTGGATTCGAATCGGAAACGGTTTCACTTTATGGACAGGGAGAGTGGTTTGATTTGTGTAGAGGTCCTCATGTGCCTAATACTGGGTTGCTCAAAGCATTTAAGCTGACTGCAATTTCAGGAGCGTATTGGAAGGCTAACAAGGATAATGCGATGCTCCAAAGAATTTATGGAGTCTCTTTTCCTTCCAAGAAAGAACTCGATGAATACCTGTTCATGATTGAAGAAGCAAAGAAAAGAGATCATAGAAAATTAGGAAAGGAAATGGATTTATTTTCTTTCCAAGAAGAAGCTCCCGGTTTTCCTTTCTGGCATCCAAAGGGAACTATTATTTGGAATAACCTTGCTAATTTCATTCGCTCTGAATGCACAAGACGCGGATATCACGAAATTAAAACTCCTGCTATTTTAAATTCCGATCTTTGGAAGCGAAGTGGGCATTGGGATAATTTCAAAGAGAATATGTATTTCACAGAGATTGACGAACAAGAATTTGCCGTTAAACCAATGAACTGCCCCGGTTGTTCATTAATTTACAAATATCATATGCATTCTTATAAAGAACTTCCTTTGCGTTATGCGGAATTGGGAACAGTTCATCGTCACGAATTAAGTGGGGTATTACACGGATTATTCCGCGTGAGAGCGTTTACGCAAGATGATGCGCATATCTATGCTCCGCTCGATCATTTAGAATCAGAAGTAATTGATTTGATTGATTTTACTTTTTCGGTATATAAAAAATTTGGATTCACTGAATTCAAAACCTATATCGCTACACGTCCTGAAAAGTCACAGGGGCGTGATGAAGATTGGGAAGAAGCAACTAGTTCTCTTATCAATGCTCTCAGAAAAAAAGACATTCCATTTGGAGTAAAAGAAGGAGAAGGAGCGTTCTACGGTCCTAAGATTGAATTTAATATTAAGGACAGTCTTGGTCGTCTGTGGCAATGTGGAACGATTCAGATTGATTTCTCTATGCCAGAAAGATTTGAATTGGACTTCACTGGAAGCGATGGAAAAAAGAAGCGTCCTGTTATGATTCATCGTGCTATTTATGGCTCGCTCGAAAGATTCATCGGAATTTTAATTGAACACTTCGAAGGTAAATTTCCTTTCTGGGTTTCGCCAAATCAAATTAGAATCTTGACTGTAGCTGAGCCGCATAACGCATATGCAACCGAATTACACAATCTATTTCTATCAAAAGGAATTCATTCTGAAATGGATTTGCGCTCTGAGAAGATTGGATTTAAGATTAGAGATTCTATTTTAAAGAAAGCAAATTTCCTTTTAATTCTTGGTGATAAAGAAGTAGAAAATAGAAGCGTATCTATTCGAAAATTAGGGGAAGAGAATACTACTACTTATTCACTGAATGAGTTTCTTGACCTAATCGAAAAAGAAAAAGCCCTGTAATTTTCAGGGCTTCACACAATTAATAATTGGAAGTGACGCAATCAATGGTAGGATAGGCATCCTTGCCTGTCCAAGAACAGACAGGGATGCCTATTCTACCGTTGTTTATTACCCGCCTGCGGACTCGTAGGCATTTTGTCCTTTCTTCCAAAACCACAAAGAAAAGAGTATCATCACAATGCCTATAGGCAAAGTTCCAAATACAAACATTGGGTGAAATAAATTCTCGCCGGATTTATTTAAGAAGTAATGAGCGGGATAAAAGTTAATAAAGGCAAGTGGAACGATAAAGGTAAGTAGAAATTTTAATCCACCGCTGTAGATGTTAAGCGGATAAAGTAAAAACTCTCTAGAAGAGAATACGAATAGATGAACTAGTGAAGTCGTGTTGACCGCATAAAATGCAATAGCCGCAATGATGATTCGTATCGAACCTAGTATCATAGCTCCACCAATTACAACAGCAACAAAGACAAGTGCATTTATAAAATTCCAATGAACAGTAATCAATGTATTTGCCATAAAAAATGTTAAAAAGCCGAGGATAATATGAGCAAACCCCGTTATTTCAAATCCTCCCATGATGACTTGCGAGAGAGGAGAAAGAGGGCGAACTAGAAAACGATCAAAGGTTCCGTCCCTGACATAGTTACTGAATTCTAAGATGCCTGAGAAGATAAATGTGACTATCCCCTGTGATAAGATGAGAAGACTATATAAAAAAGCCATTTCTCCCATTGACCAGCCGCCTATCGTCTTGAATCTAGTGATTACAATTCCGATAGTGGAAATCTGTGCTGCATAAAATGTAAGAAGAGTAAAAAGGAAAATCAAAAAGCTAGCTCTGTATTCCATTCTTGATTTGATAGAAGCAGTTGCAATTCTCAGATAGATATAGAGAGTTTCTGAAAAAGTATTTTCTACTATGTTAGGTTTTGTTGTTAAACTCATACTAGCCTCCCGCAAATTCTAATTTTCGCTTTCCTGAAAAATACACTGTGAATGTAAGTGTGCCTACAATCAGCAACTCAATTGCATATCTAAGGAGTAACTCTTCGTATGCCATTTGAATTGGAGTTCCAATTAAGACTGTGGTAGGATAATAATACAAATAAGGAAATGGACTCCAGGATATAATTCGCACTAAGTAATCAGGAAATAAATTCAATGGTATCACAGATCCAGAAAGTAGAGTGACTAACGCACTGTAAAGAATCATAAAACTAAATACTTCTGTAAAGAAAAAAGCAAGAGAGGAAATCATAAAACCAAAGAGTATAAACAGAATAAAAGACATGAGATAAACAGGAATGAATTGCAATATGCTAATAGGAGTTACACTCGGTATAATTCCAAAGAATACAAGGGAGAATATTAAAAGCGGAATCGCTCTTGCGAAAAGTTGAAATAAGCTTACCCCAAAGCTATCAGCAAAATACATCATCACAAAGTTATATGGCTTTAGAATATCATACACAATATCGCCTGTCTTTATCTTGTTGGTTAATAGGGATTCATTTCTACCGAATGATACTTTTATTAAAGTAGAAAGAATCGCGTAGCTAACAAGCGTTTCCCCACTCCATGTTCCAAGTGCGCCGGGACTTTCTTTTGCTACTGTCTGCCATACGGATGTAAAAATAAATATATACAGAAATGCATTCATTAGACCGGTGTAATATTCTAACTTGTAAGCGATGGATCTTTGAAATGCCTTAGAGATGAATTTTAAATAAGTCATAATTCCCCCTTTCCGGCATACATCTTCTTAACAGCAAAGCCTAAGTCCGGCTTATGACGATTAATCTCTTGTATTTGTAAGCCTTTCTTTTGTAGTATTTCTAAGAGTCCGGATAATGGCTCGTTGTCGGGAAGATTGAGAGTGTATTGTTGATCGGAGATTTTTTCTTTTATTTCAAATGGCTTTGGAAGTTCTAGACTCTTTATCGGATTTACAAAATGGACGGTTACTATTGAGTCATTGCCTAGTAGCTTATTGAAATTGGCTATATCTCCATCATATTCCTTTTTTCCTTTTTCTATGATGATAATTCTTTGGGCTAAAAATTCTATGTCTTGAATATCATGAGTTGTGAGGATAATGGTTACTTTCTCCTCGGTATTAATCTTTCTGATAAACTCACGCACTTTTTCTTTTACAAGTAAATCAAGTCCAATCGTTGGCTCATCTAAAAACAATACGGAAGGTGAGTGAAGTAGACTTGCGGCTAAGTCTGCTTTCATTCTTTGACCGAGAGAAAGTTTTCTAGCTTGTTGATTGAAGAATTCATTCAAACCCAAAAGATCAAAGAAGAAATCTAATTTTTGTTTGTAAACTTTAGTGTCAATTTTATAGATCGAGCGAAGTAAATCAAATGATTCCTCTACAGGTAAATCCATCCAGAGTTGACTTCTCTGTCCGAACACAACACCGATTTGCCGCGCATTGAACTTTCTATCCTTAGATGGATCTAAGCCATTCACGCGAATCTTTCCTTCTGTCGGAGTTAGAATTCCAGTTAGCATTTTGATTGTAGTAGATTTTCCTGCACCGTTTTGTCCGATGTATCCAACTAATTCGCCGGGCTTAATAGAAAAAGAAATATCATCTACTGCTTTTAGATATTCTACATCTGAATGCACAAGAGAAACTATAGAGCCAAGAATACCTGGCTTTCTTTTTTTTATTTTGAAATGTTTGCTTAAATGTTGAACTTCAATCATAAATTTTTGACTCAAAGTTAACCTAAATAGACAGCCTATTTTTACAAATCTTAAATAAAAGATATTTCTACTTGAACTAATTTCTTTAGTTTTAGAAAAGAGTAGATACAATAAGGAGAATAAAATGAAATTTTTGAAATATGGTTTTATTGGAGCGGGGCTTTCGAACATAGTTGGTGTTCTTTTGTTCTCCAAATTCTTTTCGAATGAAGCAATGAATGCAGCAAATCCGGTTGTAATGTCTAATTTCGGACTCCTTATGATTGTAGTATGGGGCTTTGCTTATATTGCAGTGGCAAATAGCTATGAGGCTACTCCTTGGTTATCCGCTGTATTTACTATTGAGAAATTAATTTATACTTTAACATGGATATTTTGGTTTCAACAAAATGATTTAACCCTCCTTTATACAAAAGATTTGTTTGCAGGAATCTTTTATACTTTGTATGGATTAAATGACTTTTTATCTATGTTAATCTTCTGCTTTGCATTTTGGATAACTAGAAGACGTAAATAATCCCTACAGACTATTTTGATAATTTAACGCCAGTAATATCTACATCTGCACTTTCCCATTTATAGGCTTGAGAATAGGCATACTTACTATTATCCATTAGATTTTGACCAGAGAATTTAGTTTCCGAGATTGAATTTGCTTTGATTGTAAAAAGTTTTTTATCTAAGCGAGCGGATAATACTGATTCTGTCTTTAACCAGGCTAGTTCAAATTCAGGAGAATCCTGCCAATCAGGAATAGGGAAACTAGATTGAATTGAATTACCATTACCAAGAGCAAGTATATGTAATTTGAAATTTTGGTAGAAGCCTGTGCTTTTATTGGTTTCTCCACTTACGACTGCAAGTAAACTTGCGTCAGCCGATAGAGCTATTCCAAGAGGTGTCTTTATCTCAGACTTGCCCTTGATTACATTGATTATTTTCTTATCTATTAGATTATAAATGGAAACGGTTTTACTAGGAGTTGCATATTCATTTTCATTGAGTCCGTGCATGAAGGCAAGAGTTTGCGTTGTGTCATTGTAATACAATGCATTGGGTAGAATCCAAAAAGGGAAACGCTCTAGGTCTGCTATTTTTTTTACACTTAAATCATTTTCAATTTCTGCGAGTGTTACCTGGGTAGTAAAATTTTTCTTATCCGTTGTTCCGTTTAGTGGATTCCAGGAATCTTTTTCTTGGTAATGCACTTTCATATAAGCTATCTTTTTTCCTGTCTCTGAAAAACTAATTAAGGGAAAAAGGTTTGCATCTCTCCAAAAAATAGTAGAGCAAGAAGATAAAAAGAGAAGAGTAATGGCAGAGATTAGTTTCATAGTTTTTTCCTTTTTTGTCACTATTGATTCTAAAACTAACACGAATGCAAGCTAATTTTAATTGACGCAAAGAACAATCAAACTAAACTTCCCAAAATCAAAAGATCAAAAAGAGGATACGCATGATTAAATGGAAGCTTATGTTGACAAGCATCCCGTATATGATAGTTGTAATGGGATTAGATTATATATTGGGAAATGTGATTGGATTTGATGGAATTATAGAATTTGCAGATGTAGGTTTGGTATTGACTGGAGGAATTTTTCTTATTGGTTTTATGCTAGCAGGAACAATGTCAGACTACAAAGAAAGTGAGAAACTTCCGGCTGAACTTGCCTGCACACTAGAAGCAATAGAAGAGACTATGGTTACTGCCGCAGTGAGTAAACCAGACCTTGATGAAAAAAAGATGAAGGCAAATGTATTTGAAGTTACTACGGATATATCGAATTGGTTTTATAAAAAAGTATCTTATGAGCAAATGTTTGCTTCTCTTTCTAAGTTACAGGGAGCAATTTCTCATATGGAGAAGTTAGGCGCAACAAGTTATGCTACGCGAATGCTTGGTGAATTAAATGTTCTCAGAAAAATTATTACTCGCATTGGTGTAATATCTCGAACAAATTTTCTTTCTACCGGCTACGCGCTGTTAGAGGTTTTAATTTCTGCGATTATCATTCTGCTATTAATTTCAAAATTCAAAAGTATATTAGCGGAATATATTCTAATTGGTTTTGTTACTTTGATTTATGTTTATATGTATCGACTCATCCAGGACATTGATGATCCATTTGAATATTCTGAATCAGGTGCGCCCGGAGCCTCCGAGGTTCCCTTATTTCCTTTAGAAGAATACAAAGAGAGAGCAAAGAATAGACTATGAATTGAGTAACTCATTCATTCCAGAAACTTGTCCCTGAAGTCTTTTATTAGGGAGATAATAGGGGCTACTTCTTGTTACCCATTCTATTGCTTCTTTGGTTGTAATAGAATGGGTAAAAAAGTTAGATTATCTTCTTTACTACATAAATCTTATTCAGTTAATCATGCAAAACAAACTACTCTGCACGCTGACATCTGGAACTGTTCGAGTGATCGGATCTTCTGTGAAGTTTGCTCTAAATGCACAAGAAGAAAATACTTTCCAATTAAACCCGAATGACCAAAGAATCGCAGTTTGGTTTATCATCTCTATTCCAGAGTGATAAGGACTTCCTTTAACATCGACTTGAGTTACAGCAGAAAAATTATCAGTGAACGAATAACCAAGTGTAGTCGATGCAGCAGCATACGGTTTAATATGTATCTCAGAAGATCGAAATGGATCCGTTGGAGCAATGCCAAACATATTGAAGAATTTAAAAAAGCGATAAAAATTCCACTTAGCAGAAACGCCAGTTGCCACATCTACTTTTCCTGTCCCCATAGAAAAACTTGTGCTACCCGTTGGAATCTTAATGGAATTAATCCAGGCAAGGGCGGGAATCCAACCGCTTTGTGAGACTAATTGCCATTTGCCATCCAATACAGAATCACCACTACTAGTTCCGGTCTTTGCTTTTATGAGAGGTTTATAATTATCTGTTAATGTAAAACCGAATTGGTCATTAGGATATAAATCTCTTAGCGGATAAGGAATACCTACCGCTCGATGGTATCCCGTAATGGGACCATCCAAAATTCCTGTATTGTAAGATAAAGCCGTTATTTCGATTCCTATTTCGAATTTTTCAAATAAGCCATAATTTAATCTAGCATGAAACCTTTCGATCTCAGCATCCATTCTTAAATGAGATTGTTGCTCTAATCTTCCATAATTGATAAATTCAGAAAGATAATACGTGTTAGGCGTTAAATTTCCATTGGAAAAAAATTCCGAATAGTTTTGCCAGAGAAATGGTTTATACTTTGTGTATCCAGTGACATCTGTGCCGGCATTGTTATTATCAACCATGTTTGACATTGCTAGTCCCGTATCGATGCTCATCTTTCCTTTCTCTAATGCGATTGGAGTCGTTGGATACGGCTCCAAAAAGAGTAAAAAGGGGAGATAAAGATTCCGATTTTCGATTGGACGTTCCCTTAATGGGTCAGTTAAAATTTCCTTAGAAATTATAAGTAAAAGTAGGGTAAAAAAAAATTTATTGAGCATTGTTGGGTTTATGACTTAATTAGTTAATAGCTAAAAGATGTTGCCTTATAGCATAAGAATATAGGATTGTTATATGAGGGTTATTTTATGAGTCAACAAGAAGCAACTTACGGCGCGGAAAAAATCAAGATTTTAGAGGGTCTAGAAGCAGTTCGAAAACGTCCCGGGATGTATATCGGAACACAAGACGAGTCTGGACTTCACAAAATGGTCTATGAAGTAGTAGATAACTCCGTTGACGAGGCAATGGCTGGACATTGCTCCCATATCCTTATTAAAATTCTTCCCGGCAATATCATTGAAGTGTCTGATAATGGTCGTGGAATTCCAACTGGCATTCACCCCGATAAAGGTGTTTCTACTATTGAAGTCGTTTTGACCATTTTACACGCAGGTGGTAAATTTGAAAACGATGCATATAAAGTATCCGGCGGATTACATGGAGTAGGCGTTAGTGTGGTAAATGCCTTATCCGAATGGTTAGAAGTTGAAGTCCATCAAGGTGGAAAATTATACTATCAAAAATACTTTACAGGCATTCCTGATAAGCCAGTAGCTATTATTGGCGATGCCGCGGGCTCAGGAACAACTGTTCGCTTCAAACCCGATGCAAATATTTTTACAACAACAGAATTTCAATACGATATGCTTTCTTCTCGTTTCAGAGAAATGGCATTCTTAAACAAAGGACTCAATCTTAAAATCCAAGACTTACGAAAAGAAGACGGTCACTCAGCAGAATTTAATTATTCCGGTGGGATTGTTTCCTTTGTAGAATTGTTAAACGAAAGTAGACATCCAATTCACGATAAAGTAATTCATTTCGAAAGTCAAAAAGATGGAGTGATGGCAGAAGTCGCACTCCAATATTCAGATACTTATTCTGAAAATATTTTTTGTTTTACTAATGCGATTAACAATAGTTTAGGCGGAACTCATTTAGAAGGATTTCGTGCTGCTCTTACTAGAACATTAAATGACTTCTTGAAGAAAGATGCTAACACTGCCAAGAAAATGGATAGCGGTTTCTCGGGCGAAGACGTTCGGGAAGGGCTAACGGCTGTTATCTCTATTAAAGTTCCACAACCTCAATTCAATTCACAGACAAAAGAAAAATTAGTCAACGCAGAAGTAAAAGGCATCATGCAAACGATTGTCTCCGAGCGGCTGACGCTTTACTTTGAAGAAAATCCGAATATCATCAAGAAGATCATTGAGAAATCAATGCTCGCCGCAAAAGCAAGAGAAGCCGCTAGAAAGGCTCGTGATCTAACAAGACGTAAGACTGTTCTAGAAGGTGGTGGACTTCCCGGTAAATTAGCAGACTGTTCCGAAAAAGATCCCGCTCACTCAGAGCTATACTTAGTCGAGGGAGATTCTGCCGGTGGTTCTGCCAAGCAAGGGCGCGATAGAAATACACAAGCAATATTACCGCTAAAAGGTAAAATTCTAAACGTAGAAAAATCACGCTTAGATAAAATGTTGGCTAATGAAGAAATCCGCACTCTTATTTCTGCTATGGGAACTGGAATTGGAAATGATGAATTCAACGTAGAAAAGATTCGTTACCACAAAATCGTTATCATGACGGATGCGGATATCGACGGCTCGCATATTCGAACTCTCTTATTAACATTTTTCTTTCGTTATATGAGACCTGTAATCGAGAGAGGCTACTTATACATAGCCCAACCTCCACTCTATCAAATCAAGAAAGGACAAGAGGCTGATTACGCTTATTCGGACAGAGAGAAAGATGAAATTTTAGCAAAGCATGGGAAAGAAGCAAAGACAATCATTCAGCGTTACAAAGGTTTGGGAGAAATGAATCCAGAGCAACTTTGGGAAACTACAATGGACCCCGCAAAGAGAGTTGTATTGCAAGTTAGACTCGATGATTTAGTAGAAGCAGAGGAAACATTTACAACCCTTATGGGTGATGAAGTCGGACCACGAAGAAGATTCATAGAAGACAACGCTCTAAAAGTAGCAAACTTAGATTTATAGTCTAGGGGATAATAAGAATTAATCAATAGGAATACAATGGCAAATTTAGACGAAGAATCAAGCTCCAAAATTTTAAAATTTAGCACAGCATCTAGACCTGATATTGCAGAAGCAATTAAGAATGGAACAAAGGTCATCCCGGTAGAAGTAGAAGATCAAATGAAAGACGCATACTTAGGGTATGCCATGAGTGTGATTGTGGGTCGTGCTCTTCCAGATGTAAGAGACGGGCTAAAGCCTGTTCACCGCAGAATCTTACATGCGATGAATGAACGTGCCTGGAGATCAGACAAAGCTTATGTAAAATGTGCTAAGATTGTCGGGGAAGTTTTAGGTAATTACCATCCTCACGGAGATAGTTCTGTTTATGATGCGTTAGTTCGTATGGTGCAAGAATTTTCTCTTCGTGTTCCTCTCATTGACGGACAGGGAAATTTTGGTTCGGTAGATGGAGACAACGCTGCCGCCTATCGTTACACCGAAGCTCGTCTTGCTAAAATGGCAGAAGAACTTCTACGCGATATTGATAAAGAGACAGTAAACTTCTCACCTAACTTCGATGATACAAAACAACAACCAGATGTTCTTCCTGCTAACTTTCCAAATATCTTAGTCAATGGTTCTTCCGGTATCGCCGTTGGTATGGCGACAAATATTCCTCCGCACAATTTAAAAGAAACAATAGCCGCTGTAGTAGAGACAATTAAAAATCCAGAAGTTCCGATTCGTGATTTAATTAAAATCATCAAAGGTCCTGATTTTCCAACTGGTGGAATTGTAATTGGTGGTGAAGGTCTATTATCCGCATACACAACAGGAAAAGGCTCTATACGAATTCGTTCTAAAGTAGAAATCGAAGAGAATGCAAAAGGAAGAGAAGTAATTGTAATTACAGAAATTCCTTACCAGGTAAATAAAAAAGTTTTACTAGAAAAAATCGGTGAGTTAATAAACGAAAAAGTCGTAGAAGGTATTTCTGAAATATTAGATTTATCTAATAGAAAAGGAATGAGAGTCGAGCTTCTAGTTAAGAAAGATTACAATTCACAGGTCATTTTAAATCAACTCTTCAAGCTCACACAATTGCAAGTAAGTTATGGAATCACCATGCTTGCGATTTTAAATAACAAACCAAAAATATTTAATCTCAAAGAGACTCTAGTTGCATTCATTGAGCATCGCCGTGAAGTCATTGTAAGACGAACCAAGTATGATCTTCGCAAAGCAGAAGAGAGAGCGCATATCTTAGAAGGCTTAAAGATTGCACTTGATAATATTGATGAGGTAATCCGTATTATCCGTGCTTCTAAAAATCCTGCTGAAGCAAAAGTTGGATTAATGACTGCATTCCCACTCTCAGAAGTGCAAACAGATGCAATTTTAGATATGAGATTACAGCGATTAACCTCTCTCGAAGTCCAGAAGATAATCAACGAGTTAGAAGAAATTCGAAAACTCATTGCAGACTTAAAAGATATTCTAGATAAGCCTGCACGTGTTGATGCAATAGTAACTACCGAATTACAAACAGTATCCGATAAATTTGGAACAGATAGAAAGACTGAGATTAGCAATGAAAGCATTGCAAGCACATCTTTTGAAGCGCAAGATTTAATTGACGATGAAGATGTGGTTATTCAAATTTCAGAAGATCAATTCATCAAACGACTTCCGATTGATACATTTAAACGTCAAAAGCGCGGCGGGAAAGGTGTGCAGGGTGCATCTACCAAGCGAGATGATTTTATTAAGATTATCCGCGTAGCCTCAACACACGACAACATCATGTTATTCTCTAATCGTGGAAAAGTATTTATGATGAAAGTCTATGAACTTCCTGTGGGAACAAAAGAAGCGAGAGGAAAATCTCTCAAGGCAATTATAAATCTCGGAAACGAGGAAAGCATTACATCTATTTGCACATTTAAAGAATTTAGCGAAGATGCAATTCTTATGGCAACAAAGAATGGAGTCATTAAAAAATCTCCACTCAGCGTATTCTCTAACACCAAGAAAAATGGAATCATAGCAATCGGCTTAGATGAAAAGGATCAACTAATCTATGTTAACCTCTTAAAGCCGGAGCAGGATGTAATTCTTGCCAGCAAACGAGGATTAGCCGTTAGAACCAATTTAGCGAAACTTAGAACGCAGGGAAGGACTGCCGGTGGCGTTAGAGGAATGAGACTCTCTGAGGGAGACTTTGTTACCGGTGTTACAATCGTAGAGAAAGATTCTGATTTACTCGTCATAACAGAAAAAGGTTACGGAAAGAGAATGGAATACGCTGAGTTTGCTACTAAAGGTAGAGGCGGACGCGGTATGACTTATCTCAAGATTACCGAAAAGAACGGAAGCTCTGTCGGTATTTCTTCGCTCAAGCCTACTGACGAAGTAATCATCATTGCCCAATCAGGAATGATTATCCGCATGGAAGCAAAAGATATTTCGGTGATCGGTCGCTCTACTCAGGGAGTAAGAGTTGTAAACCTCAAAGATGATGATTCTGTGATTGACTTTGCTGTTCTCGAAAGCGAATAAATTCTTTTCATTTCTTCTCATCTTGTTTATTCTTACTTCATGTGAGGATAAACAAGAGTTGCCTGTTATTGTTAATCCAATTGATTTAACAAGAGAATTAAAATCTGCCAGAGAGGAAAAATTCCGATTCGAAGAAAAGAAGGATATAGTTTCGCATTGGAAAAAGAATCCTTCTCGTTTTTCAGGACTTGCGCAAACTAAAAAATGGCTGAACACACAAATTACGTTTAACACTGATAAAACATATTTTATCAATCACTCGCAAGATTCTATTTTACTCACGCCAAACGCGAGCGTTGAATTTACTGTTAAAGCAGGCGTTTATTTACTCAATTTTGACGCAGGCATTTTATCGGATAATAGCGATAAGACCGGAAAGCTTACCATTGAGATAGATGGAACATCCAACCCAGAGAATACTATTTTATTAGAGAATCTGGAATCATGGAATAATTTTGAGCGCAAAATTCGCATTAACCAGAAAATTAAATTTATATGGAAAGCCAATCAATCTTTTGCATTCATCGCTCATCCGATTCTGACGCCAGCCGAATACAAAGTAGAAAGACCAAATATTATTCTATTTGTGATTGATGCCCTGCGTGCGGATACACTTAGTTATACGGGTTTTAAATTTCCAGTCTCACCAAATATAGATGAGCTTACAGAAGATTCTATTGTATTTCCGAAAGCATTTGTAAATGCAAACTGGACTAAGCCTTCTATGCTTTCTATGTTTTATTCTGATTATGCATCCAATTTAGGAATAGGTAATATAGGATTTGATGTAAGTCCTGTTCAAAAGAAAATATTCTATCAACCTTCTAGAAAGAATTTAGTCAATAAACTAAGAGACAACTTTTATTATACCGCTAGCATTATGAATAATGTTTTCCTTCTCGAATACACGGGTGTTGGTTTTGATATTGGATTTCATGAACTCATTCAAATAGGAAAAGATATTGATGATACAAAAAAAATAGCGGATGAGTCTATTGACTTCTTCAATCGCAATAAGCATTTTCCATTTTTCTTACATGTAAATTTCAATACACCGCATGGTTCGTATGAGCCGCCTGCAAGTATCATGAAAGATTTACAACAAGAAACAGATCCTAAGATTTGGAATAAAGAGAATCCAACATTTAGAAGGTATTACGGCGAGATTCGTTATGCAGATGAAGAGCTAGGTAGAATCATTAAGGACTTAAAAGCTAAAAACTTATACGATGAGACTACCATTGTAGTAACTGCTGATCATGGAGAATTGTTTAGCGATCATCATAGATTTGAGGCTAATGGAGTGTATGGCGTAAAATATGGACATGGAATGACTCATTTCGAAGAAGAAATACAAGTGCCTTTAATTTTGAAACCTGCAAAGTCTTTGAAGAGTAAAATCCTATTTAAAAATTTCGATAAGCCTGTTTCTCTATTATCTCTAACTCCAACTCTATTAGGATTATCAAATATATCTTTTCACAAAAAAGATTTTAGAGGAATAGATTATTCTCGCTCTATGTTTGGAGAAACTTTTTTACAGGAAGAATCTATCTTTACAGAAGGTAGACTTTCTGAATCGATTAGAACCAATAGATTCAAATACGTTCGTTTTTATCCAGCTTACACAAACTCACAATTAGCCGGTAGATACTTATCAGGCTCAGAGTTAGATGAATTGTATGACATAGAGCATGACCTAGCGGAAAAACAAAATTTGGCGACAGAAAGTTCTCTATTTAAAACAGCCGAGCAAGAATTAGAAAAGCATTCCCTTGTTACAAATTCCTTTCATATTCTTTTTCCTAAGAAATCTGATTCTGATATTTATTCTGGCTCCATGCAATTACAAGGAGCGATTTACAAAATTCGAAATCAAAAAGAGTTTGGAATAAAAATTCAAAGTAAACGAAGTTTTAGCTTTGAATTTAAAGGCAATGATTCCCCACGCGAAATCATTATTGATACTGTGCAACCTAGCTTTGAATTCAATTTATCCATTTATCTCAATCAAAAAACCGAAAAGTTTAGAGTTGGGAAATGGGGAATTTTAAATCAACCTTCTCTTGGAACTTACCCACAAATTTTAATCTCAAATTCTGCGCCAACAGATTCAGAAAAAGCAGATATACCTTGGATTTATAACGATGCCAAGCTAACGGGAGAAAAAGAAATTACCAGTTCTTCCGCAATGGGAGAAGAAGTGCGACAAATTCTAAAGAGTTGGGGTTATATTCACGAGTGAAAGATTTCGTTTCCTTGATAAAAATTTCTATTGAAAAGAAAACTCAGCTTTTGTAGTTTAAGTTATTTAATGGAGATTTTAAACATTTGCCTCGTATAATTGGAATTGATCCCGGCTCACACAGAGTTGGTTATGCTCTACTAGACAGAGATGATAAGACTCGTAAAGTAACTTTAATCGACTATGGAACGATTGAAGTAAAATCGGAAATTCAATCTCCTGAAAGTCTAGTTTTAGTTCATGTAGAACTAAAAGAAATTCTTAAAAAATATAAACCAGAAGTGGCAAGTGTGGAAGAGCTTTTCTTTTTTAAAAATCAAAAAACGGTTGCACAGGTTTATGAAGCTCGTGGTGTTATTTTATTTACGTTAATTGAAAAGGGATTAAAAATCTTAGAACCAACGATCACTCAAATTAAGAAAGGTGTTACAGGTAGCGGAACAGCAGACAAGAAGCAAGTAAAAGAAGCGATCAAATTAATTCTAGGTTTAAAAGAATTAAAAGGTCACGATGATTCTTGGGACGCAGTTGCTGCCGGCTTTGTTGGTCTTGCAATGTTTAGATAACTATCATTTATTTTATGCAAAGAGGAATTTTATGTTTTTAAGAAAGAAAGAAATTATATTAGCTATTGGATTTTCATTATTAGGAGGTTACTCTTTGTTTGCCGGAGATTTTGGGGATGTCTATGGAGCACATCCTGCGGCGAATGGTATGGGTAATGCCGTAACAGCAACAGTAAATAATTCATCTGCTGTGTATTATAACGTAGCGGGACTAGGTAGGCTTTCCGAAGGAGACATGTTAACTGCATTAGCCGATAAGAAGAAATGGGAAAAAGAGAATGGAGTTACTGCCACAATTGAATCTAAGAAAACATTTCGGCAGAATATGACAGAGTTTGTGAGTGATGCAAAAAAGGATTTCTTCTTAAATAAGCCTCTAGAAAGACCAACACGAAATGTAAACGAAATCACACTTCAATACAATTATGCAAATCCGCAACTGAATGCGTCAATGCTGTCTATTGGCGATAGCGCCAAGAAAGCGTTCGGTGGTTACCAAGCGCAAAATACCAATACTCCTGTGAGTCAGGATTTATCTAAACTTTCAGATAATTATGCAGGACTTGGACTGACAATCAATCTGAATAATATCTATGATTTTAAAAGAACTATTCGTTTCGGTTTAAACGTATTAGCCCCTGCTACCGGAAATCTTTTAACGATTAACGATGTTAATCCGACAACACATAGATATTTGCAATATGGGGTTGCAAACCAAAAGCCAACTATCATGGGTGGAACTGGAATTGAAATCATTAAGGATAGACTATTTGCCGGCGTTGGCTTTACCGCTATTGCTGGTGGAGGTGGTGCTATTCTTTTGAAAGATGTTCCGCTTTCGCCTAACAGTGTTATACCAAACCAACAAGTTATTCTAGAAGTAAAACCAATTATTAATCCAACCTATGGACTTGCATTTACGTATGGAAAATTCTCCGGTGGTGTTTCCTATCGAAGAGAAACAGCCCTCGCCGTAAACTCTCTTGGTGCAAGAGCACAGACGATTCTATTAGGAATTCAATTAGACTTTGATGTTGCCTTATACGATTTATTTTCACCAAGAAAATGGGCTTACGGACTTTCTTATAAACCGAACGGCAAATGGATGTTTTCCTTTGATATGAATCGTGAGCTCTGGAGTCAATTGGGATACAAGAATAAATTTGTCGGAACAGAATTCATGTCTAGAACCAAGGCGGCTTATTCGGAACCATTTCATCTTGTTGATGTAACTGTCCTTAGAGCAGGAACAGAATACAAATGGAGTGATAGTCTTCGTATTCGAGGAGGAATTGCGAGACGACCGAAGGCTACTCCTGATATACCCGGCACAAACAATTGGATTGATTTTGATAGAATGATTTATACAGCCGGAATTTCATATATTCTTTTTCCAGGAATGCGTTTTTTGGAAAACCTAAAAAACCCAGTCGTCATTGATGCTGTCTTAGAGCACCAAGAGCTTAAATCAATGAAGGTTTATAAATATGCACCTACTCCTAAAAATCCTAATTATAGTGTAGGTGGAAGTGTTTGGCATATCGGAGTTTCCGCAACGATGTTCTTTTGATATGTAAGTTTATTTGTTGCATTTTATAAAAAGATATCCAACGTATACATCAATGGGCACAAAATACAAAGGTTCAAGTGAAGATGTTCTGTCGCTCAATACTTTTATATGCTTAGCTAGAGCTGCAGACTCAATTAACAACAGATTAAACTCATATATCTCTGGCTATAGCTTAACCATTAGTCAATTTGGAATTTTAGAAGCGTTATATCATATGGGTTCGATGTGCCAAAAACAACTCAGCGATAAAATTCTCAAATCCACTGCAAATATTACAACTGTAATAGACAACTTAGAAAAACGCTCCCTTGTGAAACGAATTCGTCAAGAAGCAGATCGTCGCTATATAACAGTTGAATTAACAGACAAAGGAAGAAAGCTGATTCAAGAAATTTTCCCTGAGCATGTAAAACATATCAACGAAGAGATGGCAATTCTTTCCAAAGAAGAAAAATTACATTTAAAAAATCTCTGCAAGATAGTTGGCAAGAAAGAAAGATGTTAGGGTTTGCGGATAACAGTTGTTTATTGTCCAATTTTGAAATTAAATTTGGAAGCAAATTCCAATTGTTTCTTTTGTAGGTCTTTGTCTAGTTCCTCATCCCTGTTTTGAATTGCTTCTTGTCCTTTTGAACTCCATTTTCCATCTATTACCTCTTGATAAAAATTACAAACAGCCAGTGCAGAGTTTAAAAGGGAATCATCACCTTCAAAATTTCCCAATTTCTCTATTTTTACTTTTGAATCTGGTACTGCTTTTTTGAATCTATCAATCACTGCATCTAGTTCCGGTCCATCTTTCAATGCAATTTCTTTTTCTAAGTCCGCAAGAAATTTCATTTCCAGAGCAATTGCATTATTGTATTGCTTTGCCTTCTCGGAATTTCGATTACAGAATGAAACTAATAGAATTAGGATACTTATAAATAGAATTTTTGTATTTCTCATATGAAATCTCCTTTGTGTTTAAGTAAAAAAAAAGGAAGAGGTTACTCTTCCTTTTGCGATAAAGATTTTAAAAATTAATTATTTTGGAGAACTCATCTTAGGTTCAACTTTTTTTCCAGCTTCACCAGCGTCTACTTTTGGATCTAAGATATTGTGCTTAGAAACAGGAGCCTTAAAGTCTACACGACAAGCGAACTCAACTACATCAGATAAGTTTCCTGAAATATCAGCAGCACGGAAATAAATTTTGTAAACATCCATTTCAGGAACTTTTACAGTGCCTGCTTTGAATTCTTTCCAATCTCCAGGTGTCCCTACACTGTATTCAATTTTTGCAATTCCAGATTCAGCATCATTTGCATCTGCAACTATAAAAGAATCTCTTTTGCAAAAAGTTATGTTGTTAATTGTAACTGGTTTTGGATCAGACTTAACAACGACAGTTGGTTTTTTATCGTCGATAGAAAAGTTAAGAACTTTCTTCTTGGATAAGTTATAAACATTATCTAGCGCTCGCACAGCGATTTCATAATCTCCACCTTTTGTGAAAACTTGATCTTCGGTAACTGGTAAGTTGCCTTCACCATTTACGTTTAGGACCACGAGATTCACACCTGCACCTGTATCAGTTGCCTGAACGTTTAGTTTAACACCTGGTTTGTAGTATTGAATGTCGCCTGGTTTAATTCCTTCACCAATCATTTTTGCTTCCAATTCAGGAGCTTTGGTATCTACATTGATTTTGTAGGTTTGTGGTTTCTCTACACTACCCAAAATATCAACGCTTCTATAAGTTAGATTGTATACGCCTTCTTTTTCGAGAGCGATCGGATTTGAATAGGTGGAATAAGGACCACCGTCTATTTGGTATTCAATATAAGCAACGGCAGCAGAATTTTCTTCTGGTTGTAAATGAAAGCGATACTCTCCGTTCGTATAAAGAGCACCAGCCTCATTCTTGAAAATAACGCTTTTTCTGTTTTTCAATGCGGTTTTCATCATTTCATGAAACTTTTCTTTGTCTTTAAAAGCAGCTCTATCTACGATCTGGCTTTTATTATCAGTGGTGATCTCATTGTTCTTGAGCGATTTCAAGTCTAGAAATGCCCCGGTGCTTTCTTGCGATACCAGTGCATAGGTTAAAAATAAAATTGTTACAGTGAGTAATGTCAAAATTCTTTTCACGGTTAAACCTTCCTATTGATTTGTGTCTTAAGTATAGCTCATAAAAATATAGGTATTATGTAAAGAAAAAAAGGGTAAAAATTTCGAAGAGTATTTCATTGACTTTTAAATATCCCTTCCTACTTACATACAGTAAATGCTTAATCCTCGCTAAGTTTTTATAAAAATCTTTTTTTTTTACTAGATGCTTACGAATCAAAAATTATACTATTTCAAATAATGAAACTTTTTACCTTAATTCTATTCCTACTTTGCTACCCAATATTGCCTACGTCCGAATTAGAAAATGACCATGCATTCGTAGATTTCAAAACCAAGCTTGACTCAGGTTGGAAAGTATATGTAAAGAAAAATTTACTTCAAATTGAAAGAAAAGAACCTGTCTTTGTTATGCCTGAAAATAGAACGAATGCTCCTCCAACGTTAGGCGAAACAGAAAGCGATAAAATTGTTAGAATGAAAAAATATGGGATGAAGATGAAGCCTGCTTTGATTTATGAAATTCAAAAAAGATGGACTGTTAATGATTCTATCGAAGCGGAAACAAGTAGAGAAGAAGTTCAGAATAAAATTCAATCCCTTCCAAAGAAATACAAAATCGAGCATTTGCTAGATAAAGAATTATCTAAAAAAGGAGGCGAAATATATACTCCCAAAACAGTAAAAGAAAAAAGAAAAGTAAAAGAATATTTCATAGCAAAATCCAAACTTGAAAAGAAAATGCCGCGTATACCTGATTATCATTTTAATAAGTTCACTCTTTTTTTAATATCCAAAAGAGGGGTTAATAGTGATTATGCAGAAGTTTATCCTGAATCTGTAATGGGAGAATTCATAAAAGTAGAAAAACTTTTATACAAATATAGGGCTAAAGAAGATTAACCATTGAAAGTTTTAATGCAACAAGTTGTTTATTATTGAACCGGTCGCTACTTTCATATACTCTCTAAATTTCTACTTGACTCAAAAGATTTTATCCTCATTGATGCAACTATGCAACGAATTGTATACATCCTTATTTTCATTTCCTCCTTCTTTTGTTATAAATGCCAAACAACAAAAGATAATATTCCTAAAGAAAAAGTTCCTATTCTGTTTCAAGTCTCTAATGAACACAAAGCCTTCTTTGTAGATCTCAATAAGAATGAATATACAGAGACGGAGATAACAGATATTTTCCTCAAACGAAAAGAAATAGCCCGCACTGTATGCGAAATGATTTACGGACAAAAAAAATACTCCAAGGAAATTGTAACTCAGTTTATTACAGCAGACAGTTTCACTAAAGAACCGTTTAAGACTTGGGGACATCCTGTTCCAAAACTCATTGCCGGTTGTTGGAATTTCTTTAAGTTAAATGATGTTCACCCTAATCGTGATTTTGCGCTGCTTGCTAAATTATATCCTACAGAGGCTAAGGACTGTTTTACTGTCGGATTTATGCAAGCATACTTAATGCACAATACTCTAGGCTGTAAAAATCTTACTATGTTAGATATTGATTGGAAAATTCTAGAAGGTCATAAACAAATTCTTGAACTTTTCCATTCGAAAGGATTTGACTCAGAAGGAAAAATTCCAACTTCCCTTTCTCAATTAAAGCTTGGTTGGATTGCTCGTTTTGATGGACGCCCGATGGAAGCCGAAATCAAGACTGACCTAAATAGTTTATGTTTTGCCGAGCATCATAAAATGTGCACAAACATTTTACTTGATTTCCAAAAGAATTTTTTAAATCTAGATGCAATTTACTTACGATTATCCGCTCTCCACGATAGCAATTTCAAAATGAATACAACGAACACAAAAGTAATCTATCTGAGTAACGCAATAGACGACATTTACACGAACAGACAGCAGTTTGATTCGATGATGGCACAAACAGCAAATGCATTTGCAGCAGGACAAAAGGCAATCTTTGTCCACCATGCAGCCGGTCGTTCTCTGTTCGGAATCTACGAGTTAAAGAAAACAGAATCGGGTCATGAAATCACAACCGTTTGCAAGGACAAATACCTGACAACTCCCGTTGCTGAGGTTACTTCTGAGTATTCTACACACTTCGAAAGAGTAACGGCTAATAAGAAATTTCCCACCTGCGAAAGTTTACTGAAATAAAATGAATCAAGGATTTATTGTATTTCTTCTTGGCTTAGTGTATTGTAGCCCCACATTACCGGAATCAAATTTTATAAATCCAAAAGGAAAAACAGTTCAAACACGAATTCAAGTTCCAGAAGGTTATACTCGGATCAAGTCCTCTAAAGATAGCTTTGGAGAATATCTACAAAGCTTTCCAGTAAAAAAAGATGGGACAAAAGTTTTACTCTACAATGGGAAAACGAAAACACCCGAAGATGTTTATGTTGCGGTGCTTGCTATAGACGTCGGAGAAAAAGACTTACAACAATGCGCTGATGCAATTATGCGGCTAAGAGCGGAATACCTCTTCTCTAGAGAACGCTATGAAGAGATTCATTTTAATTTTACAAATGGATTTACTGCGGATTACACAAAGTATGCGAAAGGAAATCGAATTAAATTCAAAGGCAATACCGCTTACTGGATTCAATCATCGCAAGCTGATTTCTCATATAAGAATTTTAAAAACTACTTAGAGCTTGTGTTTAACTATGCGGGTTCAGCTTCACTCTCAAAGGAATTAAAAAAAGTAAAGAGCTTAAACGATTTAGAAATTGGAGATATTTTTATTCAAGGTGGCTCTCCCGGTCACGCGGTAATTATCCTTGATAGCGCAAAGTCGAAAGTTACCGATGAGAAAATTTTCTTACTAGCTCAGAGCTATATGCCTGCACAAGATATTCAGATTCTAAAAAATTCAGAGGACAATGAATTGAGTCCTTGGTATACAAATAAAAATCTAGACACACTCATTACACCAGAATGGACTTTTAAAAAGACAGATTTGAAAAGATTTGCCGAGTGATTATCCCGAAATAGGAATGGAAGGATCTATCGTTTTACCTTTTATATAATCTGGGTCTAACTTCCATTTATCACTTCCCTCTTCAGCGGTAAATCGGTATACTCCAAGATTCGGACTTCCGATTCGAATGCTTTCTAAATCATCATTAGTCAATAATGAAATAATGGCAGAATTGGTAATTCCATGACCAACAATAAACAGAGTTTTAAATTGAAGGCTTGCTAAAATATTCTTAAGTTCTGGAATTCTATTAAATCGAACATCTCGAATGCTTTCTCCGCCAGGTGGACGAAAATCTAATTTTGGCGTTTTATGATAGTAGTCATTTGTCTCAGGAAATAGAACGGGATAATAAGAAAGCGGATAACCGAATTCATCCCCTCCATCTCGCTCAACAATGAGTTTTGAATAGAGAACTATATTGTGAAAACTCTTCCCTGATTCCATTTCAATTCCTTTTAGAATTCCATTTGCTGTTTGCCGCGTCCGCAGAAAATCAGAGCAAAGTATTAAATCAGGAAGTATATTTTTCTTAGCTAAAAATTTCCCCGTCAACTCTGC
>Ga0075160_10000498_pt1 | contig 24766 bp, 22 predicted proteins | sample JI91814C2DNA_FD_70969 | JGI IMG/M metagenome (GOLD analysis project Ga0075160, IMG submission 70969) | Wastewater effluent complex algal communities from Wisconsin, to seasonally profile nutrient transformation and Carbon sequestration -... | ecosystem: Engineered > WWTP > Effluent > Algae... | reverse complement strand
ACGACGCAGTAGGTACAGAACTTGTTGCAGCCGCGAGTGATGCGCACGTAGGCGGACCGCTTGGGCGTGCCGTCATCTTCAGAGACTTCCGCGCCATACGCACCGATGTCCACGGGCGAGATCGATCGGGAGAGATCCAGCAACTCGAGCGTGTCATTCGCGGCCGCAAGCGTTGCACTACGGCGTGAAGCGCTGCCCTGCAAAGCAACCTGCCCGGCCGAGACAAGCCTCACGCGCTCGCCCGAATCTTCATCTGACACTGGAGCCATCTCCGCCGAGAGGCTCTCTCGTGTACGCACCGCGTTGTCGAGCAGAGTGGGCAACTTGTCCAGTTCGCCCGGGCCGCACAGAATGTCGACAACGGGCATGCGCTTCGCCAATGCGACGCCGTCGCGCTCCGCCAGACACCCAAGCACTCCGACGACGAGGTTCGGCTCTCGCAGTTTCCGCAGCGCCAACTCGCCGAGCCTCGACCACACCTTCTGCTCGGCATGCTCACGCACGGAACAGGTGTTGTACAGCACCACGCTTGCGGCGTCCGGATCCGCGCTCAGCCGATAGCCCAGCGCACGCAACTGCCCCACCACCAACTCGCTGTCGAGTTCGTTCATCTGGCAGCCAAAGGTCTCGATATGGACGGTCCGCACGCTCATGGACCCCAAGTTTAGGCGATGCAAGCCCCCACGAAATGCGCTATCCTGCACGCATGAAATGGCGGGACCTTTCGCTGGCCAACAAGACCCTCGTCGCTTTCGGCGGCGCGGTCGTCGTCGTTGTGCTCGCGGCCCTCACGGTGCCGTTCTTCCGCATGACCTATCTGGTTGACGCGGGGCAGTTGGAAGTCTCTCGGCGTGATGCCTCCACGTGGGAAGCGCTCGGGCGTGCCAGCGTGGGCTCGTCGACGACGGGCGACGATCTCTGGGCCCTCGAGCCCGAGGATCGAATCGGGATCGTCGCGAGGCGTTTGCCCCTTGGCATTGCCAAGTCCGCCGCACTTGAGGACTCGTTCCTGCGCCGAGCGATCAGTTCGTTCGAGCAGGACTCGATGCTCAATGAGTTCTCGAGCGTGAGTTGGGACGGCACCACGCGTGAGTATCGATACGCGCAGCCCGTGCGAGGCGATGATGGGCTCTCGCTCGCGGGCGTGCTCCTCCTCGAGCGCAGGCCTGTTCAGGCGACGCGCCTGCTGCTCTACAACTCGCTCTTCCTCTTCCTCGCGGGCAGCGTGGTTCTTATCGCCTCGGTCGGTGCGTTCTACCTCTTGACTCACAAGGTGTTCCTGAACCCCGTTCGCTCGCTTAAGGAAACTGCGGAGCGCGTGCGGGAAGGGAACCTCGCGATCCGGTCCGAGATCTCCACTGGCGATGAGTTCGAGGATCTCGCCAAGGCCTTCAACTCGATGCTCGCCGATTTGCAAGTGGGCCAGGATCGACTTCGCGGCATCAACTCCGCCCTTGACCTGAAACTCAACGAACTTGCCCAGTCGAATCTCGCGCTCCATGAGGCGGCGAAACTCAAGGGCGAGTTCCTCGCCAACGTCAGCCACGAACTGCGCACGCCGCTGAACTCCATCATCGGATTTGCTGAACTCCTCCTCGAGATCGCGAAAAACGAAGCCGCGGCTCTCGAAGAAGTGCCCGCGAGCATCAGCAAGCGCGTGCGTTACAACCAGAACATCCTCTCCGCCGCCCGCAACCTGCTCGCACTCATCAACAGCCTGCTCGAGATGGCCAAGATCGAGGCGGGAAAGGTCGAACTGCACATCGAGTCCGTGCCGCTGAAGGACACCTGCGAGGGGCTCCTTGCCCTCATTTCTCCGCAGGCAGACAAGAAAGGCATCCAACTGAAGTTGGAGGAGATCGGCGAAGCCCCGACGATCCGCACCGACGTCAAGAAGTTCCAACAGATCCTCTTCAACTTCCTCAGCAACGCCGTGAAGTTTACGGACCCCATGGAGCGCACCGGCCGCCAGGGAATCGTCACGTTGCGCGTCGAGCGGCTGCCCAGCGGCACGCCCGGCAGCGAGGGCGCGCCAGACGAACTTGCCCGCGTGAGCGTCATCGACAACGGCCCGGGCATTCCCCCCGAAGAGCACGCTCGCGTCTTTGAGAAGTTCCATCAACTCGATGGAGGGGCAACGAAGGAGCACGCCGGCACAGGCCTGGGCCTTGCGATCTCGCGCGAACTCGCCCACATCCTTGGCGGCGAGATCCAACTCGTCAGCGACGTCGGCAAGGGCTCGATGTTCAGCCTTATCTTGCCCCTCGAGCCTAGGGGATCGCGGCGTGCAGAAGCCGTGGCCTGAGGTTTACACCACCGCCTCGTAATGACGGCACTCGACGCGCCCGCCGGCTCGCCCGCCCATTTCCACCGCCACCACGTCAATCCGCACGGGCCGATCTTCCCAGTTGTTGCTCCGACGCACCTGGTTCGCGAGCGCGTGGAGCGTTCGTCGCTTGCGTCCGGTGATCGCGGCCTCGGGCCTATACACGCCACGCGAATGGGCGCGAGACTTCACCTCGACCAGCACCACCGTCCGCTCGTCTGGCGCGATGCACAAAAGGTCGATTTCACCACGTCGAAAACGCAGGTTTCGCCCGATCATCTGGTATCCGCGTGCCACAAGGTATCGCTCCGCTTCCGCTTCGCCTCGCGCGCCAAGCGGATCTCCGGCGGCGCGAGCGGGGCCGTGCCACCAGCGAGAAAGCCGCGCGAAGATCGACCTGGTGGCAGGCATCGCGGCGTGTCTCCCTGCTCAGACCCCGCCCTCATCGGGCATCGGGCTCGTCTCGGGCACAACTGTCGGCGTCGGTTCCGCCCCGTTACGCGCATCCGCCGCGTCGTCCGCCTCCGCCGCCTCCTGCGCGTCAAAGGTGTGCACGCTCGCGGTGGGCACGGCACGCATCGCCACATTCGCGTCGATGCCCACGCCCGGCTTTACGGGTCCGAGAAACTGGTGCTCTGCGATCGTGGTGAGGCGCATCGTCATCTGATCGAGCGCCGTGTAACTGCCATTGTCGCGCAACCTCGTGAGATACCTGCGAAACTCGTCCTGCGAACGCTCCGTGCGAATCGTGTTCTCGATCTCGAGTTGCGCCTCGTACAGCGTCTTGCTCCGATCGATCACCTCTTCAAGATACAGCCAGTTGAACGAATCGTCCGTCTCGACCGGACCGGCCCACTTGCGAGGCTCCAATGATCGCGCTGCTTCATTGAGCGCCTTCACTCCAAAGAAACTGCTCTCACTTTGTGGCTTGGACGATTCGTGGATTCGAGAGAACCGCCCGCCGGACTCCACATTGAACGTGTTCAGAGGCGACGACGCCACATCCGCAAACGAATCGCCCGCCGCGAGCCGCTCGCCGATCGCCTCCACGTTCTTTGTCCCTTCCTTCGGCACCACGATCATCCGGAAGATGTACTGTGACGGGCTGTCATACTTGTCGGGGTGCTGCCTGTAATACACCTCGATATCACGCATCGAAACCTGCACGCGTGGCCTGATCTTCAGTTCGATGATCCGTTGGATCACCAGTTCCCGCTTGCGCTCGGTCAAGAACTGCGCCAGCCCACCTCGGCCTTCGTCCCGCAACTTCCGGTCGGCCGCCTCTTCGCTGCCGCGTGCAGCCGCGACGACTTTGCGCTTCTCGTTGAGGACAAAGAGTGCAAGATTGTCGCGCTCTGGGGGCGAGAGTTCTGCCATGCCCGCACTGACGAGCAACTCGCCTTCGACTTCGGTGTTGAGCCGCTCGTAGATCTTCTTCATGGCGTGCAATCGCCACTCATCACGCGTGATCGTCGGCTGCTTGAGCGGGCTTGCGAGTGTTCCCGCGAGCGGCGCGAGGAACTCGCTCGCGCGCACGGGCTTGCCGTTGATCGAGCCCACGATCGCATCCACCAGGACCGGATCGCCCGCGACGGGAGGCGACACGGCAATGAAGATCTTGTCGGGTGCCTCAGGCGTCGCCTTCGCGTCGTCGATCCCGCCGTTCACCTTCTCAGGCGGCACGACCTCGACCTCAAGCGGTTTCCCATCCAGCGCCGTGGCGGTCGGCGCGGCACCCTGGCCCGTGCGTGCCTTCTTCGGTTCAGGATACTGCCTCGAAAAATCCTTTGCATACACGCGGCTCGGCTCGGGTTTGGACTCAGATCCCAAACTCTCCAAGACCGAGTTGAGCGATTCGGTCGCGACGTCGTCCAAGAACTCGCCAGCAACTTGCTTGGTCGGCTTGTCCACATGCTCACACCCGCCCGTCAGGGGCGCGACGACCCCCACCAGGCACAGCAGGCAAACCAACCGAGTTCTCGCTTCCATGCGCCGCTCCTACACTTCCACAACCAAAGGAACCCACATGCCCGGCGAAGAATCCAAACTCATCATCGACACCGACTGGAAGGCTCAGGCTCAGGCAGAAAAAGAAAAACTCGCCCAGACCGTCAAGCCCGCCGCCAAATCATCGGGCGGGCCAGCCGCCGCTGCCGGGAATGCTACGCCCGATGGTGCTGAGGCCCCCGGCACCATCTTCGACGAACTCGTCCGCATGCTCGCCATGCAGGCCCTCACCTTCCTGGGCGAGATCCCCGACCCCGCCAGCGGGCAGCGCATGTTCGCCCCCGAATACGCCAAGCGCTTCATCGACATGGTCAACATGCTCGAGGAGAAGACCAAGAACAACCTCTCCAAGGACGAAGACGAGGCCCTCAAAGCGATCGCCGCCGACCTCCGCATGGCCTACGTCGAGATCTCCAAGGCCGTCGCCAAAGCGGTCGCCGAAGGCAAGATCAAGCCCCAGGGCGGCATGGGCGGCCCGATGGGTGGCGGCCCCGCCATCGGCGGCGTCCAACCCCTCGCCTGATCAAGCGCGGATCTCACAACCAGCGCACGCACCAAGGCACAGGAACCACCCTGTGCCTCTTTCTATTGCATTGACCAGCCACCCCCCACCACACACACTCGCGAGACCACCATGCACACGATTGAAGCACTGGCTCATCCGATCAGCGAACGCGAACTCCACGCCCTCGCCAATCTCCTCATCGACGCCGTCGATTCCGGCGCCGCCGTCAGTTTCCTCGCCCCGCTCACCCTCGAACGCTCCCTTGAATGGTGGCGTCAGACCATCACCAAACTCTCGACGGACAACTCGTCCCCCACCATCCTCGTCGCCCGCGACGCCAGCGCCAACATCGTCGGTTCCGTCCAGGTGCACCCAGCCTGGGCCCCCAACCAGCCCCACCGCGGCGACGTCGGCAAACTCCTCGTCCACCGCAGCGCACGCGGCACAGGCCTCGGCCGCGCCCTCATGCTGCGCGTCGAACAGGTCGCTCGCGAGAAAGGCCTCACCCTCCTCACTCTCGATTGCAAGAGCGGCGGCGTCGCAGAACACCTCTACCGCTCCCTCCACTGGATCCACGCGGGCACCATTCCCAAATACGCCCTCGACCCAGACGGCAAAGCCTTCCACGCGACGGAGGTCTTCTACAAATCCATATAGCGCAATGAAAAACGCGAAGGCACTCTCATGCCTCCGCGTCACTTCACAAAATCGGCGTGCTCTTCACGGCAGTGCAAGCGTCGTGATGCGTAGGTTGTTCGCCTTTGCATTCGCCGCAACCCGGCCTCGCTGCACGAACTGGATCTTCGCGCTGATCGCCGCGTTGTTCCAACTCTCGCCGGGCTCGCCCTCGCCGAAGTATGTCACGCTCGTCGCGGGCACCAGAGTGTTCACCGGCACGAGTGATACCGTCGGCGACCAGCGTTCCACCGATCCGCGACGGAACCACGCCGGCGACCGCTTCTCAAACACGACCCGCATCTCGGGCAGGTTGCCGGGAACCGGGCTTCCATCCAGCGTGAACAAGGTGATGTTCACGTCAACATCGGGCGCGGGAAGGCCGCCCTCGGGCATGATGCCGGGGATGACACGCTGCAACGAAATGTACATCCCATACGACCGCCCATTGATCCGCACCATCGCCTCGGGCGGGACGTCGTACACAGGAGTCGTCGACTCGCCAGCCCGCGCCGGCGTGAACGACACGAACAACGCCGCCATCAGCACCACGACCGCGGCCAGTATGCTCTTCATTTCTGTCCTTTCGAAAGGCCCCTTCCCGTTCACACCAACATCGTACCAGAACCCCCGAAAACTCCAGCCATGACTTTGTAACAAGCCGGCCTGCCCATCGGAGCCACGCAGAAGAACTCCCCAAATGCCCATTCCAACCGCCGCCAGCCCATTTCCGATATCCTCCCCACCATGAACTGGCCCACCCGTCTCGCGCTCGTCTTCCTCGCCTTCCTTGCCTCTCCAGCCATTGCTCAGACCCTGGATGACCTCCGCGCCCAGTTCCGCGAGGGCCTCCAGGACGCCCACTTCGCCAAGTCCTTTGCGGGCCTCATCCAATCCTCCGACGACTTCACCTTCTCGGGCGCGAACTACGACTTTGACAACGCCAGCGGCACAAGTCTCCAGGTCCTTGGCTTGCCCTACGACAAAGTCCTCTCGCCGGAGGCAAACGTCTCCTTGCGATTCGAGGGCGCCGTCGGGTATGGCTCCGCGGATGAGTACGCCTCGGACGTGTACTCAGGTGCTTTGCCCGGCTTGGAAACCAGCGTCAATACGACATGGACAACCTTCAGCGCGCTCATCGGTGCGGGCCCACGCTTCCGCATTGACGACGTGTGGAGCGTGAGCGCGATGGCGAACGTCGGCGTTGCCAACATCCGCAACGACACGGACTATGCCGGGTCCGGGGCCGCCGTCACCGCCGCACTCGCCGATGGCATCGCCTTCAACTGGGACGCGTGGGTGCTCAGTTATGGCGGGGCGGGCATCGTCGACTACGAGCGCGATTTGGGCAGCGACTACACCGCCTGTTTCGCCGCCCGCTACGACCTGCGATGGACGGACACGCTCGACACCGACGACGCGGCCCAGGAGTTCGACGCTCGCACGCAGACGATCTCACTCCGCACGGATGTCACCGGCCCAACAGGAATCGACATGTTCGGCGGCCCGCTCCACTGGCGCGCGACGGCCGGTTATCGCAGGTTCCTCGAAGGAGACCTCTACGACGCCAACGACTTTCTCACGTTCGGCGGAGCGCTCGAACTTGGCAAAGGACTGCCGATCGTCTCACGCCTGAGCGTGGAAGCGATGTACATCGTCGGCAATGACCTGACGGGGTTTGGATTTGGCGTTGGAGTGGGGTTCTAAGAACGCACGCCAACGATGCTATGGAATGATGTCGCCGTCGTTGTAAATCGCATCGGCTTCTGGTGCAGCGACGCCGCCGGCATTGAAGCGGCTTCCCGTCGGATACCAATAGTCCACCCTCTTACGAGACTCTTCCAATCCGATGGTGCGTGTCGAACCGTCGTACATCACCGCTTGGATGCTCGATCCCGAGTGGCGATAGGTCAGTTTGAGATTCGTGCGTTTCGGATCGGCCTGGTTCGCCGAGTGCGTGCGGCCATAGGCCACCGACCCGTTGAAAATCGGACCCGGATCGATGAACGAACTATAAAATGTCGGCGCCGGGTCCGCGTCGAAGTCCAAGACAGAGTTGCCGCCACCATAGTCAAAGTAACGGGTGCCATCGGCGGCAAAAATCTTGTTGGACGCGTTGATGATTTTGTCCGCGCGTGGCTCAAAGTTGGCCGGCTGAGTCACCGGGGACGGGAATGAACTTGGTCTGGGGCGTGGGCTTGATTGACCGGGAGCCGTGTAGAACCGGAGCGCCGCCGGAGCCACAGCACTCGGCAGGTGGAAGCCAGCCGGTGCGAGGTAACTGACTTGACGGTACCCGCGCTGTGCCGAAAGAACGCTGAAGTCGATGAAGTCAGGAGCGCCGCCAGCATAGACACGGGTATTGACCACTTGAGCCGACGGGCACCCCCACGTGTTGAACAACTGTTGGGTTCGCTGCGCTCGCGAGCCTTGCAACGACATCTCTTCACCAAGGCAGGGCGAAATCCAGTCGTACGCGGTCGTCGGCGAGGTCGCCGACGTCTGACCGATCAGCGGGGCTCCATCAAAGAAGTACGCGTCAGCGCCAGACGTGTACACCCCCGCGTACCAGTCCTTGTTGCCCGCCGCATAGAACGACTGCCCCTGTCCCATGCTGCGCAACTTCGAACCGGTGCAAACGACGGCGCGCGCCGCGTCACGAGCCTTGCCAAGGCTGGGCAGCAAGATGCCGATCAGGAGCGCGATGATCGCAATGACCACCAGCAACTCGATCAGTGTGAACGCCCGAGATGCCGCCAAAGGATTGCTCTTCGTCCCGTTTCGCATAGTCGCGCTCCAGTACTGGTCCCACACCGATCAGCCGCCAAAGAGGTCGAGAAACTCTGGTTCTCCAGTCGTCTTCATCACGCCGGTTGCCAGGTCACCGACCGCTGGCATGTCTTTGGTCAACAAGTTCCGGAACTGATCCGGCACCGCCCAACCGCTCTCTGTCTTTTCGACTGGGAGCAAGTTCAGTTTCTGAGTTCCCGGCCTGACAGCAGGAATCGGAAGGCTTCGATCGTCCGGGCGATGTACCTTGAACAGTTCGCCGGTGTCAACGTCCACAAGCACAAAGTCCTGACGGGTTTCGGGGGTCGAGGATGACGAACCCAACTGAAAAACCAACACCCACAAGAGGGCCAGGATTCCCAGCACAATCACCGCAATCTGCCAGGGTTTCGCCCCTCCCATCACTCACTCCTGAAGCGTCGGCCCGGATCCCTGGCTGACGTGACGACTCATGCTTGCTGCACAAACACCCGCGACGCGAACCGCCGCGCTCCACGCCTCCCAGCATACCAGAACCACGCCCAAGGGAGGCGGCAATCCTTGCCGAGACCCAACAGTAAGGTCTCAGGCGGCCCGGGGCAACGTCATAGACCCCGACGCCGCCGTGCTTTGCGAAATCCAAACGATCCGGCGACACTTACCGACAGGCCGCTGCTTTGCCACCGTCAAGGTACCACGCCACGCCAACGCTCATGCCAAACCAATGAAAAACCCCGGCATGACGCCGGGGTCGAGGATCATTGTTCGTGGGGCCTGCGATTACTTCGCGACGGCCTTCTTCGCCTTCAACTTCGCGCTCAAGCGGCTCTTGCGGCGAGCGGCCTGATTCTTGTGAATCACGCCCTTCTGCGCGTTGCGGTCGATGACCTTCTGGCAGACCTTGAAGGAGTCGGTCGCCTTCTGCACGCTGCCGTGGAGAATCTGCTCGTTGAAGTCCTTGATCGCCTCGCGCATCGAGCGAAGGCGCCACATGTTGCGGGAGTGGCGCGTGGCGGACTGGCGGACGGTTTTCTCGGCAGACTTCGTATTAGGCATAGATCCTTCCGGCGTTCAACGCACCCGATACGCAGCGCAGTGCCGTCGTCTGGGGTGGGACCAGAATCATTCCGCCCTCAACGCCAAAATCAAGTACGAGGCGGCGAGGACTTGCCGGGACCGATTTGCCCCCTATCCTTGCCCTCACCCTATGGAACCGGCTTGCCGGGCTCCAGCGGGACTGCGGGCGTAGCTCAATTGGATAGAGCACCTGACTACGGATCAGGAGGTTAAAGGTTCGACTCCTTTCGCCCGCGTTTCCCCCCTCCACAATCCATGGTCCGCGAACAAATGCAAGGCTGTACTGTCCTTGTTTGGGTGGCCTGCTTGGGTCGTCCGCATCCCCTAGGGTGGAAATGCCATGCGCATCCTGATGGTCAACTGGGCACCCCTCCGCGAAGGCGCTCGCTTTGGCGGCGGGGCCAATGGCTACGCCCATGACCTCGCGCTCGCCCTCCAGGCACGAGGCCACACGATCGGATCGCTCACCAGCGGCCTCGTCCACGTGCCAGACAATCAGGGCAAACAGGGTGCCTGCGAAGCGCGACGCATGGCCGACTACCGCGGGATCGAGACGTTCGACATCATCAACTCGCCCGTGCTTGCATGGTCTCTGCATCAGTTTCGTCACCCGATTCCCGAGACATGGTCGCCAGCGCTCGAGGCCGAGTTCCTGCGATTCCTGCGTGCGTGGAAGCCCGATGTGGTGCACTTCCACAACATCGAGGGGTTCACGTCGATGTGCCCCGCGATCGCGCGCACACCGAGCGAAGGGTGGAAAGGCGCTCGCGTGGTGTACAGCCTGCACAACTACCACACGATCTGCCCGCAAGTCTTCCTCATGCACAGCGGCACCACCCCCTGCACGCACTTCGACAACGGGCATCGCTGCGTTGACTGCTTCGACGCGCCCCACACCCACATCGTGCTCGAAGATCGCCTGCGAGAATCGGCACGGCTCGCGAAGCGTGAAGACGTCTTCGCCCCGGGACGACCTCAGTCGTTGGCCGATCGGCTGAGATGGAAAGAGCCGCCGGCGATTGCGTTGCCTGGAAATGCGATCACACTGGATGTTTCGAAGCCACAGGCCTCGCCGCCTGTTCGCGCTGCATCGCCTTCTTCGACGGGCAGAACTCTCCCGCTCCACGTCATCGGCCAACCACTCACGAACGAGATTGTGCCAGAGCCCGCGAGCGTACGCGAACCCAACGACTACGCACGAAGGCGCGATGCGATGCTCCGCATGCTGGGCGAGTGCGACGCCGTGCACGCCGTCTCCTCGTTCGTGGCGCAGAAGTTCGAGTCCATGGGCGTGCCGGCCAAGAAGTTGAGCACCCTCACCATCGGCACGCGCCTGACGCAGATCGTCGCCGACGCGAACGTGACGCCCGCGCCCCTCCCACTCTCGGGCGACGGCTCGCGCCCCAGCCGCCCCATCCGCCTCGCATTCCTGGGCTACCACAACTTCTACAAAGGGCTGCACGTCCTCTGTGCCGCGCTGGAGTTGCTCCCGACGGAGATCCGAGCCCACTTCGATCTCGCCGTCCATGCCAAAGACGTCGCACCAATCTCGCCCACACTTCGGCGTCTTTCGCTCTCGATGGCCCGGGTGGTCGTGGAAGAAGGCTACCAACTCGAGGACCTACCAATCCTCCTGCGCCAGGTTGACCTTGGCATCGTGCCCTCGGTCTGGTGGGACAACGGCCCGCAAACCGTGCTGGAGTTCCTCGCGTGCGGCGTGCCCGTTCTCGCGTCCAACGTCGGTGGAATTCCCGACTTCATCAGCCACGACCAGAACGGCGTTCTCGTGCCGGGCAACGACCCGAGAGCCATCGCGGATCAACTGTCTTCACTGGTGCGCGATCCGATGCAACTCGCGCGTTTGCGTCAGGGCGTAACGCCACCAAAGTCAATCGCCGCGCACGCGGAAGAAATCGAATCGCTCTACGGGCAGGCACTCCGCGCCAGCGAATGACAGTTACTTCGTGCCAGCGCGGACAGCGTCCGCCGTCTCGGCCAGTTCATCAGCCGCGCACATCTTGCCGAGCAAGTGCTTCAAATCCGCGACTTGCGAAGGCGTGAGCGCGTCAAGTCCGGGCACACTCCCGAACAGATCGCCCGAGAGAGCCTCGCGCAACTTGCTGCCGGCGTTTGTCGCCGCGAGCACCTTTACGCGGCGGTCCTCTTTCGCACCCGCCCTTGTCAACAAGCCGCGTTCTTCCAGTTTGTCGACCAGCGATGTGACGTTTGAGGGATCGCACCCAAGTTCATCGGCGAGGCAGCGCATGGGCTCGGGCTGACCGAGCGACAGAATCACTTTCGCCTGAATCGGTGTCAGGTCGTGCGCCGCCGCAACCGCCTCAAAGTGTGCCTGCAGCCGATTCACGTATGCGAAGAGCAACTCCAGCACCTCGGCCTTTTTGGCCGACGCGGGGTCCTTCGGTCGTGGAATGCGGCACGTGCCCATGAAGAAGATTAGGCATAATGCTTGATTCGTTCAACTATTGAATCTATCCTCTTTCCGCTTCGGGGGGAACCGGGGCAAATACCCTCGGTTGACACGCCCATTGATGAACGATTGGGCACACGCCGCACAACGCGCGATCAAGCCTGCGGCATAAGCGCCTCACTTCCATCTCGCGCGACGACAAGGAAACACCATGAAAGCCAAGCCTGTGATCGCGGGAATCATCCTGCTCCTCACGCTCCTCGCCATCGGATTTGGAGTGTGGTGGATGCGCCATCGTGACGACATGGCCGCCGCCGGTCAGCCGCACTCGAAGCCTCCCTCATTCGTGGAAGTTGCCACCGCCGAAGCCAGCCAATGGCAGCCGAAGGCCCGCCTCGTCGGCACCGTTTTCCCCAAGCGCTCCGTCACCGTCTCCAACGAAGTCACAGGCGTCGTGACCGAGGTTGGTTTCGATTCGGGCGTCACCGTCGAGCCCGGGCAGGTGCTTGTGAAACTCGACACGCGCACCGAGGAGGCGGACCTCGCCGCCGCCGAAGCCGCCGAACGCCTTGCGAAGGCCTCCGTCGATTCCGCCGCCGCGAATGCTCGTGTTGCGGAAACCAGCCTCAATCTCGCGAAGAGCAACCAGCGCCGTTACGCCGACGCCGCTGCCGCTCGCTCGGTGTCAGAGTCCGAAGTCGATCGAATCAACGCCGAGGTCGAGAAGGCCACCGCAGATCTCGAGCGCGAGCGCGCCGCGATCGTCCGCGCCAAGGCCGAACTCGATCAGTCCGCCGCCCGCGCCCTGCAGATCCGCACCACCATTGCCAAGAAGACGCTCACCGCTCCCTTCCGCGGACAGGCCGGCATGCGCACGATCCACCAGGGTCAATACATCGGCGAGGGAACGTCGATCGTCCTGCTCACGGAAGTCACCGACGACATCTACCTCGACTTTGCTGTGCCCCAGGAGTACGCCGTCCTCGTCACGCCCGGCATGGTCGTGAAGGCGAGTTCCAACGTGCTGGGCGGGAACGTCGAGATCAAGGTCGAGTCGATGGACGCGACCGTGAACCCCAGCACGCGCAACGTTCGCGTTCGATCTGTGGTCGACAACAAGGCGCAGCGCCTCAAGCCCGGCATGTTCATCGAGGTCGAAGTTCCAACCGCGTTGCCCATGTCCGTCGTCGTCATCCCCACCAGCGCCGTCCGTCGAGCCGCCTATGGCGACCACGTCTTCGTCCTGGAGCCCGGCGATCCCAAGTCGCCCATGCCGGGCTCCATGATCGCCAAGCAGCGCATGGTCACGCTCGGCGTTGACCTCGAGGGCAAGGTCGTCGTCACCAAGGGCCTCGCGGTCGGGGACAAAGTCGCGTCCAACGGCTCCTTCAAACTCACGGAGGGTGACACGGTCTTGCAAGGACCTCCGCCGGGCGGACAAGGTCCACCGGGCGCACCTGGCGCCGGAGGCCCACCACCTGTGGGCAGCGATCAGCCTGCCGCCGACGGCAAGGGTGACGCCAAACCCGCCGAGAAGCCTGCGGTCCAGGCAGACGCAGCCAAGACCGGCGCAACGAAGTAACCAGGCGACCATCCCGTCGACGCCGCGCGAAGAACCTGACGCCCCCGTCCGCTCACGATCCGACTCCCCACACGCGAGCCCCGCATGAAATCGCTGACAGACCTGTTCATCAAGAAGCCCGTGCTGGCGATCGTCTTGAATCTGATGATTCTGGGCATCGGCTGGCGCGCGATCTCCAGCCTGCCCGTGCGCCAATACCCGCGCCTCGAATCCAGCGCGGTCATCATCACCACCGCCTACATCGGGGCGAGCGCTGAAACCGTCCGCGGATTCATCACCACGCCCATCGAACGTGCCGTTTCCGCCATCGACGGCATCGACTACATCGACTCCACCAGCACCGCGGGCGTCAGCATCGTCACCGTCCATCTGCGCCTCAACCATTCAAGCAACGATGCGCTCGCCGAGATCTCTGCACGATTAAACCAGGTGCGCAGCGAACTCCCGCAAGAGTCAGAGTCGCCCTCGATCGAGATCCAGCGCACCGACAGCCCCTACGCCACGTTCTACATCAGCATGACGACGACGTCGCTCTCGCTGCCCCAACTCAACGACTTCATGGTCCGAAACCTCCAGCCCGAACTGCAATCCCTGCCGGGCGTGCAGCGAGCGGGAATCGAAGGGCCCCGCGCGCTTGCCATGCGCATCTGGCTGAGTTCGGCGAAACTCGACGCCTTCGACGTCACCCCCGTCGAAGTGCAGACCGCGCTGCTCCGCAACAACTTCGTCTCAACCGTGGGACGCACCAAGAGCGACGACGTCCAGATCGACCTCATGACCGATACCGACCTTCGCAGCCCAGAGGAGTTCCGCAATCTGGTCGTCCGCGAGCGAGAAGGCACCATCGTCCGCCTCGCCGACGTCGCCCGCATCGACCTCGAGAGCGAAGAAGCCACAGGCCAGGCGGGTTTCAACGGCAAGCCCGCTATCTGGTTCTCCATCTGGCCCCTGCCCAGTTCCAACGAACTCGAAGTCGCCGCCGTCCTCAAAGCCAAACTCAAGGAACTCCAGCCCACGCTCCCGCCAGGCGTTGAGATGGTCCTCGCCTACGACGGCACGTACTACATGGACAACGCGATCAAGGAGATCACCAAGACCCTTGGCGAGACAATCCTCATCGTCGGCCTGATTGTGTTCCTGTTCATGGGCTCGCTGCGCACCGTCCTCGTTCCCATGGTCGCGATGCCCGTCTCTCTCATCGGCGCTTGCCTCGCCATGATGGCCTTCGGCTTCTCGCTCAACCTGCTGACGATCCTCGCGATCGTGCTCGCCGTCGGCCTCGTGGTGGACGACGCCATCGTCGTCGTCGAGAACGTCGAGCGTCACATGCGTGAGGGCAAGTCCCGCATCCAGGCCGCTCTCATCGGCGCCCGCGAACTCTTCAGTCCGATCATCGCGATGACGATCACGCTCGCCGCGGTGTACGCCCCGATCGGGTTCCAGGGCGGGCTCACCGGCATGCTCTTCCGCGAGTTTGCCTTCACCCTCGCCGCGGCCGTCGTCATCTCGGGCATCGTGGCTGTCACGCTCTCCCCGGTCATGAGCGCGTACCTCGTTCCCAGCGAGCAGCGCAACAACTGGTACACCAAGGCAGAAGGCTGGTACCAGGACTTTGTGAATCATCGCTTCGACTGGCTGCGCAGGGTCTACGCCAAGCAACTGGCGTTCATCATCCAGGCTCGCTGGGCGCTCGTCCTCGCCACAATTCTCATCACCGCTGCGGCGTGGCCCTTGTATTCCAGGTCCAAGGCCGAACTCGCCCCCACCGAAGACCAAGGCGTCATCTTCGGCGGCTTCTTCGCCGCACCCGATTCCTCTCTCACCAACACCGTCAAGAACCTCGAAGCCGCGTCCGACGTCTTCCTCGCCGTCCCGGAACGCAAGTTCATGTTCCAGGTCGCGCAGATCAATGGCGGGTTCTGCGGCATCCAGACCAAGGACTGGCACGATCGAGATCGCACCACAACCCAGATGCTCTTCGGCGACCCCGCCAAGGGCGGCATGGACGGCCTCTGGGCCCAGTTGACAATGGTGCCCGGGCTGAGCGTGTATCCGGGCCTGCCAGCGCCGCTCCCCGGCGCGGGGATGAACGACGTCGAGTTCATGGTCACAAGCACCGAAGAAGCACCGCAGATGGCCCAGTACGCGGGACAACTCATTGGTGCCGCATTCGGCAGCGGCAAGTTCATGTTCGCGGACACCGATCTCAAGATCGACCTTCCGCAGACGCGAATCGTGATCGACCGCGACAAGGTCGCCGACCTGGGTCTCGACCTCGCCAGCGTGGGTCGCGACCTTGGCGTCCTCCTCTCGGGTGGCTACACCAATCGCTTCAACTATCAGGGCCGCAGTTACAAGGTCATTCCTCAGGTCGAAGACATCGCACGAAGCACGCCCGACAAACTCCTCGACCTCAAGGTCCGCTCGGGCAGCGGCGGCCTCGTCTCCGTCTCATCATTCGTCACGCTTGAAACCGTCGCCGCGCCACGCCAACTCACGCGTTTCCAGCAGCGTAACAGTTTTAAGGTCTTCGGAGCGGCCGCCCCCGGCGCGACCAAGGAAGAGGCGCTTTCGGCATTGGAATCTGCCGCGAAGAAGATCCTCCCCGCCAACTACTCCATCGACTACGCGGGCGAGAGCCGCCAGATGCGTAAGGAAGCCTCCTCCCTCGTCGGCACGCTCGGCCTCGCGCTCGCCCTCATCTACCTCGTCCTCGCCGCACAGTTCAGTTCCTTCCGCGATCCCTTCATCGTGCTGCTGGGCTCGGTCCCTCTCGCGATCACCGGCGCCCTCCTCGTCACCTACCTGGGCTTCACCACCGTCAACATCTACTCGCAGGTCGGCCTCATCACGCTCGTGGGCCTCGTCGCCAAGAACGGCATCCTCATCGTTGAGTTCGCCAATCACCTGCAGGCAACAGGCCTCAGCAAACTCGACGCGGTCGTCCAAGCCGCCACGACCCGTCTTCGCCCGATCCTTATGACCTCCGCCGCAACGGTCTTCGGGCACATGCCCCTCGTCTTCGTCACCGGCGCCGGTGCCGAAGCGCGAAACAGCATCGGCAAGATCCTCGTCACGGGCATGACGATCAGCACGCTGTTCACCCTCTTCGTCGTCCCGTGCATCTACATGATCATCGCGGCAACGCACAAGCCCGAAGTCGACGTCGAACTCGAATCCACTCCCGGCCACAGTCCCAAGCACGCTCCACAACCCGCCTGATTCTGTCTCTTGAAAACACAACGGGAGCGGCGTGGTAGCACACGCCGCTCCCGTTTTCGTTGTGGACTCAAGGCTTTCGTCATCAGGACGGTCGCACCAACGCCCACGATGAGGTCCGCCGAATCGTGGCGCTCAGAACAAGCGCCAACTGCACCTCAAGTTTCAGTCCGCCGACTCATTCCCGCCGCCTTCATCCTGCTTGGTCTGGGACTCGAGAAGTTTGCGAAGGTACTGGTTCTCACGCCGCGTCGCCTCGAGGTCGAACACGAGGTACTTGACGCTCAGGCGGAGGTAGTCGAGCGAGTCCTGCAACTCGGCCACCGTCTTCTTCATCCGATCATGGCGGTCACGCGTCTCAACCGCGATCTTCTCAATCTCCGTGCGATCCGCACCGGGGAGTTTCTCGATCTGGGCGATGAGGTCACCGAGTTTGTTCTGGAAGTCCTGCTCGTTCATGTCTCTCTCTCCGTATCTCTCTTTGTTGCTGATCCGGCTCTCACCGGAGTTCGACGCGTCGTTGCGTCACGAGAGGGAGTATGGCGAACTCCGGGCCAGAGCCGTCTTCATCGCCGCCCAACCGCGTGCCAGCGACTCCATCCCATAAAAACAGGCACGGAGTAGCGCCAGCGTCACCCGCCTGCCACGGCGCGCGAAAACACGCCCCTCGCGGGCAGCCGTCCGTGCGGGTTGTGGTGAAATCTCAACGACCCATGTCAGCGCGACGCATCGCCTGTTGACCGGCGGGCGACGCCGACGCGAGCAGTTCATTGATGAGCGCGGGCTCTTGTTTCCGGACGTCCTTCAGTAACTTCTTCAGGTGCGCATCGAGCACGATCTTGAACCGCACAAAGAAGTCTTCTAACTGGTGCCGGTTGAACTTCGACATCGGGTCCTTGAGCCCCGTCTGCACCGCCGCCCAATCCAGGAGCCCCGCGGGCGACTCGCCGAACTTGTACAGTGAGACCGCAGCCTGGGCCCGTTTGCGCAGCGACAGAAACGGATCGGTTACCGAATCGGGCAATCGCGTCATCATCTCGACAGGATTCCGCAACGCCGCATCCAACGCCGTATCCAGCATGTCCTCTCCGCTCTCTTCCTTGGCCTTGCCGTTCGAACCGTTGACCGTCCTGCTCACATCTTCGGCCGCCTCTCGTGCCGCCGCGGCCAGGAACGGGCTCTCTTCCGCCGTGCGCAGGTCCGCGAACGCTGTCGAAACGGTCTTGGTCCCCGCGCGCGTGAACCTCACGACCAGCCGCTGGCAAGGCTTGCCATCCTGCTGGGCCGACTGCGCTTCGAGGACTTCCCCGTGCCCCCACTCGGGCTTGGTGGCGTGGATCACACGCTCACCCTTGGACCATTTCTTCGTCATCATCGTGCGTACTCAACCACAACCAGCACCACCCCGACCGGGGCCATTCGGTGCTCAAGGCATATCGCTCTTTGCAAATCAGGCCCTCGATCCGCCACCTCGGGCGATCAGGGGCATCATGGAATAGAACCCGACCGTCGAGCCCCAGCGAGAAAACCCGCCTTTCGCCCTCTTCCCCACGGCCCATTGTCCCCACGACCCGCGCAGCATAGCATTTGCCGCCCACACTTTCAAAGGAAAGGGCCCAAGACCCGCCATTTGCGGGGGTTGGTATGATTACCGGAGCATGGCGTCCCCACCGGAAAACGCCACGCAAGCAAGACCACAGGCCAGCCAAAGGGCCAGCGGAGCACGCCAGGAATGATCGAAGCACTCAAGACCGACGAGATCGTGGCCAAGGCCGGCGGGCGATTCAAACTCTGCGCCCTCATCCAGCGCCGCCTCGGCCAACTCATGGACGGCGCACGTCCCCTCGTCGAGCGCGATGGTCGCTCCGATCTCGAAGTCGTTGTCGACGAGATCATGCAGGACCGCATCACCCTCGAGTTCGACGGGACAGGCCTCTCCTCCCCCGCAGCCCCCAAGTCCAACTAAGCACGCCCCAACGGGAACGCGACCATGCCCGGCATGCCCCCACTCGACGCCGCACGAGGCCGACGCATCATCGTCGCGGTCACGGGCGGCATCGCAGCGTACAAAGCGTGCATCATCGTGAGCAAACTGGCGCAAGCCGGCGCCGACGTGACCGTCGCGATGACCGAGGCCGCCACACACTTCGTCACCCCGCTCACCTTCCAGGCTCTGTCCGCTCGGCCCGTGTACACCTCTCCCTGGGACCACCTTGAGTCCAAGGACCCGCAGCATGTCTCCCTCGCGTCTGCTGCCGATCTCGCGATCGTCGCGCCGTGCACCATGGACTGCCTCGCGAAACTCGCAACGGGACGCACCGACGACGTCGTCAACCTGATCCTCAGCGCCGTCGATCGCACCAAGACGCCCGTCCTCCTCGCCCCATCCATGAACGCGGCGATGTGGGCCCAGAACAGCACGCAGCGAAACCTCGTGACGCTGCAAGGCGACGGCTTCAAGTTCGTCGGCCCTGCCGACGGGTGGCAGGCGTGTCGCACCAGCGGCGCGGGACGCATGAGCGAACCCGAAGAGATCCTCGGCGCCGCAATCGCGCTTTTGCCCCGCAAATCCTGAGGCTCTCGCAGGTTCTTCAGTCGTCATCCACAAACGCCGAAGAATCCCGCAGGCTTTGGGGGCTTCCAGTTGACCTCGCACGATCGTTCCCCAACGATGGTGCCTCTGGAGAGGTGGCAGAGCGGTTGAACGCGCTGGTCTCGAAAACCAGTAATGGGCTCGTCCCATTCGGGAGTTCGAATCTCCCCCTCTCCGCTTTCTGAGACAGGCCCCGCACACGCGGGGCCTTTTTCATGCGCCCCTCAACTCCCTAGCGCCCGCCCTCGATCCCGCGCCGCCTCGATCGCTCGCGACATCACATCCTCAAACCCACCCGCGCCCAGTACCGCGAGCGCGGCCTCCGTCGTGCCGCCCTTGCTCGTCACCGCCTGACGCAGCGCCGCCGCCGATTGGGGCGACCTTGCCATCAACTCCGCCGAGCCCGCGATCGTTTGACGAACGATCTTCGCCGCCGTCGCCTCATCGAACCCAACCGCGCACGCCGCCTTCTCCATCGCTTCCGCAAGAAGGAACACGTACGCAGGGCCAGACCCAGCCACCGCCGTGAACGCATCGATCATCGCTTCTTCAGTTTCCACGACCTCACCAACCGCGCCGAAGAGCATTTTCGCAAACGCGACGTCGGCCGCTGTTGCCCCACTCGAGTGCGACACGGCCGTGATCCCGCGTGAGATCGACGCGGGCAAGTTCGGCATCGCCCGCACCAGGCGCGCCGTCCCCAGACGCTCGCCAATCGCTCGCATCGACACGCCCGCCATGATCGAGAACACGCCGCGCCCGCCGATGCCGCCCGCCGCCCGAATCTCCTCCGCGACGCCCGCGAACATCTGTGGCTTCACCGCGAGCAACACAACACCATGCGACGCGCCCGTTGCCAACGCCTCCGCCACCGTGCCGACAACTCGAGCATTCGCCCCCAGCGCCTCGCGTTTGGAACCATCAGGCTCCGCCACCACCACCCGCTCAGGCGACAACACGCCCGAGGCCACGCCCCCTCGCAGGAGAGCCCCGCCCATGTTCCCTCCCCCGATGATCACGACTGAGGCCGAGTGCATTTCCATGCCGTAGGGTATCAGTTTGGGTGGAAGTACAAGCACGCTGGCATCCCCCGCGCACGCCCCGCGCGAAACCCATACCATTCCCCCATGGCGACTTTCTACCAGTTGGACTTTGAAAAGCCCGTCGTTGAACTGGAACAGCAGATCGAAACGCTTGAAGGCCGCTTGAAGCAGGCCCCGGCGAGCGAGATGTCTGCCGAGGGAACGCCGATCCCCGGCTCTCCCACCGCCACGCTCGCGACCGACCTCGCCGCCATCCGCGCCAAGCACCAGCAGATGCTGCAGGATGTGTACCGCAAACTCACGCCATGGCAGACGGTGCGTGTCGCGCGCCATCCGCTGCGCCCGCAGACGCGCGAGTACGTCGCGATGATCTGCCGCGACTTCCAGGAACTCCACGGCGACCGCCGCTATGGCGACGACCCCGCGATCGTCACCGGCTTCACCCGCATCGGCCCGCACAAGGTCATGCTCGTCGGCCATCAAAAGGGCAAGGAAACCAACGAGAAGATCTCGTGCCACTTTGGCTGCGCCCACCCCGAGGGATATCGCAAGGCCCTCGCCAAGATGAAACTCGCCGAGAAATACGGCGTGCCCATCGTCACCTTCGTTGACACTCCGGGCGCCTATCCCGGCCTCGGCGCCGAACAACGCGGCCAGGCCGAAGCCATCGCCGTGAACATGCTCGAGATGAGCCGCATGCGCACGCCGATCGTGAGCATCGTGATCGGCGAGGGCGGCTCGGGCGGTGCGCTCGGCATCGCCGTCGCCGACAAAGTCGCGATGCTCCAGAACTCGTGGTACACAGTCATCTCCCCCGAAGGCTGCGCCGCGATCCTGTGGAAGGAAGCCAACGAGCAGACCAACACCGCCGCCGCCCGCGCCCTCAAACTCACCGCGAGCGACAACATCAATCTCGGCATCGTGGACTCGGTGATCCCCGAACCCATCGGCGGTGCCCATCGCGATCCCAAGACGACCGCTCACTCCCTTCAAGAGTGGATCACGACCACCCTCACCGGCCTGAAGGCCACGCCAATCGACACCCTCCTCGAGAACCGCTACCAGCGCTACCGAAAGATGGGCCAGTACCTGGAGGCGGGCGCCGAAGCCAACGGCGCAACGGCCGCCGGCGCGACCGCCTAACCCCGTCTGGGCGTGTATCCAACCGCCAGCCGCGAAGGGTTATTTTGACCTGAGACCGGCACGGACCTACCCTTCGCCGCCATTTTCCGGGGGCGGTTTTTGGCTTGATCGGTATGGGTCAGCCCCATCCGTAGATCCGTTGAGGAGGGCGCGGTGGCGAAGAAAACTCCGAAAGCCAGTAAGGGCAAGGACTTGAAGTCCGCCGCCAAGCCAGCGCCAAAGCCTGCCCCCAAAGCAGCACCCAAACCCGCCAAGCCCGCTCCCAAGGCCGCGACCCCCGCTGCGAAGCCCGCGCCCACCAAACTCGTTCCGGCCAAGGCCCCTGCTAAGCCTGCCACCAAGCCGGTGGCTGCCAAGGGTCCAGAAAAGGCACCCGCTGCCTCCGCGAAGCCCGCGACCAAGCCAGTCGCCAAGCAGCCCGCGGCAACGGCTCCTGCCCCGAAAGGCGCCCCTTCCAAGCCGATGGCCAAGGTCCAAACCAAGCCCGAGGCCAAGGTCGCAGGAAAGCCAGCCCCAGTGGGCAAGGCTGCCGCGCCGGTCGCCGACGACAAAAAGGGTCGCAAGGGCATCACAGTGGTCGATCCCAAGGACGCCGCGAAGAAGCCCAAGGTCCCCAAGGAGAAGCCAGTCTCCATTGCCCCGCCGGGCGTGGGTCGCCTTCTGGATCCAAAGAACCCGATCCGTCGTCCGCTGATCCCGTCGGGCCCCAAAGCCGCCCACATCCGCCCGCTGGGCATGCAAGGCCCCGAGGACGATCGACCTGTCGTGCAAGGCAAGTCCCCCTTCGGCAAGAAGGAACTCGCCCACTTCCGCCAGGTCCTGATCCGCAAGCGTGCCGAACTCGTGGGCGATGTCTCGCAGATGGAAACCGAGGCGCTGCAAGGCAACTCCGGGGGCACCAGCGTGCCCCAGCACATGGCCGAGCAGGGATCTGATACTTATGACCAGAGCCTCGCCCTTGACCTCGCCGCCGCAGATCGCAAGTTGATTAAGGAAATCGACGACGCCATCAAGCGCGTGGACAACGGCACCTTCGGCATCTGCGAACTCACGGGCAAGCCCATCAAGGCCGAACGCCTCGAAGAGTTGCCATGGGCCCGCTACACCATCGAAGCCGCACGCGAACTCGAACGCCGAAGCATGTGGGCCTAATCAGGGTCGGCGTGATCAATGCCACGCAACGCACGCTTGCTTTGCGGCGTGAACTGAGGATGGTCAACAGGGCGCAGGAGGTTTGCCCAACGTGCCGACGACCGCTCCTTCCAACCCACCACAAGACGCACCCGCCTTCGTCCCGGCGTATCGCTCTCGCTCGGCGTGGTTGCTCCTCGTCGTCGTGATGGTGCTGGGCGTCGCAACCGATCTGGTCTCAAAGTACCTCGCGTTCGAGCGAGTTGCCGGCCAGCCGGTCGTGACCGTGCGTGAAGACGTCGTCGCCGCCGGACCCACCCACCTGCACCTGCTCATCCCCGCGCACAAGCCCGTCGTCGTCGTGCCCAAACTCCTCGAGTTCACGCTCGTCTACAACCCCGGCGCGGTCTTTGGCATCGGCGCGGGCAAGCGATGGTTCTTTGTCCTCTTCACGGCCGCGGCCGTCGCCGCTGGCCTCCTCTTCTTTGCTCGCGCCACGAGCGCCAAAGACAGGTGGACCCACGCGGGCATCGCCCTCATCCTCTCAGGCGGCATTGGCAACCTTTACGACCGGCTCAACTACGCCTGCGTTCGCGATTTCATCCACCCGCTGCCGGGCATGAAACTCCCCTTCGGCCTCACTTGGCCCAACGGTGGCAGCAACGAAGTCTGGCCATGGGTCTCCAACCTCGCCGATCTCTACCTCATCATCGGCGTCGCGATCATCCTCATCGTCACGCTGCGCGGCAGCAAGAACACCTCGAAACCATCGAGCCAATCCGCGACGCCAACCTCCTGATCGGATCCGGCCATGCTCATCCTCGCATCCAACGACTTTCATTGGAAGGATTGGGCAGTACTCGCGATCTACCTTGTCCTGCTCATCGGCATCGGATTGTTCTTCGCCGCCCGTGCAAAGCGAAACACGAGCGACTACTTCCTCGGCGGCCGCTCTATGCCCGTCTGGGCCGTCGCCATCTCGATTCTTGCCACCACACAATCGGCCGCGACGTTCACCGGCGTACCCGAAATCGCCTACAACGGCAACCTCACCTACCTCTCAACAAACCTCGGCGGCATGCTCGCCGCCATAGTTCTCGCCACCGTTTTCATCCCGCGTTTCTACGCGCTCAGAGTTTCCACGCCGTACCAACTCCTCGAATCACGCTTTGGCCCGGGCGCGAAACTCGCCTCCAGTTGGGCCTACATGATCGGCCGCGTCTTTGCGAGCGGCTCGCGCGTGTACGTCGGCGCATTGCCCGTTGCATGGGCCATCTTCGGCCACGAGCCGGGCAAGCCCCTCGATCCCACTCATCTCTCCGTCGCCATCGTTGGATTCATGGTCTTTGGCGTGATCTATACCCTCGCAGGCGGCATCAGCAGCGTCATCTGGACCGACGTCTTCCAGGTCATCGTCTATCTCGGTGCGGCCGTCGTCGCCGCCATCGTCATCTACGCACGACTTCCATACTCATTCTCCGAGTGCCTCCAGCACCTCTCGACAGGCGCGGCCGGCGGACACTCCAAACTCACGCTCTTCACCCTCGGCCTCGAACCTTCAAAGCCATGGTTCGGCTTCGACCCTTCACTCGACTTCACGCTCCTCACCGCGATCACCGGCTGGACGCTCATGACCCTCGCCTCCCACGGCATGGACCAAGACCTCGTCCAACGCCTCCTCACATGCAACAACGCCCGCAAGGGAAGTTGGTCCCTCATCAGCGGCGTCCTTGTCGGCATCCCGGCCGTCTTCCTCTTCGCCACCGTTGGCCTCTTGCTGTGGCTGAACACAAAGGCGTCCGGTTCGGCAAACGTCTCCGGCGCCGAAGCCTTCCTTCACTACATCCTCAACGCCATGCCCGCTGGCGTTGCCGGACTCATGATCGCTGGCGTCCTCGCCGCCGGTCCCGCAGGCATCAACGCCTCGCTCAACAGCATGGCCAGCACCTTCGTCGAAGACGTCTACAAGCCAGGGTTCAAGAGTCGCGACGAACGCCACTACGTCCGCGTGGGCCGCCTCGCGACCGCGGGCTGGGGCGTGCTCATGGGCGCGTTCGCGCTTTTCTGCGTGCATTGGCAGCAGGAAAGCCGCGAAGAGATTCTCCCCTTTGTCCTTGGCGTGATGGGCTTCGCCTACGCCGGACTGCTGGGCATCTTCATCACCGCCCTCTTCACGAAGCGCGGCAACACTCGCTCCGCGATCCTCGCACTCTTCGTCGGTTTCACCGTCGTGCTGCTCCTCCAGCCCGCGATCTGGACGTGGTGCTT
>Ga0075160_10000493_pt1 | contig 24834 bp, 19 predicted proteins | sample JI91814C2DNA_FD_70969 | JGI IMG/M metagenome (GOLD analysis project Ga0075160, IMG submission 70969) | Wastewater effluent complex algal communities from Wisconsin, to seasonally profile nutrient transformation and Carbon sequestration -... | ecosystem: Engineered > WWTP > Effluent > Algae... | reverse complement strand
GGGTTCACGTATGGCTTGCCGAGCGCAATGACTCGAATGCCGAGGATCCGCTGCCCGAATGAAGCGCCCCCGAGCATGGTGAGCGCCGACTTCATGATGAAGAAGACGATCAGCGTTGCAACTCCGGACTGCTGTGTTCCGTACGAAAACTGCGGAAAAAGTAGGTGCGCCACAAGCGCCGATGCGATCCAGTCGATGAACAGTGCGCCAAAGCGGCGGCCGTAACCCGCGACAGATCCAACACCCTCCGGTGGTAGCCCGAGGCGCTCCCCGCGGTAGCCGATATCAATTCCTGCGGCGTCAAGTGCGGCACGTGGTCCAGAAACCCAGGTGGCAACATCGCGGCGATCCATGTGAGAAGGCTAACTGCTACGTAGGGTTTCCCCTAGGTCCGACCCTGAATCAACTGCTGTGTAACAAACGCGCAACAATCGAGACACCGTGCCGACACAGCCTCGACTTAGGTTCTACCCACAGGAAGGCGGCACGAGTCGCTGGACCAGGCGTCGCGCCACACCCGGCAGCAGCGCAGATAGCCAAACGAAGTTGCGGGCAGTTGCCCGCGGCGAAAGGGAGCGGTGAATGTCAAACAAGCCGAATTTTCAGACAGCCGAAGATGTGCAGAGATTCATCGACGCAGAAGACGTCAAGTTCATTGACGTTCGGTTCTGCGATCTGCCCGGCGTCATGCAGCACTTCAATGTCCCGGCAGCAACAGCTACCGAAACTGGACTCTTCACTGATGGCCAGATGTTCGATGGATCGTCGATCCGCGGATTCCAGGCCATTCACGAATCGGACATGAAGCTGATTCCAGATGTGACGACGGCCTACCTCGATCCATTCCGGGCCGAGAAGACGCTGATCATCAACTTCTCAATTCGCGACCCGTTCACGGATGAGCCCTACAGCCGCGATCCACGTCAGATCGCAGCGAAGGCCGAGGCGTACTTGCAGTCGACCGGAATCGGCGACACGGCTTACTTCGGTGCCGAGGCAGAGTTCTACGTCTTCGACTCCGTGCAATACGAAACCTCCGCGAATACCTCGTTCTACAAGGTTGACTCGATCGAGGGCGCATGGAACACGGCCGCGTACGAAGACGGCAAGAACTTGGGCTACAAGACCAAGTTCAAGGGTGGCTACTTCCCAGTGCCGCCACTTGATCACTACGCCGATCTTCGCGACCAGATGTCGCTCAACCTCATTGATGCTGGCTTCGAACTCGAGCGCGCTCACCACGAAGTTGGTACTGGTGGCCAGGCCGAGATCAACTACAAGTTCAACTCACTGTTGAACGCAGCCGACGACATGATGAAGTTCAAGTACATCATCAAGAACACGGCTTGGGCCGCTGGCAAGACCGTCACGTTCATGCCGAAGCCGCTGTTCGGCGATAACGGTTCGGGAATGCACAGCCACCAATCGATCTGGAAGGACGGCAAGCCGCTCTTCTACGATGAGATGGGCTACGCGGGCCTATCGGACATGGCACGCTGGTACATCGGTGGACTTCTTCGCCACGCACCTGCGCTGCTCGCCTTCACCAACCCGACCGTCAACTCGTACCACCGACTGGTTCCGGGCTACGAGGCTCCGATCAACCTGGTCTACAGCCAGCGCAACCGCTCGGCATGTATCCGCATCCCGATCACCGGTTCGAACCCGAAGGCCAAGCGCCTCGAGTTCCGCGTTCCGGATCCGTCGTCCAACCCGTACATCGCCTTCTCGGCAATGTTGATGGCTGGTCTCGACGGCATCAAGAACAAGATCGAGCCTGCACAGCCAGTCGACAAGGACCTGTACGAATTGCCGCCGGACGAGGCTGCCGCAATTCCGACGGTGCCCGCGTCACTCGACGGTGCACTCGACGCACTCGAAGCCGATCACGACTTCCTCAGCGAAGGCAACGTCTTCACGCCTGACCTGATCGAAACCTGGATCGACTACAAGCGCACCAACGAAATCGATCCCATCCGCGTGCGCCCGCACCCGCATGAGTTCGAGATGTATTACGACATCTAAGAATCGTGGATCGGTATCGGCCGTGAGTCCGGGTTTCTAGCCTTCTGACCTGCGAAATCGCAGAGATTGAAGTTCCGGCGCATCACGGCGAATACCAACGATTTCGGTTTCTTAAGCGCTCATCCAGCGCACAGATGGCCCGTCACTGAACCGGTGGCGGGCCATCTGCCATTCCTGGCTAGATGCTCAGATGTCGGTGTTACGGACATCAGTGCCACGAAGAGATCGGACATCGATGTCATGGATTCGGACGCGTAATGTCCGTGCAGCGGGCGCACCGGGTCTGGACTGGAATCTGCGTTGTTTTGTCAGAGCGGCTTGCCCGCGGCCATTCGCATTTGGGATTCCCCACCCCACGCTGAGGCGAGGCGAGGCGACCAGAATCGTATGCGACATGGTTTCCCTCGCCCTTGAGTTTTCGGGCAAGTCTTGGGCGCTGGATTCGCTCGTCGCTACGTCGTCACCCGGTCAAGACCAGCCACGGCCCGAAGCTCGATTTGATCAGCCCTTCGCGGCTTGACGACCCAGCGGCAGTCCCGGCACCTGTCGACGCCGCCAACCCACTAACGGAACCTGGCGCCGAGCGGCCGGAGAGCTAATCCACCGTCTCTATTCGGACCTTCTTTGAGACGGACCTCAGCTACCTCTCCGCTAGCCGACTTTTGTCTTGCCAAACTCGTATCGGAAGTCGACCCGAGCCTTTGTCACGGAGTTTGTGAACTGCAACTGGATGCGGCTGTTTGTGCCCCCGCCGCCCTTGTTGGTGTACGTCCAGTCGGGCATCAAGGTAACGAGCTCGAGGCGCAGGGTCGAGCCGACAGTGCGAACCGATACGCAGCCCGCTGCTCCAGCGTAGTTCGTTCCCACATCGCCGAGGGCGATGATTCTCGGGTCTTCGAAGCAGACCGGATTGCCTTGCCCGTCGCTGAGTGCGGGCAGCGTTGTGACCGCACTGGCCGACGTGGGAGCAATGAAGCCCCCGATGCCGAGAGAGATCGCAGCGGCGCCGACGTAACAGGCGGTTCGGCTAAGTCGATTGGTCACGGGATTCTCCTTGGATCGGGCAGTGGCCGGCGGCGCACGTCTTGGTCTGTCACTGACTATCTCTTGGTTCTGGTCCAAGTCGCCATTGGCCCTTGGTCCTAAGACCAATGACGGCCAAGCCGCGATTGTTATTCTCAACCGAAGGCCAGGAGCAAGAATCCGGAAGCATCACGACATATCGGAGCTAGAACTAAGCACAGCAAGGTGAACGCCAGTCTTGACGATCACCCGCACTTTCCTCGGCTCCTGACAGCACCCGGCAGATCATCAACTTGGTCTACCGGGTATTCGCGTTCCGGGCAGACTTGTCCTGCAGAGTCAGGATCGGTCTTTGAACCGGCGCTCCACCTCGACGCGCGGTTTGCCGTCCGGATCGAAGGTGATGGGGACGTTGTCGGCGTGGATCTTGTGATGATGTTTGGAGCAGAGCAGGGCGAGATTGTCCAGACTCGTGTCTCCCCCGCGTGACCAGTGTTGGACGTGATGTCCGTGGGTCCAGGCGCTGGGCTTGTCACACATCGGGTAGATGCAGCCACCATCGCGCAGAATCAGCGCCGCCCGGATCTGTTCGGGTATCACCCGGGTCTTCCGGCCAATATCGAGTGCCTTGCCAACCGGTGACATCACGATCCGCTGCACATTCGCATCACACGACAACTCCAGTGCCGCCAGCGAGCTGATGAACGATTCGCCGACACCATTCGTCGCCCGAATCGTTGCCGACCCAAGCCGCAAGGAGCCATCCGCGAGGCGCTCGGCAACATCGCCGTGGTCTGCGGCAGTCGCCGGGTTCTGCAACCGCGCGAGCGGAACGGTGACACATACAGTCGCGGGCGCACCACCGGAGGTTGGTAGCAGCTTCTTGTCCAGGACCGGCATGATGATCCCGTCGATGAACGCATCCGCACGCTGCGCCCCGGTTGATGCCGCGACCCGCTCCGCCTCAGGCAGTACCCCGCCACCGCCACCGGAACCGTCAGGCGTCTTGTGGGTGTCGCGCCACTGCCGTTCCAGCGCCCCGTTCAACGCGGCCATCAACCGCATCCCCTGGGCCTTGCCGAAGAAGCCATCCAGCTTCACTCCATCACCAAGCTGCACAACATGGAGCTCACGGCGGTAATGCGCATCGTCTTCATCGCGAGCGGTGGTCACCGGATCAACCTGGTCTGCCCACAACTCCAACGCCCGCCGCAGGTGCGACAACGGCGCGCCCGCCGCGAGGTCGATGAAGATGCTCATGAACCGGGGCAACGCCCGCTCCCGCGTTGGGTTACGCAACCCGATCCGCAGAATCAGATCCATCTTGTCCCGCGACACCCGCCCATCCCGGCACGCTTGGGCCAACTCCGGGAACCGCTCGAACGATGTCGCTGCCCGCAGATCGGCCTTCGCCTCATGGTGATCGAGCACCAGTTCCTCACGCAGGAACGACGCTGCCGTCGCGTTCGGGTCCTTCTCCCGCCACACCTGACTGCTGTTGATCTTCGACACCAACGCCACCCGATACGCCGACAACTTCGCTGCTGACCGCGACACGTCCGCCAGCCGAGCCGACGCCTCCGACCCCGACAACCCTTCCACCTGCGCCAACAGTCCGTCGACCAACGCATCAACATCCGCCAACGACAGCAACGTTGGCGACACGGGAACAGGCACCGGAACAGCAACAGACGCCTCATGCAGGATCGTCACAACAACCACCTCCCCAGAAGGCCGGAACGGATACGGATCGACAGGTTCTACTCGATATCCCACTAATTCGAACGTGTGTACGAATAATAGCGGATGCCGCTACCCGCAAAACCCCTTTACCCACAGGGCTTTTCAAAGAATCTTCGATCACTCCGATGAGGTCCAACTAGGAACAACGCGGCGCCACCCTCACCGAAACCGCCTCTGGGCCACCACACCCGTCACCACTCCCCCAATCGGCCCATCCCAACGATCATGGAACCTATGCCTGCGTGTATTGCGATCTAACCTTTGATCATGCGGCGCACTTGGAAGATCCGGATGACGGCCATGACTGCCGTCGCATCAGCGTTCCTCATAACGAGCGCGACTCTCGCCAGCGCAGCCAACGCGGCGAACCTCAACAACGACGAGTACAAGTATCAGCTCCTACTGAGCACAGATCAGGCCGTCAAGGTCACTGCCGGGACTCAACGCCTCGCCGCGCAAATCCAGTCGCCGCAGAAGCAAGGCCAACAAACCGTGGGCGATGGCATTGGCACGATCACCAACCTGCTCAGTGGCGCTCGTACCCTCGCTGGCTTTTACAAGGACTGCGAAGCGTCAAAGAAGAGCTTCCCCGAGTGCCTGATCGAGGGCGGCCCGAGCCTGTCTGACATCCAAGCCCAAATCACCCAGCTCAGTAACCAGATCGCAGCCTTCCAAAAGGAGTTCGAGGCTGACTTCTCCCAACTTCAGGCATCGATCGACGCGGTCTCGGCTCAGATGTCGAAAGAGACCGGCCAGGCAATCGACACCGAACTCAAACCCGCGCTCCAAGCCGCCGACGCGGCGATGGGCAACTACAACGCATTCGCCGCGTGCCAGCTCAAGTTCTACTCGCAGAGCACTGACCAGTGCACATACACCGACTCTGGCGGCGACGGAACTCTGAGCGGCCCCGCGAACCAAGCGACGCTCGACGCAATTCGCACCGAGATCTTCACCGGGCTCGACATGAACCCGACGAGTAACAGTCAAGATCAGGTCCGCGGCGATGGCCGAATGCTCGACCCGAACGTGTTCATGCAACTCATGGGTGGCCAGGTCACCAACCCGTGGAACTGCGCGACGAGCGCAGCCAGCGCAGCCAATCTCGTGAAGTCATGCGGAATCATGGGCAACTTCTTTGGCAACCAAGTCGCAGGGGAGCGATCAGCCCTCGGACTACCCATCGATGGCAAGCTGACGGTGTTCCGGCCCACCTTCGTGAACTCCATGAACAGCGCGTCGGTTCAGATGGCCTCGATCATCGGCAACTACCTCGTCGTTCGCTACGGGGCGGCGACGCTGATGGCGCAGACATTGACGCCCGACTCGCAACAGGCCGGGTGGATCAGCGACCTGCAGTCCGAACTCACAACGCTCGCGAAGTCCGGCAAAGCCAGCGTGACCCAACCGGTACTGAGCCCCCAACAAATCGTCACGACTTACAGCGCACCCGCATCGGCGTTCCCGGGCAGCAACGATCCGGGATACCAACTCAACGACAACTGGTCGTACTTCGTCGGCGACACCACCGGTGGTCTCACCATCGAGAGCTATGCGGTCAACGCTGGTGCGCCGAGCACCACACCCGGCACCAACGGCGGTCAGCTCCCGACGAGCGCCCAAGCCGCTACTGTCGCTGCCGACATGGGCGCGGTTGGCCAGAAGTGGTCCGCTGTCTCGACCGCTGCCCTCACGAAGGCGGGACTGAGCCTCTACCCCGCGGCCACCGGCGACAACGGCACCAACCCGGCCGCGACCGGGCGACTCTGGACTGCGCCCGAAAAGGTCTACCACGACGTCATCAACGCCGAGTGGTCAGACGTGTGGGGTTCGTACTTCTGGAACGCACGCCTCAACACGCCTGGCTACAACAACCAAGTGACCAGCGGAACATCCATCCCCCAGGCGTACGTCCCGTTCTACACCCGCGACGCGCTCGGCATCGCGGGCCAGACGACGGTGGCTTCAGAACCACTTCTCTACAACGTGTTCGACCAGACGCAGAGCCAGTCGGCACCAGTGGCATCAATTCAGATTTGCCAGAACGCATCGGATCCGATGTGCAACTTGAAGTCCACAGCGTGGAGCGGGTTCGGCCACCCCTACGAAGATGTGTGGCTCGGCTCGTACTGCGAGTTCATGAGCTGGTGGCGGCCGCAGGGATACAACTGCAGCATCAACCGCCAGCCGGTCGGCTCTGGAAACATCGTCGTCGTGGCAGGGATGCCCGGAATCCCACCAGCCGTCAACTGGAAGGTGTCGACGCAACCCCTCGGCGGCATCCTGCGAAAGCCCGCCGACCAAAACGCGTCGACCAAGTAGTCAGACGGCAGCCGCCGCACCTACCACCGAAACCGGCCGCCACAGACAAGGACGCCTGCCACCTCTGGGGCGACTGTCTCGCCCCCGCTGCGCCAGGTCCCGGCATTTCGACCCCGTCACTCAGACCAAGGCGCCGAGCGAGCGGCGCTACCGAACCCGAAGTGCTCTCGTTGCCTCGTAGCGCAGCCAGTCGTCGTGCGCCGCAGCAACTGCCCGGAGTCGACACTTCCCCGCTTTGCGGCCGTAAACCTTGCCGCCACGGACCACGCAAGTCCGTGGTGTCGTCGAGGTCCAACGAATCTTCGTTCGCGCATCTGTTCGCGTCGGCAGCGTCTTGGACTTACCGCGCCGGACGGTCGTCGGGACCTTCCGAACCTGTTGTTGTTTGGTCACTGCGTCGCGGGCAGGAACCAACGCAGGGACAGCGGCGGGTGCGCGAATCACGGAACTCGGCGACGACGGAATCGACGCACCGTCGCCGTTGGTGGCCGTGACGAAGAAGCGGTAGTCGACGCCCGGCGACGCGCCTGTCACAACGCAGGAGGCGGCACCTGAAGTCGTGCAGCCAGCTCCCGCTGGCAGGGACGACACAAGGTAGCCAGTCACGGCCGGTGAACCCTGCGAAACTGCGCCATCCCAGGACACTGTCAGAGCTGAACCACTCACTGCGGCAACCGGTTTCCCGTCAACACCATCCGGCGCGCAACCACTGCTCGACGAGAGCTCAATATCTCCCAGGTCGAGGATCTGGCCCCGAAGCACCTCAACGCCTGCGGATTCAACAAAAGTGGCGCTTGACTTGTAGTAGCTCGTTTTGTAGCCACATCCGATGTCGGTGAACGCCAAGCGGTAGCGCCCACTGGGAATTTCTGACAGTTCGAACTTCCCGTCATCGATCGATGCCTGCGCCTGCCCAACCTGAGTGCCGGACTCGTCGTACGCGCGGACCATGATCCAGGAACCTGAGTCGAGCGGGCTGCCGCCTGGACCGACGAATCGACCGGAAGCGACAACGGAAAGGTCAAGCGAAACATCGATCCCGGAAGTAGACGTACCCGCAACAACCTCTACTGTCGCCGCGCCTTCAAGCGTCCGCGATTCGCCGTAGTACTCGGACAGATACGAATACGAATAGTCCTGGATGCGCACGCGGTACTGGCCAGGGTTCAAACCCCAGAGGCCAAAGGTCCCGTCAAAGTTGACGGGCAGCGACTTCACGTTGTCGCCCGCTTCATCGAATAGGTCAACCCACAACTGACGAGGACTTCGCAGCGGGACGCCGCGCGAATCCGACACCGTTCCAAGAATCGAGGCCGTATAGACAGCCGCGAAGTCGATAGCGGGAACCGTGCCGACGCCCACAGTGATCGCCGCCGCATTCTCAAGTGAGGATCCACCGAAGTAGGTGCTCGCATAGATGTCTGAACCTTCGCCGAATTGCGCGATGTAAGTCCCCGCATCAAGTCCTGTCACGGCATAACTGCCGTTCGAGGAGACGGTCGCCTGCCCGACCGGCGTGCCGTCTTGTGTCATCACCGACACGTACGGTTCGGCTCCGGAGTGCATCGCGCCCCCGGGCCACGTCACCGTTCCGGAAATCCCACCCGTTGGTTCGACCGCAGCGCTCGGGCCGCTGAGCGCTGTCCCCACAATCGCAAGGACCACCACAGCCATCAGCGCGCGCAGCAGAAGTCTCGGCGCAACGGAAATCAGCATCAGTCCCCCAATGGACAGTCGATACCGCTGACCACGGAATTGCCATAGCAGCTAGCTCAACCCTATCGCTGCGCGCAGCGACCTTGTGGGACGTCGTGGGATATCAACAGAGATTGTGGATTACCTGCCGACCAGCCGACACCCGCTACTTCGCCTTGATGGTCCTACGCGCCGCAACTCCGGCACCGCCGCTGTTGATTGCGCGCACCTCGAGGTAACGCTTCTTCGCAGTCCGCTTGAGTGTCAACGTCGTGGACGTCCGAGCGGACGACCACCCGGCCGTGGTGAGTTTCGCCTTACTCTTGGCCACGCGGTACTGGTATCCAGTCGCCCCCGCAACGGCCGACCACTTCACCGCGGCCCTCCCCTTCTTGCTGCCCTTCTTCGGGTACTTCACCGATGGTGAGACCGCGCCCGGTACAGGGTCCACCCCCAGGTCGGCGGTGTAGCTGAAGGTGACTTTGCCGTCGCGGCCGTCTCCGATGTTTGTGACCTGAAAGAGGTTCGCACCGACGCCTGGATCTGATGTGCCAGGTGTCGGCGTTCCAAAGGTAGTTCCACTCGGCCCGAAGCTGCCGCCCGCGCCGCCGCCGCCGGGACCGTAGGCACCGCCACCGCCACCGTAACCGCCACCGCCGCCACCACCGGAACCGTCCGGCGTTGCTGGGACCGCGGTATCAGAGAGCGCGGTATCGCCGTTACCACCCTCCCCATTGAGTCCACTGCTGAACCCTCCGGTCGCACCGGAGGCAGCGCCATTTCCGCCGTTACCGCCATAGCCAAGATTCGAAAGTATCCCGCCCCCACTCCCGGCACTACCCAAACTCGCACTTGCGCTTCCGGGCGAGCCCCCGACACCTAGCCCGTGAAAGCGACCGCCTCCTTGGCCACCGCTGTCGCCGTTCTCACCTGCGCCATCGGGCAATCGGCCCGCGATGCCACCGTTACCGGATGCACCGCCAACACATGATGAAAGGCTGCCCGCTCCGCCACCGCCACCTGCAATGACAAGGTAGTCGGTACCGCGCATAATCACGGTCGCTCCGCCACCGCCGCCGCCACCGGAGGCACCCGCCCCGGCAGCCCCGCCAGTTGAACCGCCGGTCGCAACATAGACGTGAAGCACCTGGCCCGGAGTGACAGCGATATCGCTCGTGACGATTGCGCCGTCGCCACCCTGTGCGCAAGCCTCGACCGGACTGCTGGCTCCCCCGCCGGCGCCGATGGCGATTGAGTGCACGGACGTCACATTTGCCGGGACTGTCCAGTCCGTCTACGGGGTGGTGAACTCCACGGTGGTCGCTGCGGCAGCCGGGCTCGCGACGACGGCCGCAAGTCCAACCGGCACCGCGACTGCAAGCGCGGTGACTCCAGTAAGGGAACGCACCGTCCGTGATCTCGCCATTGGCAAAGCATGGAGCCACAAGCGATGCAGAGTCCAGACGAAATCTCGAAAGTGTGACACGCCCTTCCGGGCGATATGAGTGGCAGGAAACGCTGCCGATCGGGGCACGTGGCTCGTCATACCCAGCGCGTGCCGATAGTGTGAACCCAACCTTGGAGGATCCATGAAGACTCGTGCAATCGCTATCACTGCAATCGCAGCTACCGCCGTCATCGGACTCGGCGCGTGCAGCAGCAGTTCAACCACCTCAAACAGCCCTGCACCAACCGGTGATCTGAACACCATGAATGCCAATGGCGTGACGTACAAGTACCCCAAGAATTGGTCGGAACGAACGGACATCAGCACGCAAGCGCAGCAGGGAAACCGTGCTTGGCAGCAAGCGGTGGGTCCGGACTCAGTCAGCCTGTCAATCCTGAGCCAATACGACCTGAACGTTGAGGTCACACCCGAAAACGCATCCCAGCTTCAGGGAGAGGTTGAGACAACTTTGTCGAACCTCGCGAAGCAAGCGGGCGGCTCCACGACCTCAGCCGTCACAGCTGAACAGACTGCCGGACTACCCGGATTCACCACGACATTGACGGTGAAGAACCCATCAGGCACGGAGGTTTCGAGCACAGTCTGGTTGTTCTTCAAGGGCAAGACGGAGTACTTCCTCAACTGCCAGTACGTGCCAGCACAACAGGCTGAGTTGCTCGCTGGCTGCAACACCATTCGTACCACGTTCGCTATCACCGGCTAGAGCATCGATTCGGAGCCAAAGGTCTGGTGAACAGGTGACCTTTGGCTCCGCAAATCCAGCCTTCACTCCTGGATAGTAGTTAGATACTTGTAGCGTCAACATCACTGTTGGCCCTCGTGAGGGCGGTGCAATGTCCGGTTCGAAGTCTTCGCTGCCGATTGCAGTTCCGATTGTCGCTGGAACCGCGATCAAGGGACTTGCGGCGAACGTCATGATGCGCGGCGTCATGGAACGACACCCCAACGCCTTCCTCGTGACCCTGCAAAGCTTCGGCGTCACGCTGCCGTTGACTCGATCCCAGCAACACATTGCCGACGACATCCGCAAGGGCCTCGCAGGCCAGGGACGACTACCGGACTGCCCGCTCGTCCTGGTCGGCCATTCACAGGGCGCCCTCGCGGCATTGCGCTACGCCATCGACAATCCGAAACAGGTCAAGCACGTCTTCTCCATCGGCTGCCCCTGGCATGGGTCAGTCAGCGCGGGATTCTGGTCGAACCGCGTGGTCAAGGTGACTGGCCGCAACTTCGTTCCGGCACTACGAGACATGGCTCCCAATTCGGAGTTCCTCACGCGACTGCACGCGGACATTCCATCCATCGCCGATCGCGTCACGAACATCTACAGCACTCACGAGATCTTCATTCGCCCCTACGTCTCGGCCCACATCGATGTGCCAGGTGTCAGCAATGTCTTGATCGCGACGAAGGACGAATACGCGAAGCATTTGCGGACCTTCCCTGACCTACCCGTCGACGAACTCGTTCTGGGTCGCGTCACCCATGCCGGAGAAATGAACACGCCCGAGGTTCGCTCGCTCGTATGGCGCAAGGTGGATGACCTCACTGCCGAGATTCGCTTGAACCGGCCACAATCGAACACTCGGCAACCCGGAACGCGGCGCACGCCTCCAGTCCAACGTTCAGGGTCAGGCGAGTCTGCAACAGCATCCGCCCGCTAAGAGAAAAGGTGTGCCATGAGAAAGACGCACGCAGTGTTGACGATTGCCGGCCTGTCCGTGATGCTGGCGGTGGCTGGCTGCTCCAGCTCGGCTAGCAGCCCCAGCAGCCCCACAAGTTCGAGCCCATCGCCGACCGTTTCAGGAACGAGCAGCGTGCTTCCACCCATACCCATCACCAAATCCGAAAACATCACCGCGAAAGTCGGGGACTACCTCAACGTGACGACGCCAAACGTCACGCGGGTCTCGACCAACAATGCGAAGGTTCTTGACGTCTCCCAGCCCCACAGCGATGGCAGCGCGCAATTTAATGGCGGAGCGAAGGTAGTCGGACCCGGAAAGGCCACCCTGTCCGTCTACGGCGGTATCACGAACCTCGAGATGTACTCAGTGACCGTCACAGCCACCAACTAGAAGCCCGGATTCAGAAGTGCGCCGCCGGTTACGACACGCAGCCGAGGTGGCACCGTCAGTAACCACCCGCGCAGTACCTCGCGGGTACCGTGGCTATCTCACTAGCCCCGCACGGTTGGACAGGTCGCAATGACTCGAACGATTAGGCGTCACGGCTTGGTCGCGACGGTCACCGGCGACGGTCCGCCACTACTACTGATCCACGGCTTGGGCAGCTCGCGTCGAGTGTGGCGGCCGATCACTGAACGCCTGAGCGAGTCCTTCACAACAATCGCGGTTGACCTGCGCGGCCACGGCGACTCCGACTGGCTCGATCCCGCACCCGAAGAACTCCACCCAGCAGAGCATGCAGCATTTCTCAAACCCCTTATCGACGACTTCTCCGACGGGGCAATCAACGTCGCGGGCAATTCGATGGGAGGTTGGATCGGACTCGAAATCGCCGCCAACGGATGGGCGGCGTCACTGACAGCGCTCTGCCCAGCGGGCCTGGAGTTCGATCCGTGGGTCAGCCGCAGCGACATCTTGGTGCTCCGGCGACGGATGTCACAGGTTCTCGGGCCACTCATGCCGCCCGCAACTGAGTTGGTCGGCAAGACCCCCTTCCTGCGGGATTTGCTGATCGGTGATGCCACCGCGAACTTCTCCACCCTCGACACCCAAGTATTGGCTGATGCCGCGACCGCGATGCGCCAAGCCCGCGGCTTCTATTCAAGCCACGACGGCATGCTGCACACCCTGTTCGACCGAGCCCTTGAGATTTCACACGAGGTGCCAGTCAGCATCGTTTGGGGCACCCAAGATGAATTGCTTCCGCCAGAACGCCAGCGTCGAGTCGCCGGGCCACCACACGCGAAGTGGATAGTCCTCGATGAATGTGCCCACGTACCGATGTGGGATCAACCACGCCGCACGGTTCAAATCATCACGGATGCTGCTCAAGCGGGAATCATTTCGGCCGCCTGAGACGTTCGACTATTGCCAGCGCGGCATCAAATGGCACACTGAGATGACGACAACGAAGGGCAACGCGAATGTCACGGCGAGATCTGTGGGACCAGGTTGATGGTGACCTGTACCAACTTCTCGGCGTCGAAAGCAGCGCATCTGCCGACGAAATCCAGGTGGCGTGGCGATCTACCGCCAAGCGCCTGCACCCTGACCGTGGTGGATCGGTCACCGAATTTCAACATGCGGAAATCGCCTACCAGGTCCTCAGCGATCCTCTTGAACGTGGCCGCTACGACCGCATCCGTCGGCAGTCCCAGGCCAGCTCCGCGCCGAATCCCGGTGCTCGCCAATATGCGTACTCGTATTCGTACACTGCTGGTGGCCAGACATCGCGGCCGACAAATGCGCCCTACTTCGATCCGGACAGTCCGGACCCCTACGGCGACGCACGATCCAACACAACACGTAAACCACGGAATCCGTGGTTGGTTGCGCTCGCGATCCTGCTCGGCATCCTGGCTGTCGTTGCCGCGGTCATGCTGGCGCTCGTTACATTCCTTGTCCTGTTTGCCGGCGTCATTCTGCTGGTAGGCCGCGGGCTCACTGGCCGCGCCAAGCCGGACCGAACGTCCCCGTAAGAATGCTTTCCACCAGCACCTAACTCTGCGCTGCCGACTCCTTGTGCAACCTGGCTGGCTTCGGCATCGGCTCGGTGAGTTTCACAACCGTCCACACGCCAAGAACGCGATCGACGGGTAGTCGCAGGTATACGGAAGGGTTGAGCGCGACCCGTTGCATGAACGCGTACAGGTACTGACGTCGCATCCACATGTGGGCACTCTTAGACGGCTCGATTGACACTTGGTGCACGACGTACACGCACTCATCAGGCAGGATCGGGACACCCTCAGCGGCGATCGCATCCATCACGTCTTCGGCCCGCACGCGCTCCATGAATCCAAGGTGCACCGCAACCTGCGTGACGTCCGGGTAGGGACGATGGACGTCCAATCGCTTATCTGGATCAACCCGCGGCACAGTCGCGGTCACGAACTGCAGCAGGACGATCTGGTCGGCGGCGCTGCGCAGTAGCCGAGTCTGTTGAACGAGGGCGAAGGGCGTCACGTTCAGGTCGGTTGCCAAGTAGACCCGAGAACCAGGCACTCTCACGATGTCGCTGGCGTTCAGCTCATCAATGAAGTCCTTCAACGGCGGGCCAAGAGTCTTCATCTTGGCCTGCAGCAACGAACGACCACGACGCCAGGTCATCAGGACGCTGAAGACGATAAATGCGACCGCAAGCGGGAACCAGCCGCCATCAGCGAACTTCGTCAGGTTCGCCAGGAAGAAGGCGCTGTCGATGATGAAGAACACCACAAACACTGGCCACACGAAGATGGGCTTGACCTTCCAGTAGTTGAGAGCAACCACCGTGATCAGACAGGTTGTGATGACGAACGTCCCCGTCACCGCGATGCCATACGCCGATGCCAAGCGCGAGGAGTCCTGGAACGTGATCACCAGGATCGCCACGGCAATCATCAGCATCCAGTTGACGGCCGGGACGTAGATCTGGCCTCGCTCCGAGCTTGACGTATGGCGGATCAACAACCGTGGCAAGTAGTCGAGTTGGATCGCTTGGCGCGTCATTGAGAACGCGCCTGAAATGACCGCTTGCGATGCGATGACCGTTGCCAACGTCGCGAGGATGATCACCGGCAGTTGGATGGAGCTCGGGACGAGCAGGTAGAACGGGTTGGTCGACGCCTGCGGATCCCGAACAACAAGCGCGGCCTGCCCGAAGTAGTTCAGGTACAAGGCCGGTACCGCGATGACGAACCACGAGAACCGGATTGGCCCGCGACCGAACTGCCCCATGTCGGCATAGAGCGCTTCAGCACCCGTCACACACAGGACCACAGATCCCAAAGCCAGGAATGCCAGCATGGGTTCACCGCTGAAGAAACTCACTGCATACATCGGGTTAATCGCCGCAACGATCTCCGGGGTCTGGACCAGGCTAGCAAGGCCGAGTACAGCAATCGTGACGAACCAGATGAACATCACTGGACCGAAGGCTGCACCCATCTTCCCGGTCCCATGCCGCTGCACCATAAACAGCGCGACAAGAATCACCACTGCGATTGGCACAACCCACGGAGTCAGCCCCGGATCAACGAGCTCAAGCCCTTCAACGGCCGACAGCACGGAAACGGCCGGGGTAATCATGCCGTCGCCGTAGAACAGCGCCGCACCCAAGATGCCCAGGCCCATGATGAGCTTTCGACGGTGCTTCACCTTCGAAACCGCGAGCGAAGCGAGCGCCATGATGCCGCCTTCGCCATCATTGTCGGCCCGCATCACGATGAGCACGTACTTGATCGACACAATGAGTGTCAGGGTCCAAAACACCATCGACGCCGCGCCATAGACGCGGTGCTCAACAGCTGGAATGTCGTGGACACCGTCGAAGATTTCCTGGAACGCATACAGCGGGCTAGTACCGATGTCGCCGAACACAACACCGAGCGCACCTAGTGCCAAAAGTGCCTTGCGATTCGAGCGTGGAACCTCAGCGCTCGTCGCGACATCCGTTACTGCGCTCACAGCGGCAAAAACTACCGCGCAACGGCCCCGCGTTGCTGAGTACGAAGATCCCGTAACGCGGTGTTGGCAAATCGTTCGACGGGTTCGGTCATGGACAGAGGAAGGGGCGGACTCTTATCCGGTACCTTCGAGCTGCTCGGCGAGCTCCATCCACTCGAGTTCAGCCGCATGCTTGCGCTCTTTGCTCTCAATCAGAGCTGAGTTCAGCTCAGCACATTTCTCGTAGTCTGTAGCGTGCTCAGCGAGCTGGTCATGCAGCTTCTGTTCTTCTTTGTCGCAGGCCGCGATCGTGCGTTCGAGCCGTGATAGTTGCTTCTTGGCAGCACGTGTCTGCGTCGCGTCAAGGGCCGCCGAGGCGTTGCTGACGTCGGCGTCAGGAGTGAATCCTGGCTCGTCTGCCATCAGCGGGACGTGGTCGGTTTCCTGCCGGATCTTCAAGTACTCCGGAATTCCGCCGGGCAGGTGACGGACCGTCCCGTCGCCAAGGAGTCCGAACACCAGGTCGGTAACGCGCTCGCAGAAGTACCGATCGTGCGACACCACGATCAGGGTGCCACCGAAGGAATCGAGCAGGTCCTCCAAAGCCGTAAGGGTCTCTACGTCGAAGTCATTGGTCGGTTCATCCAAGATCAGCACGTTCGGACCGTCCATCAGCAGCCGCGCCAACTGCAAGCGCCGACGCTGACCTCCCGACAACTCCGCGACGCGGGTCCACTGACCATCCGAATCGAAGCCCAGCCGTTCGGCTAGCTGCGAGGCAGTCAGTTCTTGACCCTTACCCAACTCAACACGATTCGCTACCCGTTCAATCGCTTCAAGTACTCGCCAGGACGGATCCAATTCGGCGAGGTGCTGCGACAGGTACGCGGCCTTCACTGTCTTGCCCGCGATGACGTTGCCGCTATCGGGTATCAGTTGCCCCAACATGACTTTGAGCAAAGTCGTCTTGCCTGCTCCATTAACGCCGACCAGCGCAATTCGATCGCCCGGGCCAACATTCCAGGAACAGTCACGCAAGATCTGACGCGGGCCCAGTTGGACGGAAACGTCCTCAAGTTCGTAGACGACCTTGCCGAGCCGCGATCCGGCGAAGGCGAGCAGTTCAATGGAGTCGCGCGGTGGTGGTTCGGCGGCGATCAGCTCATTCGCCGCATCAATCCGGAATTTCGGCTTCGTGGTTCGGGCCGGTGCACCTCGGCGCAGCCAGGCCAACTCCTTTCGGATCAGGTTGTTGCGCTTGGCCTGTTCCGTGGACGCCTGCCTGGCTCGTTCCGCCTTAGCGAGCACGAAGGCCGAATATCCGCCGTCGTACTCCTCGACGCTGCCATTGACGACCTCCCAGGTGCGATCGCTGATCTCATCAAGGAACCAACGATCGTGGGTGACGACAACCAGTGCCAACGACCGCTGTGAACGCAGGTACGTCGCTAGCCACGCAACTGCCTCAATATCCAGGTGGTTGGTCGGCTCATCCAAGATCAGGACATCAACGTCGTCGAGCACTAGGGCAGCGAGTTCGACGCGACGCCGCTCACCACCGGACAGCTCGCCCAGCTGTCGGTCGAGGCGCTGATCATCGAAACCGCCGAGCAGCGCCGTCAGACATTGCCGGGTGCGTGCCTGCGACAACCATTCGTAGGCCTCGCGATCACCTGCCAGAAACGAACGAACAGTTTCTCCGGGGCGAATGTCCGCGGACTGCGTGAGCACCCCAAGTCGAACTCCGCCGGTGCGAGTGACTCGACCCGAGTCCGGTTGCACCAGGTCAGCCATGATCTGAAGGAGGGTGGACTTGCCACCGCCGTTCCTGCCGACGACACCAACTCTGTCGCCGACGTGGATACCGAGGGACACCTCATCGAGCACAGGATCATGGCCATAGGCCTTGGATACCTTCTCAAGGTTCAACAGATTCCGCGGGGCCACTGCCTCAGCCTGTCAGATGGGCCGTCGCCCACTCACCCGTACCCAAGTTCGTGCAGGCGTTCCTCTCCGATACCGAAGTAGTGGCCGACTTCATGAACGACCGTAATCCGAACCTGGGCAATGACCGCTTCGTAGCTGTCACAGATCGCCAGGATCGGATTGCGATAGATCGTGATCGAATCGGGCAATACGCCGCCGTACGACGAGGCGCCGCGTTCGGTGAGTGGAATCCCGCGGTAGAGGCCCAGCAGGGTTGGTGAATCCGGGGGTGACTCGTCCTCAATGATCACAGCCACGTTGGTGATCTTTGACGACAATTCGTCCGGGATCATCTCAAGGGCACGCTCGACGAGCAGCTCGAAGTGGTCGCGATCAATGTCAATCATCGTCTGACCATTCTGCCGACTCCGGCAACAACCGTCCAAACCAGCCGGATCGCCAGCCCCAGCGCAACGCCTGCCAAAAGGCCAATCACGTTGGTCTCAATGTCATAGAAGGAGCATGTCCGCCCAAGCCTGGTCAATGAGTACTGCGCGTATTCGATTGCCACAGGCAAAGCCAACGCGATCAAGAAGACGCAACAGACTGCGATGACTGGTCGCAACCAGGTGAGGAGAACACCAACCGGGAACAGGAGCAGGAGATTCAGACTCACATCGGTCGGCTCGACAAGGTCAGCGCGGGTTGGCGTCCCAAACTGCAAGTAGCAAGTCCCTGGCGCCCCGTATACGCGCAGTCGCGGGGTCAGCGTGAGCACGAGAACTGCACCGAATGCCCCCAGGAGCAGCCCCACGATGACTGGATTGCTTCGCAGCAATTTGGCCATCGGCACTGCCAGCAGCAGCGCGATTACGGCAACTGCTACAAATCCTGCGCGTGCCCACGGGGTCTCGGCGTAGGCCCGGCCAAGCCAGTAGAAGCCCTGGTCGATGTAGTCGAACACGTGATGAGGCTACTTGCGTCGCGAATCCTGAAATCGCTTGAGTTGGAGTCCGGCCAAACGCTGCATCGAGAACTCCGGAAGAACCGGCACGTATCCCACAATCTTGCCGGGAAGCCCGAACGCCTGGGCAGCCCACTTGTCGAAGTTAAAGTCATCCGTATGCCGGATGATGAGGCCATCGGCAAAGTCGAAACGCGAATCAACAACGTTGTGGACCTTGCGTCCGGTGCCGAACGTGTAGTCCGCTTCCCAGTGGGCCCGACCTCGGCCGTCTGAGGCATGGATGTCGCTGGCCGACACCACCAAGTCCTTTCCGGATCGGCACAGCATGCGCCACATGTCTCCGGCGGATTCACCGCGCAAAGTGCCGAACGCTGGATCGTGAAACACGATGTCGGGGTGGTAACACGCAACCATCGCTTCAGCATCACGACGAGAGAACGCCTCGTAGAACTCGCTGATCAACTTCTCTTGGGCTGTATTCGCGGCTTTTGCGGCAGATCCGGAACCTGATGACGTAGACATGAGTTCCACTCTGGCACTGCGACAGACCAGACGCCAAGTGCAGCAGCTCTATTCCCATTCATAGAACACGCGTTCAACCACACTTCGGGCTTTACGAGTGACACGCAGGTAGTCCTGGGTGAGTTGGGCACGCTTCTCTGGCGGGTACCCAAACAGGAACGCAACAGAGGTCAGCACGGCAAAGTCCGCAGGAACTTGGTCGCTAGGCCTACCGGTCACCGAGTAGACAGCGTTGCGCATCCGCGTGGCAAGGCACCAGGCGGCTTCCAAGGCGTCGCGGTCTTCAGCAGTCATCAGGCCAAGATCCGTGGCAGCTTCAAGTGCATTGAGCGTTCCAGTCACCCGCAATGCCTCAAACCCCGGTTCACCGGCATGACGCATCTGCAGCAACTGAGCCACCCACTCGACGTCCGAAAGCCCACCGCGACCGAGCTTCACATGAAGCGAAGGATCGGCACCCTTTGGCAGCCGCTCGGATTCCATGCGCGCCTTGAGCCGTCGGACTTCGCGGACATCGGGATCGCTGATCCCATCGACTGGCCAGCGGAGAGGATCAATGAGCTCCATGAACTCCGCACTCAACGACTCGTCTCCGGCGAGCGGGCGGGCACGCAGAAGTGCCTGCGCCTCCCACGGCGATGACCAGCGCGCGTAGTAGGCGCTGTAGGACGCGATGCTGCGAACCAACGCGCCGGAGCGACCCTCTGGGCGTAAGTCGGCGTCGATCACCAGTTCGGGATCAGCGCAGGGCAACGACAACAGTCGGCGAAGTTCGTTGGCCACCGCCGTGGCCGCTTTCGTCGCGGTTGCCTCATCGGCGCCGGGAAGCGGGTCGTGCACGAAGATCGCATCAGCATCCGACGAGTAGCCGACATCCTGACCACCCAGACGCCCCATGGCGATGACGGAGAAGCGCGTGGGCAGCCGCGACCCGAGCGTTGCCTCAACTGAAGCCACCGCGATCTGCAGGGCAACCGAGATCGTGGCATCGGAGATATCGCTGAGTGCCTGGCAGACGCCTGGAACGCCGAGAAGTCCGTTCGCATCAGCGGCGGCTACTCGAAACAGTTCACGACTCCGCACAGTCCGAATCGCCTGTACGGCGCGATCCGGTTCGTCGTACCGCATGGCCGTTGCCGACATTTCCCGCAAGAGGTCCTCGAGTGACTTGGGTTCGAGTTCCTTTACGTCACTCAGCAGGCCGACAACCTCGGGCGCACGTAGCAACAAGTCCGTTGCCAGGCGTGAGGCCGACAGCAGATGCGCAAGACGCTCGGCGGTCTCCGACTCATCGCGCAGTAGCCGCAGGTACCAAGGCGTCCCACCGAGTTCCTCCGAAACTCGACGGAATCCCAACAACCCCACATCGGGATTTGGGGCGTCGGCGAACCATCCGAGCAGCACGGGCAGCAACGTGCGCTGAATCGCCGCACGCCGACTGATACCCGATGACAAGGCCTCGATGTGCCGGAGCGCACCGTCGGGGTCGAGGTAGCCCAGTGCGGTCAGGCGCTCGCTGGCGGCTTCGAGGCTAAGGCGCGCATCCCCAGAATCAAGGCGTGCGACCGCGTTGAGCAGCGGCCGGTAGAAGAGCTTTTCGTGTAGTCGTCGAACAGCAACCCGATGACGCTGCCACTGTTCGACGAGTTCGGTTTCATTCCGGTAGCCCATCGACCGGCCCAACCGCCTCAGCGCGGCCTCGTCATCAGGGACGACGTGCGTGCGCTGCAAGCGGTACAGCTGCAACCGGTGTTCCATCATGCGCAAGAACCGATAGGCCTGAGCCAGAGTCGCCGCATCGTCGCGGCCGACATAACCCCACGTGGCCATGCTCTCCAGCGCCGACATGGTGTTCGGACTGCGCAGCATGACATCAGAGCGGCCGTGGACCAGTTGCAGCATCTGCACGCTGAACTCAACGTCGCGCAACCCACCCTTGCCCAGCTTCAGTTCACGCTCGGACTTGTTCGCCGGAATGTTCGCCTCGACCTTGCGGCGCATCTCCTGAACGTCATTGACGAAGTTCGGTCGATCCGCGGCCGACCACACCAATGGCTGAATTGACTCGATGTACTCCCGCCCGAGTTCGTCATCTCCTGCCGAGAATCGCGCCTTGAGCAAGGCCTGGTACTCCCAGGTCTGGGCCCAGCGTTCGTAGTATCCGACGTGGCTATCGAGGGTCCTCACCAATGCTCCGGACTTGCCCTCCGGGCGCAGCGCTGCGTCGACCTCCCAAATCGAACCCTCGGGCGTTGTGTCGTTCGCCGCGCGCATGACTCCCCGCGCGAGCAGCGTCGCTGTCTTGAGCGCTTCGGTCTCGTCTGCGAGCTGCCCGTCCGGCAATTCCGCCGGTTCGGCAACGAAGATCACATCGACATCGGAGATGTAGTTGAGTTCTTGCCCACCACACTTGCCCATCGAGATGATCGCGAGCCGACAGGGAGCGGAACCTTCCGGCAGTTGACATCGCGCCAACTCCAAACAGGCGGCCAGCACGGCATCTGCGAGGTGGGCGAGTTCATGGGTCACTTCAGAAAACGATGAATGCCCGGACAGATCACGGGCGGCGAGCGCGAGCAGTCGACGGCGATAAGCGACTCGAAGCGCGGTCGCACCGTCCAGCCACGGAGCGCCATCGATCGCCGAACAGTTGACCGAGGCGATGAATTCGTCTTTCAGTTCTTCGGCGCTCGGCGGCCGGTCCATAAGGTCATGGTCGACGAGGGTGCGGTAGTGGTCGGGGTGACGCACCAAGTGCTCGGCCAGCGCCTCGCTGGCACCCAGAACGAGAGCGAGCTGTAGCCGGAAGTCGTCGTCCTCGAGTAAGTCCGCCACAAGTTCGTCGCGGATCCCGGCGTCGGCTGCGGACGCCAACACACGTTCAAACGACAACAGCCCCTGGTCAGGATCTGCTGACTGGCTGAAGGCGTCGAGAATCTCAGGACTCTCGCGCAGCCCGTCATAAGCCGACCCGGACAGCAGCTTCTCGGCCCGCTCGATGTTCGTGAACCCGAGGCGCGCGAGCTGCCCGGTCAGGGAGTTGTAGCGACTGGTTACCACTGTCGCCACCTGCACTCTGGCGTCATCACGGCGGTGCTACAGAACCGGCAGGTACTTCATACGTTCGAACTCGGTGACTTGGCGGGCGTACTCATCCCACTCCGCACGCTTGTTGCGAAGGAAGAAGTCAAAGACGTGCTCGCCGAGGGTGTCCGCCACAAGCTCACTGCGTTCCATTGCCTGGATCGCACGGTTGAGACTGGTCGGCAGTGGCTCAAGCCCCATCGCCCGGCGCTCGGCGCTCGACAAAGCCCACACGTCGTCTTCTGTCCCCGGCGGCAGGTCAAGTCCGTCCTCAATGCCCTTGAGGCCGGCAGCAAGCAACAACGCAAGCGCAAGGTACGGGTTGCACGCACTGTCGAGAGCGCGGTATTCGATGCGGGTTGAATTGCCCTTGTGTGGCTTGTACATCGGAACTCGCACCAACGCTGATCGGTTGTTGTGGCCCCAACAGATGAAGGATGGCGCCTCATCGCCGGCGACCAGGCGCTTGTATGAGTTGACCCACTGATTGGTGACGGCCGTGATTTCAGGAGCATGCCGCAGCAGGCCCGCCATGAACGAGCGCGCAACCTTCGACAGTTGCATGTCCGCGCCGGGCTCGTAGAACGCGTTGCGCTCTCCTTCGAACAGGCTCAGGTGAGTGTGCATGCCTGACCCCGCGAAGTCCGTGAACGGCTTCGGCATGAACGACGCCTGCAGCCCCTGCTCAAGCGCAACTTCCTTGACGACCAGTCGGAAGGTCATGATGTTGTCAGCGGTGGTGAGTGCGTCGGCGTAGCGAAGGTCGATCTCCTGCTGACCCGGCGCGCCCTCGTGGTGGCTGAACTCGACGGAGATACCTAGCTTCTCAAGCATCGTGATTGCGGTACGACGGAAGTCCTGCCCACCGCCTTGTGGCGCGTGGTCGAAGTAGCCAACGTCGTCGACTGGGACCGGTGGCTGACCCGGCAGCAGTGGCCGTTCTAGTTCGCGATCCTTGAAGAGGAAGAACTCGATCTCGGGGTGTGTATAGAAGGTGAACCCCATATCGGCCGCGCGGGCCAGCGTTCGCTTGAGAACCCAGCGAGGATCCGCGTACGACGGAGAGCCGTCTGGCAGCGTGATGTCGCAGAACATCCGGGCAACGGCTTGGGTGTCACCACGCCACGGCAAGGGCTGGAATGTGGCGGGATCCGGCTTCGCCAGCATGTCCGCCTCGCTCACCCGGGCGAACCCCTGAATCGCAGAACCGTCGAAGCCAATGCCCTCACTGAAGGCACCTTCAAGTTCGGCCGGGGCCACCGCCACCGACTTGAGCATCCCAAGGACGTCGGTGAACCACAGCCGCACAAATCGGATGTCGCGTTCTTCGATTGTTCGCAGGACGAACTCGGTCTGCTTATCCATGCTGGACATCTTCCCATGGCGCACCCAACCCGCGCAGCGGGTGATGTGCCCGGCGGCCCACGTCGCCATGTTTGGGCAGATACTCTCGGGGCGTGTCCACCGTCCGATTTGCTGGCGCCCAGGTCAACACCACTGTTGGAGACCTTCGGGGCAACGTTGAACTGATCCTGGCTTCGTGCCATGAGGCGGCCGCTTCCGGCGCCCAGCTCGTGGCGTTCCCAGAGATGGCGATCACGGGCTATCCGGTGGAAGACCTAGCGCTGCGACCCTCTTTCCAGGCCGCCGCAATCTCGGCAACCGAGGAACTGGCCGCACAGCTGGGTCGCGATGGCCTGGGACACCTGGCGGTGGTCGTTGGGTCGCTCGCCACCTCAGCTGATGGTCGGCCGCAAAACGTTGCGGCAGTGCTGAGGAGCGGAGTGGTGGAGCGCACGTACGCCAAACACCGCCTCCCGAACTACGGAGTCTTCGATGAACGCCGACTCTTCGAACCCGGAGTCGAACCGTGCGTGATTGAGGTTGACGGCGTGGTGGTGTCGATCGCGATCTGCGAGGACCTCTGGGAACCTGACAGCCCGCCGCAACTTGCCGCGGCGGCCGGAGCTGACGTGTTGTTGGTGATCAATGCGTCGCCATTCGAACAGGGCAAACATCACCAGCGACTTGCGTTGTGTCAGACCCGCGCGGATCAAACGGCGGCGACCGTCATGTACGTGGCTGCGGTCGGTGGGCAAGACGAGTTGGTATTCGACGGCGGTTCCATGGTGGTTCGACCTGGCGGATCGATCGCGGTGAGTTCTCCCCGTTTCGTCAATCACCTGTTGTTCTGCGACCTATCGGATGGCGGATTTGCGGAACAGGGTGCCGTGGCGCCGGACCTTGATGAGCACGCAGAGGTGTACCAGGCACTAGTGGTTGGGCTCCGTGACTACGTGACCAAGAACGGCGTCGGCAGTGTTGTCCTCGGATTGTCCGGTGGGATCGACTCGGCGCTGGTCGCTGCGATTGCCTGCGATGCCCTTGGCAGCGCGAACGTATTTGGCATCGCGATGCCCTCGAAGTACTCGTCATCACATTCC
>Ga0075160_10000490_pt1 | contig 25048 bp, 17 predicted proteins | sample JI91814C2DNA_FD_70969 | JGI IMG/M metagenome (GOLD analysis project Ga0075160, IMG submission 70969) | Wastewater effluent complex algal communities from Wisconsin, to seasonally profile nutrient transformation and Carbon sequestration -... | ecosystem: Engineered > WWTP > Effluent > Algae... | reverse complement strand
TGCTGAAGTTGTCGCTGTTCCCGCTCGAGGTGTTCATGCCGAACTCGGCGGAACGCTGCCAGCCAATCCAGAAGGACTTCTCGTCATCGCGCGTGAGCCCGGCCCACAACGAGAGTTTCTCGGGAGTGAGGGGAGCGGGCGGCACCGGCTTTGGAGCAGCCGCGGCAATCTTGGCGGCTTCCGCTGCTTGCAACGCCTTGAGATGGTCGACCGCATTCACCTCGACGGATGGCGGGGGCGGTGGTGGAGGCGGCGGGAGTTCCGGACTGGCCTGCGTGATCTTGGATCGCAGCAGGCGCAACTCACCCAAGACGGGGTGGGTCAGAATAACTGCGTCTTTCTCAGACTTCTTGATCACGCCACGGATGACATCGCCAGACTCGAGGGTGACCGCGGTTTCGACGGGGCCAACTGGGGCCGCGGATTGCGCAAAGACAGCCGAGGCCGTCATCGCGGCAAGAGCGAAAGCCACACTCCCCAGTCTTCGTCGGGCCATGTCTCCCCTGAAATCGAAGCACCTCAATCGAGGTTGGTTGAAGGTGAAGTCCGGACCAGCCTATCGGCAAGTCGTTTGGATTGCGAGCACGAATCGTTGAACTTCGCAAAGAATTGTTAGTGTACGCAAATGTTCGCAGTTTGGTCGTATCACCAAGATCGGTCGCCGACTCGGGGGGCATGAGTGAACCGAAGCAAGAAAATCACCACAAAGTCGCGACGAGGTCACGATCCAATCGCGAACCTCAATCGTGTAGACTTGCGGCGATGCTTCGATTGTGTGCTTCACTCACGGTTCTGTCGTTTGCGATTGGCTGGCCGCTCGCGCTGGTGGTGCGCGGGCTCAGCCGACGTGCGAAAGTTGTCGATTCGGCCGGCGTTCCTGGTCAGGTGAAGGCCTCGCGGCGCAACGTCCCCAACACGGGTGGCATCGTCGTCTTCTGGGCGTTTGCGCTGCCGGTTCTGGCGGTGATGTGGATGGTCGCGGGGATGGACGCGTCGCCCGATGCCGATTGGCGGAACGATTTCACGTTCCTCCCGGCCGACTTGCACGATCATGTGGCCGGCCTGCAGAGCGCGATGCCGTTGGCTTGGGTGGTGCTATGCGGAGCGCTGATCCTGCATGTGGTGGGGCTGATCGATGATCGCAGGCCTTTGGGCCCCTTCCTCAAGTTGGCGATCATGGCGATTCCAGCGGTGGCCGTCCCGCTGCTGCCCGAGTTGAAAGGACTCGAAGGAGTTATCTCGCCCACGCGATTGCTGACGCTCGCGGATGGCGTCGCGGGCGGGCCGTGGCTTTCGATCATGCTTACGGCGATCTACATCCTTGTGGTGGTGAACGCCTTCAACTTCATGGACAACATGGACGGCTTGTCGGCTGGCGTGGGAGCGATCGCGGCGTCCTGTTTTCTGGGCACGGCGTTGATGTCTCACGAGCCTCAGTGGTTCGTCGCGGGGTTTCTCTGCCTGCTCATTGGCGGATTGCTCGCATTCTTGTGTTTCAACTTCCCGTTCCGCGAGTGGGACGCGTCGCAGGGAAAGGGTGGGGCGACGATCTTTCTCGGCGATGGGGGGTCGCTGGTCGTTGGGTTTCTGCTTGCGTTCTTGTCGATTCGGATCACGTATGCGGGCGATGTGCAGCCCGGCGACGCGCTGCCATGGCATGTGGTGCTCACGCCGCTCGTGATCCTCGCCGTGCCCCTGTACGACTTCACGAGCGTGGTCGTGATTCGGCTGTCGCAGGGGAAGAGTCCGTTCGTCGGTGACCTGCAACACCTGTCGCATCGCATCGAGCAGAAAGGGCTGTCACGGCGGCAGGCGGTGCTCGTGATCTACTTGTTTGCGGCGGCGGTGGGGCTCTCGGGTGTATTGCTTCCGGGACTCCGCGGCGTCGGGCCGATCGTCTTGCTCGGGCAAGTTGTCGTCCTCATGAGTGCCCTCGCCCTCTTTGAGTGGGCCCACGCTCGGCGGAGGCCCGCGTGACGCTGCGCCTCGTTGCACTCTTCGTGATGCTGTGCTGCATCGTGCTGCGCGTGGTGGTGGCGTACGACCCGTTCCCGGGGTGGATGGATGATCCGACGCAGTTGCCATGGGTGGCGTCGACGATCGGGCCGACGGTTTCGGTCGCGATTGATCTCGCGATGATGCTTGCGGCGGCGATCGTGGCCGGCTGTTCGACGAACCAAAGTGGCGAGTTCCGCCACGGGCATGCGAGAGTGTGGCGATGGGCGCTCACCGGCGTGATCGGCGTGGTGTTGCATGCCTGGTGGAGCGACTGGGACGTGGATCGAGTCACCATCGGATTGCAGTGGGGTGCTGCAGTTCTGGCAGGAGCGGCGACGTTTATCGCGTCGCATGAAGCACAGAGCAGGCGATTGATGGCTGGCGTATTGCTGGGGTGCGTGGGACTTGTCGCGTGCCGTGCGGGCGTGCAGTACCTGATCGAGAATCCGCAGACGTATGCGGATTTCAAGTCGAACAAGGCGAGCATCCTCGGCGCGCATGGCTGGACAGAAGACTCGCCACTCGCAAAGAGTTTTGAGCGACGTGTGTCGCAGCCGGACGCGGGCGGGTGGTTTGGACTTTCGAACGTGCTCGGGTCGTTCGCAGCGGGGTCGCTGGTAGCGCTGGGAACGCTCTGGGTGTTTTCGTGGCGGAGCGCGAAGAGCGATGGCTCGCGCAGAGACGTTTGGAGTGCTCTGATTCTCGTCGGTGCACTCGCCGCTGGTGCAACGCTCGCGTTCTCGATGTCGAAGGGGGCAGTTCTAGCGGCGGCGTGCGGTGTCGCGGTGCTCTTTGCCGCGAGGATCATTTCTGGTCGGGGCGACGCTGTTCGCCTAGGACCATGGCTCGGCGTGGCGTGCGTCTCGCTCCCGATTCTGGCGGTCGTCGCGAGAGGATTGCTCGGCGATCGCCTCGGCGAGTTGAGCCTGCGGTTCCGCTGGTTCTATTGGCAGGGCGCGTCGAACGTGCTCACAGAGGGGTATGCGTTGTGGGGCGTTGGCCCCGGCGCGTTCCAGGATGCGTACACCATTGCGAAGCCAGCGATCAGTCCGGAGAACGTGTCGAGCGCTCACAACACCATCGTGGACGCGGTGGTTTCGCTGGGCGCGTTTGGGCTGGTGTGGGCGTTATTGGTTGTGCTCGCGGCCGCGTGGGCTGGGCGGGCGCTGGTCGCAGAGAAGGACGCCAACGTTGGACAGGAACTCGTGTTGCCCCGTGGTGAGATGAGATTCCTGGTTGGCATTGGCGCGATCGTGACGCTCCTTGGCGCGCTCGTCGAGCGTGAGGTCGCAACACCCTTGTCCACAGGCGTGCGATTGGGCGGGTTGTTTCTGTTCGCGTTGATGGCGGTGGGTGTGGCGAGCGCGCGGCCTCGTTCGACGGCAATCGCAGCCGCGGCCGGGGCGCTCACTGCGCTTGTTCATGCACAGATAGACATGGTCGGGACTTCACCCGGAAGTGCTGCGTGGTTCTTTGCGTTACTGGGATTGGGTGCGAGCAGGGCGATGGTTGGGCGCGGATCCATGAATGGGTCCGATGCGGCGAATGTGGCCGATGTGGGCGATGGGAACGCAACGCGCACGGTCAAGCGGCGGCTGATTGTCGCTGTGCCAGTGGTGAGCGTGCTCGTGGTGATTTGCGTGATGTCGCCGGGCCTTTTGCGCATCTGGAAGTGGGAGCTTTCGATCACTGAGGCCGCGGAAGCTGTCCGCCCGCTGGCGATCGCGCGTGTGCTGGCCACGAACGCGTCGCTCGGCACGGACGCGCAGCGCATGCGAGAAGCGGCGGAGGTTCTGTCGGCTGTGTTGGGAAAGCAAGTTGATCCGAACCGGCGTTCGATCGAGGCGGCGGTGGTGGCGGGGCGTGCAAAGCTGGGATCCAAGGTCGCGGCGATTATGAAGTCCGCAACGTACTTCCACCAGCCTCGCCACTTTGGAACTCGGCGTGCGACGTCGGAGTTGTTGTTGTCTCAGGGCGTGTTCCTCAAAGGCGCCGGCGAGATGAGTTCTGGTGCTGGCTGCATGGCGCACTCGCGGGAAACCATGGAGGAGTACGTCTCCCGCGTCAGCAACAAGGCCGGTGCTTGGGCCTGGCTGGGGCTGGTCTGCCGCACGATTTCGGAGGAGTCGGGAGACGTGGCCGCACGCGACCGAGCGATCGAGGCGTACGAACGCGCGGCTGCCTCGGACCCATATGGCCCGATCAACATTCCTCCGTTGGTTGAGTTGCTGGTCAAAGCGGGTCGAACCGAAGATGCCCGCCGATGGGCCAAGGACGGGCTTTCAAGACACGATTTGACGCGACTCGACCCCCTGGCCGGGTTGTCGGAAAGACAACTTGCCCGGTTGCGCCAGCTCGCCGTTGCCCCGTGAGGGGGGCGTACGGAGCCCCAACGGCGGCTTGAATTGCGGCGGGGCGGGGTTAGTATTCTCTTCCCCTGGAAGGCGTGTGTCTTCGGCGGGCGCGGTGGCAGAGGCCGCGGACGTGGCTTCATCGCGCGTCGGAAGGTTTGAGGTGGGCCGATCGGTCCAGGAAGTTCGGAGTAGTTGAGCCATGGAAGAGGAAGAGGAGATCGCCGGACCACCCCTTCACGCGCTCCGCGACGAGTGACTCGCCGCGTGCCCGGGCGATGAAACGCCCGAAGCAGACTCCAGTTGATTGTTGAAGTATGAAACCAGACGCCGGGCCCACTTGGGTCCGGGCTTCCCCGACCGAGGCGTCCAGACGGGCGATTCGGAGTGCATCGGGCAAGCCTTCGGCAGACGACGCACGACACGAGGATTGATCCCATGGCCGCTGACCTGTCCCATATCCGCAACTTCGGTATCTGCGCTCACATCGACGCCGGCAAGACCACGGTCTCCGAGCGAATCCTGTACTACACCGGCAAGAACTACAAGATCGGCGAGGTGCACGAGGGCACCGCGACGATGGACTTCCTCGAAGAAGAACAGCAGCGCGGCATTACGATCCAGTCGGCCGCGACGACCTGCCCCTGGACGTACCTCGGGCGCGACTTCAAGTTGAACCTCATCGATACCCCCGGCCACGTGGACTTCACCATCGAAGTCGAGCGTTCGCTCCGCGTCCTCGACGGCGCGTGCGCCGTGTTTGACGGCAAGGAAGGCGTGGAAGCCCAGTCCGAAACCGTGTGGCGCCAGGCCGACCGGTACAAGGTTCCGCGCCTGTGCTTCGTCAACAAGATGGACAAGATCGGCGCGTCGTTCGACTTCTCCTTCGGCACAATCAAGACGCGGCTTGGCGCCAACGCCGTGGCGATCCAGTACCCCGTCGGCCTCGGGCACGACTTCCGCGGGATCATCGATCTCATGCGCATGAAGGCGTTCTTCTTCGAAGGTGAGAAGGGCGAGACGATGGTGGAGAAGGAGATTCCTGAGGATCACATGGAAGTCGCACAGAAGTGGCGCCATGACATGATCGAGAAGATCGCCGAACTCGACGACGCCCTTATGGAAATGTACCTTGAAGGCAAGGAGCCTTCGCGCGACCAGATGATCGCGGCGCTTCGCAAGGCCGTCATCGAGCGGCGCATCTATCCCGTGCTCTGCGGCGCGGCTCTGCGCAACATGGGCGTGCAGTTGCTCCTCGACTGCGTGTGCGCACTGCTCCCCTGCCCGACCGAGAAGCCCCCGGTCGAGGGCACCGATCCCCGCGACAAGGAGAAGCACCTTACCCGTCCGCACGATCCGGCCGCCCCGTTTGCGGGGCTCGTGTTCAAGGTCGTGTCGGACAAGCACGGCGACCTGACGTACGTGCGCGTGTATTCGGGCACGATCGCCAAGGGCACCCGCGTCATCAACCCGGTCAACGGGAAGACGGAGAACGCCAGCCGCATCTTCGAAATGCACGCCCAGAACCGCATCCCGCTGGATGAAGTGACGGCGGGCAACATCGTCGCGATCGTCGGCATCAAGGACAGTTACACGGGCGACACGCTCTGCGACGCGGACGATCCGATCGTCCTCGAGCGCATGTTCTTCCCTGAGCCCGTGATCAGCATGTCGATCGAGCCCAAGAGCCAGGACGACAAGCGTCGCCTCTCCGAGTGCCTCGCGGTCATCCGTCGCGAAGATCCGTCCTTCCGCTACTCGTACAACGACGAGACCGGCCAGACGATCATCTCGGGCATGGGCGAGTTGCACCTCGAAATCATCCGCAACAAACTCATCCGCGACATGAAGGTGAACGTCGAGACGGGCAAGCCCAAGGTCTCGTTCCGCGAAGCCATCAGCAAGAAGGTTGAGGACGTCCGCGGCCTCTTCAAGAAGCAGTCCGGCGGTCGCGGTCAGTTCGGCGATTGCATGATCACCCTCGAGCCCTTCACCGCCGAGCAGGCCGAGGCCGAAGAACTCGACTTCACCGACAACATCGCGTTCGAGAACGCGATCGTTGGCGGTGTCATTCCTAAGGAGTTCATCCCCTCGATCGAGTACGGCATCCGCCAGACCGCCGTCACGGGCGTGAAGTTCGGATACCCCTTGATCAACATCAAGGCCACGCTGACCTACGGCTCGTACCACGACGTCGACTCGTCGCAGGTCGCGTTCGAGCAGGCCGGCCGCTTGGCCCTCCTCGAAGCGGTCGAGCGCGCTGGTCCTCAGTTGCTCGAGCCGATCATGAAGGTGGTCGTGACCGTGCCGAACGATTACCTCGGCAACGTCACTGGCGACATCTCGTCCCGCCGCGGCATGATCCTCGACAGCGAGGATCGCGACCCGGTGAAGATGGTGACGTGCGAAATCCCGCTCAGCGAACTCTTCGGCTATACCACCTCGCTGCGTGGCATGTCGCAGGGGCGTGCGAGCGCGACGATGGAGTTCTTGGAGTACCGCCCGCTCCCGGCCGGCCTCCAGAAGGAAATCCTGGAAGAACAGCAGGGCGGCGGCAAGGAAGCGGCGCCCAGCAAGAAGAAGTAAGCCAGGACTCTCAAAGAGTGTGAATAAGACCCCGAAGGCCATCCTTCGGGGTTTTTCTTTTCACCGGGCTTCGCGTCTGGGCTCGGCCTATCGCTTCCGCTTGCCGTGGGACGGGCCGCCGACCATCTGCTCGTGCTGGCTGGGGGTCTCGGCGTTCACACCCGGGAGTTCGATGTCGGTGACCACTGTTTCCGATTCGCTCAGTTGACGGAGGTAGGCTACTCGCTCGTTGCGGGCGTTGGTCACGCGGATCTTGAGTTCGTGCAGTTCGACCTTTCCCCGGACTGCGCAGGCCAAGGCGTAGAACACCCCCAGGACGCACAGGGCGCCAATGACCAGGGTCAGGACCAGGGACGCGGAACCATCGAGCATGGGTACCCCATCGGCGAGGCAACCCGACGGCTTCAGATCCTGTAGAATGTCGTCAGATTATCCGGACGATGGAGGTGAACGCACGCACCTCCGAGGCGATTCCCGCGTAGTCTCACCCGAGGACCTCACCACCTATGCGGAATCGCTCCAAAGTCCTGACCTCAATCCTGACACTTGTCGCGATGTGCTTCCTGCCCCTGCTGGCGTTCGGGCAGGACTCGGGGCTCACCCTCACGCTCGACAAGTTCGGCGTGGGCAACATGGCGCGCCGGGGAGACACTGCGGGCATTCGCCTCCTCGTCGTGGACTCGGCCGCCGCCAATCGCAGTGTGCTCATTCGTCTCTCACGCACCGATCCTGACGGTGACACCATCGAATCTGAACGTGTGGTCACGACCAACCCGGGCGTGCGCCAGGGTGTTTGGTTTTACACACGCGTGCCATACGACTTTCTGCCCCGGCGGCAGGGCACGGGCATCGTCGCGACGGCATATGAAGCGAACGAAGTACAGAACGCCGCGCCGGGAGAGCCTCTCTTCACACCCGGACGCATCCTCGCCAAACTCGAACTCGATCCCAAGGGCGCGGTCCAACCTCGCGGCGTTGGGCTCATTGGCATCGTCGGCTCCTCACACCTGGGCCTCGCGGCGTATGGCACTAACGCGATCGGCAATCTCGAGCCATGGATTCCGGGCCGAGGCGAACCCACCGAGATCATCCAGAACATCCAAGTCCTCGATATGCCCGATCAATGGCACGGCTGGGCACCCTTCGAAACGCTGGTGTGGGTGAAGGGGGAGCCCAGCGAACTGAAGGGCGAACGCGCTCGAGCGATCCGCGAATGGGTCGAGCGGGGTGGCCATCTCGTCATCGTCATGCCATCGGTTGGCCAGACATGGACCAATCGCCAGTCCAACGAGTTGTTCTCGATCCTGCCAACGGTGAGCATCCAGCGCAAGGAAGGCGTTGAGATGGATCAGTTCCGCCCGATGCTCGTCGGACGCAAGGTGGCGGTTGAGATCTTGGACCCATCGGGCCAACCAGCAGCGGACAAAGCACCCAATGCCGAGGCTGCGGCCGGACGCGACATGCTCGTGGGCACGGGCGTCGTGCACACCTTCACACCCACGGCCGATGCCGGTATGAGCGACGCGATGCGCGTGCTGAATGGCCCTGATGGCGAATGCGTCGTCGCCCGCCGCCTTGTCGGGCTGGGATGCGTCACGCTCATTGGTCTGGATCTGGGCAATAGCGCCATTGGCGGCAAAGTCGAAGCACAAGCGTTCTGGCACCGGATCCTGGGCAAGCGAGGTCGCATCTTGACCCCGGCCGAGATTGATCGCATCGACAAGAACGGCGTGAATGCCTCGCCCATGTACCTCGACGTTGGCATCAGTGGCGAACTCAACGCTCGCCAGCAGGGCAAGTCCGCGACGGGGCTCTTTCTCGGCTTTGTCCTGTTCATCGTGTATTGGCTCGTCGCGGGACCCGTCGGGTTCGCGATCCTCAAGCAGAAGAAACTGACAGCGCACTCGTGGGTCGTGTATTTTCTTTCGGCGGTGGTCTTCACCGCGATCGCGTGGGCCGGCGCCACCACGCTGCGTCCCAAGAAGATCGAAGTCTCGCACCTCACACTCTTTGACCATGTGTATGGGCAGCCTACACAGCGCGCCCGCGTGTGGGCAAGCGTGCTCTTGCCCGGGTATGGCGATGCGACCGTGCGTGTGGGCGAGCCCGACAAAGCCGCGTCGGCAACCACAACCTGGGACTTCATCGCGCCCTGGGAAACCAGCGATGGCGACCCGATCAAGGCCAGTTTTCCGGATGCTCGCGCGTATCGCGTTGACGCACGCTCGCCAGACTCCCTTCGCGTGCCGACGCGTGCGACAGTCAAGGAGTTCGTCGCGGACTGGGCGGGTGGCACGGTCTGGCGCATGCCCGCGCCCGACGCGCTCGCTGATGGTTCTCTCTCGAAGATCGAATGGAAAGAGCAGGGCGAAGGCAAGCAGCCCATTGTCACCGGAATACTCAAACACGAGTTGCCCGGTACGCTCAAGGACGTGCGCATCATCGTCGTGCGCGGCCAGGATGATTTTCCGGCACCGGGAAATGCTGCGAGAGACATCTGGTTCAATCGTGCGTCCACCCTGTACTACGCCGAGTGGCCAGCGGGCGAGTCCATGGACCTGGAGGGCCTCTCGACGGTAACAAGCATTGGCGACTTCATGCAACGGCTCGTTCCCGCTCTTCCCCAAGTCACGAACATGTGGGGTGCGGCGCAAGCCGAGGAGATAAAGCCCGTCTCACGCCTCCTGGCCGCGATGTTCACGCCCCTCCTGCCCGGACCCGACATCAACACTTTCACGACCACGAGCGTCGCGGTGCCCCTCCGCTCCGCCACGCATGGCTGGGACATTGCCCGTTGGTTCACGCACCCGTGCCTCATCATCGTCGCCGAGTTGGAAGGCGAAACACCGGTGCCGCTCTTCGTGGATGGTGAGCGTGCGAGTTCCAAGGGCAAGACATACGTGCGATGGATGTATCCTTTGCCCGACCAGCCTCCCAAGTTCCAGAAGCCCTAAACGCGCAAGCAAGCGTGACGAGCCACGCCCTACGCTCGACCTCGTCTGTTCCCAACTCCGTTGACCGCGATGTGGACCCATTTATGCCGATGATCGAAACGATCAACCTGACCAAGAAGTACGGCGAACTGACCGCGCTCAACAACCTCAATCTCACAATCAACGAGGGAGACTGCTTCGGCTTCATCGGGCCCAATGGCGCGGGGAAGACGACAACGATCAAGATCCTTGCGACCCTCCTCAAGCCCAGCAGCGGGCAGGCCAACGTCGCGGGGCTCACCATCGGCTATCAGAATCGCCAGATCCGCCCCCTCATCGGCTATGTGCCCGACGAACTGGGGCAGTACGAGGACATGGTCTGCACCGAGTATCTTGAGTTCTTTGCCGCCGCATACAACATCCACGGCAACGCCCGCAAGAAGGTCGTGGGGGACGTGCTCGAACTCACAGACCTCAAGGACAAGGCCACTGCCGAAGTGAACTCCCTCTCCCGTGGCATGCGTCAGCGACTCTCAGTTGCGCGAGTCTTGCTCCATGATCCCAAGGTCCTGCTGATGGACGAGCCCGCCTCGGGCCTGGACCCTCGCGCCCGCATCGAGATGCGAGAGTTGCTCAAGGAACTCCGCCGCATGGGCAAGACGATCCTGATCTCAAGCCACATTTTGCCAGAACTGGCCGAGTTGTGCAACGTCGTGGGGATCATCGAGCGCGGGCAGTTGCTCTTCGCGGGCGGCGTGGACGAGATCCTCCGGCGTGCGAAACTCGGGCACGTCCTGCATGTTGGCGTGTCGGACCGTCATGAGGCCGCGAGCCAGGTTCTTGCGAAACTCCCCGGCGTCAAGAAGGTCGCGATCATGAACGACGACTCGCCGACGAAGGTGAACGCCGCCGCGAAGTTGATCCATGTGAGTTACGAAGACGCCGCCGGACTCAGCGTTTCGGACATTCCCAACGTCCTCATCAACGCTGGTTTCCGTATCACCAAGTTCACCGAAGAGCCCGTGAACCTCGAGACGGCGTTCATGCGCCTCACCAAGGGCCTCGTGCAGTAGCAACGCCGCCACTGAACGCGGGAGAGCATTGTGGCAGGCGAACCGGGCACCAACTGGCGTGAGTCGTTCGAGGCGTACGCCCGGCGCAAGGCCGAGGAAGACGCCAAGGACTTTGCGGAGCCGCCCGAGTTTGTTCCAAAGTGTCTTGACTGTGGCTACGACCTCACAGGCCTCGACGACGGCCGATGCCCCGAATGTGGCCACGGCTTCACACGCAAGCACATCTTCGCGGCCTACCTCTATCGCCAGCAGGAAAAGCAGCGCCGGTTTTCCAACATCCGCCACATCCCGCTGCTCATCGCGTACATGCCACTCTTCCTCGCGATGGGCATCGAGACATATTGGGGCTTCGCGACTTACGCCACGCTGCTCGTCTTCGGCGCGGTCCTTTGGTACCTGTTCAATCGCGGCAAGTTCATCGAGGGGTCGCAGTGGCTCCTCATCCTCGTGCCGCCGTTGCTCGCGATGTTCATCGGTGTCACGACCGTCGAACACGGCGTTTACGGCATGGCTGGCGTTGCAGCCACGATCATCGCGATCTGCTTCCTTGCGCTCCGAGGTTCGCCTCTGCTGGGCTCGATCATCCTGGGCGGATTCGGGGTCCTTCCTCTGCTCCTTTTCTGTCTGTGGCTGCTGCTGGATGCCTACGCCGTACGGAGCCGAGGACACCATTGGAGCAACTTCGACTACCCGGCGTTTCCTCGGTGGCGTGCGTTCACCGCCGTTCAGGCGATTTCGGCGGGATGGGTGCTCATTTGCCTGCTGGCAGTCCTGACCTTGTGCATGGCCTTTGTTGCAAAGCGGTCGTTGGTTCGCCTGAAACGCATCCATGACCAGCGTCGCCCCGCCCGCCCGCCGGCGTAGTTCCGGGTTCATTTTGCCGGGAAATCCCACCTCGAGCCTCTCTACCCTTGCGTTGGCTCAACACCGAGCCGACCTTGGCCTATTGGGAGTTCATTCATGAAGTCCGTCCGCTGTGTGACCGCATTGTGCCTGCTGGCTTCCGCCGCGATCGCTTCGCCACCCCCATCGCGCGTCGATCCTGTCACGGAGACGATCCACGGCTTCACCTTTACCGACAACTACCGCTGGCTCGAAGGCGACAACTCCAACCCGGAGCAGATGGGTAAGCCCACCGCCGAGACCAAGGAGTGGACCGACGTGCAGAACAACTACACACGCTCGGTGTTGGATGCGCTGCCCGGGCGTGCCGAACTCGAAGCGAAGTTGCGCCCACTGATGGAGATCGGCTCCGTCTCGTCGCCCACGATGCGAGGCAACTTCTACTTCTATACAAAGCGAGAGGGGAAAGAGAATCAACCCCGCGTGATGGTGCGCGAGTATCACGATGGCACGCCCTCCGTGCTCCTCGACCCCGCCAAGATCGACGCGACGGGTTTGACGACGATTTCCGGCCTCTGGCCCAGCGCCGACGGCAAGTTGCTCGCCTTCGGCATGTACCGCGCGGGCGATGAGAACACCACGATCTACGTCATGGAAACGGAAACGGGCACCTGGCTCGCCGACGAGATCCCCGGCAAGGCCTCGCTCGTCCAGTGGATGCCCGATGCGTCAGGCTTCTTTTACGAGCGACTCGAAGACCTCAAGAACCCGTACTCCGCGCAGATCAAGTACCACAAACTCAGCACGCACCATCGCCAGGACCCGGTCCTCTTCCGCCAATACACCAAGGAAGAGAACGAGAAACTCGCGACGACTTGGGGCCCCGGCGCGATCATCGACAAGAACGGCCGCTGGATGGTCCTGACCTATTGGACGGGCACCTCGTCGAACGACGCGTGGGCGATCGACCTGGGCAAGTGGCGAGAGATGGGCAAGATCGAGAAGATCGACATCAAGGTCGGCGCCAACGCGACGTTCGCCGGCGAGATCATCGGCGACACCTTCTACATGATCACCGACTACAAGGCGCCAAACAAGCGCATTGTCAAGGTGGACATGAACAACCCGGCCGAGGCGAACTGGAAGGAGTTCGTCCCCGAGCGCAAGGACGCTGTGTTGTCGGGATTTGGTCTCGCGAAGGACGTCATTACGCTCGACTACGACAAGGACGCAACCACGCAACTCTCTCTCGTTGATTACAGCGGTAACTCACTGGGCGATCTCAAACTCCCCGGTCTCGGCTCGGCTGGTCTCTCCGTTGAGGACGATCGCACCGAGGCCTATCTCGGCTTCACCAGTTTCAACTATCCTCCAACGATCTTCCGCATCAACCTTAGCAACCCCAAGGCCGAGCCCACCGTCTGGGAACGCCCCGATGTTCCCGTCGATCCCAACACCGTTGAGGTCAAGCAAGTCCGCTACGCCTCCAAGGACGGCACGCAGGTGCCCATGTTCATCGTCCACAAGAAGGGCCTCAAACTCGATGGCAACAACCCGACGGTGCTCTACGGCTACGGCGGGTTCAACATCGCCATGACCCCCTCGTTCAGCGCGACCCTCTTCCCGTGGTTCGAGGCGGGCGGTGTCTACGCCGTCGCCAACCTCCGCGGCGGATCCGAGTACGGCAAAACCTGGCACGAGGCCGGCATGCTCGATCGAAAGCAAAATGTCTTCGATGACATGATCGCCGCCGCCGAGTACCTCATCGATCAGAAATACACGCAGCCCAGCCGCCTCGCCACCATGGGGGGCAGCAACGGCGGCCTCCTCATGGGCGCGATGATGACCCAGCGTCCGGAACTGTTCGGCGCGATCGTTTGCCAGGTGCCACTGCTCGACATGGTTCGCTTCCAACACTTCCTGATGGCCCGCTACTGGGTGCCGGAGTATGGCGATGCTGAAAAGGACCCAGCCGCTATGGGGTGGATCAGCAAGTACTCGCCTTACCAGAACATCAAGTCAGGCAAGAAACTCCCCGGCATCATGTTCACCGCGGGCGACAACGACTCACGCACGCACCCCCTCCATGCCCGCAAGATGGCCGCCGCGATGCAAGCCGTCGCGGAGAAGGACGGCATCAAGCGTCCCGTCCTCCTCTGGGTCGACCGCGACGCCGGCCATGGCCAGGGCAAGCCCCTTAATCTCCGAATCCGTGACGCCGCCGACACCCGCATGTTCATCATGTGGCAGTTGGGCATGCTCCCGATCAAGCCCGACCAACTCCCAGACGCCAAGACGCAGGCCGACGCTGGTGCTGAAATCGAGGGCGTGCAAGTCGCTCTCAAGGTCGAAGGGATGACCTGCGAATTGTGTGCAGGAAAGGTGCGAAATGCCCTTCTTGCCGTCCCCGGCGTGGGCGGCGTAGACGTGGACCTCAAGGGCAAGTCTTCCCGCATTGCACTCAAGCCCGGCCAAATGGTGGAGTCACAGGTCCTGATTGCGGCGGTAGAAAAGGCCGGATTCAAAGCCGCTGCCAAGTAGCACCCGGACCCTCAATCAGTTGGCGAACGACGGCATTTCTGGTACGCTGGTTCAACCGCTGGGGGCGGACCACAGGAGACTCCCTATGAAGATCGCGATGCTGGTGGCTTTGGTCGGACTCCCCTTGACTGCTCTCGCCGCACCCGGTGGGCCTGACGTCACACACTTGAACACGGCAGCGACTGACGGCAGTGGCTTTGCGAACCACGGCGTCGTGGGCAGCGTCCGAGCCTATACGCTCGGCTCATACACCTGCAACATCAGCACCGACACCGGTCTGTCGTGGGTGAACAACGGCACGCCCGTGCTGTTCATGGAAATGTACCGCCTGCACAATGGGCGTCTCGAAATGATCGGGATGTCTTGGGGCAAGCACGCGTGCTGCGCCGGATCGGGAACCGATCCGGGTTGCGGCACCTGCACCGGTATTGGCCCCGGCCTTCGCGCTGGATGCCGCGACGTGTACAGCGCCGGTTACAACTCGGGTCAGGGCAAGTTGGGCCAACGCTCACGCGTGAACGCCTACACCGGCGCGACGCAGGGGGCTGTATCGCAAGGCACATACACCTCCATCGAGCGTCGCCTGCAGGTGAACGTTGCGGACATCAATACCACGACCTTCCCCGGTGCTCGCTTCTTCGTCGAAGGCACATACGTTGCAGACGATGAGAATCCCAACACCGCGCTCAACAACGCGTCCTACAAGCCGGTCAACATCGACCAGACCGCGTTCAACATCACGAGTGCCAATGCGCCGACCGTGAACATGTCCGTCGGCAAGCCCGCGATTTACGCATGGAAAGAGCACGGCTTGGGTCTCAACCAGGTCGACAACTCCGTGAACATCGCCATCGCCGACGTCCCACTCGAAGGCCGCTTTTTCGCGGGCTCGAAGGTCATCGACCTCGGCAACGGCATGTATCGGTATGAGTACGCCGTCTTCAACCTCAATTCCGACCTCAGTGGTGGCTCCCTGACGGTGCCGGTCCCCGCGGGCGTCGTCGTTCCCGATGCCAACATCGGTTTCAAGGACGTCAACTACCACTCTGGCGAGATCTACGACAACACCGACTGGACCAAGGCCAAGACCGGCGCGGGCGTCGTCTGGAGCAGCCCCCAGACTTTCGCCGTCAATCCAAACGGCAACGCCCTCCGCTTCGGCACGATGTACAACTTCTGGTTCGAGGCCAACGTCGCCCCGGCCGCTGCAACTGGCTCGGTCACGCTCGGCATGTTCAAGACCGGCGGCGCGCCCAGCATCCAGATCCCCGGCCTGCACGTCCCCGGCGAGCCCAACTGCCTCGCCGACCTTGATAACGATGGCAACTTCGCCAATGGCTTCACTCGCGATGGCGCGGTCGAAGTCAACGACCTCCTCGGCTTCATCGGCGCGTTCGAGGCCGGCAGCACGCTCGCCGACCTCTCCGACGTCGGCGGAACGGGCGTTGACATCAACGACCTCCTCCTCTTCCTAGAGCGTTTCGAAGCCGGCTGCTGATCGCCCTGCCCTGAACAATCTCTGAATCACGCTTTGGGCCGCGGACATCCTCCGCGGCCTTTTTCATGGTCACCCGCTGTCCGTCGTACCCTCCGCCATGCGTTGGGCCCTCCTTCTCATCTTCCTCGTCGCCAGCGGGGTCATCGTCGCCCTCTGGCGCTCCAGCGGGAGCGAGAGCACCCCCATGCTCTTTGCCGCCCTCGGGATCGCCCTCTTCTTTTCGATCGTCCCCCTCGCGTTGGGCAAGCGTGCAAGCACCAAGCCTCGCACGACAGTGAGCAAATCACCTCAGCATCCGCGCCAAGAAACGGGCGCACCACGCCGCTAGCCTTTCCCGTTCTCGTTCGTGACCACGCACTCATCTCGAGGAACCGACCATGAAGTTGCTCGCCGCCCTGTCGCTCCTGCTCTTCCCCCTTGCCACCGCGGAGGCCGTCATCCAGACCAAAGCAATCGAGTACAAGGCGGGCGAGACCACGCTCGTCGGCTTCCTCGCGTGGGATGACGCCGTCACCAGCAAGGCCCCGGCCCCCGGCATCCTGGTCTGCCCGGAGTGGTGGGGGAACAACGAGTATGCCCACTCCCGGGCGAAGCAACTCGCCGAACTCGGCTACGTCGCCCTCGCAATCGACATGTACGGCAAGGGTGAGGACGGCAAGGCCAAGACCACGAGCGACCCCAAGGTCGCGGGCGAGTGGGCGGGCGGCGTCTACAAGGACCCCAAGGTTTTGACCGAGCGAGTGACCGCGGGGTACAACGCACTTACCAGCCAAACGATCGTCGACGCCAAGAACACCGCCGCGATCGGCTACTGCATGGGCGGCACGATCGCCATGTCGCTCGCCCGCACGGGCGCGGACCTGAAGGCCGTCGTCGCGTTCCACGCGAGCAACATCTCGGCGTCGGGCGACGCGGCGGCCGCCTTCGCCGCGAACGAGAAGATCAAAGCGACGATCCTCATCTGCCATGGGCAGGACGATGAGTTCGTGAAGCCCGGCGAACTGGACACGTTCCACGCCCAGATGAAGGCCGCGAAGGTGGACTATGTCCTGTCCTCGTACAGCGGCGCGGTGCACGCCTTCACGAACCCCAAGGCCGACGACTACAAGGTGCCGGGCGTGGCGTACAACAAGAACGCCGATCGGCGGAGTTGGGACGCGATGAAGGCACTGTTCGTGGAGAAGTTCGGAAGCAGCTTCGCACGTGGTGCCCGTCAAGGCATACGAGAAGGAATGGACGCCGCTCTTGCCCGAAAGGTCCCCGCACCGCTCACGGACGCGCAGATCGCGGCGATGACGGAGCGATCCGTAATTGTTGATGAACTGACCGAGCGATTGCCGATCGCCCTCGCCCGTCAGTCTCTGGATTCCGCGACGCGGGATCGCCTCATGGCGGAGTGCGACAAACTGAAGAAGCGCCTCGCCGAGGTTGCTCCAAACGGTGCCCCGAAGTAGCCAGCATCGCGTCCCGTTGAGATCCATCCGTTGAAATCCTCCAAACCCGCTCTCTCCTTCGTCTTTGTCACGATGCTCCTCGACGTGCTCGGGTTCAGCATCCTGATCCCCGTGGGGCCGCGCCTCGTGCAGAACCTGCTCGGCCCGGGGACGACCGATGGGCAGGCGGCAGTCTGGACCGGCTACCTCGCCGCGACCTACGCGGCGATGCAGTTCATCTTCTCGCCGATCCTGGGCGCGTTGTCGGATCGCTTCGGGCGTCGGCCCGTCCTGCTCATTGCCCTGCTCGGCTCGGGGCTTGACTACTTCGCGATGGCCCTTGCCCCCAGCCTCGGCTGGTTCTTTGTGACGCGCGTGATCAACGGCATCTCCGGCGCGACGATGACCGTCGCCAATGCCTACATCGCCGACATCACGACGCCCGACAAGCGTGCGGCGGGGTACGGCATCCTCGGCGCCGCCTTTGGGATCGGATTCATCATCGGCCCGCTCCTTGGCGGCGTGCTCGGCAACGTCAACATCCACCTGCCCTTCTACGTCGCGGGGGGTGTGACGCTCGTCAACTGGCTCTACGGCTGCTTTGTTCTCCCCGAGTCCCTGCCGCCAGAGAAGCGCGGGGCCCGCTCGATGAAGGGCTTCAATCCGCTCAACGTCTTCGCGCACATCGGCCGCAATCCGCTCGTCGCCGGGCTGGCGTTCTCCATGTTCTTCCTCAACATCGCCATGTTCTGCCTGCACGGCACGTGGGTCATGTACACCAAACACCGCTACGGCTTCGACACGATCCACGTCGGATTCTCGCTCTTCCTCGTCGGCTTCATGGCCGCGATCGTGCAGGGGTTCCTGGCCAAGCGTCTCATCCCCGCGCTGGGCCCCGGCGTGATCGGCGAGCGCCGCGCTGTCCTCTTCGGCATCGTGATGGCGGCTTTCGCGTACGCCGGGTACGGCCTCGCCACCGAAAGTTGGATGATCTACACGATCCTCGTCGTCGCCTCCATCGGCGGCATCGCGAACCCTGCGATCCAGGCCCTCATCACGCGCTCCGTGAAGCCGACCGAGCAGGGCGAAACGCAGGGCGCGATCACGGGCCTCACGAGCATCGCGACGATCATCGCCTTCTTCGCCGGCCCCGCCGCATTTGAGTACGGAACGGCCGAGACGACCAAGCCGCCGTTCAACCTTCCCGGACTTTCGTACTTCTTGAGCGCGGCGTTATGCGTCGTCGGCGGCACGCTCGCGTACTTCGCGACGCGGCGCATTGTCCGCGCGCACGCCTCGACGATTCCCGGCCCCGCCGACGGCCCCTCCACGCCCGCATGATTGCCCGGGCTATCGTCGCGCATGAACGCGTCCAAGAACCTGCGCCTCCTCACCTGGAACCTCCGCCATGGCGGGGGGCAGCGCGTCCCCGAGATCGTTCTTTCTCTGCTCTCGCACACGCCCGATGTCGTCGCGTTGACGGAGTTCCACGCGGCCCGCGGCGGCTCGGTCCGGGGCCTCCTTGCCGACGCGGGGCTCACCCACCAACTCACCTCCGCGATTGACCCCACGAAGAACGCGATCCTGATCGCCTCTCGCGTCCCCATCGCTCCCGCTGAGCGCGATCCGGACGCCGACATCTTCCCCGGCGGCGCTGGCCGATTCCTCGACGTGACGCTTCCCACGCTCGGAATGTCGCTCTCCGCCGTCCACCTCCCCGACGACTCTCGCCCGACCGACAAGATCGCCTCGTGGCAGTTTCTCCTGTCGCTTGCACGCGAAAGACGGAATTTTCCGTGGGTGGTGATCGGCGACATGAACAGCGGCCGCCACGGCACCGACGAAACAGGGCGTTCCTTCCGTGGCACACCGCTGCTGGGCACCTTCGCGACCCTCGGCATGCGCGACGCGTGGCGGCACCTGCACCCGGATTCCAAAGAGCGTTCCTGGGCCCATCCCGCCCGAGGCAGTACGAGAATCGACGCGTGCTACCTCTCGGAACTCCTCCATAAGTGCTTGAAAAACAGCCACTTCTCGCACGTGGAGCGGGAAGCCGGTGTCTCGGACCACTCCGCCCTGATCGTCGATCTGGACGTGACGACGCTGGCTCAAAGTGGGGGGGTGGCTCCCTCGATTCACGCTCCCGCGGAAGGTGATTCGCCCGGCGGCGGCCTCTTCGGCACGTGGAAAACCACAGGTTCTCGGGGAAGAAACTGAGAGTTTTCCGACTGAACTGTGCAGCAATCGCACAGCGCGCGCCGAAAAAAACATCGGAAATCGGCGGAGTTGCCGATACTTCGACTTGAACAAGTGCAGGAACCCCCGTAGAAAACTGCAGTTCTGTGTCGAACGCACACACTTTGGAGAAAGAAAGATGGCCAAGAAAGCAGCAAAAGCACCAGCCGCCCCCAAGCCCGCGAAGCTCACCGCTTCCAGCAAGCCCCGCAAGAAGAGCGAACTCTTCAGCATCTTGGGCGAGCACAACGGTCTCTCCCGCAAGCAGATCGCCGGCATCTTCGAGACCCTCGGCAAGGTCATCTCCGTCGACCTCGCCAAGCCCGCCCCGAGCAAGCCCAAGGTCTTCGTCGTCCCCGGCATGATGAAGATCTCCGCGATCCACAAGCCCGCCACCAAGGCCGGCCGCAAGCCCAACCCCTTCAAGCCGGGCGAGATGATGGAAGTGAAGCCCAAGCCGGCCCGCACCGTCGTCAAGATCCGTCCTCTGAAGGCCCTCAAGGAAATGGTCTAAGTTTCCATCGAGGACTCGAACGAGTTCTAAGCATTTGCAAGAGCCCGGAGCACACGCTCCGGGCTCTTTGCGCTTTTGCTCGCCTTCCGGGGTGAGTGGACGGAAGCCCTTCACACTCCCTTTTCCTCCTACCGTCTCTCATGTTCTCTTCGCTCATCGCCCGCACCGCTCCCAACAGCGTCGCCCTCGAGACCACGCTCCTCCTCCACGGCGTCCCCAAAGGCCAAGGTCGCCCGCTCAACGATGAACTCGCCTCAATCGTCCGTGCCAATGGTGGCACGCCCACGACCATCGGCGTCGTCCACGGCGTGCCCACTGTCGGCCTCACCGACGCGGAACTCGACACGCTCCTCGCCGCAGAGAAGGTCGCAAAGTCCAACACCGCGAACCTCGGCCTCTTCCTTCACAACAAGCAGCACGCCGCGACGACCGTCGCCACCACCATGGAACTCGCCGTCGCCGCCGGCGTCCGCGTCTTCGCCACCGGAGGTCTCGGCGGAGTCCATCGCGGCTACGCCCACCACCTCGACATCTCCTCCGACCTTGCCGCGTTCACACGCTTCCCCGTCGCTGTCGTCACAAGCGGCGTCAAGAGCCTCCTCGACGTCGCCGCCACACGCGAACTGCTCGAATCCCTCGGCGTCCCCGTCATCGGCTTCGCGACCAGCGACTTCCCCGCGTTCTACCAACGTTCCCTCGGCGGTGGTGCTGGCACGGGCCCCAAGGTTGACGCCCGCTTCGACGACATTCACGACCTCGCCCGCTTTGTCGATGCTGAAATGTCCCGCACCAATCGTGGCGTCGTAGTCTGCAACCCGATCCCGGCCGCCGACGAGATTTCTGCCGCACAGTTCGAAACCTGGCTCGCCCAAGCCAACGCCGACGCGGCGAAGCAGGGCATCAAGGCCCGCGACGTGACGCCCTTCATCTTGGGCTCCTTGCACCGCCTCTCGAACGGGGCCACCCTGCGCGCCAACCTCGCCCTCGTCAAATCCAACGCCGCCCTTGCCGCCCAACTCGCGGCGGCTTTGCCTTGACAGAGGCCCGGGCCCCCAGATTACCCCAGAATCCACGCCTCTTTCCAGCCGATATCTCTTCCCGGCCGAGCCAACGTCCTTTATCATTCCTATCGATCGCTGGCCGCCACGTTGAACACACCATGAACCACCTGCGCCCAACCCGACTCTTCACCCTCACTCTTACCGCCCTCCTCGTGGTCAGCCTCCTCGCGCCCGCCGTGCTCGCGCAGGACAGCGTCTCCCTCAACACCGACGCTGGCAACGGCCTCCCCGGCGACGCGATCTCGCCCCACACCATTACCCTTCAGCGCACCAACTTCGTCCTCGACCTCGTCCCCTTCCAAACATCCTGGGGCACCACCTTCGCCCTCGGCCCGGTCATCAAGGCGGGCAAGGTCACCACCGCCCGATTCTCCTCCCTCGCCGGGCCATCGGTCATGAGTGCAGCCCCGCGACTCATCGCTCCATACCCAAACCCGAGTTATGTGCGCTGGACGCAACCGGGCGGCGGAATCGACTTCACGAACAACAACTCCGCGCTTTCCACGACGATCCCGCGGAGCGGCACGGCCACCGTTTTCGCGATCAGCCTCCTCGAATACTCCGATGTCCAGATCAGCGCCTCGCTCGCCTTCTGGAACGAGATCATCGGCGCTCAGGTCGCCTTCGACCCCGCCGCACCTTCCCGCCTCTACGTCACGCGCGTCGTCGCCGCCTGCAACAGCGCGGGCACCACCAATCTCGACCGCTCCCAGTTCGGCCTCGGTGCCATCGACTCCTTCGGCGATCTCTGGTTCCGCGCCGACAGCCTCACCGCGAGCAACACGTCCAACCTCCTCGCGGGCGAGAACTACTTTCGCGTCAGGCTCCCGCTGCGCACCAACGTCGTCAATCTCATCGACTCCGTCGGTGCTTCGCACACCGCCTCGTCAACGCGACTGCTCAACAACGGCTCTGTCACGGTCACAACGCCCACCGTCGTGCCACGCACCGAGTCCAGCGACTCACTGCTCCTCGGTGCCAACCTCGCAGGGCAACTCATCCGCGAAACCAGCGCGAACGTCCTCGGCACCACCGCAGACCACCTCGCCGGTGCCGTCGACCACCGCGGCAACCCCTCATTCTCCACGGCCATCCTCTTCCCCGGCACGTTCGGCACGGGCGCGATCCTCTCCCGCACGAGCGCCGCACAACGCACCGACGCCATCAGCCTTTTCGGCGTCCGCTCCGCGGGCAACATCCTCGGCACGCGTCTCCTCACACTCCCCGCAAGTGTGCAGGATTCCTGCACCGGCACAACCTGGCCCAGCGGCGAGTCCTTCGCGCAAGTCGACTTCCGTCAATACGAGAGCCAGGTCACTTTCCGCGGCGGCAACGGCCCCGTCGCCGTCGGCCTCGACGCCCAGGGCCGCGCCCTCGTCGCCGCGACTGCGTACAGCCGCCAGAACTCTATCAGCACGGCCAACCCGCACGACGCCATCCTCGTCGCTCGCTTCGATCCTGCCGTTTCGAACTCGCCAGTGACATGGACCGCCGCCGTCTGGACCGCGACTCCTACCACAACAGGCAAGTCCATCGCGGGCGACTTCGGCGCCGACGGCATTCCGGGCACCAGCGACTCCGGTGAAGGTGACGGCACCATCGACGCCACACCCATCGGCCGCGTCGCCTCCATGTCCGAAGTCTCCTTCGGCAAGGAAGGCCCGTCCATCTCCGCACCCATGATCGACGCCGCGGGCAACATCTGGTGCACCGCCGCGGTCGCCCTTAACACGCTCATCAACAACCAGCCCGCGACGGAATACACCACCGCGCTCTTGCGCGGCGTCTACGACCCTGCGACCTTCTGCTATCGCCTCGAACTCGTCCTGAAAGTGGGGGACACGTTCGCGGGCGCCAACTCCGCCCGCAACTACCGCATCGCCTACCTCGGCCTCGCCGATGCGGACTCCATCGCTTCCGAAGCACCCTGGTCGGGCAGCATGTCCAACCAGCCGTGGAACAACGTCTCCCTCGCTGGCCTTGAGCCCGAGAATCCCAAGTCCTTGGGCGGCCTCGCCCTCTCCAGCCGCATCGTCTACGACCGCGACGCCGACGGCGACTTTGAAGATCCCACGCTGCCCAACGGCAACTTCAACTCCGCCGACGAGGCCTACGACGTCGTTCTCTACGTCGGCAACATCGACAACTCCGCCCCCTGCCCCGCCGACCTCGACGACGATGGCAACTTCGCCAACGGCGGCGCTCCCGACGGCGGCGTGGACATCAACGATCTTCTTTACTTCCTCGTTGGTTTCGAAGCAGGCGCGACGCAAGTCGACCTCGACAACGACGGCGACCCAGCCGTCGGCACGCCGGACGGCGGTGTCGATATCAACGACCTCTTGTTCTTCCTCGCGCGGTTCGAGAGCGGGTGCTGAACCGACGATCGTTCAGGCGGAGCAACGAATGTTCATTCGACGGATCGGATCACGCTGCGTGCTGGCCTGCATCGTCTGGGCGTGCGCCATTTTACTAGCCGGTTGTGCGACAGCGCCGTCGAGCGGGCCGTCCGTCCAAGCACCCGCAGAGCCCACCCCGCTGATTCTTGGATTCTGGATCGATGGACTTGGTCTGTACAGCGAGCGTCATACTGCGAACGTGGGAGTGTTTGTCAGACCGTGCCGTGAAGTCACATTGAACGACATTCATAGCCTCTACGCCGAAATGACCGACGCACCCATCGTTGGCACGTTTCGATCGTCACGCGAAGCCCACGTCGTCGCTCGGAACCTCCACGCAGCAACGGGGATCCCGGTGATCTGGGTCCATGCGACTTACAACGGCAACTGGGTGCTCTCGTTGGAAACGCCGCCGGTGAAGGATCACAACGAGATTCAGGAAAGTCGCACGCCCGAAGAACAACGCGAGTACGATGAGTTCGTGCCGATTGGCGAACCCGACGCCGGAATCCACCCATATCAAACCATTGTCTATGTACTACCTCCGCCCCTGGAACAGCGCGGAATATGCCTCACACGCATCTATCCAATGGGACGTGCCCTGCACTACGTGAACCCGCCAGATACCTACACGAGCATCTTTGCTTCGTTTGAAGAAACGCAAAGAGCCCTTCGCGAAACCGGCGACTTTAGTGTGACCCGGTGGCGTGAAGGGAAGCGAGTGGCGGATTCACGCCCGTAACCGATCGTGGCGCCAGAGCGAGCCCGCTCTTAACCCCCACCCAACCTCTTAATCTCTTCTTCCGTCCGCATCAACTGCTTCTGCAGCACGCTCACCCTCAGGAGCGACCGCACGCGCGTCAAGAGCTCCACCTTGTTCACCGGCTTGGTCAGGAAGTCATCCGCGCCCGCATCGACCGCGCGTTCCATGTCCGCGACTTCATTCAGCGCCGTCACCATCACGATCGGCATCGCCGCGTTCGCGCGGTCCGCACGCATCTTCGCGCACGCCTGATACCCGCTCATCCGCGGCATCATCACGTCCAAAAGCACAATGTCGGGCCGCTTGGCCTTCACCGCGTCGAGGGCCGCGAACCCATCGCCCGCCGTACGCACCTCGCACTGCAACTCTTCCAGGTACGCCACCAGCAACTCGCGATTCTGCTCGTTGTCGTCGACAACAAGGATCGAACACCCCTTGGTGTCCATGGCGGCGGTCGTGTCTGAAGCGGTTTTGGATTCGGTCGGGGTCAATCGGCACCTCCAAGGGCAGCATAGCCGCCGCCCAACCCTCAGCCAAACCCCAACGCAGGCCACAGTAGATCGCGACCCCGGGTGGGAATACCATGTTAGGGTCTGGTTGTGATCCGTGGACGGCGTTGGGTGCCAACACCCGCCTGTCGGTTCCCGCATCACACAGTCGCGCGTGTCCCTTTGCATTGGAGTGTGGCCATGCCGTTGACCGTCGCCAAGCCTCGTTCGCTCTGGGAAGATCGCTTTGGTCGCCCGACCATCGATGACCTCCTCGATGGCTGCCCGCGCTCCGTCCTCTCCCTCATCGAGCACGCCCGCACCAAACTCTC
>Ga0075160_10000488_pt1 | contig 25058 bp, 21 predicted proteins | sample JI91814C2DNA_FD_70969 | JGI IMG/M metagenome (GOLD analysis project Ga0075160, IMG submission 70969) | Wastewater effluent complex algal communities from Wisconsin, to seasonally profile nutrient transformation and Carbon sequestration -... | ecosystem: Engineered > WWTP > Effluent > Algae... | reverse complement strand
CGGCTGCAGGTGGCGCCGCCGATCAAGAGCGGCGTGCCGCGCGAGCGGAAATGCTCGTCGCGCTGCATCTCGGCGGCCACATGCTGCATCTCCTCCAGGCTGGGCGTGATCAGGCCGCTGAGGCCGATGATGTCGGCGCCTTCGGCCTTGGCGCGGGCCAGGATGTCCTGGCAGGGCACCATCACGCCCATGTTCACGACTTCGAAGTTGTTGCACTGCAGGACCACGGTGACGATGTTCTTGCCGATGTCGTGTACATCGCCCTTGACGGTGGCGATGACGATCTTGCCCTTGGGTTTGGCCTCGCCGCCGGCATCGATCAAGGCCTTCTTCTCGGCCTCGATGTAGGGCAGCAAATGGGCCACCGCCTGCTTCATCACGCGGGCCGACTTGACCACCTGGGGCAGAAACATCTTGCCGGCGCCGAAGAGATCGCCGACCACATTCATGCCGGCCATCAGCGGGCCTTCGATCACATGCAGGGGCCGGCCGCCGCTGGCCTGGATGGCCACCCAGGCCTCCTCGGTGTCGGCGTCGATGAAGTCGGTGATGCCGTGGACCAGGGCGTGGCTGAGGCGCTGGCTCACATCACCGGCGCGCCAGGCCAGGCGAGCCGTGTCGTCGATGGCCATGCCCTTGGCGCGCTCGGCCACCTCGATCAGGCGCTCGCCAGAATCGGGGCGGCGGTTAAGCACCACGTCCTCCACGCGCTCGCGAAGCTCGGCATCGAGGTCGTCGTACACGCCCACCATGCCGGCGTTGACGATGCCCATGTCCAGGCCCGCCCGGATGGCGTGGTACAGGAAGACCGTGTGGATGGCCTCGCGCACCGGGTCGTTGCCGCGGAAGCTGAAGGACACATTCGACACCCCGCCCGAGACCTTGGCGCCGGGCAGGTTCTGCTTGATCCAGCGCGTGGCTTCGATGAAGTCGACCGCGTAGTTGTTGTGCTCTTCGATGCCGGTGGCGATGGCGAAGATATTCGGGTCAAAGATGATGTCCTCGGGCGGGAAACCGACCTCGTTCACCAGGATCTTGTAAGCGCGCTCGCAGATCTCGATCTTGCGGGCGAAGGTGTCGGCCTGGCCCTGCTCGTCAAAGGCCATGACCACGGCCGCGGCGCCGTAGCGGCGCACCAGCTTGGCCTGGCGGCGGAACTCGGCCTCGCCTTCCTTCATCGAAATGGAGTTGACGATGCCCTTGCCCTGGATGCACTTGAGGCCGGCCTCGATCACGCTCCATTTGGAGCTGTCGATCATGATGGGCACACGGGCGATCTCGGGTTCGCCGGCGATCAGGTTCAGGAAACGCACCATGGCCGCCTGGCTGTCCAGCATGGCCTCGTCCATGTTCACATCGATGACCTGAGCGCCGTTCTCGACCTGCTGGCGTGCCACGGCCAGGGCCTGCTCGAACTGGCCGTTCAGGATCATGCGGGCGAAGGCCTTGGAGCCGGTCACATTGGTGCGCTCGCCGACATTGACGAACAGCGTGCCGGCGCCGATCTGCACGGGCTCCAGGCCCGAGAGCTTCATGGCGGGCGGAATCGATCCGGCGGGGGATGTGGTGTGGGTCATGGCGGCCTTCGACGCAAAGGCGGAGCCGCGTACTCACCGCAGCCCCGCACGTGCTCAATCAAGAAAACACAGAGGAATCGGTGAGCGTCGTTGCCGGGCGCAGGCCCTGCGGTTTCCCCGGGCTGCACCTGTCCGAGCCTGGCGGCACACTCGGCTGAATGTGTGAACCCGTCGCAACGCTCCTCGGACCGCCGCATTTTACGCACCCCACCGCACCCGAACTCAAGCAAAGCCGGGCAAATGCCGACAATCTCTTGTGAACCCTGAACGGCCATCTTGGACCTGATCCAACTCCCCCCCAACAGCCTGCGCATCGGCCAGGTGCTCAGCTTCGCCTTGCGCGACGCCGAGGGCAATCTGCTCTTCGCCGCCGGCCAGCCCCTGCCCAACACGCCTCAGGTGCAGGCCCTGATCGCCCGCGGTGCCTGGGTCCAGGCCCATGAAACCAAGGAGTACCAACGCGCCCTGGCCCACAAGATGGACACCTTGATGCACCAAGGCGCGGTGCTGGCGGACATCGTCAAGGTACAGGCCGACTTCCGCCAGGAGAAGGCGCAGAAGGTCGAGCTCGGCGAGCAGGCCGCCTGGGCCGACCTGCAAATGCATGCCCACAGCCTGCTGCGCGAACCCAAGCCCGAGGATTTCAAGCCGCGCTTTCAGCAGCTGCACAACGACGCGCTGGCTCGACTGAACGCCAAGCCCGACGCCGTGCTGATGCTACTGATCTTCGAGTCCAGCCTGAACTTCCAAAGCTACAGCGGCCGCCATGCCTTGCTCTGCCTGGTGCTGGCTGAACTTTGCGCGCGGCAACTGGCTTGGCAGGAGGACTGGCGCCTCGCGCTCACACAGGCAGCGCTCAGCATGAACCTGAGCATCACCGCCCAACAAGACCGATTGGCCTCACAAGAAGACGGCCCCAGCCATGCCCAGCAACAAGCCCTGGTTTCGCACGGCGACCGCAGTGCCGACTTGCTCGGCAGCTTGGGGGTCAAGTCTGAACTCTGGCTGAAGACGGTATGCCTGCACCATGATGCCGGCCCCGGACCCTTGTCCGGCCGCGCGCCCGCCGAGCAGCTGGCCCGGGTCCTGCGCCGCATCGATACGTTCGGCGCCCGATTGAGCCCACGCCGTTCGCGCCACGCCATGGCCGGCGCTTCGGCGGCCCGCGCCGTATTTCTCGATGAACTGAAACAGCCCGATGAAGCCGGCGCTGCCTTGATCAAGACCACCGGCCTCTACCCACCGGGCAGCCTCGTGCGCCTGGCCAATGGCGAAGTCGGCATGGTCATCAAACGCGGCCACAGTGCAACCGAACCACTGGTGGCCTCCCTGCTCGGCAAGAGCGGCAACCCGCTGAGCGAGCCGGTGCCGCGCGACACCCGCCTGGCCAGTCAGGCCATCGCAGCCAGCATGCCGCCCCATGAGCTGAAGCTGCGCGTGTCCCTGGACAAGCTGCTCAAACTGGCCGGCGCCGCCTGAGGCCTGACGCGGGACTTCAGGCGGTGTTCAGGCTGCCTGGCCCGTCAGCTCGGTGAAGAACTTGGAGCCAGAGGGCCGCGGCTGGTAGGCCGACACACCCTTGGCAATCGCCGCGATGTGGTCGGGCGTGGTGCCGCAGCAGCCGCCGGCGATATTGAGAAAGCCGCTGCGCGCGAACTCGCTCATCAGTCGGCCGGTGACATCGGGCGTCTCGTCGAAGCCGGTGTCGCTCATGGGGTTGGGCAGGCCGGCATTGGGGTAGCAGCTGACCGCCACCGGACCGGCCGCCTTGGCCAGCTCTTCGATATAGGGACGCATCAGCGTCGCGCCCAACGCGCAGTTCAAGCCAATGGCCAGAGGCTTGGCGTGGCGGACCGAGTGCCAGAAGGCAGTCACGGTCTGACCCGAGAGGATGCGACCCGAGGCGTCGGTCACCGTGCCCGAGATGATGATGGGCAGGCGCTCACCGGTGTCCTCCATCAGCTCATCCAGGGCGAAGATGGCTGCCTTGGCATTGAGTGTGTCGAAGATGGTCTCCACCAAAAACAGATCGACCCCGCCCTCCAGCAAACCCTTGGCCTGCTCGTAGTAGGCGGCGCGCAAGGTGTCGAAATCGACATTGCGGGCACCGGGGTCGTTGACATCGGGGCTGATGCTGGCGGTGCGCGGCGTCGGGCCCAGGGCGCCGGCGGCGAAGCGCGGTTTGTCTGGCGTGCTGTATTTGTCGCAGGCGGCGCGAGCCAAGCGGGCCGCAGCCACATTCATTTCATAGGCATGTGCCTGCAGGCCGTAGTCTTCCTGCGCCACGGTGGTGGTGCCGAAGGTGTTGGTCTCGATGATGTCCGAGCCGGCGGCCAGGTATTGCTCGTGGATCTGGCTGATGACATCGGGCCGGGTCAGCACCAGCAGGTCGTTGTTGCCCTTGAGATCGGTCGCGTGCTCGGCAAAGCGATCGCCACGGAAATCGGCCTCGCTCAGCTTGTAGCGCTGGATCATGGTGCCCATGGCGCCATCGAGGATGGCAATGCGCGTTTGCATGATCTCGGCCAGGCGGCCGCCGCGGGTGTAGGTGCTGGCTGAGGTGTTCATACAGGCATTGTAGGAAACCCGACTGTGCCAGGCTGATGCAGGGTGGGTGCCAACACCCTCCGGACGAAAAAAAGGCCTGCTCTGCAGGCCTTTTGACAATCTGCACAGCGCGCAGTTCAGATCACTTGGCTTGGCGGCGGCGACGTACCAAACCGGCCACAGCCAGGCCACCGGCGAGCATCAGCAGATAGCTGGAGGGCTCGGGGACGGCCGCAGCGATCGTGCCGTTGACACCGAAAGGCAGTTCCACCGTGAGGGTGGAGCCGGTATCGATCAGCTCAATGAAGGTGCCGCTAGAAGAGGTGGATGCCTGCGCCGCATTGCCTTCTCGTGCATCGGATGTCGGCGGTTGCCACGGGCCCGAAACCAGCGAGCCGGTCAGGCTCCAGCGCAGCCAGTAGGTGCCAGCGTCCAAGGTGAAGTCGGTCACATCCGCATTGGCCTTGTAGATGCCACGCTGGGTGTTGGTCAGCGTGGTTTCGGTGACACGATAGCCTTGCAGGCCACCGTTGGTCACGGCTCCACTGCCCGATGCCACCACAGTGCCGGTGTTCACGTCGCCGGAAATGATGCTCCAGGTCGCGCCGGTGAACGTGAAGCCGGTGGAGCCGGTTTGGTACCCGAAGAAGTCCAGGCTTTGCACATTCCACACGGTGCCGGCGGCAACCGTGAAGTCGTCGGCCACGGCCAAATTGGCTGAAGTGTTCATGCCGAAGCCGAGAGTCGTGGCCGGCGAGGCCAGCACGGACAGTCCGTTACCGCCGACCACCGGGCCGTTGCTGTAAATCACGTCGGCATGCGCCACACCGGCGGCAGCCATCAAGCTCAAGAGCATCAGTTTCTTCATCGCGACTCCGTCATTGATTTGCGTTATCGGCAGGCCCGTCCGGCCAAAGCCCGGGCACTGCGTCTCTCGTTCAGCGCAGGTTTCCCGTACGCCACCGAGGCATCAAGTTAACAGTCGCGGCACTCTTTCACATCCAAGGAACTACGCCCAGGGAATCCACAGCTTGACAAGCAAAACGGCCTGCTACAAGCAGGCCGCTCCTCCATACCGGCCGATCGGGCGGCCATAGTTCCGTTCAGCGTGCCCCAGCGGGCTTGCCACGGCGCGAACCTGGGCCATCGCGACGACCGGCAGGCCGGGCATCCCCGCGTGAGTCAGCGCGCGGGCCGCCACGTGGCGCCTGTCGGGGCTCGCGCAACTCACGAGGCGGGCGGGCCGGCTCTTCAGCACGCTCGGCACGGGCGATGTCCAACAAGCCCGGCAGTTCTTCGGCCGTCACGCCCTTGAGAACGCAGAAATTGGGCAGAGTCAATGTGGTGCGCTCGAAGTCGTACAGCAAGCCAGCACGATTGCGCCGTTGGGCCAGCGCCAATTCGCGCTCGGCCTGCTCGCCGGCCATACGTTCTTGCTGCAGATTGCGCCGGCGGCTCAGCTCTTCGCGCGCTGCCGTCCGGTGCTCATCACTGAGTTCACCGGCCGCCTGACCGTCCAGATCGAAACGGTGTGCGGCTTTGCTCAGCGCGATCAGATAGCCGGTGTTGCCCGTGAATCGACGCAAAAAAGCCGAGAGCTGCGCCTTGCTGAATTGACCCGGTGCGCGCTCCTGGATGTCAGCCTGCACGCGCAACTTCAAGGGCTTGAACGAAGAGCCGCCAAACAGCGCCGGGAATAGCGCCTTCAGTTTTGCAGCGCAAGCCGCAGGACTCATCTCCGGCGCAGCGGGCGCAGCGGTCGCAGGCGGGATGGGCTCGGTCGCCGAAGGCTCGTCAGAGGTCACGGCGACTGCAGCCGCATCGGCATGCACAGCAGCCTCAGCAGCAGCCTCGGCCTGGGCTTCCACCTGCGCGGCGGGCGTGGGCTGGGTTGAATCGGGAAAGTCGTTCATGAGGGCAAGTGCGGCAAGACTGCGAAAAGGATCGAAGCCGTATTGTCCACCCGGCAGCACTTCCACCCACAAGCCGAGGCTCAGGCCGCTTGCGCAGCGCGCACCGCCGCTCGTTGGCGCGGGCTAGTTCAGGCCGCCAAACACCTTTTTGAGCAGGGCGCTGCCGGTGCCCAGCGGGTCTTGGCGGATCTTGCGCTCCTCCTGCGCAATCATCCGGAACAAACCCTCGATCGCCCTGTCGGTCACATAGTGCTGGATGTTGGCGTCCTCGGCCCGCAGCAGGCCCAGGCCAGCAGCCTTGCCGGCCACGGCGTTGTACTTGTCCGCCAGCGCCAGCTTCTGGGTGGCCTGGCTGACGATGGGCAGAAACTTTTCGATCAAGGGCACGCGCGTCTTGCCAGCAAAAAACTGCGTGACTGCGTCATCGCCACCTTGGAGCAGCTTCAGCCCGTCGTCCACACTGATGCCCTTGACGGCGGCCAGCAGCAGCGGCCGTGCCGCAGGCACCGCGGCCTCGGCGGCACGGTTCATGGTCGTCAGCAATTCATCGACCTTGCGCCCCTGGCCCAAGGTCTTGAGCAGCTTGGCGGCATCCTTGAGATGGCCGGGCAGCTCGATGCGCACGGTCGGATTGCTCAGAAAGCCGTCGGGACGGCCCAGCTGAGACACCGCCGCCGCACAGCCGCGCTCCAGCGCTGCACGAATGCCCGAGGCTGCGTCACCCTCGCTGAGACCAGCCCAGGCCCTGGGGCTGCACAAGCCCAGGAGAGGCAGCAAGATCAGGGGGCGGCGTTCCATCATGGGGTGTCTCCGTCGTCAAAGGAAAAAACGTTCTCACTCGGCAGCCGCGTCCGGGGACTGCACGTCCTGGTCGATGGCACCGAACAAGCTCAGGCCGTCACGACCCTTCATTTCAATGCGAATGCTGTCGCCAAACCTCATGTACTCGGTCTTGGCGGAGCCGCTGTCCAGAATCTCGATGGCCCGCTTCTCGGCAATGCTGCAAAAGCCGTGACTGGCATCCTGCTTGCTCACAGCGCCGGAGCCGATGATGCTGCCAGCGCGCAGGCGTCGGGTCTTGGCTGCCTGAGCCAGCAGTTGCCCAAAGTGGAAGCTCATCTCGGTGCCGGCCTCGCAGTGCCCGACCTTGCGTCCATTCCACATGGTCTGCAAGCTCAGATCGACCCGCCCTGAGCGCCAGGCCGCACCGAGCTCGTCCAGCGTCACGGCCACGGGGCTGAAGGCTGGGGCGGCTTTGCTTTGAAATGGCGCGGCGCCCTTGGCCTGTTCGGCCGAGGCCAGATGTCGCAAGCGCCAGCCATTGGCCAGCATCATCAGGCGCACGCCTTCGAGGGACTGTTCGGCACTGGCGCCGCGGTCGATATCGCCGGTGACCACGGCCAACTCGGCCACGAAATCGATGCCCATGGCCTCGGAACCAAAGCGCGCCGGCTCACAGGGGCCCAGAAAATCATCGCTGCCGCCCTGAACCAACAAAGGTTCGCTATGAAAGCCATCCGGCAAGGCTTCTGCAGCAGCCTTGCGCAGCACGCCTTCATGGCTCAGGTAGGCCGAGCCCTCAATCCACTGGTACGCACGCGGCAGGGGCGCCATGCAGCGCTGCGGCTCGAAATTGAAGGCATGGCGCAGGCGGCCATGGTTGAGGCTGGTGTAGAGCTCTTCCAGCTGGGGCGAGAGAAATCCCCAGTCGTCCAGCACCGCTTGCATACGGCTGGCAATGCCGCTGGCGTAATGGGCTTGACTCAAGTCGCGCGAGACCAGCACAAGCTGGCCGTCACGGGATCCGTCCTGGTAGGTGGCAAGTTTCATCGGTGGTGACAATACAGCGCTGCAATGACGGCATTGTCCAATGCGAAACGATGCACCTCGAACTGTTCTCGGCTGAGCGCTGGCTGCAAGCCCGCCCCTGGCTGCTCGCTCTGGCCGCGAGCTTGGCCGCCCATGCCTGGGTCTTGCAGGGCGGCGCCGCCGCGCCCACACAATCGGCTGAGCAAGCTCGGGCCGGGGCGGGCTCACTGCGCCTGCTGAGCGCGCCGGCTCAAACAGCTGAGGCTGCAGAGGCAATGCCGACGCACAAGCCGGCCGCCGCCGCTGAGCGTCGGCGGCCACGCCGCTTGGCAGCGTCCGAAGCTGTCCCTGCCCAGCAGGCACTGGCGGAAGGGACGCCCCCACCCAACTCAGCAGCCGTGCCGGCGCCGCCACCCGCCGCCATGGTGCAGGCCGGTGCAAAGCTCGCGGCGGCTGGGGAATGGCACTATGTCCTGCTGCAGAACGGCCAATACGGCCGCGCGCGGCTCCACTGGCAACCCGGCGAGCGCGACTACGCCTTGACGCTGGAACGCGAACTGGATGGGCGGACCCTGCCAGCCTGGAAGAGCGAGGGTCAGATCGACGCGCAAGGCCTGAGCCCCGAACGCTATGTGCAGCAACGCCGCGGCCGCGATATGGTGGCCACCAATTTCCGCCGTGACGAAGGCCTGATCAGCTTTTCGGCCAGCAGCGAGCTGGTGCCCTTGCCGGCGGGCGTGCAGGACCGACTCAGCTGGTGGGTTCAACTGGCGGCCCTGATCGAGGCCGCGCCCGAGCGCTACCCGCCGGGCAGCGAACTGCGCCTGCCCGTGGTCGGCTTGCGCGGAGAGGCACGCGAGTGGCGCTTCGAAGTGCTGGACCAGCAAACGCTGGAACTGCCTGGCGCCAGCATTGCGCGCGCCTTGCACCTGCGTCGGCTGGCACTCGGCCCCTATACCGGCGAGATCGAGCTGTGGCTGGACCCGGCACGAGGCCACATCCCGGTGCAGCTGATCGTGGACATGCCCGACGATCGCAGCTGGCAGATCCAGCTCAGCGCGCCAGCAGACAAACCCTGAGCCCCCCGCATCCACGTGTGTTTTTTGACGCTTAGACCATGAAATTTTTGCGGCGAAGCTCCGAACAGGCCAGCGATCTGACACCATTTACTCACGGTCAGGTGCAAGAGGCTGCCGATAAGCCTTGAAACACGTCACGCTGGCCGCAGTTGACGCTGAAAGGAGCCCACCATGCACATGCTTTACAACTCCCCCAGTTTCAGTGTCGTGAAGTTCGACGTGCAAGTCACCGAACCGGTCCCCGGGGAATTCCTGCAAGCCAACCCCGAGCTGCAGCTGCACCGCGGCGGCTATGAGATCGTCGACAAGTTCTCGCGCCGCGAGATCTTCATCGAGGGCGCCCTGGCCCAGCAGTTCCAGGACGGGGTCGAGGCCTTGATCGAACAAGACCCGAGCGAAGAAGATCTCGATGACTTCATCGAAGGCTATGCCAGCATGGGCCACCAGCCGGTCGTGATGCACTGAACTGCCGCCAAAAAACAGCGCGCCAGGCCCTTGTCCTCTGCGCGCGGCTGCGCCAAGATGGGGCAGCGCTGGCTCAGAGCCGGCGCGCTTTCAGCAAGGGATGCAGCCCATGGTCAAGCGAACAGCGAGCCCCCGGCCCGCCAAAGCCAAGGCCCCCGCCAGCGGGGGCCCTGTTGTTCTGGGCAAGGCCGCCGCTGAGGCTCAGCAGGCCGAGGCTCGCAAGCCGGCGCTCCTGTTGCCCTCCCCGGGGCTCAAAGACGCGCCAGTCCTGGACCGCATGTGCTCGCAGTTCGTACTGACACTGACGGTCAAGCATGCCGGCCGCTTCAATCTGCGCCGCGATTTCAACGGCCTGCTGTCCTTCACCGGCCGCCACCTCGTCTGGCCTTTGCGGGTGCTGGGCCGCTTGCGCGACTATCTGCGCTTGCGCTGCCAGGGCAACGAACTCTGGCGTGGTCACGAGGCTCTCAGTGACGAGGCTTTTCTGCTGCGCCATGGCATCTGGAACGGGCCGTTTTCCGAGTCCACCTTGTTCTTTTATCTCGACGAATACGTCAAAGACGCGCCCAAGGACATGCTGGCCCTGCTGGCCACCACCAGCGAATGGCTGGACCGCCAGCTCAAGCGCGAATCGACCCTGGTCGAGAAAAACATCGACGCACTCGGCACATTGCTGCAGTTGAACCCGGCCGAACGTGCTTTGCTGCTTTACGGCACCCTGGCCCGCTATCAGCGCGAACTGCGTGGCGCCCTGGTGGAATTCAAGGTCAACACCGCGCAAGAGGCATTTGCGGCCATCGCGGCGGTGGCCGGCGTCAATGAACAGGAAGTCGCCGAAGCGCTGCGGGCCGGTTCGCGCCTGGAGCGCATCGGCATGGTCGAGAACCTGATCTCCGAACACAACATCACCGACCTGGCCGACCTGATGAAGGTCAGCGACCAGCTGCCGCCGGTGCTGATGCGCGAATACCCCGGGCCGCACGACCTGATGGCCGTGTTCACCCGGCCGGCCACGCGCAGCCAGCTCTGTGCCGACGATTTCGAATTCGTGGCCGAAGACCTGGGCCTGCTCAACACCTTGCTGCGCCAGGCCGTGGCGCGGCGCGAACCCGGCGTCAATGTGCTGCTCTACGGCCCACCCGGCACCGGCAAGACCGAGTTGGCCAAGGTGGCGGCGCAGGCCGCCGGCCTGGACCTGTACGAGGTCGAGTACGCCGACCGCGACGGCAACAGCCTCTCCGGCCGCGACCGCTACCGTTCGCTTCAGATCAGTCAGGTGTTCCTCAAGGCGAGCGCCCATGTCGCCCTGCTGTTCGACGAGGTGGAAGACGTGTTCCCGCCCTTGTCCACCGACACCGCACAGCTGATTGCTCGGCTCGACTCGGCCGCCGAGGCTCCGACCTCGGGATCGGTGTCCGGCAAGGCCTGGGTCAACCAGATTTTGGAGACCAACCCGGTGCCGGTGATCTGGATCACCAACCGCATCGAGCAAATCGATCCGGCCTTCCGGCGCCGTTTCCAGTACCACCTGGAGCTCAAGTCACCGCCGCCCGGCGCGCGCCTGGGCCTGGTCAACAAGGCCCTGGCCGATGTCCAAGTCAGCGCCGAGTTCGCGGGCCGCCTGGCCGAACGGCGCGGCTTGACGCCGGCGCAAATCCGCACCGCGGTGCGCTTTGCCCAGCTGGCCGGCGACCGCGAAAACTGTGAGCAAATGATCGAGCGGCAGCTCGCCAATGCCGACAAAGCCCTGGGTCAGCGCGCCCAGGGCCGAGCCATCCGACCCACGGTGACGCAATACACGCTCGAGCTCTTGAACTGCGAGTCGCGCTTCGAGCTGCCACGCATCGTCACCGCACTGCAGCGCCGCGGTGTCGGCAACCTCTGCTTCTACGGCCCGCCGGGCAGTGGCAAGACGGCTCTGGCCGAATACATCGCCCAGACCCTGCAGCGACCGCTGATGGTGCGCCAGGCCAGCGACCTGGCCAGCAAATTCGTCGGCGAGACCGAGCAGAACATGGCCCGCATGTTCGAAGCCGCCGAGTCGGAGGGCGCCGTGCTGCTGCTGGACGAGGCCGACAGCTTTCTGCGCAGCCGCCGCATGGCCGAGCGCAATTACGAGGTTTCCGAGGTCAACGAAATGCTGGCCGGCATGGAACGCTTTGCCGGCATCTTCATCTGCACCACCAACCTCTTCGAAGAGCTGGACGAAGCCGCGCTGCGGCGCTTCGCCTTCAAGATCGGCTTCAAGCCCCTGCGCGCTGAGCAGCGCCAGCGTATGTTCGCCCGCGAGGCCTTCGGTGACGAGTCGGCCCCGCTGGACGCCGATCAGGAAAGCCGTTTGGCCGCCCTGGATCAGCTGACTCCAGGCGACTTCGCCGCCGTGCGCCAGCAGGTCGAGACCCTGGGCGAAGCCTTGAGCCCAGATGAGTTCCTCTCGCAGCTGGAGGCCGAACACCGGGTCAAGCCGGGCGTGCGCGCACGGCGCAGCATTGGCTTCAAGCACTGACCGTCGGCGCGGGCGCGCCGAGCTGTGGCATCGTTGGGTCATGAACCCATGCCTCACACGCACCCGCCGCTGCCTGCCACTGCTCTTCTTGCTCTGGGCGCAGGCGCTGATGGCCAGCCCGCCGGCCTGCCCGCCCGCAGCCGCTATGCCCAAGGCCGAGCAAGCCCAGGCCATGGCCGCCGCGGCTCCGGATCGTGGCCTGCTCTACCGTTTGAGCCGCGACGGCCTCAGCTCCTATTTGTACGGCACCCTGCACGTCGGCCGCATGGAGTGGCTGTTTCCCGGCCCGCAGCTGCGTCAAGCGATGGCACAAAGCAAGGTGCTGGCGCTTGAACTGGATCTGCAGGACCCGGCCACATTGCGGCAACTCAGCCAGCCGCCGCGCCACAGCCAGCCCCTGCACTTGAGCACGGCCGAACGCCAACGCCTGAGCGCCCAGGCGCGCGCCGCCTGCCTGCCTGACGGGGCCTTGGCCAGCCTGCATCCACTGCTACAGCTGAGCAGCTACACCGTGCTGCAAGGGCGCTGGGACGGCCTCGACCCCAGCTTCGGCCAAGAGCAGATGCTCAGCACCTGGGCCCACCAGCAAGGCCGCCAGGTTCAGGCCCTCGAATCGGCCGAGTTGCAACAGCAAGCCTTGATTCCCAAGCAGGCTCGCCAGGCACGCCAGGCCTTGCTGAAGGGCCTGGAGCAGCTCGAACGTGGCCAAGTCAGGCCAGTGCTGCGACGCCTGGCCGAAGCTTGGGCAGCCGGCGATATCGCCACCTTGCAGGACTACGAAAGCTGGTGCGACTGCATCCACAGCGAGCAGGACCGCGCCGAGCTGAGCCGACTCAACGACGCACGCAACCCGGCGCTGGCCCGCGGCATCGCCGCCTTGCACGCGCAGGGCCGACCGGTGCTGGCCGCGGTGGGAGCCTTGCATCTGAGCGGCGATCAGTCCCTGCCCAAACTCTTGGCGCAGTTGGGCTTCGAAGTCGAGCGTCTGGTGCCATCGTCAGACAGGCGCTAGGCTGACGTCGTACCATGCACGCCAGCGCCCTCACCCAAGGAGAACTCATGGCCGACAACAACAGCTTCAGCAAATTTGTCCCGGGTTTCGATTTCCTGCAAGGCCTGGTCAAGAACGCCGGCGCGGCCCTGCCCGGCATCGGCCAGTGGGTGGCACCCACGCTCAACCCTGAAGAGCTGGGCAAACGCATTGAAGAGCTGCGCACCGTGCAGTTCTGGCTGGAGCAGAACGCGCGCATGCTGGGCGCCACCATCCAGGCGCTGGAAGTGCAGCGCATGACCCTGTCGACCCTGAAGTCCATGAATGTGCCCTTGGCACAGCTGAGCGAGGCCCTCAAGGTGCCCACGGCCGAACCCAGTGCGCTGGGTTCCTGGCCTGCCGTGCCGCCCGAAGTCCTGGCAGCAGCCAGCCAAGCTGCAGCTGCACCGGCTGCCAAGCCGAAGAAGGCCGCCGAGGCGCCCGCACCGGCCAGCCTGCCTGTGGTCGACCCCATGCAATGGTGGGGCGCGCTGAGCCAGCAGTTCACCCAGCTCGCCGCCACGGCCATGAAGGACAGCGCCACTGACGCGGCCAAGAACCTGGCCGGCAGCATCGTCAAGCAGTCCTTCGACGCCGCCGGAGAAACCCTGCGCAAAGCCGCCACCGTACCGGGCGCCATGGCCGGCGGTGCCGTGGGCCTGGTGGCCAAGAGCTTGGCACCCAAGCCAGCGGCCAAGTCGGCTGCGAAAACGGCGGCCAAGCCTGCCGCCGCCCGCAAGCGTAAGCTCTGAGCGGGCCGATGCAGCCGCAGCAACCGTCGATTGATGACGCCTCCTCACGCAGCCACGCCCAGGCGCGCCTGATCCAGGCCCTGGCAGTCGAGCTGCCCGCTCACGCCTTGCTCTGGCATGGCGAAGACACCACGCCCTATGAATGCGACGGCCTGACGGCCTACCGCCAGCGTCCGCTTGCGGTGGCCTTGCCGGAAACTGAGGCTCAGATTGGCGCCGTCCTGCGCATCTGCCAAAGCCTGGGAGTGCCGGTTGTGGCGCGTGGCGCCGGCACGGGCCTGTCCGGCGGCGCCATGCCCCATGCGCAAGGTCTGACCCTGGGCCTGGCCAAGTTCAAGCAGATCCTGGAAATCAATCCCTTGGCGCGCAGTGCCCGCGTGCAGTGCGGGGTGCGAAACCTCGCCATTTCGGAGGCGGCGGCGGTGCATGGCTTGTACTACGCGCCCGACCCGAGCAGCCAGATCGCCTGCACCATCGGCGGCAATGTTGCCGAGAACTCGGGGGGCGTGCATTGCCTCAAATACGGGCTGACCCTGCACAACGTCTTGCGCGTGCGGGGTTTCACCATGGCTGGCGAGCTGGTGGAATTCGGCTCAGAAGCGCTCGATGCGCCGGGCCTGGACCTGCTCAGCCTGGTGCTGGGCAGCGAAGGCATGTTGGCGGTCATCACCGAAGTGACGGTCAAGCTGACCCCCAAGCCGCAACTGGCGCGCTGCATCATGGCCAGCTTCAGCGATGTGCGCCAGGCCGGCGCGGCCGTGGCAGCCATCATTGCGGCCGGCATCATCCCGGCCGGACTGGAGATGATGGACAAGCCCATGACCGCTGCGGTGGAGGATTTTGTTCACGCCGGCTATGACCTGGAGGCGGCGGCCATCCTGCTGTGCGAAAGCGACGGCACCCCCGAGGAAGTGGCCGAGGAGATCGAGCGCATGCAATCTGTGCTGCTGGCCGCCGGCGCCACACAGTGCCAGGTCAGTGCCGATGAGGCGCAGCGTTTGAAGTTCTGGAGCGGGCGAAAGAATGCCTTCCCGGCCTCGGGCCGCATCAGCCCCGACTACATGTGCATGGACTCCACCATCCCACGCAAGCGCCTGGCCGAGCTCCTGCTGGCGATCGCGCAGATGGAGCAGAAATACCAGTTGCGCTGCGCCAATGTCTTCCACGCCGGCGACGGCAATCTGCATCCGCTGATCCTTTTCGACTCGCGCGACCCCGATCAGCTGCGCCGCTGTGAGGAGTTTGGCGCCGAAATCCTTGAAGCCAGCGTCGCCCTGGGCGGTACGGTGACGGGCGAGCATGGGGTCGGGGTCGAGAAGCTCAACTCCATGTGCGTGCAGTTCTCGCCCGAAGAGCGCGAACAGATGTTTGGCGTCAAGCGCGCTTTCGACCCGGCCGAGCTGCTCAACCCCGGCAAGGTCATCCCCACCCTGCACCGCTGCGCCGAGTATGGCCGCATGCATGTGCGACGAGGCCTGCTGGCCCACCCCGAACTGGAAAGGTTCTGAGGCATGTTGGCCGAGTTCCAGGAACGCATACGCAGCGCCGCCGCGCAAGGCCGGTCGCTCAACATCCAGGGCCAGGGCAGCAAGGCCTTTTACGGCGAGCGGCCTCAAGGCGAGTTGCTCGACGCTTCGGTCTTTGCCGGCATCAGCAGCTATGAGCCCAGCGAACTGGTGATCACGGCCAAGGCCGGGACACCGATTTCGGAGATCGAAGCCACGCTGGCCGGCCAGGGCCAGCACCTGGCCTTCGAGCCGCCGCGCTTTGGCGGGCGCGGCACGGTCGGTGGCATGGTGGCCGCTGGTCTGAGCGGCCCAGCGCGCGCGAGCCAGGGCGCCTTGCGCGAGCATGTGCTGGGCCTGAGCCTCTTGAACGGCCGCGCTGAGCTGCTGAACTTCGGCGGCACGGTGATCAAGAACGTGGCCGGCTACGACGTGTCGCGGCTGATTGCCGGCTCGCTTGGCGTCTTGGGCCTGATCCTCGAGGTCTCGCTCAAAGTGATGCCGCAGCCACCGGCGCACGCCACGCTGCGCTTCGAGCTGGGCCAGAGCCAGGCACTCAACCAGCTCAACCGATGGGGCGGCAAGCCCTTGCCCATCCAGGCCAGCGCCTGGTGGGACGGCGCCCTGCTGCTGCGCCTGGCCGGGGCGGCGGCCGCAGTGCGTGCGGCCCAGCAGGAGCTGGGCGGCGAAGCAATTCCCGATGGCCTGGCCCAGCCCTTCTGGGACGGCTTGCGCGACCACAGCGATGAGTTTTTCGCTGGCGCCGCACGTGCGGTGGCAGGCGGCGCAACACTCTGGCGCCTGAGCCTGCCGCAAACCGCACCGGCCTTGCCGCTGCCGGGCGAACAGCTGCTTGAATGGGGTGGCGGCCAGCGCTGGGTCACCACGCCTTTGCCTGCGGCGCAGATGCGCGAGGCAGTCGCTGCCTTGGGCGGACATGCGACGGTCTTCTTGTGCCGTGATGAGCAGCGCCAGAACGTGTTCACACCCGCCACGCCGGCTTTGATGCAGATCCACCGCCAGCTGAAGAAGTCCTTCGATCCGGCCGGGGTGTTCAACCGCGGTCGTCTGTACCGGGATCTGTAACTCCGCCATCGGACCTCGCTTCTCCACGCCACGCATGCAAACCCAACTCTCCGCCGAATTCCAGGGCACGCCCGAGGGCCAGGCCGCGGCCGACATCCTGAGCCGCTGTGTGCACTGCGGCTTTTGCACGGCGACCTGTCCGACCTACCAGCTGCTCGGCGACGAACTGGACGGCCCGCGCGGCCGCATCTACCTGATCAAGCAGGTGCTGGAAGGCGCCCCGCCCACGGCCGCCACTCAACTGCATCTGGATCGCTGCTTGAGCTGCCGCAATTGCGAGAGCACCTGCCCTTCCGGCGTGCAGTACGGCCAGCTGCTGGAGATCGGCCGCAACATCGTCGACGCCAAAGTGGTGCGCCCGCGCCGCGAACAGGCCGTGCGCTGGCTGCTGAAGGAGGGACTGACCTCGCCCGCCTTCGGCCCAGCCATGAAGCTGGGCCAGGCCCTGCGGCCGCTGCTGCCGGCCGCCTTGAAAGACAAGGTGCCCATGCCCGCTGGGGGCGGCGCACAAGACTGGCCGACCCGTCGCCACGCGCGCAAAGTAGCCCTGTTGCTAGGCTGCGTGCAGCCGGCCATGGCGCCCAATATCAACAGCGCGACGGCGCGGGTGCTGGACGCCGCTGGCATCCAGACCCTGGTGGCCGACAGCGCCGGCTGCTGCGGGGCCATCCGCAGCCATATGGGCGACCACCGAGGTGGCCTCGACGATATGCGCCGGAATATCGACGCCTGGTGGCCCCTGATTCAACACCCGGACACAGCCCAACGCGTCGAAGCCCTGGTGATGAACGCATCGGGCTGCGGCCTCACCGTCAAGGATTACGGGCGCGCCCTGGCTCACGACCCTGCCTATGCCGACAAGGCGGCGCGGGTCAGTGCCTTGACGCGGGATCTGAGTGAGCTCCTGCCTGGCCTGCTTCCAGCGCTCAAGCCTCGTCTGCAGATCGTGGCTGGCACCGCGCGTGCCAAGCTCGCCTTTCACCCGCCATGCACCCTGCAACATGGCCAGCAGTTGCGCGGCGGCGTGGAAGCCGGTCTGCGTGAACTGGGCTTCGATGTACAGCTGGCTGCATGCGACAGCCACCTCTGCTGTGGCTCGGCCGGCACTTACTCGGTCTTGCAGCCAGCCTTGTCCAAGCAGCTGCGCGACCAAAAGCTGAAGGCTCTGGTGCCGGTGCATGCCGATGCCATTGTTTCGGCCAATATCGGCTGCATACAGCATCTGCAGAGCGGGACGGACACGCCGGTGAAGCACTGGATCGAAGTGCTGGATCAGGCTCTCAGACTGGAGCGAGTTCCGGCCTGAACCAGCGGCGCGGGCGCAAAGCGCCCAAATTCGGGCAAACACCGAGACCACTCCAGCACCACCCTTCGCACAATCAGCCTGCCAATTCAGGAGGGTGGAGCTTCGCGAAGTCAGTGCTCCCAGCCAGCCAGCCCGGCCACAGCGAGTGCAGCCAAGCGCTTTGACACAGCACTCCCAAAATTCTTGCCGCGCCAGCCAGCCATCAGTTGAACTGACCGGGCGTCCCATACGGACCCCGGTCATTTCTTTTTTCAGCGACCCCGCCGCCTCGAGCCCCGATTCATGTGGACAGGACTGTTCTTTGCGCTCGGCGCAGGCCTGATGTGGGGCCTGGTGTTCGTCGCCCCTCTTTTGCTGGGCGACTATCCGCCGGCCTGGCTGGTGGCCGGCCGCTACCTGGCCTTCGGCTTGATTGCCCTGCCCTTGGCTCTGGCCGACCGCCAGAGTCTGAGCGCTTTGAGCCGAAGCGACTGGCGGGAAGCATGCAAGCTCAGTGCCATCGGGAACTTTCTCTACTACCTCTGCCTGGCTGGTGCGATTCAGCGCGCAGGTGCGGCCCTGCCCACCGTCATCATCGGCACCCTGCCGGTGGTGATCGCCATCAGCGCCAATCTGCGTGACCATCGCCGCGACGGCCGCTTGCCATGGCTGCAACTGACACCGGCTCTGCTCTTGATTGCCGCGGGCATCGCCTGCGTCAACCATGCCGAACTGTTGCGACTGAGCACTGAACTGAAGAGCTCACCTGAAGCCTTGAAGGCCTATGGCCAAGGCGCAGCTCTGGCGGTCGTGGCCGTGGCCTGCTGGACTTGGTATCCGATCCGCAATGCCGACTGGCTGCGCAACCACCAGAACCGCAGCCCGCGTGTCTGGGCCACAGCGCAGGGCTTGGTCACCTTGCCCATGGCCCTGATGTGCTTCGGTCTGATCCTGTTGCTGGCAAAGCTTCGCATGGGCGCCGGCCTGACACCTGACGGCTTCAGCCTGCCCTGGGGGCCGCGCCCGATTGAGTATGTCGGGCTGATGGTTGCCATCGGCCTGTTTTCGTCCTGGATCGGCACTCTGTGCTGGAACGAGGCCAGCCAACGCCTGCCGACCAGCCTGGTCGGTCAGTTGATCGTCTTTGAGACCCTGGCGGCGCTGAGCTATGCCTTCGTGCTGGCCGGCCGCCTGCCCTCGGCCTGGACCCTGAGCGGCATCGCCTTGTTGATCGTCGGGGTAATCTCAGCCCTGCGCATCAAACCCCAAGCCAGCCCGGCTTGAGCCTCAGCCTCACAGCTTGGGAATGCGGATGCGGCTCACCATCAAGGAGCCGGACACCGCATAGAGCAACACCAAGGGGTGCAGATAGAAGCCCCCCAGTTCCAGCCGACCGAGCCACAACTGCTCGCCGATGGCTCCTTGCGCGGCAGCGGCGGCCAGCACCATGACCAGCACCAGCGAGGTCGGGATCGGCGTGCCTTCGAAATACTTCACCTTGTCGCCACCTTCGCTGAGCGCTTCGGCCGTGATGTTGAAACGGGCCAGGCGAGAAACACCGCAGGCGACAAAGAACACCAGCACGATGCGGTCGTACAGGCCTTGCATGCCGCAACCGTAGGCAATGGCCGCAGGCGCCACACCGAAGGAGATGATGTCGGCCAGGGAGTCGAGCTCGCGGCCCATGGCCGAGGTCTGCTGACGCCAGCGTGCGACGCGGCCGTCCAGCACGTCAAAGACCAGGGCGACCGGGATCAGGGCGCAGGCATAAAAGATGTGCACGACCGCACCGGTCTGCAAATAGCTCATCACCGCGAACAAGGCGCCCATGCCAGCGAAGGCATTGGCCAGGGTGAACCAGTCGGCGAGATGGAACTCGCGGATCATGGCGAAAGGTTTGGGTCGATTCATGGGCGGAAGCATAAGGGAAGGTGCACACGCCCATCGAGTGCCAGGCCGCTCAAAGTCGCTCCGTGTTCATGGCGCGTCCTGCTGCAGGGCTGCGGCCGAAACGGTGCGCGGCCCCACCCAGGCCTTGCGCGCCAGATGCACAAAGAGCAGGTGCGGAGGCATGCGCAGGAAATGGCCGCGAACATAGAGCAGCTTGCGACACAGCGGGGTGGCCCAGTCGCGAGTGCTGGCATGCTGCGGGCGCAGTGTGCGGCTGTAGACGAAATCAAGCACATGCTCGGCCACGCCGTCACTACGTTCAGCCTTCAAGGCCTGCAGCGCTGAACTGGGCACCGGGCAATCCAGAACCTGCACCAAATAGCGCAGCGCCAGTCGCAAAGGCATTTGCAGGTCCATCGTTGCTGCACGCGCGATCAAGCCCGGCCAGAAATCCGGCGAGACCGAAAAATGGCGCAACAGCAAATCGAGATCACTGAGGTCGCGCAGAAGATTGTCAGACTCACCTTCGTGAAACAGATGACAGGCACTGTGCAAGACCATGTCTGTGGGCTGCAGCGTCCGCACACCGGACCAGCCGGGAATCTCGACGCTGTCTCGAATCAAGGCCTGGGCATCGGGCTTGAGTCGCGCGGTTGGCGGCAGGATGGTGTGGTGGACATCAAGCGCCGTGCCCCGATGCATCTGCTGCATGGCCGGCAATTCATGCATCCACTGGCGGTAGTAACGCTGGTCATACTCGTCCAGCTTTTCGCCCAGCCAGCCCGTCATGATCAGAGCCGACTCCACTTCCGGCAGGCGCTCGCGCGGAACCAAAATATCCATGTCGGCAAACACCCGACCACTGGCAGCCGGCAGATCGCCAACCACGTAGGCCGCACCCTTGAGCAAGATCAGGGGCAGGCCCAGCGAGGCCAAAGTGTCACGCAAGAAGCGGGCTTCATAGCGAACCAGCATGTGTTGACGATCCGCCATGACAGCCGCCGACTTCATGTGATGGTGCGGCCGGTCGGGCACCTGGGAAAGAAGGCCCTCCGCCTGCAAACAGCGGTAGAGCCGCCCCAGCAAATTGGCATGACGGGCCTGGCGCACAAGCAGGTCCCAGTCCAGCGCGCTCAAGGCCACGATGCGACGCCGGTCCAGCAGAACTTGACGCAACAAACTCATGGCGAGATCAGACCGTGCACGGCACGTCGCCCGGCGCCGAGGCCAATTGCTCGAAGACCTGCATGGCCTCTTCGAGATCGCTGTATTCGAAGCTGAAGTGCTGACAACGGTCCACGAGGTCTCCAACAGCCCGAAAGCCCTCGGCCGCCAGGATGTGATAGTTCATCGCATTGTCGGCAATCTTCATGAAGGCCTCGCCACGCGGCATCGGTGTGAGCGAGGTGGACGCGCCCGCACGATAGCGCGGCAACACCATCCAAGCCGGCCAAGCCGGCTCATCCACGGCCTCCACGCTGGCCTGCGGCGCAGCCATCAATGCCACCGTGCCCTTGGTCGTGTCATGCACAGGCTCGGTGAAAAGGGCCTGGGGCGCAAAGCGCTGAATCACGTCGATCGACGCATTCTTCAGATTCACCGGTCGAGCCAGGCCCAGCATGGCCCCGGTGTCCAGACGGATGATGCTCAGTTCATCAGACAGCAAGCGCCAGCCGCGATTGACCAAGGCTGCACACAAGGTGCTTTTGCCTGACCCCGGCGGCGCCGGCAAGATGACGGTGCGACCATTGCGCGCCACTGCGGCTGCATGAAGGATCAGCACATGGTTGCTGTAGGCCGTGATGCACCAGTTCAAGCCCCACTCAATCATGGGCAGCGCTTGATTGCGCGGCAAAGGCGTGAAAGGCTCGACGCCGTCCACCGAGAACAAGGCTTGCGGTCGAATCCAACGGCGCAAGCCTCGACTCGAATTCACGGCAATATGGAAGTCAATAAACTCTTCCGGCCCGAGCAAGCGATGGTGAGCGTAGTTTTGAGCCAGTTCAGCAGCGATTGCCGGGATATCTGACTGAACGCGGCAGTTGAAGGGGCCGGTCGCGACCCGAAATCCACCTCCGGACAGCGAGGCCAGAACCTGGGCCGGAGACAGTTGATTAACTCGCACAGTTCGCCGTCTGCAAGAAGCCTGCGGCGAGCAAGACATCCAGGGTTTCACCAACCTCTGCGCGGCATTGGTCTATTGACGACCCAGGCTCTTCGGCATGAACGCAATCTGCCAGTTCACTCAAGCTTTGCGCACCAGCGGTCAGCACCTGTTGCCAGAGGAAGTGAGCCAAGTGACTCACCAAAACGGTTTCTCCACTGGTTTGATCGAAAACCAAATGCCCGTCTTCGAAACACCGCCAGATCAAACCACGCTCAACAGTGAGAAACAGGCACTCAGGATCTGCGATGGCCGAACCCGACAAGCTCAAAACAAATCGCCGCCTGAATATCGCCGAACGTTCAAGCTTGGCCGGTCAGATACTTGAAGTACTTGACGACCTCAGCCCGCCTCCACAGCACCTGCGGCGCTTGCAAGGCTTCATAGACCCCGACGCCTACCGTGTCATTCCACATTTTCTTGACCACGAGAGGAGCAGGGAAGCCAACGCCGGAGTTCACGACGGCTTGCAGGTAAACCGCAACCACCAGCGCTTTCTCGTTGCTGTTCGCACCACCCTGACTCAAGATCGACATGAAGGTCGACGTGTCAGTGGTGCTGCCAATGGTCGGGCTGAATGTGCAGGAGGACGCGATATTCGTCCCGCTGAATTTGCCACCGACCACGCTGCCTGCCCACTGGGTCGGGCTTTTTCCTGGTGCGGCGCAGTTGTTGCTCTTGGTTTGGCTCAGGTTGCCGGAAGCCGAAAATCCCGAGGGCAGCTTGCAGTTGCAGGCCAACACAGGTGTCGAAGTCAGGGCCAGCAAGGTTGGGGCTGCCACCAAGCCGCCACGCAGCAAGCGACGGCGCCCCCCAGAGGAGACGAGGCCCACAGCAGGGCTGACCTTTCCGGAGGCGGGGCTCGATGGCTGCTGGTCTTCGATCTTGTTCACGTTCTTGCCTCTGTTTCAGTGCGGCGCTTGCGGAATGCTCACGGGCCGACAGTTGGGCTGCTCACCCTGTCCGTCGCACGAACACCAAGTGTCGCAGACGGCATGCACGGTCGCCCTGTTGCCAGACCGACTTCATTTGGCCGTATCGTAGAGGAAGCCGTGCCCAGGATCGATGACGGTGGAGCCCTCAATTCGGGGGGGCGGCGGGGGTTTTACTCACAAAATCGGGGCTTGCAATGCTGTGTGTCCGTTTGACTCACTGGCTTTCTGGCCCAATAGGATCATGTTGCACTCGAAAAAAGGCGTTCAGCGCTCCAGGCCCGCCCATTCGCTGGACAAGCTCCGATGGCTGAAAAGCTCTCGCTCCTTGTGGCTGATCTTGCTTGGCCTCGGCCTGACAGCAGCGGGCGCTGTTTCAGCACAAACGCCTGCCAATGCGCCCCCCGAGTCGCTCACCGTCCTGCTCGAACCAGTCCCGCCCTTTTCTTACGAAGACCCATCAGGGCAACCGGCCGGCTATGCCGTAGAGCTGATGCAAGAGTTGCTCAAGCGGGCAGGCTATGGCTACAAGGCCGAGTTCAATTCCTGGGCGCGTATCTATCAACGTGCCCAGTCCACACCCAGGGTCCTGGTGGTCAGCATGGCCCGCCTGGCCGAACGAGAAACGGGTTTTTTCTGGATCGGCCCGACCGCCGCGCGCCGCGTGTATCTGTACCGGCTCAAGTCACGGCCCGATGTGCAGCCGACCACACTGGAAGCCGCCAAGGCGTACAAGATTGCCGTGGTGCGCGAAGACGCCGCTGAGCGTGATCTTGTTGCCCATGGCTTCGAGCTGGGCAAGCAACTCGATCGCAGCCCCGACCATGCAGCCATGCTGCGCAAGCTCTTCATCCAGCGCGATGATCTGGTGGCCCTGAACAGTACCGTTGCGGCTGCCGTCACCGGCCAGTTTGGCTACGACTACAAACAGCTCGAACCCGTGCTCAAGCTGTCCGAGACTTCACTGTTCATGGCCCTGAGCCGCAGCAGCGGCGAGGCCTTGCACAACCAGCTGCTGAAAGCCTGGGACAGCATGAAGCGCGATGGCACGGTCGCGGCGACCGCGGCGCGCCACCCCTATGTGGTGCTGGACTGAGCGCGTTTCAAAGCGTCGCCGCCTTGAAGCTGTCACAAGCTTTCAACTGCCCACTGTCCAGCCCGCGCTTGAACCAGCGCACCCTCTGCTCACTGCTGCCATGGGTGAAGCTCTCAGGCACCACCGTACCTTGAGAGCGCCGCTGCAAGGTGTCGTCGCCGATCTGAGCCGCCGCGTTCAGCGCCTCTTCGAGGTCACCCTGCTCCAGCCAACCCTTGCCGGCCTGCGAATGGTGGGCCCAAACGCCTGAGTAGCAGTCCGCCTGCAGTTCCAGGCGCACGCTCAATGCTCGGTAGTCGCGCTCGCTGAGGCGCTGCCGAGCCTGCTCCAGCTTCGCGGTCGTGCCTTGCAAATTTTGCAGATGGTGACCTACCTCGTGAGCGATCACATAGGCCTGAGCGAAATCGCCAGGGGCCCCGAGGCGATCACGCAAGGTGTCGTAAAAGCTCAGGTCGATATAGACCTTGCGGTCTGCCGGGCAGTAGAAGGGCCCCATGGCGGCCTCCCCGCTGCCACAGGCGGTGTCCGAGCGGCCCGAGAACAACACCAGTCGCGGCGCTTCATAGCGCTGCTGGCTGCGTTGAAAGTAGGCGCTCCACACATCCTCGGTGTCCGCCAGCACCGTGCGCACAAAGCGGGCGCCGGCATCCTGGGCCGGGGGGCCGCTGCGCGGCTCGCTTGGCGCCGCGGCCGACAGCTCCGTGCCGCCGCCCTGAAGCAGGCCCAAGACCGTCAAAGGATTGACACCCAAGGCCCAGGACACCAGCAGCGCCAGCACGATGCCACCCAGACCCAGCCCGCGCCCGCCCGGCATGCGGCCGCCAAGGCCCGCACGCGCGCCGCCCCCACCTTCGGCACGCCGGTCTTCCACGTTCTCGCTTTCGCGCTGACCTTCCCATTTCATGGCGCACTCCCCGCTGGGTCGCCCGGCCCCTGCCCGGCGTCGGATTGCATCCTAGCCTGTGCCTGTTGCAGTCTGTCGCATCGGCCTTGGCCGCCCAACTCGGCTTGCCGACACTGGCCCACGCCCCCTCACATGGAGACCGCCCATGCAATCATTCCACCGCTTCTCACCTCTGATGGCTCTGGCCGGCTTGGCCCTGGCCTGCAGCACCGCACTGGCCGGATCCACCCAGGAGGACACCGACTGGAACCTTCGCCTGAAGAAGGAGTCGAGCGGCTGGAGTCTCAGCTTCAGCAGCAGCCAAGACTACGGCAGCGGCAGCCACCGCCTCAAGGGGTCTGGCGTCTGGGTGGAAAAACAGCGCTCGGTGGCCGCCTTCAGCAAGCTGCGCTTGGAAGGGCCGCTCGATGTGCGCCTCCATCAAGCCAGCAGCGACAGCGTCAAGGTTGCGGCCGATGACAACGTCGAACCCCTGATCGAAACCCGAGTCGAGGGCGACACCCTGGTCGTGCGCATCC
>Ga0075160_10000484_pt1 | contig 25120 bp, 21 predicted proteins | sample JI91814C2DNA_FD_70969 | JGI IMG/M metagenome (GOLD analysis project Ga0075160, IMG submission 70969) | Wastewater effluent complex algal communities from Wisconsin, to seasonally profile nutrient transformation and Carbon sequestration -... | ecosystem: Engineered > WWTP > Effluent > Algae... | reverse complement strand
GTCGGTATCGGATTTGTACGGGCAGCAAGGAGCATGATTTAATGCCGACATTTCGAGAGAAGCTAATCTATGGAACAGCAAGCCAACTTAGTATGGCGTGGGCTTCACTGGCCTTCGATGTTAACCTGTTAACTGGTGTTGAAAGCGAAGTCATCGACAACGAAACAGACGGCTTGCTCGACCGCATTTTGGGCGGCGAAATCACTGTTGCTGCAAGCGGGCTAACAGCCAATCGTGCAATCGAGATTTGGGCTGTAGCGTCCTACAACGGAACCGACTGGCCTTCCCCATTCGATGGTACGGCAAGTGCAGAAACGATTTCCTTGGCAGCGAATAAGATTTCGTTTTGCAAGTACATTCATCAATGGTCTACCTCCTCGACAGGCAGCCTCACGTATCGATTTTCGGGTGTGTCATTAGCTAATGCGTTTGGCGGTGTGCTTCCAAGAAAATGCGTTCTATTTGGGACGCATTCTACAGGGGCCAACATTGCAAGTGGGACAATCCATCAGCAGCCCGTTTACCGGCAGATTGCGACGGTGTAGTGTGATATGCGCTTCACTTCGTCAAGGTCTTGTTGGTGCATATTGTCCTTCTCTGGGAGCGACTGGCCAGTTGCTTGTTGATCGGAGTGATCGCAAAAACCATCTTGCTTTAACGGGTATGTCTCCAAGTAATTGGGTTGCAGACGTAAATGGAGTGGCAATCACGACAGGTACAGGCCAATTCGCCACGGGTAGCCGCAATTCCATCGGAAACTTTAGCGGTGAATTTACCGCATTGGCTTGGATCAAGCCAACAGGAACACAGGCTGTTGACTATAGCCCTTTGGCGAAATTTGAAAACGTGGCCTCTGGTAATTGGATGATTTGGATAGATGGGGCTAGAGTAAAGGCGTACTGGAGCGGCACGCGTGCGACAGGTGCAAGTACGGTGCTAACATCTGGGGTGTGGCAGTTAGTTGCTATTTCGTATCGGAATGGAAACGCGACATGCTGGTATAACGGATTACTCGACGCAAGTGCATCAAGTGTTAAGCCAATCACTACCGGCACCGGGCAGATTCAAGTCGGAACATATTCGAGCGGCCTAGATAGGGCGATAAGAGGGTCCGTTGGCCCATGTCTTTTGTATGAACGAGCACTCACGGACGCTGAGCACTTTCAGTTTTATTGCGGTGGCATCCAGTTTGCTACACAAGTGTTACAACCAACACCGCAGGCAAATGTTTTCTTTGGTGCTCAACTATTCAACGCAGCGTGGACCAAGAACTCAAATCAACTCATTTCAGCAGGGGTAATCTGACGTGCGAAAGAACGTAGCAGGCCAAGTTATTGCGGCTGCAATGGTGTCAGTAGACGATGGCTCAGCATTCACTGGAACGGTGACGGTCTACATCACTGGCGATGGTGGAGCACAGGCTATCGGTACAGTCGGAAGCGGCGTTTGTACGCACGAAGGAAATGGACTTCACACGTACCAACCATCACAGGCAGAAACGAACTATACGCACCTAGCATTTACTTTTGTGGGTAGCGGTGCGGTTCCGGTCACAATTCAGGTCTACACAAACGTAGATCAGCAGTTGGTGGACATCCAATCCAGGATACCGTTGACACTGGATAACGGTAACATGCGATCCAGTGTTCAGTCGATGGCGACAAACGTACTCACTGCGTCTGCTTTAGCATCGGATGCAGTCGCTGAAATTCAAAGCGGCTTGGCCCTTGAATCAACACTGACGGTTATTGCAGGATACCTCGATACTGAAATCGCTGCGATCAAAGCCAAGACGGACAACCTGCCAAGTGATCCGGCTAGTGCGTCCACACTTGCGGCGTCATTTGTCACCGTCAATACTAAGCTCGATGCTATCGATGACTATGTAGATTCTGAAGTAGCTGCAATCAAGACAGTAACTGACCGTATCAACGGAATGCTTGTTCTGGATGGAAGCGTTTACCAATACACAGCCAATGCTCTTGAGTTAGGCCCAAGCGGATCCACGAGTGTATCGGTCTACCCAACTCAACTCCAGGCAGAAGATCGTAACGTCGAAGGTCCAATTAAGATTTACACTGGGGAGTACGGTGAGCAATACTTCCACGCGCTCGACGCGAACTTGGATCCAATTGACCTAACTGGCATCACTCTTGAATTGCGGTTCGGTGATAGCATCCAGAAGAACATTCTCTACACAGCCAAGACGTCAGATAACACGATCGTGGTGTCAAACACCAACAAGGTCACATTCACCAAGAGTCTCAACTTCACTCGGTTTGAGATGTCAACGCTCAGGTTTGCTTTAAGAGATATGGACGAGGGAGCCAAGGTGTTGTTGACTGGTCCCGTCAAACTTAGCTGGGCGCCGTAGTGATAAAACTACGTTCAGCGGAATAATATATAGGGGGCAAAGGATATGCCAGGAACATGCGGAGCAGTAGGCTCCTTAGCAAAACTACTCGTGGAACCAGGAGCGGGTCCACACACTTTCGATGTCAACAGCGAGCCATACGCATTCGTCTATGAGTCCATGCAGACTCGACGTTACACGGCGGGTGGTCGAATTATCTGGGGTACTCGTGCTAATCCATCAGCGCGTAGGGTCAAGACATCTTATGTGCCGGTTGGTCGGTTGCATTTGCAGCCTGGACCGCTAGCGCTAGATAACTGGCTTCCTCGCATTCTTGGTGGGAGTAAGTCAGGAAACAATATTGATCCGGCTGAAACCCTTCCATCGTTCGGGATGTTGATTCATCGTGACAACGGTGTGTTTCAATACGACGATTGTGTGGTAGGTCAAGCGATCTTCCGAGGTCAGTCTGGCCCTAGTGAGGGTGGTGAGCAAGAAGTGATCGATATGGTTCTCTTGATCTACGCCAAGGTAGAGACTGGGCCAGATGATGGTTCTCCACCGTCTTGGCCTGGATCTGTTACCGCCCTTCAGGAAGGTGCCCAGCACGATCCTTATTTATTTGGGCAGGGTGTACTTACGCTCGATGGTAACTCGCGACCATTCGATGAGTTTGTGTTGTCGATTGATAACATGATTCAAGTGAAGATGCGTAATAGCTTGACGCCAACTTGCTTCCTGCCGGTAGGTCGATCGGTTCGATTGCAGACAAAGAATCCGTTCTTAACTACAACGCACACCAATGCGTTTAACTCGTGGAGCACTGGCTTCGCTGGCTCCCTTGCATTCACGGCTGGAGCTTACTCGCTGACTGCCACCTTCCCACACTTGCGTAATGTCTACGAGACACCAACGGTTCCAGGTAAGGCTGAGATTCCGTTGTCACTGAACTTCGAGGCTCTATCGACTGCGGCTACTGGCTACGAGATTCGTTTCACCAACGATAGCACCACCTAATGGCAAGCAAGAAGCTCAAGCAGATCATGGCGTTCGATGATCAGTTGTTTAAGGCGATGTCGCCTGAGCAATTCGGTAAGGGTCCGCCTGCGCTTCGTACTGTCAAGCCAAAGTCTAAGCCACAACAAAAGGAACCAAGGAAGAGAAATCATGGTGTCTCTCAATTCGATGTTCTGCCGCTTGGAGTTTTAGATGCACTTTCAACTTCGCTGCTTAAAGCCAGTCAAGGGAAACAAGAAGTCAACGAGGAAGTGGATGAGATCGAGAGTGTTGAGCAAGGCTCACAAGCTCCCTCCACGCCAGAGACAATTCCGACGACAGGTTCACGAGCAACAGAAGCGAAAGCCACCCAAGATCCTCGTCCTAAGTTGCAGGTCGATCAGCCAAGTCCTGACCCTGCTCCAGATGTAGATTTTGGAATCGAGGAGCCAGTACAGCGAGAGGACTTCAGTAACCTCTTTTCCCAGGAGACAGTCACTCGCCCAGAGTTTGAGGCTCCTGAGATTGAGACTCCTAAGTCTGGTATTGAAATTCCTGAAGCCAGTGAGTTTGAGACTCCTGAGTCGATCGAGGTTCGGCAGCTTGCGAATGATAGTGATGATAGCTCGGTACCGGACCTAGTTCAGGCGAGACGCAATCGTGCAGAGAGTGAACGTCGTGCGGCTGCGGATAACTTCCAAGAGCAGCAACAGCAGCCCATCCTTGGCATCCCAAATCCTGCACCGATCAAGCCCATACCGTGGGAAGGGCAGCAGTTTGATGGAGACGGGAATCTATTTGAGGAAGAGAAGGGACTGGGTATGGACGCAGTCGCTTCAGGGGCTGTGGAGTTTGCTCAACATACCGTAGGTGTCCTCGATCGACTGGTCGTTGAGTTCATGGCGTTGTCCATTCGTGTGCGCAATATGGAAAACCTTCTGGATCGAATGTAATGCAATTTCGATACGGTGCTCACCAGCACGCACAAAATGAAGTAACCCTAGCCAACTTCCAGATTATCCCTGTGAGAAGTGAACGGGGCTTTCGTATTGCCACTCGGTACACGATGCACTTAGAGGGTGAATTGTATCTTGATGATGGCATTACAGACAAGACTGCTTGCCAGACGAACTTAACCAGCAAGATCAATACGCTAATCAATGCGTACAAAGATGACTTCAAAGATGCTGGCTTCTACCAAGACAACGGCTTACCTACACCTCACGTCTTACCAAGTAACCATGCGGATAACTTAACGGGCAATATCGTCACGCACCGAAACTGGCCGATCGGTGAGGGCAATGAGTACGCTACCAAGCGAACCTTTACAGTTGGCATCTCTGCAATGTTCCGTAGTGCGTACAGTCAGATCATTGACTACCATGACACAATTCATCAGGCGGGTGATGGTGGCTCGATTATTCGCTGGTACAACAAGCGGTTCGGCAATCCAGGCTATGAGATTATCACGGACCAGAGTTTCGTGACTTACCAACACCAAGGCTACATGACAGCCTTGAGTGCCTATCCGCTTCCTCCAATGCCTCTGTACGCTCGGCCTTACTTGCTAGGCCACATGACTCGAATCACTCGAACAGCGCCTAAGCGTTACGCGCAAGGAGTTCAGGGTTACACGATAGCCTGGAGCTACACGTATGTTTTGCCAACGATGGGCCTTGTTCTTCCGGTGGTGAGATAATGGCGTACTTCAAGATTGACAACCTAGCGTGCGTTGATCCACTTGCGGTTCAGTATGAGCCTATTGCAAGATACTCGCTTGGTTATTTTTCTAAAGCCAACTCGATGCATCTCTATCGAGGTGAGCGTCCATCCGAGTGTTATCTCATTATCGAGAAGTCCACTCTTGATTCAATTGGTGCAAACACTGGCCCCCATGATATTGATGTCTATGATAGTCAGAATACGCTTATCGTAAGTACTGGTCACTGGTCTGTCACTGACGTTGAAGCAATAGGACAGGATGATTCTGACAGTCAATTGTTTTTTGTAACACTCAAAGACCCAAGGCACATGGCAACTACAGTTGGCAAGACGCCTGCCAATGTCATTGCCAATACCTGGGAAGAAGAGTTGTGGCCAAACAATAGTACATACACATATCAGCAAGTGCTTGAGCAGTACTGGGCCTTACTGCCAGCATTCAATAAGGCCAGTAGTTCTACATGTCCAACTCTTGCAGTTGCGCCATCAAGCTATGCCGAAAATATCTGGTGTGAAGGCGAGACGGTCTGGCAATGTATCTGCCGAATCTTAGCAGCTTGTGGTCACATTGGAATATTTAATCCAGTATCGCAAACTTATTCGTTTCTCCAAGCAGATGCCACTCAATCTGGCTTGAGCGCTACGATCACTGCCGCAAGAGATCGAGTTGTCTGGGATGGTGATGTAGTTGCTGGGCTTAATGCCGGTAACTCTCCCGCTTCAGTAGGCGTTTCATTCCGACCATCTCGAACTACGCAGAGCTTTAGGTTAGCCCACTCAACTGAAGAGTATGGTTCGAGCGTTACGGTATCGACTGGATTGACTGGTGCAAAGACTGGCTCCACACATTACCTCATTGACACGTCAAGAACTAAGTACTGCGCTGAAACCTCAACCATAAAAAATCTTACTCAGCTAAATAACCGCCGAACAGACTTAGCCAGAACAATACTAGGGGTGGCTCGCTCAAGTCACTCGAAACGAATCAGTGTCTTTTCTGGAGCCTTGTCTGTCATGATCGGAGAGGAGGTTAGTCATGTATGCTACCAAACCTCCAAGCATTATGGCTTCACCACTACGGTTGAGCAGTATGGCGACTTCGAGATCAAGCTACCTGAGCCAAGGAACGAAGAGTGGGATGTATCTAAGACTCTAGTATTCAAGACGCTTGAGGATATCACTGCCCCGACTGGCGAAACGCCTAGCCAAGGACTGGCCCAAGTCTACGAGATGAGCGGTGGCGTTCTGGTGGAGATACCATACGAAACAGCCACTCTATTCTGGATTGGTAACGAGGATATTCAAGCTAATACATTAGTGCTTGCCGACTTAGAATTTCACGACGGTAGATACTTCATTACAACCGTGGGTGTTTCTACTGGCACCACCACCACTACAACACTGGTTCCACCTATTCCCAATCAATGTTCTGGAACATGTAAGTGGGTTTCAAATGATGGGTTCACCTGGGAGGTGGATCAGGATAATTGTGGTAATGCTACAACTACAACCACATCTACCTCAACAACTACTACCGCCGCTGGCACCACAACTACACCAAGTCCTTGCGCCACCACTACCACGACTTCGACAACAACGACATCTAGTGGTACATGCCAGTGCGTGCCACCTACGTTCTGCCCTATTGCGGTAGGGGATTGTGCGACGACTTACTGCGACAAGAACTTTAGTAGTTCCGTTCAGTGTAACACTACAACCTCAACCACCACAACATCGTCTGGATGTGACTGCGCAACCACAACTACCACAACAGCCACACCTGACTGTAGCCTGGGATGCCAGTGGTGCTTACTGCCAGACGGAAGTATTACACTTGAGAATCGCTGTGCAACTGGATGCCCTTGCGGTCCATATCCTGGTGGATTGAGTAGTGTCTGTACTTGTGTGTCATCGCCATGTGTGCCAACCACTATCCCACCAGATGACCCAATTGTTTGCCAGGGGACATGTAAGTGGGTTTGTTTAGGCGAGGGCCGTGGTTGGTGGCTCGATGCACTTAGTAGCGATTGCGGAATCTACGGAACATGCCGATGCTCCTATCCAACGGATTCAGATACATGCACTTGTAATTCCACTGCGATCACTCCGTGTGGCACACCAACTACCACCACCAGTGCAGGAACGACGACAACAACTACAGCTAATCCGTGTGCTATCTGCTACACAACCACAACCACATCCACTACGACTACGGCTGATCCGTGTCCAGGTCCATGTCGGTATCGTTGGAATAGTTCAGCTGGAATGTGGGTGTTAGTGCTAAGCCAGTGCGGTACGTGCGGTTGTTCATCTGCTCCGTCTGATCCTGGTGCGGACGATTGTGAAGTGGTAGCGGTTCCGTGTGTTCTCTACACGACCACGACTAGCACGACCGGCACTCCAACCACCACGACAGCGATTGGCGCTTGCTGCTATCCATCGGGTGGATGTGCCGAGATGAGCTCAACGAACTGTACTGCCATTGGTGGTTTATTTCAGGGGCCAGGGTCTACATGTGCATCAGTAGATTACTGCAATGGATTTAAGGGCGCTTGCTGCGTTCCATACACTGGTGCCTGCTATGAAGGCGTGACGCAATCTACATGCGAAGCAGCAGGGCACACATTCCAAGGAACTGGAACGGTTTGCTCTGGAGTCACCTGTACTGGCTTGACCACAACTACAACCACAACAACCACCACTGCAACTCCAACAACAACCACTGCCTGCCCATGTCAATATCTTTCTTGTGGATGCGTTGGTGGGCCATCGGACCCTCTGTGTGCTCCAGGTACTGCGTTTAGTTGCGTGACGTGCAATTGTCAAGCGACTACCACCACTACAACAACGACAACGACAACAGGCTTACCAACACCCCCACCCCCTCCTCCACCGTAAGGATTGTTTATGAAGCTGACAATTGGAATGGCAGCATTTGAGGACTTTGATGGCGTGTACTTTACCATCCAGTCTTTGCGTATGCACCAAGACCTGAAGCCCAGTGATGAGATTATTGTTGTTGACAATAGCCCATCTACGGCTCAAGGATTAGCCACCAAGAACTACTGTCAATCGATTGGCGTTAAGTACATTCCAATGCCTGGATCGAGTGGGACAACGCAGACGCGCGAGCGAGTGTTTGCGGAGGCGACTGGTGATGCTGTGCTCTGCATGGACTGCCATGTTCTTTTAGCTCCAGGTGCGATTAGCAAGCTACGTGAGTGGTATGAAGGTCATCCAGATACGAAGGATTTGTATCAAGGCCCAATGGTTCTTGATAGCCTCAAGTGGGCTTATACTCACTTCGATCTTCGTTGGCGTGAGCAGATGTGGGGTATCTGGGGGACAGCCTGGAAGTGCGAGCATGGATACTTCACAGTTCACGATAACAACGGCAAGGCTGGTTATTATCAGCTTGAAGCCAATATGACTCCAGTGCCTGAGTCGTGGGGCTTGCCTGTCCTAGGCTACCCTGGATCGATTCAGAAACTTGAAGCACTTGGATATAAACTGGCTGCATATTCGGATGAACCATTTGAGATTCCAGCTCAAGGGCTTGGGCTATTCACTTGTCGCAAGGATGCTTGGTTAGGTTTCAATCCTCACTTTAGAGCGTTCGGTGGCGAAGAGGGTTACATCCACGAGAAGTTTCGCAAGGCTGGTCACAAAGCTATTTGCTTACCGTGGTTAGTTTGGAACCATCGCTTTGCTAGGCCAGCCGGAGTGAAGTACACGCTTACTCAGGAAGATAAGATCCGCAATTACGTTCTGGGTTTTCAGGAACTTGGCAGGGATGTTGAAGAGATTCGTGAGCACTTTCAAAGTCAGGGTATGAAGCCAGGAGTGTGGGAGAGGATTATCTCCGACCCTATCAACTTCAAGGTTAGTGCTGGCCCACTTACTACAGTCAATGGTCGACAGGCTTTGCAACCACAGCCTACCAATGCAATCAATCTCGACCAAGTCTTTGAGTGGGTGTCGCAACAACCAAGAGACCTTAATGAGCATATGGCCACATTACGATCTCTCGCGTCTAAGTGTGACGTCGTAGCAGAGATGACGAAGCGGCGAGAAAGCACCGTCGCATTACTGGCTTCAAGGCCCAAGAAGCTCATTAGCTACCAAGAAGAGAATGATGCTATCCTTGATACGCTTGATCGAATGAAAGATCCAGGGACGGAATTTGCTCTAGTCACTGGGCAGCTACATGACATCCCGCTTCCAGACGGAAACGTAGACCTTCTGTTCATTGATACTCGCCACAATGCGAATCGCGCAACCAAAGAGCTTGCAATATGGAAAGACTATGTCAATCGGTACATCGTCTTCCATGATACCGAATCGAACGGATTCACAGGTGATGATGGACAGGCAGGACTGTATTCTGCGATTCGGCCATTGATTGAGCAAGGCGAATGGTTCATTGCACTTCACAGTCCTAATCAATACGGACTTACAGTTTTATCCAAGAGCCTAGAGGACAAACCCAAGAGTACTATCTGGCTCTGGCCTCCAGGCTACGGCCCAGGTACTGAGATGTTTGAGATGCTCAAGGAGATTGGTGTTGCAGATAAACCCAATTGCACCTGCAAGGCTACAGCTAACCAGATGGATATTTGGGGAGTGGAAGGGTGTCGAATTGAAACCAACTTTAATTGGATATTCAATCAAGTCAACCAGAACGCAGCCAATTGGAGTTGGTCTGAAAAGCTAGCCATTGCTGCACAGGCTTCACTGAACCCATCTAACTGGTCACTGGCTTGGACAATCAATCCCCTTGACGTCTATGGCTCGCTTATTAGAGAAGCGATTCGACGCGCTGAATGTGGCTCAAAGTGCAAGAAGGAAGGCTGCCAGGGAGGTTGTGCTGTATGAGCGCCGAGCAAACAAGATTCCTCTGTCTGTGCCCTACATACAATCGACCTCGAAGATTGATAGATGAATCCATTAGTCACTTCAGGAATCAGAAGCATGGCAATGCGTTCTTACTGATCTACGATGACTTAGGTTCGCTTGAGAGTGTAGTTGATGAAGACTTAGCTATCATCACCACAGACCATCGCGAGACAGGGATTGTTGCTAAGTATAATAAGATGCTCGAACTATCCAAGCAATTCGGAGACTTCGACGCCATTGCATTGTGGGATGATGATGACATCTATCTCCCCAGTCACCTGCATTATCACGCGCAAGTATTGCAGGTTCATGGTATGAGCTACCCATCTCTAGTGTGGAGCACTTACACAGGGAAGATGGAAAAGGAATCAAGTGGTGGCAGGTTCTGGGCTTCTCTTGCTATCAGAACTTTGGAGTTCTCTAGGCTGGGCGGTTTCGTAGATACCAAGCGTGCGGACTTTGATCAACAGAGCCTTGGTCACTGGAGGCGAAGCACTTCATGTGGAGACCCCTGCGAGATAGGTGAACCAACCTATGTTTTTCGTTGGGGCGATACAGGGTGTCCTCATAGTCAGTTCCAGATGAGATCACCAGATGACACTGAGTGGTATGACAGGCTGAGGGCAAAGTAAAAAGCAACCTGAGTGGAATAATATAGGGAGGGCTAAGGATGGCCAATGAATTAAGTGTGCAGTCAGGATTAAGCTACTCGAAGGGTGGCGACATCGATCAGATATCGGAAGCCTTTTCGGTTACGGTATCTGGCACAGCTCGCATGAGTGGGCGTCAAACCATTGGTACCACTGAGGAGCAACTTGCTCTTGGTGATGTTTCTTCGGTGGGTGTGGTGTGGATTAAAAATCTTGATGCCACAAACTTCGTCACGGTTGGTACGGCTACGGGTGCGCGTGGGATTAAGATCCTAGCTGGTGAGTCGTATCCATTTCGTGCTGCCAACAATGCTGTGTATATCGCAGCGGATACTGCGTCGGTTGACGTTTCGTACAAGGTGTTCTCGAACTAAGGTGAAGTATGGATTCGATCTTTCGGCCTAAGCCTTCACCTTCGGGTCTATTGCCAGTAAGCAGCGATGACGTTCTGTATCGTACTCTGCCTAAGCAGCTCAAGAAGCAATCCCCTGGTTTTCTGGGTGCTCAGGCAGCCAGTAGGACAAGTACTCCTGTTGGTAGTCAAGCGAATCAGCAATGGGTTGATAGAGTCAACTCAATGGATAATGGGCAACTTGATAGCTTCTTTGAGCAGCAGACTTTACCGTATTACAAAAATGTTTTTCGTCCTGATAAAGACCTTAGGTCTTCAACTCCAATCGCTACTCAGCCAGGGTCTACTGTTATGAATCTCGGACCTAGAAAAGAGAATCCGTTGCAGACTCAATACCGCAACATGCAGTCGCAAAAGAGTGCTGGTGCTAAAACAATGGAGTACAATCCAGCCACTGCCCCTCCTGCGGCTCCACGTACTATGGAGTTACGGCCAAGTGATCTAGCTCGCAGCCAAATGCTACGGCTTGGTGGCTCCATTACTGGTGCTGGAGTTACTCAGGCGATTCCTGCTTTGGCTAATACTGCAACTCGTGGTGCTGGTTTTGTTATGGATGGAAATCTCAATCAGAGTGCTCCATCACATGCGACCTCTGTGGGTGTCCCTGGCTCTGCTACTGGTGGTGCTTATGTTCGCCCTCCTTATGCGCCGCACTTGTTTGCAAATTCACCACTACCTCGTGCTGGACTTCCTCAGTCGGTTCCGTTTCGCCAAGAGACCGCAGAGGATGCGCTTGCTAGCTTCAATGCTGAGGCGCGGAGGTTGATGTCACGACCAAAAGAGAATTTATATGGTATGACATCGGGGATTATTACGGACGCACTGGCTAAAGAGAAGCAGAGGACTGCTGAGGATGTAAGGAATCGGGTCGATGATAAGCTGGCGGGTCGACAGGGATTTTACGCTACACCACAACAACGACAATCTGGCTTCTTTCAACGGGGCATGGGGCCAATGGCTGGTGATGCTGCTATCATGGCTCGCCAGAATCAACCTCTTGGTGATGGTGGTCCGGCTGCGGCTGCTGCGCGTGCTGATCAACAGCGACGACGTGCTGAGGCTGAGCAGATCATGGCTTCCAGCGGAGCGACTCCAGATGGCTTGACTCGCTATAGGCCAAATCAGGACTTGCTGGATTTTGTCAATTCGTCCAGAAGTGCAGGCGATCAGATCAATGTCATGACACCTAGTGAGATTCAATTCAATCGTCACAAGATGAACATGGCTAATAACCCTGCCTATGCTGCGAGGGTAAATCAGCAACGTGCTGATCGCCAAGAGATGCTTGATAATCGACGTGAGATGGTTCGTGCTCGTCGCGCTGGTGCATTAGAGGCTGCTGGCGCTAGTCAACAGATGCGTAATCTCATGGCTGGTCGTGGCGCATTGGCTGGTCAAGATGGGTTTAATGCAATGGCTAGTCTTGCTGCTATGCAGAATCCTAATCAGGCGTTTGGCGATTACGGGCAGGCATATATGGCACAGATGGCGCCCAATATGTTGGGGATGCGACTTGCTGCCGATGAGCGAATGCTTGATCGTCGGGCAGACTTATCTCGCATGAATCAGTATGAAGATATGCGAATGCGAATTATCTCTTCTGGTGCTCCAGACATGGAAAAGCAGAGGGCACTTCAGAGTCTTGACTCTCACATCATGAGCAGTGGAGTTATGCGTGGCAGTGGTGGTGGCTCGCCTCAGCCGCTTTCGCAGATTGGCCGTGAGCTTGGGGCAGAAATGGCATCTAATCATCAGGCCTCATATATTCCCCCATCTGGCATTCCTTTGCCCCAGGTTGACCCGAATGACACGACGACACCCACTGTGAATCGATACGCCAGCTATATGCAGTCGCTGCGAAATGATCCTGCTTGGCAATCTCTTCCTCCTGAGCAGCAAGCTGAGTTTCTGAAGAGAGTACAGACCCAGTACTTCCCTGGTATTCAGCGGTCAGACATGGAGCAGCGGCAGCAGGATTTGCAGGTGAATCCTCTGAGTCGGCTATGGAATATGGGTACTGGAATGTTTGGATTGGATCCAGCTAGCAGGACTCGTCGCCAAGAGCAGCTTGATGCTCTAAATCCCTACATTCCTGGCTCGGCTCCATACCGTGAAGGTCAGCACGTCTTGACAGACGAAGAGAAGGCTGCGGTTGGTGAGATGCCAGACTCGCGTGATCGCCAGATGTATGAACGATTTCTCCGAATGAATGGTGGTTGATATCATGGATGATATGCCCTTTAGTTACAAGCGCCCTCAGTACGTTCCGAATAAGCCACAGCCAAGTCCTGACATGGACAGTGACGCTGACTTTGGTGTTATCGGTGACATCTTGAGTGGTGCCGGTCACGCTCTTGACTTGCCAGGGTCTATGGTTCGAGATGCTATTTCGTTCAGCAATCCGTTCGATCAGGTCATGACTCCGTTCTCTGGTGAGAATCGCACGACTGGTGCAGACATCTCCCGATACTGGGCGGGTGGTGATGCGGATTCGGCTGGCAATCAAATGGCTGGCTTAATGATTGACATCCTCACTGACCCAACCATTCTCGCAACAGGTGGTACCGCTGCGGCTGCGCGTATGGGTATGAAGGGTGCGGGGCAGGTTGCCAAGGGAGCCAGTAAGGTTGCTGGCGCTGCCAAGGGTGGTTACGCTGCGGGCAAGAAGGCTACTACGGGTGGCAAGTTGATGCAGCAAAACAAGAACCTTGCTCGTCGGGCTGGGGCTGCGGACCAAGCTGCTATCGATTCGGCTGAAGGTAGTGCTAATTTCTACCAAGGTCCACCTCGACCAACACAGGCGACCCGTCAGTTTGAAAGTCAGGCTAGCGGATTGCGTGGCCAGATGATGGGTGATGACGAGATCCAGGCAATGGTCAACTCAGCCAATAAAGATCCACTCACTCGCATGAACAACGCTACCATGCCATTGCGTGAAGGTGGGTATCGTGGCGCCCAGCAATTAGGTTCCTCGATGTACGGTGGTGCTCGTGCTGGTCTCGGTACCGCTCGTGACAGTGCAATGGATTTAGGTCGTGGCATCATGGCTGGTGATCGCAATGCTATGCTCCAAGGCTATGGTATCGGTAGCAATGCTATGCGTACCATGACTGGACAGCGCATGGAGCAAGAGCCAAACATTGAGGACATGATTGCACAAGCGATTATGGAAGATCCTGAATTGGGTCAACAGTTGTTGATGATGCTGACTGGTGAACAATAATTCTAAGGGTGACTGATGGACCCGTTCAATCTGAAGGCTTCTCTTCGGGCTCTTGCTGCTTCTAAACGGCAGGAGCCTTCTTCTATGCCAGAGCCACAAGAAGAGGCTGACCCAATCCGCAAGCTAGGACAACGAGTGCAGGCGGATATTGTCAAGGAAGCTCCACCTGGATTGCTTGAGCGTGCAGGTGGTACGGCCATGAGTGGCTTAGCTACCGTAGGCAACTTCCTCGATCTACCAGGGTCGATGGTGCGGGACACTTTATCGTGGCTTCCAGGCGGACCTAAGCCGCAAAACCCATTTGACCAACTGGCCTCTCCCTTCACTCACCACAATCGATTGACAGGCCGTGACTTGCTGCGCGGTTACGGATTGGTGGGTAAAGAAGATACGATGCTCAACTTCATGGGCGGGCTGGGTGCCGAAATTGCACTTGATCCATTGTCGTATCTCACCTTTGGTGCGGGTGCGTTGACTAAGGGTGGCAAGGCTGCGCGTGCATTGAACCTTGAGCGTAATGCAAGAGAAGTGGCATCGAAGCTACTCAAGCGTCCGGTCGGTAAGCGTGAAGCCAGACATGTTGTGACTCCTCGTATGCTCGTCGAGCACGTTGGAGATGCTAAGAGTGCTACTGCTCAAAGCTATCTCGATCGATTCAAGGACATGGGCGTTGAGGGTGAGAGACTTGATCGTCCATTGGGTGGTATGGCTAAGATCAGTCTGCCATTCACCGATCGTCCATTCACTTGGAATCAAAAGCCAGTGACATTCTGGGGCCTCACGGATGAGGAAGGTATCATCGGTGGTGGCCGTGTTCGTGGTCGTGGACCTGAACCAATGCTAGATGGCGGTTACGATGCGCCACCTCTGGATGATATTGGCCCGACAACTCCGATTCCTCCAGGTTCAAGACCTGGGCCAGTAGCTGATCCAGGTATTGGGCCAAGTAATCTGGATGGACCTGATTCACCGATGCCGATTGATGATGGGATACCTCCTCAATCGCCAGAGGTTCCGCCTGCGCCAATCGAGCCTACGCCACTACCAGACGCAACTGGCCCCATCACTCCGAATGTTCGCATCACTCCCAAGAACGACATGGAGTTTGATGTGGACGTGGATGTTCCAGAGGCTGGTAATGCCAAGGCTTCAGTCGCCTATGCCAGTGATAGCGCGGAACAACCTCGTATCCTGATTAACAGCTTCCAGCGAGAGGCTAAGGCTGGTAAGGGTACTGGTCGGGCGATGATCAATAAGATCCTTGAGGCTGCGAAGGACAAGAATCCTGTCTCAGTCTCTGGGAACTTTGATACACCTCAGACGCTAGGAGCCTTTGGTTCTGTCTTTGGTCGTGAGAATATCATCTTCCACGATCGGGCTACAGGTAAGGCTGTTGATGTTACATTCGCTGACGCAATGAAGGCGCCACAGAATTACATTGCAACGCATGAGTTCAAGAAGCCAGTTGTTGAGACTATCCAAGAGGCTGCACCTGCTGTAGACGATGTGGTTCCGCCTGCATCGGTTATGGATAATGTGGCCCCTGAACTACCACCTGCAACAGTTCAGCCTGAACTGCGTGGTATGGAGCCAGAGGTTCCTCCAGTGGCTGACGCTCCTATACAGCCAACCCTGCCACCTGCTACGCTACAACCAACTCTAGCTGGCTTAGAACTTCCAGTGGTTAAGGCTGCTAAGCGTGGGCGTAAAGTGAAAGAGAAGCCAATCGAGGCTCCTCCTCCCGCTGCCGTAGATGTGCCGCCAGCTAGCTCATCACCTGAGCTATACTTCAGCCCCACGCTTCAGCGAACCATCAACTACACCCCCTTTGGACATAAAGCTACTTTAGCGGGCGATGCTGGCGCTGTGGCTAAGCAAGCTCCAGTCAATGAAGCCATCCCAACTGCCAATAAAGTAGACCCTGAGCGAGTCAAGATCGTTGATGAATTCACTCGTCGCCTGAGTAGAATCGAAGTTGACGGTCGGCCTAAGTACGGCCCCAAGGAAATTGAAGTCGCTCGTGCGCTAGCGATGGGCAATGTCGATGGTGCTATCTCGCAGGTGCGGAGTTTCAATAAACTCGGTGCTCCAGTAGATATTGATTTCATAAAGCTCTCTGGTCAGCTTGTCAAGAATAAACTTCTTGATGAAAAGCAGTTGGCAGATTTCAATGTGAAAATGAAAGATGTCGTTGCTGAGAAAGTGTTGCGTGACTACGACGTCATGGCCAATACGCCTGCCCAGCTAGGCCAGCTAGCGACCCTTGAGAAATGGTCGACGCTTGATGATTCTAGTAAGCAGTTCTATTCTGGCTCCAAGCAATTTGGTGATGTAGTTGCTGGTCGCGCTCAAGTTCTTCGTAAGCAGACGCAAGAGGAAATCGAAAGACTTGCTAAGATTGAAGAAGCAAAGCAGGCCAAGAAAGGTAAAGGCAAGCTAAAGTCTGAAGGTGCTCCAGCTACAGGTCCAGCTACCGCTCCGCGCATGGTAGACCTCAAGACCCTTGAAGGTTTACCAGAACAAGCGAAGCCAATTGTTGGTGACATGATCAGCAAGATCGGCCAGAAGCTATTCGACGACGTGCAGTTACAGGTTGGTGGAACTGGCAGTAAGACCACGACAGCCGGTGACATCGATATGAGCACTGGCTTCATTAAGGTGTACGACTCTGCGATCAAGAATGGTACCGTAGACAAGACGACCGTACATGAGTTCTGGCATCATTTGTCAAAGTATATCTCGCCAGATGAGGTACGCGCAGTACGCAATGAGTTCGAGCAAGCAGTAGCTGCGTTCAAGAAAGCTGAAGGTAATAAGCCTTTACCTTATGAGCTATCGAGTGTGGATGAATTCTTTGCTCATAAGTTGACTGACTTGAGCATGAAGTACTTGGGACGTGAGAAGCCAGTTGATTTGATTGGTAAGGTTTGGGCTAAAGCGTTGGATGCGTTCGAGTATATCTGGGATGCTATCCGCCAGACGCTAGGCTACGATGAAACCAAGCGTATCATGAATAGCTTCTTGGATGGGCATCGAGCCGAAGTATCCAAATACACTGACGCTACCATGACGCAGCGATTGATGGATGACTTGGAGCCTAAGGATACTTTACTCTCTCAGTCCGATCCCATCCTAAGCAACAGCGAAATCGCTAAGCAACTATCCGACTTCCGCTCTGCCAAGATCGGTAAGGGTCTTGACCAGATTGGTGATCGTATCATGGATACTGCGCCTGCGAGACAACTTACCGCCCTCTTTGATCAGAGTGTACTAGGCCAGTTGACTAAGGCAGGGCAAGAGGCTGCGCGTATGGCATTCACTGCCTATCGTGATGCCGTGACTCGTGAGCGCCAGTTTATGTCTGAGCACTTACGAACATGGTACGATACGCCAAACATTCGGGAAGATGTTATCATTGCTGAGGAATTACCACCTCTTGAGCAGTACGTTGCTGGCGTCAATGGTGATCGCAAGCTAGCCGCTAAGCAACAGATGATCGATGCCCGCAAGATACAGAACCAGCGAGTCAATGATATTCGTCGACTCATGGAAACCAGTATCTTTGATGATGAAGGTAATGTTCTTCCCAATGCCCTTACTGTTCGGCCAGAGATGTTACCTGAATGGGTTGGTCGCGAGAAGGTGAATGGCCAGATCATTGAGAACCCTGCAGGTCGTGTAGAGTTCGCTCGTATGTTAACCTCTTGGCGTGCTAAGGTCATGAACATGATTCGTGACGAGCACAATGCTGGTGTCAATACAAAGCGAGTTGATGGGTACTTCCCTCGTATTGTGCCTGACCTTCCAGGTAGCAATACCTCTCTATGGAATCCGAACTACGGGAAGATCCTTGACCCAACTCACCCGAACCAGAAACGTCGTAAGGATTTCTTGGTAGGGTATGATGATGGTACCGCGATTGTTAATGATATCTCGGTCGACCCTGAATTCTCTGGTGTCCATGCTAAGAAGAATATTCGTGAGAAACTTCCAGAGCATGAAGTTATCATTCAGGCAGAGAAGCTATGGGATAAGTACAAAGACAGACTGCTTCCGCAACACGCCAACTTATCATTCTCTGAGTTGAGAGGGGTAGGTGATGGTAAGGTCTCTGAAAAGATCCGCAACCTAACCCGCGAGATTATGGAGCTTGACCCTCGACATGCGGAATATCAAATCCCCATGTTCTCCAATGACTTATTCTCTGGCTTCGAGTTGCGACTTGAGCATCACCATCGCTCCATTATGCAGGCACGAGCGATACGTACATTGCTCCACAAGAATGCACTCACGCGAGAGTCCATTGACGGTCGTGATGGTGTGACTCTTGAAGCTGTTATGAAGGGAGCTAAGTTCGATAACCCTAGAGCAGCTAACTTAATCGTCAATAACATTCCAGGTGAAGTAGCGTTACAAGCTGATAAACTTTTCTGGACTAGGGATGTACAGCCTCGCATTGACTACCTTGCTGATCGATTCCAGCGGGCACTTAGGCGCGAGACACTTGAGCCTCTGGTTGATCCACTGAATCGAAAATTTTCGTATGACGACGCGAACACCACGATCACAATCCCGAATTACTTTGATGCAGCCAAGGGCAAAGATCAACTAGACCTGAAGATTGCTGTTGACTTCGACAACCCTTCAGCTAGTCGAGTAACTTCTCGTGTCATAGACGACGGAAGCCCAAATGCGGTAGTCCAAGACAAACCATTCAACAATCCTGTCAATGTTCAGGCAGGTGAAGCCAGTGATTATGTTTCTGGTAGTCCACCTGAAGCTATCCTATCTGAAATCGTAATTCCTTCCGATGTCGCTGACGCCATCACCAAGTTCGTCAAGGGTCCGCGAGTCCTCGAAGAGATGCGCCCCGTTGTGCGTGGGTACGACAAGGCCACCAATATGTGGAAGATGATGCAGACGGGTATGCTTCCGTTCATCTCCTTCCACGGTCGTAACCTTGGTTCGGGTCAAGCATCGAACTTCTATCTTGGAATCCAGAACGATCCGCGATTCAGCGAGTTCAGTCTAGCGAAGCCAGATACTTGGCTCAATCCCATCAAGCGGTTCACCGTACCGATCGCAGACGCCCATCGCTTGGCAACAGGTCAAGACATCAAGGACATCTCCAAGGCTCCGATGTTCCGTGATATGGGACTGACCGATGCGCAGGCTACCGAGCGATTGCGACGTGCTGCGTACACGCAAGGTATCACAGGTGAGAAGCAAGGTTTATCGGCTGAGCAGTTGATGGATACAGTTGGTACTGCTGCCAGTCAATACCCTGGCTTAGATCCTAAGCGCGGTGTGAATCCTCTTGCATGGCAATGGTCTGAGGCTGTACCAGAATCCACCTTCGCCCAGCGCTGGTTAATGCCGTGGATGAGCAAGGGTGTACTAGCTGATAAAGATGTGTTCCGCCCTGGTCAATTAGGCCGTGACCTCGGTAGCTACACGGAATCACTTAACCGCTTGTCTCCGTTCATCCCGATGATCCGGCAAGGCTTCGATCCCAAGGCTGCTGCCGATGCGGTAAACAGAGCCCAGGTGGACTATACGAACCTCTCGAACTTCAATCGCGAATACACTCGACGACTCTTCCCGTTCGCTAGCTACACGATGGGTATGGCTCCCACCGTAGCTCGTGAGTTAATGGAGCGCCCTGGTGGTGGTATGGCTCGCACTGTGATGGCAACCACTCAAGCTGGCCAAACGGCAGAGCAGGGGGTTACGCCAGACTACATTCGCGAGACCGCTTCGATACCACTGGGGACGTCGGAAGATGGTACACGTAGCTACATCACTGGCTTCGGTCTGCCCTTCGAGGATCCACTCCAGTTTGCACAGGCTGCGCGTGGCAACGTAGGTGGACTCTTGCGTGAGTTGGGGTCTCGCATGAACCCAATCCCTAAGGCTCTCATTGAGATGATGACAGGTCGATCTCTTTACCAAGCAGGTCCATTCGGTGGCCGTGAGATTGAAGACCTTGACCCAACGATCGGGCGCATTGCAGCCAACGTCAAAGACCTCGTGACGGGTGAGAAGACAGAGCGAGCTGAACCATTCATCAGTCCGTGGGCAGAGTATGCGATTAGCAATGCTGGCCCTGGTCGAATGCTCAACACGATTCGCACCCTGACCGATGCTCGCAAGTGGGACACGATACCGTGGAAGCTAGCTCTGAACTTAGGTACGGGTGTGAGGGTTGCAGACGTTTCGCCTTCGGCCCAAGATGCTATCCTTAGGGAACGTATTGCCCGCATCATGAAGGACTTTGGAGGTAGAATGTACTCTCGTCCCTACTTCCCTGACTACGCTACCGAGAAGTGGACTCCGCAGCAGGCGGAAGATGCAGCCAAGATCGATGCTTTGATGAAGCTACTCAATCAGAGAGCTCGTGACCGTAAGGTAGTCGCGCAATAAAAAAGGGGAGGCAAGCCACACACGAAAGACTCACCTCCCCCACAACCATCTAGCCACAACCACGTACTAGATAGTTGGTCCTTGTGGACTATCTACTTCTGGCTCGATGCCATCGTCTTCTTCTTCAGTGTCTTCAGAGATAGGGGCATCGCTCACACCGTCATCGCTGATATCGACGTCAGTAACTTCCCCGTTCTCGGTCACGCCTTGGATGGTATCATACGCCTCGAAGACTTCCTCGACAAGAGTGACCTCACCGAATCCAGGTGGAACGAACGTGTTGATGGTATCGATTGCCTTGAAGGTGAACACTGGACCTTCAGACTTATTGCCGCCATCGTCGACATACACCAAATGAATACTGGCTTCCTCGTCCTGAGGTACCATGAAATTCACCTTGCCGCCTGCAATGTCCACGGCAATCTTCGACTCACCACCCCAGAAGTGGACACACAATTCTTGGGACTTCAAGTCACCTACATTCGGTAGGGCAGGAACATCCACAGAGTAGATCAAACCATCACGCTTTAGATCAGCCATAAAAGCCTCGTCGACTAGAAAAGGAAGGATAAATGGTGGGGTAGGTGGCGGGAAAAACCACCTTACTATTTTTCGGTAAAGCCATCGAAGCCAGTTCATCGAGTTGCCGCTCTCAGTTGGGCGTCCATGCAGATCGCCATGATCTTGTCGCTCATTGCTAGCGCCGCACTCAAGTTGTAGTTGTGGCGGGTTATACTGCCATCCATGTTGGCAATCTCCAGGGTGACGAGCTCCGTCCCATCTAGGGCATTAGCTCCTACCACCTGGGATAGGTATATCTCTGGGTGATCATTGTGGATACAGCACTCGATCGAATCTTCTTCTGGCATGTTGGCTCTCCCCCATTATTATTCCGCTGGAGAGAAATTAACTTAGCAGCTACACGAGAAGTACTTGGCTCGCTTAGGATTTTTGTAGCCGGTGTAATTCTCGACGTGATCCCAAAACTCATCGGGGATTTCACTGTGAGCATCTCGCCCACTGAAGAAGAGGTACTCTCCATCATTGTCATAGGTGCCGTAGTATTCTGGGTCAACGCTACGGATAGGCTGGTCAGTTGCGGCTGCAATCAGGATGTCAAATGACGGGCAGTCGTGAGTCTCAGCAAAGGTCCGCAACCATTGCTCTGACTCTTCCCTGGTGCAGCACACTCGCCCGATTGGATCTGGAAACAATGGATGGCTCCAGTGGTGGCGCATTCCCGTGACCGTGTTGGGGAGCAAGAACAGCCAGAACCTTTCACCCTGCCGGACATTGCGGGTCAAGTATGGGTCGACCACACCGATGATCGTGATGTCACTTACCTGGGCTTCGGTACAAGCAAGGTTACGATACAGCCCAACTCTATCTGCTGGTCGCAACTCATGGGCAGCAACGCAGGGTACTACTGCTACGTGGATCGCATCGCGCTGGGCTAGTTCTGATGGTGTCTGTCCTAAGTTAATGTCGCTCATAAATTCTCCTTGGAAGCCAGTTTGTTTATGTGATGGTACAGTTGTCGATTCGCTATCCGCCAGAATGTTCTCTCTGCCTGAGCAGCGCACTCCGGTGGGAGTTTCCGCAGATATAAGCCTGGAAACTTAGTAGTCGATCTCGGCTTTCTCATTAGTGTTTCCTTGATGTGGCTTTACTTCAAGTCTCCATCCGGTAGGAGCCACGATGTCTTTCTCCCAATCGTGCGACTCAGGGCAACCCCAGTCTCTGAGTTCTGTTTGCCCGCCAGCCCGCAACTCAAGTCTTGGCTTGGCGTAGCTCTCTACTGTGTATGTGGTGGCCTGACCTCCTGGGCTTGTCATTACAACATCCCACTTAGTTGGCTGCTTTGCTGAATAAGCGGGTTCGCACCCTGCGATGATTGTGAAGCCAGTTATTAGTATTGCTAGTCTGATCATCAACGAACTCATACTTGATTCTCCTTGTCCTTTAGCTCCGCCACCTTCTTACGGAACACTCTCTTGCGCATCTCCATCTGTTGCTTAGCGGCGATGTCTGCAATGAAGCTAGCTGTCAATGCAAAACAAACAATCCCGATCGCAATGATGCCAATCACTGTTATCGGTACCCAGATCGGCGCCAGCACCCACCACCACGACCAGTCGATTGTGCCAGTGAGTTTCAACGTGATGAAGATTAACGTGAGGGCTGGCATAAAAGACCCCCAACCAAACATGTTGACGTTAGTTGTTTTCGATTCGCTCATTTAGTTTTCCTTGCAGTTTGAGGTATCGCTTTGCACGTCGCTCTGCGTAATTCCATATCCAATCCGCTGGATCCGTCTTGGTGTAGCACCCTGGCTCAAAGTCTGGCCTTACCCACTTGGCAATAAAGCAAAACTTGCCTCGCTTGGTGACACGGTAGATGACGCCTTCAGGTAGCCCAGGCTGGCCTAGAGTTTGGTGCCACCTCACTGCCCGCCACCATGCCTCTGATGTTGATAGTGGCTTAGCGTGTAACTGAATGGGTGGACTGGCCAACCACCAGAAGCCTAGCCGCTCATGCCCAATCATCTTGTCGAACACAACGAAAGGCGGGAGTGCATCCCGATTGTGACTGATGACGTACTTAGTGCCGTGTGCTTGCGCTAACCACTCTCCGACATACCGCTCGCCTTCCTTCAGGTCATTGAATAGTCGTTGGTTCTCGTCCACCCAGTCCTGAAAGAGCCAGTGATTGACGTTGTCGCTCGTGTCAATGTCATACCCCTTGCGGTTCAGACAAACCAACTTGCCATCGACTCTCGCCACGCTTACACAAGTACCATCGAGCTTAACTTGTACCTCGACTTCGTAATCAGGATGACACTTTTCTAAGCAGATACGAGCCTGTCCCTCATTGATGGTGTGATCCCCTGGACCGAGTCGGCTACCAGGGAGGTGCGGTATTGAACCGTAGGCTTTGATACCAAGTGGCTTATTCATGACTGCACCGCATCCATAATTGCATGGAAAGCTGACGTGTTCTGTGTTTGCAGTTCAAGTCTTGTTGACTCTTCCAGCAATCGCTTAGGATCGAACTCCCACCAATCGCTACGAATCTTGTTGTTGTTGTTTTTGTTTAACCACTTCGCCTTTCCGTATCGCACTAGGTCGATGCCAACAATGCCAGTTGGTACTTGGAAGATAGCAAAGAGAAACCAATCGCCATTAAGTTGATCCATCTCATCTGCCCAGTAGCCCAGGCTATCGAGTGTTTTCATTCGAGCTTTACTATTGCATGGCTTACAGTAGAAGCCAATCATGCCACCAACTTCCTCAACTGTTACGCCAATAGCATTGACGAGCGAACCAGTATTTGCCACACAGCATAAGCTCTCCACGATTTCGTATTCGAGATTCACGCCATCTGCTTCGTTGTAATCTTCCTCATCTTCTGCGCTCGGCCAGTCATGACAGCCACAAACATTGGCAATGAAACTACCTTTATCCTCAAACCAATGAGTGTGTATCGGCTTCGCAGGAAACACATCAGTGCCAGCAGCCATTGGTGATTCGAGATGCCTCCAGTACTTGCCTGCCAATAACTGTGATGCGTAGCTAGAAGAGATGCCAAGTTTTTGTTGTACATCGACTGGTCGCAACCCACTACTGCGAGCCCACTCTATATCCGCTGGCTTTAGTTTCGACCGACCATTCAGGGTGCCAATGTTTTTCTTTAGCACGTCAACCGAGTGTCGGCAGTTGTCCACCCCAGTAGAGTACTCAAGATTATCGACGTGATTGTTTTCTTTGTTGCCATCCTTGTGGTTGATTTGCTTTTCGCTCGGACCCAAGAAAGCCTCAGCGACTAAGCGATGAACCAAGAACGACTTTCCCTTTTTGGGGCGACTGCCATCGTACAAGTAAACCGTAAGGTAGCCCTTGCTCATCTTCCCTGGCTTCAGGAACTTGCCAGTCTCTGCGTTCTGAACTCGGCCATCGTTGTAGATAACGTAACGATCGTTGTAAATTAACTTCTGCATCTCGATTCTCCGTGTGTTAAAAATCAATCACTCTTCTTGCTCGTATTCTGGGTTCGAGGGCCTCGCTGGTTGTGTCGTGTTCCATCCCTCTAGCCATTCAATCTGTCGACTCCGAAAATACTTCTTGCGAAGCTGCATCGGATCCATCGTTGATATCTCAACGTGTTTCTCTCCAGGTCCAACCCAGTAGCGAATAAGCACATCGCCTACCGAATCGGTACTGGAATCATCATCTGTTCTTGGTAGTCGATCTCGAATATCGATCCACTCCATAACACTGGCTCCCTAAGGTGGACATCAGATAGACCTAAGAAACTCAACTGGGAGAAGTATAGGATTCACTACGTTGAGGAGTCAATACCGTGAAGCCAGAATATTAGAAATCCCTTGCCCGCCTGTAAGTCTCTGGGGTGATTCGTCCATCCCGATACCATGCGTTGATCAGTGG
>Ga0075160_10000479_pt1 | contig 25277 bp, 24 predicted proteins | sample JI91814C2DNA_FD_70969 | JGI IMG/M metagenome (GOLD analysis project Ga0075160, IMG submission 70969) | Wastewater effluent complex algal communities from Wisconsin, to seasonally profile nutrient transformation and Carbon sequestration -... | ecosystem: Engineered > WWTP > Effluent > Algae... | reverse complement strand
CACGACTCCTAACTCCATGACTTCCGTCATAACCTCCTCAACGACTTATTTCCAGAAGTCCCTTTCACCCCCACTTTTCCCCAACAAATTTCTTTTTAAGGTTTAAATCAAATCACTCACTCAGAGTCAGGCTTCAAGTCGAAAACTTCACTATCCGAAATAGCTGATCCACGCAAGTCATTCTCTTCCTGAACTTCAAAATACGAAGCACACATGCAGTTAGTGTCACTTCTGCTGCATCTGAAAGTCGTAGGAGGCATACATCTATAGGAATGCCAAAAGTTTTTGCAGTTAGGGACTTTGCATCCTAGATCCTCGGCAAAGTCAAGAAGAGGGGAAATTCCGTCACATACACATCCTTTAAAGCATTCATAGTGCTCGACCACATAATTGACAAAAGGTCTGACACTAACAGCTTAAGCAGGCTGATCAATTTGTCCAATTGGAAGTTGTTCTTGGATAGCAGACATTTGAAAAGGTTTTTTTCTAGGTACACCAACCTGGGTAGTTTCATTCTTCATGAGCAATGAAATAACTTCATTTTGTCTCAGTTTTGCCTGTTGAGCTTTTCTGTTTTTTTTTGCTTCCTTAGTTCTCGTTACTGTGAAGATGTTAGCTACAGGATTTCTGCTGAGCTTCTCGATAGTCTTTCCCATTTTTTCCCAGTATCTTTTTTCCCGCTCTATTCTATTCTTGTTGAGCTTTATTTCAGCTTCATCCATGTCACCCAGGATTCCATCTGAACTTAAGTCAGAAAAGTTGACACTGTCAGGTAAAGATTCGTAACCTTCTGCAAAATGAACATCTGATTGTTGAGAGTCTGATTGAATACTGATTTCGTCTAAAGTAAAAAATTGCTTACTTTGAACTGAAGACTGAACAATTTTTGGTGTAAACTTCTTGTACGATTTGAACATTCTAATAAATAATTATAAACTAAATTGATCAAAACGGTTAAATACTCACTCAAAATATGATGTAAGTGTCACTTTAGTAGATAACGAACATTAACCTCCTCAGCAAGACGTTGAGGAGCTTCCCCAAAACCCAACCCCCCTTCTTTTAAATTAAATAAAAAATAAGATTTTTTGATTTTAAAGCTTAAATAATCACTTGTTCTCAAGTTCTGTTGGCCCTTTCCCTTTTGAGTCGGAAATACGCGATGAGCTGTTTCTGTCCCTGAACTGATGCAACAATGTACTTCCTTTCAAATGTGTCGGCGAACAACTGGCTTTTCTTTGACAGAGCATATTCCACCTGAAATCCGCCAAACAACTCAGGATCAGGATTGTAGTTCGCAAGAATTTCTGGCTCAGACTTTTTTGTTTGAGCAAGCAAATCCCATATCTTTTGATTGGCATCCTTTAAAGCTTCATGCAAAGGTCGAGGATTTCTGGTATATTCCCCTGTCATTTTTTGAAGCCGATATCTCGCGACTCCAACGCAAGTGAACTCATCAAAGTACTTTGCAGCCGTTCTTGCCACATTCACATCTCGCTTCGAAAAGCCTTTGCCAAACTTTAGCATCGATTCGCGGCAAACTTTGTAGACCTTAAACGCAAAATCACACGTGTAGTTTCCATCTGTCATAATTTTCACTTCTCCGCCACTGAGTTTGTCAAAATTGAAAACATGCATAGCATGTCTTGCACTTCTGCATGAAAGTTGTCTGATAGCAAGAAGTTCTTCATCATAGAGATATTGTAGAATATCCTAAAAGCAGCTTCGATAAGCTACTTCTGCACCTTTAGTCGTAAAACTAGAGCTTTTTGATCTAAAGGATGTTATTTTTGATCGTTCGAAGATTGTAATAGCCTTTTGATCCATGGCATATTATTCCCAAAGTGGAACTGTTTTTTTGATCTCAACCATAAGAGTTCTTAAAAATAATTATAAACTAAATTGATCAAAACGGTTAAATACTCACTCAAAATATGATGTAAGTGTCACTTTAGTAGATAACAAACACTAACCTCCTCAGCAGCGTCGAGGAGAATGCTAGAATTGGGCACGAAGTAACAAGTTAAGATACAGTTTAGGGGGGTATGTAATAAATATCATTTTAATTTAATGAATTTATTAAATCGATTTATTAAACCCCCTATTAATTAACCCCGTATTAAAGTTTCTTGTGGGAAACGTACGTGCTTATTGCTCGCGTTTCACGTATACCTGCTCGCATGAGCCGCGAGCATGATCATTTGATAGCTCACAGCTAGGGCTACAATATTAACACACTCGCACTTCATGCGAGCAGGTATATGTGAAATGCGAGCAATAAACATCTATATTTTCTATTGTTTAAATAGTTAACTTGTGTTAAATTAATCAGTATTAAAGATGCACGCAGCTTTGTTCCTGAAGTCCTTGTATGGCTCACCACAGGACTACATTGACTAGAATCTAGTAGTGTTGAAAGAATTCTGTGCATCACGTAACATGAATCAGGTGGTTCACACCACCATAAAAGCAAACGGAGATGAAAAGAGAAAGCTCATTGGAACAACTTAGTACCAAAGTATGGCAAATTACGTCAAGGAGCGAGTGCAATATTTCAAACAGTATGAAGTTGTCAACGACTTCGACAACTCATCTCCAGAATTGATGGACTAAATGACTGAGTTTGGCTACAATATGCTGGCCATTCACAATGCTTATCTGCGGGCAAAAAATGAGGGTACTGAGGCCAAATTCAAAAAGATGTTGGCGCCATTTTCAGAGTACAACATGCCACGTGGCGTGACAGTTGATGACGTTGCAGAAATGGACAAGTAAGATGACGTCGATATCTTTGCTGTCGCATATCAGCAATGTTTTGCCGCCGGGCGCATACTTTATTCAGAAGATGCAAAAGGAATCAATGTGACCGAAAGGCAACAAAGGCACGAAGACATCTTTGACTAATTTAAGAAAGATTGAATTACGGTGAGTCTTTCTATGGTTATGTTCTGTCACACTGACCGACTATTTGAAGCAGCCGTTGTTATTGCTTTCCAAGACTTCTTATTTTCGCATTCGGCTTGCATGCCAGACAAAGTAGCACATGAACTTTACTTGTCTGAGGAAAGCTTCAGCTCTTACAACTTCGAAAAATAGTTCCCTAAGCAAATAGTTGTAAATGAAAAAAAACCTCCCCAGATCATTTCAGATATAGTTCCAAATCCATTCCATGCCCCAAAGTTGGTTGGACCAGAGTAAGTGATTCCAGAGGAGGAATCAAAAGAAGTTAAAGCTGCTGCCACGACGACTGATGAGATTTCTCAAGTAAGTCATGAGCCTGTGTTTGGTATCAGAGAGTCAAGAACTGCCATTGAACAAGAAGAATTCTCAACGATCATTCCTGAGGGGCCAGTTGTGTTTAACAAAAGAACTGTGGGAAAGCTATATTGCAAAGTTGCGAAGGCGCATGTAATTCATTACTCTGGTGTTGCAACACTTAAAGATAAGACTCTTCAGACATTCTTTTTGTGTTCTGCTGCAAGAATCAAAGCCTTCAGCGGGATTGAAGTTGAGCTTGGTGGTAGAACCGGGCAACTGCAGAAGGAACACTCAGACAAGTTAATGATCGTCGATGGTAAATCTGTGTAGTTTGCTGAAGAGGATACCGATCCAATGGTCAAAGTTTACAAGAAGATCATCAAAAGAATGAACAGACAAGCAGATGTAATCAATGAGCTATCATAGAGAATGGAAGGATTCACCGCTGATGATTTACGGAGAAGTTTTGAGAACCTTGCAATAGAGCTGCATCGAGATAATGGCAAGATCGTAGAATCAAACACAGTGATAATATCTAACGTCAGGCATATCGATACAAAGATGAACTAGCAGATTGCTTCTATCAATGTTCTCCCGGAGAAAGTAAAAGAAATGATCCAAGCAGCTCAGGAAGTCATTATTCAATCTACTTCAGCTCATTCGATTGAATTAAAGAATTTGCTTGAGAAATCTCATGACATCTTCAGCTAATCCGCAACATCATCTATGCAAATTGAATTCTCAACAGAACAACTTGAAGTGATGCTTGCCAAATCAAAACAGCGCGATGCAGAAAATGCCAGGGTAGAACAGCTGAGAGTTGAGGAACAAAATAAACGAGAGGCAAAACTTGCAGACAAGAAAGCAAAGGCTGCAGCAAAGGCTGAGAAGATTAAAGCTGATGCGTTAGAGTTGCAACACTAGTTCCAGCTGGCCCAGCAAAAGTTTACTGAAGAATACATGGCCAAGTTGATAGCTCTGCAACAACAACACTCTGAGGCAGACTCTGAAGAGGAAGAACAGTGATGCCGATCTTGTTAATCGGCAGCAGTTAGTGACCACACTGTTTATGGTAAGTTTGTCTAAACCGTATAGGCTCCATCGATGCAAGTTCGGCATCATCAAAAGGATTAATGAGTTGCAGTACAGCAGTACCTTCCTAAAGGTTATTTGAAGTTAAGTATTCTCAGGGCTACCTTACAGAGTGATTGTTAATTGTTTAAACTTACCATAATTTGAATGTCTTTCTTGTTGTCTCTCTAAACGTAAAAGGTATCGAGACACATGTCAAGTTTTCTGTTGGTTTACACCTTTAGAGTTTAAGAAAAGGTTAACCCACAGGGTTATTAGCGACTGGATTTAAGTAGGTGTACGATAGAGAAATCAATATTCAATCAGACGACTATTACAATCTTCGAATGTCAAAGTTTCATTCGTGGTTAGCCAGGTTAATTCACATAAACAACAAAGATATGTTCGGTGCCGGGAATCGAACCCAAAGTCAGCCAGAAAACCTTCCAGTTGACACCCACCCGGGCACACCGAAGCTGGTGCTACCTTTTTGAGCAGATGGTTTAAGAAACCAATAGAAAGGGAGGGAGTTGTTGATTAAATTTTAAGTATTAACACATACACAAGTGTCTTTTCTTCATCTTCCAAGTAGACTCACCACCAAGTCTGGCCTGACAAACACTACAAAATCTGCTCTCACGAATATCATCTGATATGATACACCCTCGTCACCCTTGTACCCGTTTTGTAAGATATCGAACGGCGTCATTCCTCTCCTTCCTGTCACGGTTGCCTTGTCTTTCCCGAGTTCCTCTCCTTCGAGACTCACGGCGTACTGGCACCTACCCAGAAGACTCTGCTTGGTCATTATGTTCTACACGGAGGATGCCACATATGTGGCACATGCATTTACACTTTCCAGTGTGTAGTTTAAGGGACATATTGCCGTATCCGTAGCGGGATCATGCATTTTGTTCCAGCCCTTCAGGGTCTCGATATAGAACTGGGAGTGTCTGCCATGAGCAGAATATCTCATATCACCACGAACTGGCTCGGATGGAATCAATTCGGTTCCGTTCCGGACCTAGAGTTCAGTCAACCCGTGAGGAACAAAGTTTAGCTTTCTTTGATTTGCATTGTTCTCAAAGCCACCGTACAAAAACACAAAATGAACAGAGTTGATACTCTTGAAGTGAACGTTTATCTGCGAGTATTTTGTAATAGAATTACCAACGGTGCTATTATGAAGAGTAACGGGGGCCAAGTAAAAACTGTTAAAGTGAATGAACACCCCTTGCTGCGCCACTACTTGTTCGAGAGAACGATGAACCTCTTGCTCAAAAAAGAGCATGTGACCGTAAATCTCGAAATTGTTAATCGAATAGCTGCGATCAAATTCGGTATACGTTTTTGCACTTGTTTAAGAATTGGGAGACACAGTATAAACTGCATGAGGGTTTAATGCAAATTCTAGCTCCAAGGGCATCAACGACAATGGTATAAGCTTCTTATCGGGCATGAGCACACCGATTATCCCAGAATAAATGGGTATGCAAAATGTATAGTTTGACGGCTTTTACAGTCGGATTTTTTCCGTTTTAGCAATCGCGGCGAACTACGAATCGGAATAAATATAGCTAGAATAAGTACACGGATCATCCATTTTATCAGCGGCCGAGGTAGCGACTGCTATTTTCCCGGCATACCCACACACTAACTACACGTCTGCCTTTGTGTCTTTTGGCATTACATACTGGGTATATCCGACATCTCCCACGTCCTTGAGAACATCGCCCGGTGACGAAGGATCGAGGGGAAATAGTTGCGTGTTTGCATTCAATGGTCCTGTTTCATGGGCTTATATAAGTGTCATTTCTTTGTGAGGGAACCCTTCATGGGAATGAGTTTTTTTGAGCTCGTTCGAGTAGATCATATCATTAATCATTGCGGCAATAACATCATATTATTCCACCCTTTCAAGTTCGGTTCCCTGAGATCGGATAATCATTCGCTGGATAAAAGAGTGCGCACTTCTATCCACATATTTCCCAGCAACTACACCTATTCGCTTATCGTCTGCAGTTGAACTGTAGACATTATTCTTATGGGTTACGGCATCACCCAGAGCTACTTAAGCGGCTGCATGAGTAGCGGTAATTTCATTACCATCCACAAGTAATTAAATCTTATGGCTGTCTTGAACCGGGAAAAAATTAACCTCAAATTTGATATAGGTTGAATAGGGATCGAGGAATCCATTCCCTTGGAGATTGAACCTTATCACGTCATTGCTCTGGGCGCTGGTAACATTGGCGGTGGGAGTAAACCTGACGAGCTTGACCATGTTCTCAATGGCCTCAGGTTTGACGTCAGCATAGTTGAGGGACTAGGGGATAACCTTTTCCATATAATTAATTATAAACTTGCACAGACGTAAATGACTGCACTATCAAACGGGACATCCCACGGCATTGCCAGAAACATCATGTAGAACAAGCGCGCACAAGCCGGGCAGGTATAGTGTACAAGTTCTGTCCACGGGTCGGCTTCAGAGGAGTTATGGCGCCAAGTTAAATCAAAGGAAGACGTCAAGAACTACTACATGACGTGCTATCCTTAGTTTGGTGAGGAGTTATGCGAGGCTTTGGCTTGTCGAATAGAAGAGGTTGTGCAAACGTCCAGGATAATGTCAAAGAAGGACAAGTTGAAATACATGGGAAAGCTATCGAAGAACTGGGACGTGGATGCGGAAATTAGACAAGAACGGATCCAGGGGCAGATTGAGTTGGCACGCCGAGCAACAGAGAAATTGCTTGACGACGAAGAGGCAGATGAGGAAAGGGTGCTACCATGTGGAAAGGTCAGGAGGGAACACACGAGAAAAGACTGAGAGAGCTGATACTCAGATTTAAAGCTTAATGAAATTCTTGAACATTATGTTATTAAACTCGACCCATATCCCAAGATTGTCGAATCTCTTGTTCTTGACCTACTCTGTGATCCCCAACTAGGCATCTGCCTAGTCGTTACTCTCATCTCCGAATACTTCCTTGAGAGTTGCATGCCACCTGTCTTTATTTAGTACAACGGCGTCCTTCCACACGCTATCAAATTCCACGGGATTTAGTCTGAAGAGAATGAGCCAGTTGGAGTTCACTCTAATCTTCTGAGGAATAGAAGTGAACTTCTGAGAGACGATAACGATACTCACGGTCCCATTCGCTACAATGTGCCGTCGGTTGTAAAACAGCTTCATTAGCGATGTATCATGCTCCCCTTGCTTTATGTCACTGACAACATCGTCCAAGAGTATGAGAATGTTTTTGTGAGTTGCCTGTAGTTGCTCCTCTGACTGGACACCTCCATTGAGGAACATCTTTTGAACCCTGTCCGCATAGTCCACAATCTCATTGGCCTTCTCATTGACTCGCCGTCTGTCTTCTCGGGTTGACGGTGTCTTACTTGAGCTCTTGATGTCTCTCTTTTTATTGCTCTGAGTCTATAAGAAGGGCTCGGCGAGCTGACCAAATACTCCCTGGGTGGACGAGTAGTTAGAATGTCCTGTCTGTGAGGCGTTAGGAACAAATTGCTGGCCTCCAGATGGTCTGATCAAGGGACCCATTCGATGCTGGATGTGCTGATAAAGGGGGATACGCATGCCTTTGAGAATATCCCCTGGGGCACCAAGTGAAGAGCTTAGCCCGTCCGCTACTCGTTTCCTTTGATAAACCTCATTGAGGGAAACGTTGGTCTGGGAGTCGACTCCGTTCAGGAGTAGATGTTCGGTGCGTATTTGCTGGAGATTCTCCCGATGCATGTCATGTAGAAGTCTTTCTTGTTCGAGAGTAACATCGTGTAACTTGTCAAAGATCCACTCAATGTTGAAATCAGACTTTTAGTCTTCCACGGGAACATTGATGCTTAGCTTGGCCAGGGACGGGCTCACTAGGAGAACTTTGTCAAACTTTCTATTGTAGAACTGAGGCTTGTTAACCAGGTCCTCCATTAACGTGGTCTTACCCGAACCGGGTTTTCCGATCAAAAGCATAGTGAAATGAGGCAATAGGTATTGCTACTGGGCCATGGTTAGCTTGAGACCGGATATGGGTGCGAGCATATGAAGTTTATTTTACTTTTTGGTCTTTAGTGGAACAACGGAGCTCGGACCCACCCTTGGAGTCTCTAGACTTGGGACTGGTTCCGAGAGTCAACCAACCGGCGTATTTTGGGCCAGGTCCTTAATGGAGGTAGGAGGGGGCATTGAAACACCGGATGGGTGTCCTAGTTTCGAGTTACGAAGATCCTTGTTCACTGACTTTAGCATATTGAAAAGTAACTATAATTTATTTAAATGTACACGAACGGGCCAGGGTTGTTCTCTGCGAGCGCCAGGAGTGACTATAGATCTACAGTGGAGACAAAGTAGGAGGGCGCCACCATCATAACAATCTTTGGGACAGATCCTAGACCAGATGTACGGATCCCTTAGCTGGCGAAACACTTTGAAGGCACGGGTCTCGCGAATGACGATGTGATGGTTCAGATTAAAGAGTTCTCGTTTCATAATGAGTTCCCTAACATATTCTAAGGAGACGAGCTACTATTTTGGTGTAGTTTGACGTTATCAACTCCTGAGGTAGAAAGTTAAGAAACTTATAGTTACTCGTCTAACTAAACTGCATTTAAAGTTCCGTTATTGCTCCCACCTAACATAAACCAGCTAACAACAACAACGGATGAATTTGTTGCGATATTGAACCAGTCAATTTTCCACGCTATTTATAAGTACGAAAAAGCTGAAGATTTAAACTACACAACATTCCATCAATTAAGAAACAATTAAAGACTTTGTACATTTTTATTGTCGAATTCTAAGTTTTAATTTGACGCTGGGTCAAATAAAATCTAATTAGTTATCAACTAAACTGTATTCACACCACTATATGCGGTAAATCAATTCATTCCACCGGAGGATACCTTTGATTATACTGAGATAATTGATGCAGTGTTATTGGTCCAGACTTCTCCCGTGTAGAGCGTGGGTGCCTAATATCGTTTAGCCAACATGTTAGGGTTTAACGCAAACGCGTAACCCATAAATAATCTTACTGGTCTATATACTCACGAGTTTTACAGTAATAACACGGTGTATTAGCTAGATCGAAATTTCCCAACAGATGAACCGGTGTTGTCGAAGGTGCTACCCTGGGAAGGCAAGGTCACAATGTACTGCCCGCATATGAGTGACTCGGTGCCTGCAAAGTTTATCGTCATAAGAAGTAGCACCCGCAGTAACACGGTGTTCAGTGATGGACACAGGGAGAACATACTGGGAACGTTTGCGATAACCTAAGACGCCACCAGCATGTACCAGACGGTGAAAGAGGACTCAAATTTGTATCACATTCGGGAGACTCTCCAAGGAGTAAAATCAATGAAACTCGAGCTTGTGGACGAAAACGGAGACATCCTGTACTTTAGAATACCCTACGAGCTGAAGATTGCAGTATTCTTCTTGTGACGACAATTAGTGAAAGATTATAATTAAGCGTTTAACTCATTGTTATTACTACTGCTGCATTGGCTGGTCCTTGGGAGGAGGGGCTGGCTGTGACTCCTTGGTAACGGGCTGGATTCCTTTCTGTGTCTGACCACCACCACCACCACCACCGCCTCCCCCGCTGCCCATCATATGATTGAATGCGGCGGACTACATCTTGTGAAATTGCTCACCCAGACGCCCGGATGGGTCTACCCGGGTATCAACAAAGTTGGCGGCCTTGTTGACGGCGAACTGGCCCACCTTGTTGAAGGCGCCCGTCACAAACTTCTAGGCGGCCGTGCTCATATCGTTGTTGCCCATCGCTTTATGCTCGATACCTTGAATCTTTTTCACACTAGGAAACAATTTTTTTGCCGCGTAAGAGCCGACCTTACCCAGGAGCCATGATCCTCCGGCCCGGAGTACGTTACCAAGACCCGACATTAGAATACCAGCCATATCAAGAGACTCACACACACAAATAAAGAATTATAATTAAATGTTCGGAGACGACTCAAGACATGGGTTCCAAGTGCCCTCGACAGTGGCACCAGGGTAGTTCAGTGCATTATAAGCTAACGGGGGACTGTAAAACCTATAGCGCACAGCCTTCGAAGAAGGAAAATAGGCACAAGATATGAGACGATAGGTCGAGCAGCTGGAAAGAGTGGGAGGATAGCTTGTTGGACGATAGTTTCCTGCCCAGGGTATTCCTAACCAAGGACCCGGCGTCGGACTGAATGTTTCTCCGGCGGGCATGCAACAACTTGGGAGAGGGGGCATTGACAACTCAATTCAGTAGCTGCAGGCGGTGGGCGCAGCTGACCCTGGAGTGGAAATAAACGGATAAGTTCTTGCAAACTTTAATCCAATGCTCATGATCGCGGGAGAACAAATTCGTTAGCACATGGAATCGGTGCCTATCAGACTATAAAGAGAGATGTTTTCGAACCCAAGTAACTTCTACGAAGGCGTCCCTCAAGATTTCGAGAGGAATTACCTTAACATTCTTCAATAGAGACGCAGAGAGTATTCAATGTATGCGTTTGTGTGAATATTAGCTCATGGATTAACATTTAATATCAACATCTTGTGATCAGAGAACCCGATTGGTTTCAGACTTCGATCACTGCCAGTTGTTCCCTCTCCGAGGAAGAAGTTGTCTATTCGGTTGTTGCGAACACCTCCGTTCTTACGCCGGTCATCCACGTGAGTAATTGCACGCTCTCCAAACTGAGCCTTGAGACCAATCTCCTCCATATTGCGGTGAACTTGGCTATAGTGATCATTAAAATCACCGCACACAACGAGAGACTCATCCGGCTGATTAGCATGGGCCCGGGTCCACTAGTATAGGGCACTTCGGTCTTCATGGGTGTTATTTTGATTACGATAGTGCAGGTATGCCGTTATTATGGTCACTTTCTTTTGTCCGGCCATGAGTGTGATCCGTATGACGTTCTTTCTCTTTCGACTATCGACGACCTGCAGTGAGTCGTCCACCAGCACACCAACACCGCCCATTGTACCATGCTCTGTAAAGTAGGTCTTATACCCGGGCACATCGAACGTTAGCTCCGGAGACAGCTTAGTTTCTTGAAGGCAGCAAATCTGAAATCGTTGTCCCTTGACCCAGTCCAGGAAGGTCTTCCTCCGGCCCTCTGTCCGAAGTGATCTCACATTAGCCGAAGCCACCCTAAGTCGAGTCATACAAGGATTAATTAGTTATAAGTATAAATGGGAGGAATCCTTTTCTGCTGTTGTGGCGCGAGAGAGGGATCTCGGGATAGTGATGGAGGGGGATGACAAGACGCGTACTTGGACATGTGTGTGCCTCTTTCGAAAAAGAAGACACTTAATCTGAGGATTGACACTGATAGCCATATTGCCAGACTGGCGGAGGAGGGGAGAGCAAACGTGTCTCAGAGAACAGCAACTACCCCCTTGTAGACCGCACAGATGTCCGATGAGCCAACCCCGCTGTTAAACGACCAGCCTTTTATACGGGCACTGTGCCCAGAGTGTGGATACCTGTTCCGAATGTCAATGATGTAACAATAGACTCCGATCGTGAGACTAGGAAGAAAGAGTCGGACACCCACGGCCCAGGACAATGAGTTGCAGCGTCAGGGCACCGGGACAAGTGACACGATCGGATCACCAAATTTTAGGATGACGGCGTACCGCGGAGACTCATTCAATAGCAGACGCCGGCCAAGGATCTACCGAAGAGAGAGCAACGATAGTTTTGTTCTGAGGAGAGCTACGACAAACGATGGAGAAGACGACGACGGTGACCGTATATGAGATAGTCGAGAGAGAGAAGAACTCAGTTATTAACCATATTAAGTGAATTCATTTTGTACTTTTGCCCCGGTGATGCTTTTATTTACCTCTCCCAATTTATTTCCTGAATAGACTTGTGGCTCCTCTCACCTATCCGTTAATTCTATCGACCTACTGGAGCCGAGTGACGAGCATGCGATTCTGACGACGAAGATTATCTCTCTGATTTCTTCCCGACGCGAACACGAAAGCGTTGCCCATGCGAGCAGCGTTCGCATCCACAAAGTTCATAACTCGATTTGCGGTGACCTGATCCAGGTTGGCCCGCGATATGAAGTTCTTTGCAGATTTACCTTGCTTCATTATTCGTCCTCCGAATCTCCCTTGTGCTCTCGACGAACCTCCGAACTTACCCACAGATTAATCTCGATTTGCGAAGGGATTAACACCAGTCTCCTTGTTTGTTTTCTCAAATTCGGCAATCTTCGTCTTGAGATCCATTAGCTCTCTATCGTCCTCCTTTGTTCTTGCGCGCCTAATTTGTTCGGATGCGAGCTTGAGTTACTCTGATACCATCTGACGGACAACGAGTCCAGTCGCTCCGTCAAAATCTGCCTACAAAATTTCAAGGGCTTCCGATGGCATCCCGTGCTTCTGGAAGTACGCAGAGGCCTTTTAGTTCAACTCTTTCATGGTTTCCATGTGTGAGAGTTTATTGATTCCGTCCTGTAAAGCCGATGAATTGTCGTCCACAAACGCCTAAAGCTGTCCGAGGACTAGTTCGTTGTGCTTAGCTATGTTTTTTGTTAGTATACTATCGTAGACTATGAGCTCCGAGGTAATCAGTCCTGGCTAGTGATCGTAGATGGTGTCTTTCATCTTCATGTACTCGTCAATGTCCGTGTCTGGTATCGCACCGGGATACGTAGCAATGTTCTCTTAAATTTTCAGCCCTGCTCTGATAAACTTATCCATTAGCGCCTTTTGAATATGAGACTCTTTGTTGTGATACTGATACTTCAGTTAGTTATAAAATGCATCGGTCTACGCATCTCCGAGGGTTACCTCGAGGTTTCTTTTCTTGTGAAGTACGAGCAAAACATCTTCATACTACTACTTCGCCTCATCTTGTGCCTGTCTTAGCCGAGAAATTTTTTCCTTGCGGGTCAAATCTGAATTACCAAGTATGGCAGATACATAGTTATCAGGGCCAACTCTTGCAATGTGTTTCAGTGTTCCAATGTTGAATTGATCCTATTGTTTTGCGTCTTCTTCTTCTTACATCATTTACTCGGGCTTGGCTTTCTTACTCTAATTAATGGCACCAGATAACTCCGAGAGCAAACCATTCACCATTGAGCGCTCCTTAAACTAAGGAACTGTAAATCTGCCACCTGAAGCTTTAGCGGCGCTCTATGCCTTACGTATCTCAGAGAAGATGCCTCCACCGCCTTCCTCTGCAGCAGAGGCACGGGGGACATGTTCATTGTTGTGAGCAGAGGAATCTCCGATGTCGTGATCTCCTAGATTTACATTGCTGTCCAAACTCTGGATTCCGGGCGGCGGTGCGGAGCGCAGTTCTGTGGAATGAAGACGATCTGACAGCGTCTGTAGCATTGAGTCGCGAATTAAGAGACCCGACTACGCCGCCAAAATAAACGAGTTTAAACCATGTGACTTCAATTATTTCTCTATGGTTTCCTTTTCAAGTTGGACCTTTTTTACACCCAATATTAGTTCAGCTTTCACCTTCTACCAATCTATGTCCTTGGTCTCCTCCTTTAGTTTCGTAAAGATCTAAAGTTCTAGCTTCTCCTTCTAGAGTCTCAAATTATCACGGATCTCATCATTCTTAGACTTAGCTTTAGAAGTTTCTAGCTTTTATTTCTCCGCATTGATCTGGTCTTAGCCAAGTTTATCAATTTCTGATATAGACTAAGTTTTTTGTTTTTCAGCAAGTTCGGTTTATGCAGTAGTACTTCTCAATTACAACGCTTTTTATTTCTTTTCATGTTCTCTATTTTCGCTCTGTACAGTTGCATGATTCGTGGACAAGTCCTCGTTTTATTTCTTTTGTAGTTCGAGCTAACTGGTTCTTAACTCGATTTCTGTTTTTTTCAACTTTTTAATATCATCCTTATGCTCTTCATTCATTTCATTATCAAGTGTTCGTTTTTTCTCAGCATCTGCATTTGCGTTTTTTGCAGCTGCAAATTAACTAGTTGTCTGTTCATGTTATAGTTTTAATATCTCTTCGGCTCTAGTTTATGCCAAAACTTTCCTTGCTACTCTAGCTTCCTCGTCTCTATCTGTGGTGCCTTCTTTTTCCATTGATTTCTATTAATTTTAAATTTCAAGATCTAGTAGATCATTTTAAAGTTTCTTCAAGTATATTTTTTTCTTTGTTTTCTCTAATTCAGGTTGTTATGAAAAAACTGCTTAAAAATCTATATGACTTAGTAGATTTTAAACATTTTAATGTGTCGCAGAATCACCAATATATTGCGCCACGAGCTGTTATATGTCATCTTCTGACAAGTTCTAATTGAAAATCTGAAACTTCTCCTACTCTTCCTCCTACTGATGGTGGTCTTGCTGTCCATGTGCAAAGTGGTTTTAAGCAAAACTTACCCTGTGTTATTAATCTACCATTTCACTTTCTTACAGTAGTGTGCTAAGATGTGCAACTTTCTTTTGAAGTTCTGAGTTTTATTAGAGAATAATCTGTTAAACCTGTTGAGCTGAAAATTATTATTAAGCATCTGGGACCAGATTACGATCCTTGTCTTGAGCGAGGGGGTGAACTTATCTGATACGTTTTGCTGCATTCGAGTCTACGAAGTTATCGACTGAACTCTAGATTGTCTAAAAAAACTACGGATTCAATTACTAACTATTGGTAGGGAGATTAAAGTTTTGTGCAGATACAGATTAAACTTGTTTCCTTGCCGGCTTCATCGACTACATTGATTTGTTAACACTTTCAGCTGCTTTAATGACTGTGACTAATTGAGCCAATGGCTAAGTCTAAACAGGGAATTTGAGAGAAAAATCGGTCTGAGTTTATTCTATTGTTTCTAGCATCTATTTTTGCCTCAGTACACTTTCTACTTCGCCTAAGTTCCGATGCACATCCTCTTATTCCATATCTTCCATGCCACCAATGACTTCTTTTACCACAGCTGCACTCGCGCGACTTAAAATATTTGTTAGACTATCAGCTTTCTTTTCTTCTTCTTCTTCCTCCTATTCCATAAATTGCTGTTGTTCCGTTCTCCGTCTTTGGTCGGCCTAATGGGCCTAAGCTAATACTTTTTCAGCTTCGGCAAAATCATTTGGATATAAATTCTGCGAGGCGTAGAGAGGTATTCTAGAATTTAGTTAAGCATTATCGTCAATCTAAGACGATGCATGATATATATCCGTTCTCTCGTATATATTCGGCTATCTTTCTATGCTATCTTTATAAAACCTTGTCGCTTCTGGTGCACTCACATCTTAAAATTTAGTAAGTTGCCTTAGCCCTTGATTACGAGCGATTTCTGAGTCTAGTGATTAAGTCAAAAGGGGGGTTTTTTATACTTCAAATAGTTTTCCATTATTCGGTAGCTAACTCTTCATTCGATTCGTCTCAGGGGTCAAACCTATTTTTTTGTCTGTTATTAACAGCGGAGCTTATTATACTACTTTTTTGACTCTTTGAACTGCAAAGCGTACGGAATCTTTCTTTTCCTCTTCCTAATGATCGACTATAAGTTATGCGAATTCCATTGCTTTTGCGCGTTTGGTCTTGTCTTGTGTGAAAATTAAATCCGTCATAGTTTAATTAGCCAGTTTTTTGAAATCGGTTGAGTTCATACCAGGAGCATATTCTTTCATTAGGCTGGCTAGCTAAGCTGTAGCTTAACGTGCCTTTTCGGCATTTGATTATTCGTTTGCTCCCTCTACTTAATCCAAAGCTTCGTGTATTTATTTGATTAAGGGGAATGATTCGTGCATGAATTATCGTGCATAATCTTCCCCAGCAAACTTTAAATCTTTAGATAACTTCGTTCCCCGTTATTCCAAATAAGTGTCCACGCTTCGTGAGGGCGACAATTTTCCACTTTTTGCCAGATGCACAACTTCGTCTTATGTGAGCACATTGGCAACGAGATCATCGAAAGTCTCTGTGGCATTAAATAGACTATTTTTTAGTTCTGAATTTAGGTGTTCTTTAGAGTACTAAACAAAGTTGGTAAACATGTGTGGTGCATTTTTTTTCATTTTAATAGCGATCCGTGTTAGCTTGTCGCCCGCTTAAATGCCATCAAATAGTGCTCTCTTAAAGGATTGCGGGTCAGTGAAATCATTTATGGTGCGTATCAATTCTTGTGTAGAGCTTTACGATTACACTTACTTCGTAGTATCTTTAAGGGTTTTCATAAATTTTGATTCTTCTGATTCTATTTCTTGTTCATCCAAGAACGCGTTGAGATGGATTGCAGTTGCTTTATTCTGTAAGTTTTTTATTAGGGCCGCTTACTTTATCGTCTCCGTCGGGTAGGATTGTAGATCGAAGTCAAACTCGTGTTCTTCTTTGCTGGTGACCAAAGAAAACTAATTGTTTGCAATAAACGAACTGTCGTCAAATCTGGAATTTGCTCCAACTATGAAGTCTGTCAGTTCGTTATAGTAATTCATTCCAGTCCTGAGAGGATCCTTCCCTTTTGATGCAAGTTTTCCAAATGCGGTATTCATTGATCAGATGACGGCCTCAGGATGATTCGCGACTCTAGAGTCGTACTATTAGACAACTTCAGCATATTGTTTTTCGAACTTGTTTCCTTCTTTGTCTTCTTCTCCAGACTCATAATCTATATCTGAATCTTCTTCAGCGTCGCTCATCGCTCGTTGGTTCGTCGTCCTATTCATGGGTTACGTATGGATAAATTAATTATATAAAACAGTATCAGTGATTGCCTCTGCTCGAGTCAATCATTTGCTACATTAACGTGTTCTGGTCCTCGTGGGCCTTTCTCATACTCTCTTAAATCTGCGCAAGTGATTGTAACAGGTTAGTTAGTTCGACGGTCATTAAAACACGGGCCTCGTGGTCATTCTTCTCGAGAGAGCTGCGTTCAAAGGGGTCGTCAGGTGTGTCTTCAATCTCTGTCTTAAATTTGGCCAGCACGGTCTTCCTGTCGAGACCCTCCAGCTGAGGTAGAATGTGACTCAAGAATGCAATCCATTGTCTGATCGTCCGCTGTGTCTTCTCGATGCACGCCTCCACCACTTCCCATTCGGGAGCGATCACATCAAGTGCCTGGATGGCAATTGGTTAGTCTGACATAATAAGGTATAAATAATTATAAGAGTTCACCATCAAGCTTCTACTATGTCAGCAATTTCTTCGTTTTCATTTTCCTCGTTTGCGGGTTTCACACGAGATATCGACGTAGGAGAATCTAATTAATGTTAGAATTTTCCATCGTTTGCTTAGATCGTTTCTCCGACCATCGAAAGACTTGGTTATTTAAGTTCGTCCCAATCTTAGAGCAGGTTCTGGCGCTTAAATTCCTGCGCAACAATATCATCGAAATAATCGTATCCTGATTTTGCGTTAATGGTCTAATTTTGCTAGTTGATATCGTCTGAAAGGTTTGAAGACGGCAAACTATCCGGGTGGGTAACACTTGTTGGCTTTGAGTTCATTAGCCCAGAAATTAGCCTCTATTTGATTAGTTCCTGGACGAAGGGGGTGGCCGACGATACCACGTTCTACCCGGAATGTTAACCCAGTAACTGGGCACCTCCCTCGGGCTGCATGTGATAGAGTCCACTCTATCGCTGAGCCTACAAAATACTGGGAGCACCCAACGCGGTGAGCCTTCTTTGATCTCGTAGGGTGAGCGGCTAATCCGGGTCGTTCATCACGGGGTACGAGTCATTGTCAATAATCTCCCTGCGTCTATCGTAGAGGACGGTAGTGTAGTCCCTAATTAGTGTGGGGTCGTACCTTTGAAGTATATAGCCCGTGTCCGCTTGATCATAAAAGTCGTTACGTCTATGTGCTTGCACCTGTTCACTCGGCTACAGCGACGAGTAGAACCCTTTCTGTTTTATTGTGGGATAGAGATCTTCCATTGAGACGGTTGTGTGATTAACTTTAATATTATAAGTATCATATCCCAAGAGGATTAACTAGGTCGGATGTAAACTTTTGCACAGGTGTTAGAATTAGAATAAGGTCTGCGTTTGCCCAACTAAGAACTGCCGTGTTGGTGATATTCGGACCAATTACTCTATCTGACGCAATGCATCCATCTCCAAAGTTAATCTATAACGAGTTTGCTTTGTATGTTAGCTGCACTCCGTACCAAGAGTTGCCCGTGATTCCGTTGTAAGTATAGCAGTCCAAGGCAACAACTTCCCCTGCAGAAAGACCAGACGCCGCGAGACCCGTTCTCACCAAGCCGAACGCGGATATCGTATACGACGTTGGATCGGCGAGATATCCAGCAGGCAGCATTGCCTCGGGCACAGTCCTAACCTATAGGTTCCCAGCAAGGAGTCTCAATCTCCAAGAACCTTGCACCAAGTCCTCTGTTTAGATGTCAAGGGCATTAAACCTGGTGGCAACACTCTTCCACGAAGTCACGTCGGCAGGCTGTATATTCAATGTTTGGACTTTGGCAGCCGCGTCTCTCCACGATGCGACATCGCTAGATGAAATTCCAAGTGCTGCAAACCTATCCGCCGTGTATATCCACTCTATTACATTTGATCGCTCGATCTGTAGTTCGTTCAAGTGATCAGTTGTCTCGTTCCACGCAGAGACGTCCATGGAATCTATACCCAGCTGGGTGAAATCATTAGTGGTCTGATTCCATATGGCAACATCCGCGGGCTGTATGTCCAGTTGAGCTAGGTGTGAAGCCGCAAACCTCCAATTGTAAACATCGTCCTCTGTTATTCCCAGTGTTCCTTGATTGGAAGCCGTGTCTCTCCAGCTAAGAACGTCCGCCACAGTGATACCAAGTTGCTATAGTAGCTGATAAGCCTTCTTCCCGGCATCGATACCGCTTCTCATTAAATTAAGGTTGCTAATGTAAAATTAAACTATAATTCACTTAGGCTGCTTTTCTCTTGCTACTGGTTTCTTGGTGTCGTCTATGGAGAAGTACCTAACAAACTATTCGTCAGTGAAATCCACGAAGGGGATGGAAGACATCATGGGAGACACTGGAGACTTGCACTAAAGCCAAGACTAGACCTCGGAGCTTGTGTCCGAGGGTGCTGGAGACTGCTTGCATGAGGGACTATTAGGTATTGAGAGGGAGCATTGCTAATGATGTTGCTCGATGGGCTACTCGGGGACAGAGGCAATTGGTTAGATGAGTTGATTCAATGCGTAAAACTCGGGAAGTTTTGCCTGGAGAGCCCTCACCATAAGATTTGAAGGCAGACTCATGAGAGCTTCGTGAATGTAGTCCATGGTCACGGGGGCATCTCTAACAAATGCGGAGCCTGTGTATTACCCCAAATCCGCAAGAGGTCGCTTTCTTAATTCGTTAAGTATGCCCTTGCTATCAGGAGGAAGAATGAGTGTGGGTTGCGTGAGATTAATCATAAGACCGGCTAACAGCGAGGCGGATCCCTCTTATTAGTCCCCGAACTTTTCCCTGTACAATGCCCGGTAGAAACTCTCGTGTCCAACAGTGAGAGTGTGCTAGTCCACAGAATACGCACTGAGTGCGTTAAAGAAAGCTGTCCTGTGCGTTGGGTCCAGCAGCATCCGCACAATCACTGAGTTTCGATTATACACGATCAACTCGAAGATGTATCGAAGAACCTGGGGTGTGAAATATGAGTGCTCAAATTAGGTATGAGGTCGGAAAAATCCTATCAAGAAAACGAGATTGCATATACTAGAGTCAAGTTGCTCCTCTGACATGTTGTGGTCCCTGACGTAGGAATCGATTTTCGTATGCGCCACTCTTTATTAAAACTCTTGAATAGGGTAAGGATACCGGATCAGATGAATTCGACGGAGAAGTGCGTCCCCGAAATTCTTCTTCAACCACCCAAGTTTATCATTACTCGTGAGAAAGAAGGGAACGTGTTTTGTACAGTTTGCTCCTTGTACACCCTTTCGGTCGCATTACACAGCCTACTCCTGGTCAAGAAACTACTTCCAGTCGTTCTGTACTCTCTGATCCTTCAATGTCTACGAGTTGAACTCGTCCACGACCACGAGAGACTTTAGCTCCAGGAGTTTTCCTTGGAAATTTGAGCTCTTCTTCTACCAAAGGTAACCTTGGAACCTTCGCATCAGCGCCATCACTATCCTAGTCTTGCCCGTCATTGGCTCTCCCAGGAGTAAGGTCGATCCGTCGTTGTTTTTCCGGGATCTGTCATCGAGAAAAATCTGTCTGGCAGATTGGGCAATCGTACAGAAGGTAGGAAGTGCGTACTCGATCCCATGGAACCAGGGATTGAATAATTGCATATCTGCCTCAACTCGATCAGTCGAAGTCAAAGAAGGGTCAAAGTTAAACTAGAAAGAGGCGAGGGGGTGAGGGTGTACCGTCTCCTCTTCGTCCGGATTCTCGATGTGAGCCCTTAGTCGCATTCTGAAATCGCAGCGCCAGTTCTTTATAATCATCCTCATATTGGAGGCGGTGAGAAGCCATGTGTAAGTTCTAGCCTGGGTTTGAGCAACGACAGTCATCGAGCTTTGACTTTTCTTTAGTTTAGACGAGTGTCTCTGTCTGGGGGGGCGAAGTCTGATCAACTCAAGAGCGGCGATCGAAATTATTCTCGTCAGAACATCCGTACCCTGGTATCGGCGCCAGTCCCTGATCTTGCCGTTGTTTCTCGTTGGAGATTAACGCCTTTGGTTGCACTCGAGAACCTGGGACACTATACCCCAGCAAAGCAGGTCGAAATACACCATGATATCTGCCTTAACCTTCTCACTGCCCTTGAAAGAGTCTGATCGGCTGAACATGTCCAACTACATACCCTGTATTGAATGTTCTGGATCGATATCGAGATCACACACGTTCGTGTCAAAATAGGCGTAGCACACCGAGTCAGGAGATTCAAGTTGGTCCATGCTATATGAAATGAATTTCGTTAGGCCAGTACCTGCCTTTCTAGTGTCTGTGACATTGTTACACATAATTAAATCTGAGCCAACGATCTTTCTCAGATCAGTTTAAAACCTAGCAAAAGATTTGACCAGAACGTACTTAGATATTGGATAGGTAAATTGGACAAAAATGCGTATACCCAAGTTATCCTAAAGTATCATATTCTACTGTGTCAAAAGTAGATACTAAATAGGAGCATCGACTATCCATGTTTGCTGGTGATCTAAAGTGATCAACTCTTCCATTAGCAAGGGAAGAGAATTCAGAGACTTTTTTATTTGTATCTCAATATAAAATCTATGAACTCCATCTTGATGCAAATTTGTAGAAGTAGATGACAGTTAACTTCCTTGCTTTTAAGTTTCCTTAATCTCCCTCTTCTTGCTGCACCTAGACTAGCGAGAAAAGTTTTTGTGAGTGCTTTGGTTATCCGAGCCATCAGTGGAAGAGGCATCCGCACACAGTGAGCTAAACAGACTCTGAAGAGCGTTCTAGGTAAACATGTGATGTTAATTAATATATAAGGTACTGTAAAAATATGCGGTAAAGTAATTAGTCATCTTCTTGCCCTCTTGGCTACGGTCGGCTCCACCATCTAAAAAGCCCTGATCCTCTTCTTGCCGAGTTAGTCCACCTTAGACAACTCTAGTCGAGATCCGCCGCTCTCATCTTCATCTTCCTCTTCGAATGGTTCAATCTCACTGATCGTCTCTGAGTGTTTCTGAGCTCTGGATTTCCCTGAGTCTTCCTTGACCCCAATCGCGGCCTTTTGCAGATGAGGCTTAGGAATGAGAGCAGTTTTTATCTGGGCGGTACGCTCGTCTGTTCCTGGGCTAGATACATCTTCTGCCTTCTTCATATTTTTTAGGGCGTCCGTGAAGGTCAATATATCCTCGTCGATATTTGCCTACCTTTTAACAGGATTCACAATCTTGTCAAAGAATGCCTCAAAGCTCTTGACTTATGCATCTAGCCATGCCCGTATCTCCTAGAGATTCGTTTTCTTGCATCTGACCGGAAGAGGGAACTCTTGTTTGGCCTGGGAGAAGCCCTTGATATAAAGTGTCATGACGTGGGCACCCTCCCTGGAAGGATCTTCAGCGGGGTCAGGCACATCAAGCCCATAATAAAACGCTCTTTACAAGTACCGATGCTTGTCTTGAGTGATGGCAGTCCTTAGAGATTTGAAGCATTTAAGGAGAGCCTCAAACATTTGACTTGTCGAATCTTCGGACTTCATTGCCTTCAGAACCTGGGGCACAAATAGATAGTCTTCTCTTGAATCCATTGCCTGAAGTATCGATACGATGAACTACCCCAATCTGAATCGTAGATTGTTAACGTTTACCCTGAAGCCTTCAAAGGAGTTCTCATATTGATTGTTCATTAAGTTTAAATTTAATATCGAGGAAAGCCTAGTATCCCCAAAGATACGGTTTTCAGAACTCACACACCCCGTTTTCAAGTCCGTGGGGAATTTCAGTTTTTTTAAAAGTTATTCTCTTTTCAGTGAAATTACAGGTTTTAGCCAATAGAATCTCTGGGATCGGTAAAGATTTCCAGAACTTGCACACCCATTTCAGAAGTCCGTTTTGGCGTGTTAAACTTATAAACACAGGGGATTGATTTTATATTGACAGAAATTTGGTGGTAAGACATGAGGAGTAACAGTATCAGAGTTAATTTAATCCATAATTCAACATCTCTCTTCTCCTGATCAGTCCGATGATGTTTCCGACCCAGTATTTTTTGTGTGCAATTTTCCAATCATTTTCTTCTTCTGACACTCGATCAAGAAGACTAATCATTTCTCTGTATGCCATAATCTTTTGTTCATTATTACTGCAGTCGTCGAGTCTGGCAACTTGTTGCCATCTAAGTTTTAAGAACTAAACCGTGGTGTCACTCTAATCTGCCCACGGAAACATTGAAAGCTTATTTACTTTTAAGGTTAAAAATTGAGAAAGCATCTATTTGAAACTTTAATAATAACGATTAAATCAAGCAACCATTTAAACTTCGACCCCATCATCAAGTACTTGGTCGGCAACAGCACCCACGTCTTCAACATGAACGAATGCGGACGCGGGTTGTTCCACTACAGGGTCCGCATGCTTTGGGTCAGACATTTCATCAAACAGTTGACTCAAAATAGGAAACTTGCCCTTTGGAAAGGGGTTCGTGTGAGGGGTCGCTTGAGCATTTGATACAATTTACTTGAATCTGGGAGCAAGTGCGTTAAGGCGATTTTGCCCAAGTACAGGTCTATTTCCCTTCTTGATGTCTGGCTTGGTGCCCTCCAGTTTAGCCTTAAGCTTATTCTCGAATTTGTCCTTAGTTTTCTGGATGGCTTTGTCTCTCTTTTTGTTGATTGCATCAGTGAACGAACGCTTCTTTTCATCTATCTTCGATGACACGGTTTCTTTAATAGATTCAAGCTTCGCCATTTTCTGCTGAATTTTTTCTAGACGCTTCTATTCACGCTTTCCAACGAGAGACTTCTCGGGTTCGACGGCCGCTGTTTCCATGTTAAGGTGCGTTTGTTAAAATAAATTATAATCAGTGTCTCATTTTTATTCTGTGAATTTCTTTGTTTCTCTCCGATTTGAACCACAAATTACATCTGGGACACTTGAAGCCGAATCCTGCTTCCAATGTGCCGCCCAGTGAATGTCCCCTGGTGTGATTCACATGTACCCGTGCAGTTCTCAAAGTTGTGAATGGAGTGTGATCTTATCGACAATGACCAGGCTTCGTGCGTGCGTCTTGTATCATCTCTTGGCGATGGCGGCGTCTATGCTTGTCAGAATAATGAGTTCGGATGCCAGTGGTGCTGTACATGCCATGTCTTAGCTCGTACGCGCACTGTTCAGTCAGGTTCCCTCTTCAGGCGCCAGGTCTGTCCTAAAAAGTTGACCGAGATCTTTGTCTGGCGTTATTAGCCCGTTGTTACATTTTAAAAATTATAATATCTCAAAAGGAAACATAAGGACCTGCTCGCATGCCTTGTACCTTTTGAAATAAGCAACTAGGTGCGCGAGGCACATTCTAGCGAAGATTTGGGGCATGCGAGCAGGTTTATACCCAATAACAACTTCAAAACTTGGGTAAATACTCTTTCATTTGTCAGTAAATTAAATTTAATAAATTTAATATTTTTAATTTTTAAATTTGTAATAAGCTCCTCAACGGTGCTGAGGAGGTTAGTGGTTTTTATCTACTAAAGTGACACTTACATCATATTTTGAGCGAGTATTTAAACAATCTCTCAGTTCAGTTTATAATTAATAAATAGAAATGCAAGTTTCAATGCCGTAACTGATGGTAGATTCTAATTCTATGGAAAAAATGGATATTCTGAAACAGCTAAATTCAATGGCTATTACAATCTTCGAAAAATCTATTAAGATTTAAACTATCAAGGATGATGAACCTGGGAAAAAGATAGTTAAAGGTTACAGTTTTAACGTCATTCTCGGTTACATGTATGACGAAGAACTTCTTGCTTTGAGACAATTAAGTTCCAGAAGTTTCTGTCATGTTTACTCGGTTTTCAATTTTCATCGCTATGATTACAATGGCAAAACTGAAACTGCCAACTACATTCTAGCTCAAGGTGGTGCTCGAGTTCATGCGATATGTTTATGGTCAATGCTCAACTTCGGCTAAACTATCGGGGGAATTCCGCCACATTTCAATCCTTCCGGTGAATTTGAACTTGCTAGAATCATTGCTAAGTACAGGATGAAAGTAATCAGAACCGGAGGCAACTACGACCATCTTCTTGAAGTCGATTTTTAAGCAAAATCTATCGTCTAAACTGACTTGGACGAATTAAACAGAAAACTCTTGATGCCAAGGATATTCTTGAGAGAAAACTTTGATGATTCAGATTATACCTCTGACTCTGACGACTGGGGAATGTGAGTGATTTGATTTAAACCTTAAAAAGAAATTTGTTGGGGAAAAGTGGGGGTGAAAGGGACTTCTGGAAATAAGTCGTTGAGGAGGTTATGACGGAAGTCATGGAGTTAGGAGTCGTG
>Ga0075160_10000473_pt1 | contig 25440 bp, 16 predicted proteins | sample JI91814C2DNA_FD_70969 | JGI IMG/M metagenome (GOLD analysis project Ga0075160, IMG submission 70969) | Wastewater effluent complex algal communities from Wisconsin, to seasonally profile nutrient transformation and Carbon sequestration -... | ecosystem: Engineered > WWTP > Effluent > Algae... | reverse complement strand
CAGTTATGTATTGGGGACCGATACTTCGACCAAACAAGCTTTAAAAAGAAGAACTATTGAAACAGAAGTAGGGATGAACTTCCCCATTAAAGTAAACCCGGAAACAGAAAAAGCAGCTTTTGAAATTAAGCCCGGTATCAGCTATAAGTATATTACGGCAAGGGTCTATCAGGATGAAAAGAAATCACAGTTCGATCCCACCCTTACTTTCCGCATTCGCATCAATGATGATTTCTATCTTCCGTTGAAACTGGAGTATGATACAGAGAATGCTGAACTCTTTGGCTTCCTGTCGATTCAGTTTTCATTGAATTAAATTGGGATAGCAGATTTTCGGAATGAGGAAGGGGCTTAACAGGAGATAACATATATTTTTAAGCCGGTTGAAATACCTGCTCCTTTTTTTGCTGTTTCCTTTCAATTCTTTTTCACAGGAAGCCAATACCGTCTTTCAATTTGGCCCTGATGGCCACCATGCTTATTGCATGATCTCCTGAGTCGGTTGTCTAAGGGGTTAATCGTAATTTTGCCAGCAGAGATTTTACAGGAACAACCTGGCAAAATGGTTCTCCAGGTGCTCCCGCATGCCTTTTCTAAAATCTTCGGGGTTTCCGTTTTCGAGGAGATCTACCAGTTCTTTGTGCGAGACGAATGTTTTAAGGAGCGGTTGCTTTTTTAATAATCCGCTGTTGTGAACATAGTCAAAAACCGGGAGCAGCATTTTCTGAAATTTCTTCAGTGTTTCGTTTCCGGTGATTTCGTAGAGCTTGCCATGAAAAGCAATTTCGTGTTCAACATTAAAAAGGTGGTACTGGGTGGCCGGGGGCTCATTGCTCACGATATTCCTTAACTCTGTGATATCTTCTTTTGTGATCCGGTGAAAAAGCAAATCAGCCATTCCTATTTCAAGTACCAGCCGGATTTCGAAAATTTCTTTTAAAGTTTCCTGGTCCAGGATATGAGGGTTCATACTCTTGCTCATCATGCCGAATAAATCGGGACTGGTAATCACCGAGCCTCTCTTTTTCCGGGATTCAATCAGTCCCATCATTTTCAGTCTTGTCAGCGCTTCCCGGATCACGGTCCTGCTCACTCCCAATGCTTCCGCCAGTTCAACTTCTTTAGGAATAACATCTCCCACAGCCAGCTTACGTTCCCTGAGCAGTTCTACCAGACTGTCTTCTACTTTATCAACCAGGCTGCTGGTATCTATTGATTTGATGTCAGATTTAAGTAAGCCCAGGGCCATACTATTATGTATTACTTATAAATTTCAGTACAAAGGTACGAAAAATTGATAAAATCGTATTTGATGTATAAAATAATGATAATCAATGATCTAATCGGAACCAATATTTTTTTTGGAAATACGGGGGCATTCTTTTTATTTTTGTTATGTCATACATAATACACAAAATAAACTGCTTGTCATGAAATTAAAATGTCTAAGGCTTTGTCTGTTTGCCTTGTTTGTCTTTCAGGCATCTGCCATTATAGGCCAGGCCAGGAAAGTAAATGGAAGGGTGCTAAGTGATGATTCCGGTCCGCTGGCTGGTGTTTCTGTAACCATTAAGGGTAAACAGGGAGGGGTACAAACGAATGCGAGTGGTGAATACAATATAGAAGTATCCGAAGGAGATGTACTGCTGTATTCCTTTTCCGGATTTAAATCAAGGGAATACAAAGTAACCGCAGGAGCTATTCCTGATATTACTCTTGAAACAAAAGTGAGCGAACTCGATGCAGTAGTAGTGACGGGTTATGGCACACAAAAAAGAAAAGAAGTGACCGGTGCCGTATCCACCGTGAGTCCCAAAACATTTGAACATAGTCCCAGTACCAATGTGGCCACCGTATTACAGGGTAATGTCCCTGGTTTACGGGTGCAGCAACGAACCGGTCAGCCCGGTACCACTCCTTCCATTTCATTCAGGGGCGGTACTGAATTTGGCGGCGGCGGAACTCCGCTCTTTATCGTAGATGGTGTAATTGTTCCATCACTATATGGTTTAGACATTAACGATGTGGCCAGCATTGATTTGTTAAAAGATGCCGCTACAACGGCCATCTATGGTGCCCGTGCTGCCAACGGGGTTGTACTGGTTACCACAAAAAAGGGACAAAAAGGAAAGACCAGGGTCACTTATTCCTACAGTCATACCATAAACTATATCCGGAAGAATCCATCCGAGTACCTGAGTGCTTCCGATTATATACGCATGAACCGGATCGGGATTCAATCACGTTTCAGGGGCGATTCCATTGATAACAATACAGGGGCCATGAATACGGATCGTAATCAGATACTGGGTGCCTGGGGCTGGGCGGTTAACACCGGCTGGCGTTCAGCTGAAGGATTGTATACCACCCAATTATTAAATAACCAGAACCGTCATTTACTCAATAATCCTAAATGGAAACTGCTGGTTGATCCCAATCCATTTAATACTTCTTTAATTGACAGTATCATTTTTACTGACCTGAGCGCAAAAGAACGGGAAGCGTTGATTTTGCAGCAGGTGAACACTAATGAACACAATGTCAATTTTTCCGGTGCAAATGAACAGGGATCTTATGCATTGTCACTGGGAACGGTAAAAGACAATGGAATGATCATTGGCTCCTGGTTAAAAAGATTCAATTTAAATTTTAACGGGGGTCTGAATGTGGGGAATCATCTGAAAATAACCACCAATATCGGTGCCTATAATGTAGAACAGGCATTGCCTTATGGCGGATTTAATAATGTGGACCCCGAAGGAGGGGCTGCCGGGGGACTGCTTCAGCGTTTTGTAGGAGTAGCTCCAACTGTTCGTTATGTGAATGATACCTCAGGTGTTGTTTTGCCTGGTCCCAATGATGTAACACTCGGTAATCCTTTATACTGGAGCAGCCTGACAGTAAATAATACCAATCAGCAACGCTTTCTGGGAGGAATCAACCTGGAGTACACCGTACTGCCCTATCTTAAAATACTGGCCAGTGGGTCAGGATATTACCAATACACGACTAATAATTTTTTTACCAAGGCATTTCAACAGGGTAATGGTGGCGCATTTAATACCAACAGAGCCGCCAGCTTTAATAATACCCGAACCGTTCAGTATACAACCAATGCCTTTTTGCAGTTTAATAAAAATTTTAAAGGTCATACCATAACTGCACTGGCTGGCGGGGAATTTTATGATTTTAAAAATTATGTCAGCTCCGGATTTTCCCAGGGATCACCCACCGATCTGGTTCCCTGGTTAACCGCTTCCACCCCGCCGAGTTTACAGGGTACCACGATCATTAACCCTGCAGGGGCCTCATCAAATTTCAACCAGTGGGAACGTATTGCATCCGTTATCGGCCGGGTAAACTATACCTATAAAAACAGGTATTTGTTAACTGCAGTGATGAGGGTGGATGGCTCCAGCAGGCTTAAAAAAGGAAACTACTATGGAACTTTTCCCGGTGTTTCAGTTGGATGGAACCTGCACAACGAAAATTTTTATAAAGGAACAGCCGTTTCAAAATACCTGAGCAGCATCAAACCCCGCATCAGTTATGGTGTGAACGGAAATGTAAACTCACTTGGTTTCTTTGCTACCTCTCAAATTTATAATAATGCCGGTACCTATAATGGTTTTGGAGGAACTTATGCCGGTTCATATATCAATTCAGATGTTAGATGGGAACGCACCAACAGCCTGAATCTTGGCCTTGACCTGGGAATACTGAACGAAAGAATCACCCTGAATGTGGATTATTTTGTAAGGAATGTATTTGATAAACTGGCTGGTCTGAATATCTCTTCCCAAACAGGATTTGGCAGCTTTACTACCAATCTGGGTCAGTTGCAGAATAAGGGGATTGAACTGGCAGTGAATGCAAAAATCATTGAACCCAGAAAACTAAACGGGTTCAGTCTTGATTTGGGAGTTAACTATTTTCATGTAAAGAGCTTTGCCAAAAAACTTCCATTTAACGGATTGCCCGGAAACAGGTCCAACGGTTTTTTTGTATGGGATCCTAAAAATCCGGGACAACAAATGTATGTCGGTGGCCTGGTGGAAGGAGAAAGGATTGGTTTAGATGAAGTGTGGGCGCCACAGTGGGATGCGATTTATACTGATCTCTCAAAAATCACATCTGATGCAAATGTGTACAACGCTTTCCTGCCTTATACCAATAAAAAGATAAAACAGCTGGGGGATGCCCAGTGGCACCAGGTGTATAAAAATGACACCATCGACAGCCGGCAGTTTGTGAAAGTAGGACGTACAACTCCCCAGCATATGGGTGGATTCAATCTGAGCAGTTCCTTTAAAGGGATCAGGCTCTATGCCGGTTTTGATTATGCATTCGGTTTCGTGATTTTGAATAATCAGGTGGTTCGTGGTCTCAGCCAGGTACAGGGTTCACAGAATCAGACAACGGATGTATTAAATAGCTGGTCACCCACCAACCCCAATGGGACAATGCCCAGATTTTACTGGGCCAATCAGGGAAGAAATTATGCAACGGATGCAAGCGGAAACAACCCTGCGGCCAATTTGTGGGAAAAGGGAGATTATGTAATGTTAAGAGAACTGACAATTGCATATGACTTGAACGAACAGATACTCAGCAAGTATCTTGGAAACAGATTGAAAGGGCTTAGTATTAATATTACGGGAACCAATCTTGTTTATTTCTCCGGGTATAGTGGCAACTTCCCTGAAGTAGGCGGAGTAGACCAGGGCAAATTCCCGCTACCCAAAAGACTTACAATCGGGGTGCGTGTAACCTTATAAAAATTATTCAAGACAAAAAATGCAATCATGAAACAAAATAAATTTTTGATACTGACAACACTTGTTGCATTCGTTGTGGGAACAGTATCCTGTACCAAGAAACTGGATGAAGTAGTACCACAGGATGCCATCAGTAAAGATCAGGCATTGAAAGATCCCAATGCAGCCCGGACATTGTACCATGGCGTTTACGGCCGTTTTCGTGCTTTGGATGCCACTTTTTTCCAGCTGGGAGAAATGCGTTCAGATATCTGGGTAGATGGTCTTTTCACTGAATCGGTAGACGGAGGCTTGCAAAATCTTTACCGGCACAATATCAGTAACCTGAACGTGCCTTTTACCGGCTGGGCCGGATTTTATAACCTGATATACAATTTCAACAGCGTTATCAAAATCATTCCGCAAACAACCCTGCCTGATGCAGAAAAGTCGAGAATTCTGGCTGAAGTATATGGCCTGAGAGCATATGTTTATTATACCATGCTCCGGACCTGGGGAGCTGTGCCACTGAATACAGAGCCGGTAGAAACGATTAACAATGCCGCGGAGACCTATAAAGCACGTACCAGTCCTGATTCGGTCATGAGGCAGATCAAGGCAGATATTGAACAGTCGCTGCAGTTATTCGGACCCACTAATACAATATCTGCTGCAAAAAGGGTATACTGGAGCAGACTGGCGACCCTGGTTTTGAAAGGTGATGTATTCATCTGGTCTGGTACACATATGGGCGGTGGCACTACAGATTTTACAACTGCCAAAACTGCTTTGCAGGAGGTCAGAAATCTGCAGGGAGCATCACTGGATTTGCAAACAAATTATGCTGACATATTTGATCCTACCAAAAAGAACAACAACAAGGAAATCATATTTGCCATCAACTATGAACTGCAACAGGCACAAATGGGAATTTTTGGCAGTTTTCTTGTTAATTCCATACAAGCTACTACGCTGTCATTTGCCCAGGCGGCCACACCAACAGTTTCTTCTGTTTATCCTTATGTGAATGGGGCCAACCGGGTAGGAATGAATCAGGCAATGATCACCAGATTAACCGCTCCTCCGGCAGACCAGCGAATTACCGGCAGCTTTCGGGTGATGTATTCTACCGCCTCTCCCTTTGGAACCAGAGGTGTACTATTAACGAAATATATTGGCACAACAGCCGGTACATCACAGGTGTTTAACAATGATTTTCCTGTTTACAGGTACGCAGATGTTTTATTGCTATTGGCAGAAGCAAAATCCAAACTGGGTGAAGATCCTTCTGCTGAAATAAATGCGATCAGGCTCAGGGCTTATGGAGCCGGTTACACGCCTTATGTCAATGGAACTGTTACAGCAAACATGAATGCCATCCTGGAAGAATACCTGAAGGAATTTATCGGTGAAGGAAAAAGATGGTGGGCGCTCCGCAGGGCCGGGGATTCTTATGTATATGCCAACCTGAACCCGGTGTATTTCTCACCTACCAGCACGGCTAAATTTTTATTGCCTTTGTCGCAGGCGATGTTAACAGCAGATCCATTGCTTACACAAACACCCGGGTACTAAACGGTTTATTTATAAGCAGCATCAGCAATCTCAGCCGGGGGCATTCCTGTCCCCGGTATTTTCAGATAATTGTTTTCTTTCTATATATTGTTAAAAATCCTTGCATGACCAATCAACATTTATCAGGTCTCATTGCGGCTCCCTTTACGCCCATGCACCCCAATGGTTCACTGAATCCTGAGATCATACCGGACTATTATGAAATGCTGAAAGCCAACCGGGTCAAAGGGGCATTTATCTGCGGTTCCACAGGAGAAGGGGCATCAATGACTACCCGGGAGAAAATGATTGTTGCAGAAGCCTGGGGAAAATGTACAAGAGAGGATAAGGATTTTATTGTGATGCCTTTGTTGGGAGGAACGTCCCTGACAGATTGCAGAGAGCTTGCCCTGCATGCAAGAGATACTGGTTTAAACGCTGTTTCTTTTACATCGCCCTACTATTTTAAACCTGCAACCGTGGAAGCCCTGGCTGCCTGTTGCTATGAAGTGGCGGCTACTGTACCGGATATGCCTTTCTACTATTATCATATCCCTGTACTCAGCGGAGTGGGTTTTCCGATGTTGGATTTGTTAAAAGCCGTAGATGGTTATATTCCCAATTTTGCCGGGATTAAATATACCCACGAGGATTTCATGGATTTTCTTTCCTGTAAACATTTTCGGGATGGAAAATATGATATGCTCTGGGGAAGAGATGAAAATATGTTGCCGGCTTTATCATTGGGGACAAAAGCTTCTGTTGGAAGTACGTTTAATTATGCTGCTCCGCTCTATCACAAACTGATTGATGCATTTCAGAACGGAGAAATGGAAAAAGCGGCCGGTTACCAGCAGCAATCTATTGATATGATCAGGTTGCTTGGAAAATACGGAGGAATTGCAACCGGAAAAGCGTACATGAAATTAATCGGAATGGATTGTGGCGAATTCCGGCTGCCGGTTATAAACATGAAGGAAACGGAATTTGAAAAATTCAGTTTTGATACCCAGCAAATCGGGTTTAGCAGTTATTGTTCCGTTCAGGCGAAAATTAAAGACAAAATAGTGTCAGGTATTCAGGCGAAACAGGCATGAAGTTAACTTACCATATTATTACACTCAGTATCATGTTTTCTGCCGCAATCAGTCATGCTCAAATAAAAAAATCTCCTTTTACCTGGCGTATTGCCGGAGCCATTCCACCGGCAAAGGGCGAAATCACAGCTCCGGGTGTGGCGGGTCCAGTTACCGGCATATATAATGATATCATGATAATTGCGGGAGGTGCCAATTTCCCGGATAGTATGCCCTGGCAGGGAGGAAAAAAAAGATATTACCAGCAAGGCTATTTTTTTGCGGCTAAGGGAAAGCATTTTGTTCCGGTGAATGAAGTGTTTGAATTACCTGAACCGATCGCATATGCGGCAACCTGCTCTACACCTTCCGGAATATTTTATGCCGGAGGCGAAAATGAAAAAGGAATTGCTTCCCGCTCTTACCTGCTGAAATGGGATAAGCGTATACAAAAGCTCGTTACAGATGAGTTACCAGGCTTGCCAATTGGTCTTGTCAATGCTGCCTGTGCCAATTTGGGAAATACTGTTTTTATTGCAGGGGGCGAAACAAAGGAAGGCGTTTCTGCCAGCTGCTGGTCTCTTGATTTGGAAAAAAGTAAGGATGGATGGAAAGCGTTACCAGTCTTACCTGTACCTGTTTCACATGCTGTATTAGCTGTAGTACAGAAGGACGGCTGGCCGCAGCTATTTCTTTTTGGAGGCCGAAGAAAAAATCAATCGGGTATCAGTGAATTATATAGTGCTGTATATACATTGAATCTGCTGCAAAAAGAATGGGTTGCCAAACCTTCATTGCCTTATTCTCTGTCGGCAGGCACCGGATTGGCAGCTGGTGAAAATGAAATTTATTTATTTGGCGGAGATCAGGGCACCGTATTCAGTCAGGTGGAAAACTGCCTGGCAGCCATTAATGCTGAAACAGATGTTGTTAAAAAGCAAATACTGGTTCAAAAGAAAAATCAATTATTACTTACCCATCCCGGTTTCAGTAAAACAGTATTACATTATAATCTCTCCACCGGCATTTTCACACCTGCAGGGTCCATACCCTTTTCATCGCCGGTAACAACAACAGCATTCTGGTTTAAAAAATCCGTGATGATTCCCAGTGGAGAAATCAGGGCCGGGGTTCGGAGTCCACAGATCCTTATGGCAAAATTTCGCAGCAACCAACCATGAAGCAGTCAAAACTATATCCGTGGATGGTAGTGGCCCTGCTTTGGGTAGTGGCTTTATTGAATTACCTGGACCGGCAAATGCTCAGTACCATGAAACCGGCCATGATGGCCGATATACCGGAGCTGACATCCGCAGTTAATTTCGGCTACTTAATGGGTATATTTCTCTGGGTGTACGGGGCCGTCAGTCCGTTTGCCGGTGTATTGGCAGATAAAGCGAGCCGCAAATGGATCATCGTCGGAAGCCTCTTTGTTTGGAGCGGGGTCACATTTTTAATGGGATATGCATCAAGCTATCAGCAGCTTTACTGGCTCAGAGCATTAATGGGTGTGAGTGAAGCTTTATACATACCAGCAGGATTATCACTGATTGCAGATTATCATACCGATAAAACCAGGTCACTGGCGGTGGGAATACATATGACTGGTTTGTACATGGGCCAGGCACTGGGTGGATTTGGTGCAACGATTGCTGACAGATTTTCCTGGCAGCAAACCTTTACTTTATTCGGTATTACCGGAATCATTTATGCAATAATTCTGGCTTTTCTGCTGAAAGAGAAAAGAAATAGTGCCGGAGATCCATTAATGGCACCGGCCGAAAAAGTGCCGGTCTTTAAAGGTCTCGCGGTTTTGTTTACGAATATTTCATTCTGGATCATCCTGTTTTATTTTGCGATACCCAGTTTACCCGGCTGGGGTGTAAAAAACTGGCTCCCTACTTTATTTGCCGAAAATCTGGGTATCAGTATGACCAGGGCCGGACCTCTTTCTACGATAACAATTGCCGCTTCCTCTTTTCTCGGTGTCATCTTTGGAGGATTATTATCCGACCGATGGGTGCAAAAAAATATTCGTGGCAGAATTTATACGAGTGCGATTGGCCTGGGGCTTACCATTCCTGCCCTGATGTTTATCGGACTCGGACACTCTTTGTTTTCAGTCATTGCAGCCGCATTTTGTTTTGGATTTGGATTTGGGATGTTTGATGCGAACAATATGCCGATTCTATGCCAGTTTGTTTCACCTAGATACCGGGCCACTGCGTATGGGATGATGAATATGGTAGGAGTGTTTGCCGGGGCATTCATCACCAACCTTTTTGGTAAATCAACTGATACGGGTAGTCTGGGTAAAGATTTTGCAATCTTATCAGGTATCGTAGCCCTGGCACTGGTTGTGCAGTTGTTGTTTTTAAAGCCCGTTGAAAAGTCAAACCCCAATTAAATTCAGGCAATGAAAAAATCGGTAATCTTAGTTTTCCTGTTGCTCGGCTTTCTGACCGGCTATAATCAAAACCCGGCAGTACCTGTTTTTGAATCGGGAAAAGAAGGCCATAAGTCTTATCGAATCCCTGCAATAATTTCATTACCTAACGGTGATTTACTGGCATTTGCAGAGGGTCGGAAAAATAATTCCGGCGATTTCGGAGATATCAATATTGTATTAAAAAGAAGCACTGATAAAGGAAATACCTGGGGTTCATTGCAAACAGTAGTGGACAATGAGTTACTCCAGGCCGGTAACCCGGCTCCGGTAGTAGACGTAAGAGATCCCCGATTTCCCGGCGGACGTATTTTTCTGTTTTATAATACCGGGAACAATCATGAAGGAGAAGTGCGAAAAGGAAAAGGGTTAAGAGAAGTATGGTATAAAACCTCCACAGACGGTGGTGTAACCTGGGGTGAGCCTGTTAATATCACTACTCAGGTACACCGGCCGAATCAGCCAGCGCTGAATAGTGCTTATCAGTTCAGTGAAGACTGGCGCAGTTATGCGAATACTCCCGGACATGCCATGCAGTTTCAGGAAGGAACTTACCGGGGAAGGATATTTGTGGCTGCCAATCATTCAGCAGGTGATCCGCAGAAACAGGCAGAGGATTATGATGCACACGGATTTTATTCCGATGACCATGGAGAAACTTTTCATCTGGGATCAGCATTGCATATACCCGGAAGTAATGAATCGATCGCTGCAGAATTGGGGAAGGGTAAACTGATGATGAACAGCCGTAATCAAAAAGGACATATCCGTAGCCGTATCGTATCTGTAAGCAGTGATGGAGGGCAAACCTGGGATACCAGTTATTATGATAAAAATCTGCCTGACCCTGTTTGTCAGGGAACAATCCTGACAATCGGAAAAAAGAAAGGAAAGAACATACTTGCATTTTGTAATGCAGCGGATGAAAAGAAAAGAGACAATCTTACACTTCGGGTCAGTTATGATGATGGCCGGTCATGGCCGGTTGCTAAACTGATTGATAAGGCAGAACAACTGAAAGACAATGCCGCTTATTCTGATATTGTAAAATTATCAAAACGTAGTGTCGGGGTACTGTATGAGAAAAATGGTTATTCTCAGATATTATTCATTGCCGTTAAATGGAAGTAATCAAAGTAAAATGAAATATTCCAACGCAGAATTGATTCAACTACGGGATTTTTATCAGAGTCGTCTGCTTCAAAACACGATCCCTTTTTGGTTTCCCCGTTCTTATGATCGTGAATTCGGGGGTTTTTTGTTAATGAGGGATGAGGATGGAAGCTTACTGGATGATGATAAAGCTGTTTGGGTTCAGGGCAGGGCAACCTGGATGTTGTCAACATTATACAATACAGTAGAACAGCGGCAGGAATGGCTGGAAGGGGCCCGAATGGGATATGAATTTCTGAATAAGCATTGTTTTGATTCAGATGGGAAGATGTTCTTTCATGTAACCAGAGAAGGTAATCCCATCCGGAAAAGAAGATATTTTTTCTCAGAAACTTTTTATGTGATTGCAGCGGCGGCCTATGCTAAGGCAAGTGGTGACCAGGAGGCTGCGGAAAAAGCAAGATTGATTTTCGGTAAATGTATTGAGTATGCCACCCATCCGGAATTATTACCGGCAAAATTTACCGATACACGTCCCTCAAAAGGAATTGGTGTTCCCATGATTCTGATTAATACTGCGCAGGTGCTGCGTGAAACCATTGGTGATCCCCGCTGTGATGAATGGATCAGTAAATGGATAGCTGTTATTGAAAGGGACTTTGTAAAAGATGATATCCGCTGCGTCATGGAACAGGTGGCACCCGATGGCAGTATCATTGATCATATTGATGGCCGAACCCTGAACCCGGGGCATGCCATTGAAGGAGCCTGGTTTATACTGCACGAAGCCATTTACAGAAACCGGGATCAGCGTTTGATCGACCTGGGCTGCAGGATGATAGATTATATGTGGGAACGGGGTTGGGACCAGCAGTATGGTGGCATTCTTTATTTCCGGGATGTATATCATAAGCCGGTACAGGAATACTGGCAGGATATGAAAATGTGGTGGCCGCATAATGAAACAATTATTGCCACATTGCTGGCCTTTCTTATTACCGGGAACAGTAAATATGCCGGCATGCATCGGCAGGTGCAGGAGTATGCGTACAAGCATTTTCCGGATACAGTACACGGAGAGTGGTATGGTTATCTTCACCGAGATGGTTCAGTAGCCCAACCGGCAAAAGGGAATCTGTTTAAAGGGCCTTTTCATTTGCCCAGACAGGAATGGTACTGCAGTCAAATACTCAGTCAGTATTTAACCTAGTATGAAAGCATTAATCGTTGCTGTATTATTCAATTATGCTGTAATTGCTCAGGTAAGTATCCCTGCACAATTCTCTGATAATATGGTATTGCAGCAACAAAAACCTGTTTTGGTCTGGGGTAAGGGGGTGCCGGGTAATCAGGTAATTGTTTCTCTGGGGAGCTACCAAACCAATGTAACAGTAGCCAGCGACTCCTGCTGGATAGCCGGTTTGCCTGCTCACCAGGCAGGTTCACAGGCATATAATATGACTATTCACTCGGGTACACATATGTTAGAATTGAAGAATATTCTTTTTGGTGATATATGGGTTTGTACCGGCCAGAGTAATATGGAGTTTCCGGCTGAGAAAGATTTATTCTGGGGCAATGAAAAATTCAAAGCGCCGGAACCACAGATAAGATTCCTGAACCCGGTTCCCGCAGGTAAAAACATATATGGAAAACCTTATCCTGATTCCCTGATACACAGAATGAGTGCATCATCCTTCTATGAATGGAAGAACTGGCAGATTTGTAGTCCGATTACAGCAGGATCCATGAGTGCCGTGGCCTATTATTTTGCAAAAAAAGTATATCAGGAAACAGGTGTGCCAATTGGCATTATCCATCTTTCTATCGGGGGGGCACCGCTTGAAACATTTATCAGCACCGAAGCTCTTGCTGCACATGATATTTTCAGACAGAAAGTAAAAGGTAATTGGTTGAATAATTCAGCATTGCCTGTTTGGGTCAGGAGTCGTGCCCAGCAGCATATTAATGGTAACCCTGATTTTCCAACAGATGAATCGGGTCCCCAACATCCTTATAAACCAGGCTTTGTATTTGAAGCAGGGATCCGGCCCTTACTTCAGATGTCGGTAAAAGGGATTCTATGCTATCAGGGCGAAAGTAATGCGCAGGAACCCGAAAGGGTACAGGAATATGCCATGCTCGGCAAATTAATGGTAGATGACTGGCGCATCCGGTGGAAGCAGCCTGAAATGCCATTCTATTATGTTCAGCTTTCTTCTATCGACACCCTGCAGTACAAAAGCCAGCTTTGGCCTTTATTCAGAGACGAGCAAAGAAAGATGCTTGCGCTGATTCCTTTTTCAGGGATGGCAGTAAGCAGCGATCTGGGAGCCAAAAATGATGTACATCCGGTTAATAAAAAGGACATTGGTGAAAGACTGGCAGCCTGGGCATTAAATAAAACCTATCATCAAAAAATCGGCTATTCGGGTCCGGTTCCATTGACAGCTACTTATAAGAAAGGAAAAATTATTGTCACATTTGAATACACCGGCTCCGGTTTGCAAACAAAAGATGATCAACCTGTACAAGGATTTTCAACTGACGGAATTCATCAGGTACCTGTCATGATCAGAAAAAAAAGGGTTATTGCCCGCACCCGGATGATGCCGGAGTATATTTATTATGGCTGGACAGCTTACAGCGAAGGCAATCTGTTGAATTCATCAAATCTACCAGCAGTTACCTTCAGATTAAATGTAAAGTAAGTGTATAAATGAAATTAAAAGCAAAGATGATGCGATGATAAGAGCATGATTCAGGGCTTTTTTAATATATTTTATGTTCGGGTATAGCAGGCGGCAATAGCATTTAAATGATGAACCATGATGAAATTTATTTTACTCATACTCTTGTCCGCAAAGGGAATATTACTGCATGCACAGAGAGATACTGTGGATTTCAATACCGGTTGGGAATTCCTGGTTGATAAAAAAGGAACTGGCATTTCAGATAAATGGTATCACACCGGTTTACAGGGAGGCAGGCCAGTAAAGCTGCCACATACCTGGAATACTGAAGCTGAAAATGAAACGCATTATGGCTGGGGATGGTATCAGAAGAAATTTTTGCCAAAGACCGAATGGAAGAATAAAAGCCTTGTACTTCAGTTTGGGGCCATCAATCATAGCTCAGTTATTTATTTAAATGGGATAAAGATTGAAGAAAATACAGGAGATGGATTCAGTAAATTCTCTGTTGACCTGTCTAAATGGCTCCGGTATGGAAAAGAGAATTCCCTGACCATAGCTGTTAACAACGATTATGGAAAAAATAAAATACCCTTTGGCAGTTCATTTGACTGGCCCAACGATGGTGGTATTATTCGAAAAGTAAATTTGTTTGTGGTTGGAAAACCTGCTGCCAGCTATATAAAGGTATTACCGGTATTGAATACCAGTGACAGCTCAGGAACAGTTCGCCTCAAACTGGGTGTCGGCCAATATCAATCTCCTGCCACCAGATTGGCAGTAAAAATTCAGGAAGAGAATCAGCCCGGTAGCCAGATCATCCTGCAAACTATTGTTACGCCGGTTTGGCAGAACGGAGAACTGATAACGGATTTTAGTTTTCCAAAGATCAACCCCTGGCATTTTGATTTCCCCAATCTTTACAAGGTTTCCGTTTCAATCATGAATGGAAACCGGGTTACGGATCAGGTATCCACCAGTTTTGGTTTCAGGGAAGTTAAACTGCTGCAGGGAAAGATATACCTGAATGGAGAAAGAGTGAAGTTAATGGGTGTGGAATGGACTGCCGGAAGTAATCCTGATTATGGATTGGCAGAAACGGATTCTGTTATTTTGAGTCAGTGCCGTTTAATGAAACAGGTCAATACCATTTTTACAAGGCAACATTTTCAGCAGGATGATTTGTTTTATCAATTCTGTGACCGTGAAGGCATCCTGGTGCAGCAGGAATTACCCATGTGGGGTCCGGAAACTCCGGATAATGATACCATCAGAAAGCTGGCACAACAACAGCTCCGGAGAATGATTGATAATTACTATAACCATCCCAGTATTTTTTCCTGGGGTGTTGGCAATGAACTTCGCGGACGGGATAGTGGGATGAAAAAATTAATCACTGACCTGATTACCACAGCAAAAGCATCAGACCCCTCACGATATGCGGCATATGTCAGCAATACACTGACACATCAGTTTTATAATCACCCTGGTTTTATACCGGATGCTGCGGCAGACGGAGATTATATAATGATGAATGAGTATGGAACCAGCTGGTGGAGTATACCGGCAGGACAAATTCATGCGTACATGGACAGTGTTCATCAAAGCTACCCGGATAAGCCTTTCTTTATTTCTGAATTCGGATTGTGTGAGCCTAATTTTAAAGGAGGTGATCAGCGAAGAATAGAAGACCTGATTTATCATATGGCTGTCTATGAAAGCAAGCCTTATGTGGAGGGAGCGATTTATTTTGACTTAACAGATTATAGGACACATTATCCCGGAACAAGTGAAACCGGAAAATACAGAAGAAGAATACATGGCGTGTATGATATGTATGGCAATCCAAAGCCGTCGATGCAGGTTTTAAGAGAGCTGTCATCACCTGTGGAAGTGCAGCAGGTCAGGAAATGGAAAAGCGGCAAGTTAAACCTGTTGATTTTTGGAAGCCTTGGTTTGCCTCAGCACCTGGTGAAGGGATACCGGTTATTTGTGTCAGACAGTGCGCATAATTATGCGGAAGGAAGGGCATACCAGCTGCCTGATCTGTCACCGGGCCAGCAGCTTGATTTTGAAGTCGATGATTTAAACCGGGGACAAATTTATGTTACAGTAGTCCGGCCTAACGGATATGTGGTATCGCAGAAATCTTTCTATTAATCAGTAAATTCAGGATATGAAGCGGCAAAGGATATACATTATTCTAATTACATTGTTTTTTACAAATGTCGTTTCCGGTCAAATCAATTTGCCGGTATTGCATGATTCATTATTTACTACTTATTATCATCAGCGATGGACACTTTTTAAATTACTGCCACCAACAAGCCGGGATATTATTTTCTTGGGCAATAGTATCACCGACGGAGGGGAATGGTCGGAGATGTTTAACGATTTAAGAATCAAGAACCGCGGAATCAGCGGAGATGTTTCTGCCGGTATTTTGAAACGCCTGGATGAAGTGGTTATGAGAAGACCTTCGAAAGTATTCCTGATGATTGGCGTGAATGATCTGGCCAGGGGATTGAGTACTGACAGTGTTGTAAGAAATATATTGCTGACTGCAGCCTACCTAAAATCCAGAAGCCCGCTCACCCGGCTGTTTGTACAAAGTATATTACCGGTTACTGATTTTTTTAAAAAATTCAGCGGGCATACCAGCAAAACAGATTCTATACTAATCGTGAATGACCGGCTGGCAAGGGCAGCGGAAAAAGCTGGTTTTACTTTTGTAAACCTTTATCCGTTTTTCTGTGACGCGCAGGGAAAGCTGGATCATGACTTCACGAATGACGGACTGCATTTAACCGGTCAGGGCTTTTTGTTGTGGAAGCATCTTGTTTTCCCCCATGTATTTGACCTGCAAAATCAACCTGCTCTTCTTCCATTGCCAAAGAAACTGAAATGGAATAAAGGATTTTTCCCATTGTATCTGACCCGGTCAATTATCATCAGTGATACGATATTAACCAGGGAGGCTTTATTCCTGAAGGAAAACATATTGGACCAAACACAGGTCATTGTCAGTAAAGCAGGCACTGGTGCAAACGAATTTCAGATTGAACTCAGATTGGATCCAGCCATGGGGGGAACTGAATCAGAAGCATATCGGCTGCAGGTGACCCCAACCGGCATCCGTCTGTTCGCAGCCACTGCACATGGTATATTCAATGGTATACAAACATTGCGTCAGCTGATGAGAGACAGAACTATGGTTGACTGTTGTGAAATTTCAGATCATCCTTCTTTTCCCTGGCGGGGATTTATGACAGATGTGGGCAGGAATTATATGTCATTGCCTTTGCTGAAAGAGCAAATTGACATCATGTCAAAATACAAACTCAACGTATTTCATTTTCATGTTACAGAAGATATTGCCTGGCGCATAGCAGTCAGACAGTATCCGCAACTGACGGAAGCGGAACACATGTTAAGAGATAAAGGACAGTATTATTCCCCTGAGGAAGTGAAAGAACTGATTGCTTATTGTCGTGAAAGACATATCAGGTTTGTTCCGGAAATTGATATGCCTGGTCATAGTGCCGCATTCAAAAGAGCCATGGGTACTGAAATGCAAACGGACAGCGGCCTGAAAATTTGTAAAAACATTTTGAAAGAACTGTGCAGCAATTTTGATTTAAAGGAGATTCATATTGGAGGAGATGAGGTCCGGATCACAAACAAAAATTTCATGCCGGAAATTGTCAGGTACCTTCGGTCACTGGGAAAAACAGTGGTGGCATGGGATCCCGGGGGAAATGTGCCGGAAGGGACCTATTTACAAATGTGGAATGGCAAAACTGTCCCCCGGAAAAAATATCCGTCCATTGATTCAAGGCATTTGTACCTGAATCACTTTGATCCTTTGGAAGGTGTAATAGCTACTTTTAATCATATAATTTGCGATGTTGATTCTGCATCGGAAGACAGATTGGGGGCTACACTTTGTAATTGGCCCGACAGAAGGGTGGCTGATGAAAATGACATGATCAAAATGAATGCCGTTTATCCGGTCATGCTCAGTTTTGCTGAACGCTGCTGGCAGGGGGGAGGAGTTAAGAATTTTTCTTCTGTTATCACCCAGCCAGCGGGCAACGACCCTCTCTCATTCCGGGAGTTTGAATTGCGTTTGACCGATCAACAAAAACTTTATTTTCAACACAAGCCATTTCCTTATGTGACACAATCAGGTATTGAATGGAAACTGATTGGCCCTTTTGCCAATGAGGGTAATACTACAACCCGGTTTGCCCCGGAACTGGTATCGTTTCCGGATACTGCACAGTTACATTCTTACCGGTCAGTCTTTGGGGGGACCATCTGGCTTCGGCATTTCTGGGACCCTGTAATCAGTTCACATCTGTTGAAGCCGGATGACAGCACCACCTGGTATGCAACCCGGCGAATCTGGATGGAGGAGGCTGGTGAAAAAGAATGCTGGATCGGGTTTAATAATATTTCCCGATCCCCGAATACTGATTCTCCCCCTGTGGGTGCATGGGATTTGCGGAGTAGCAAAGTATGGGTGAATGGACAGGAAATTCCTCCACCCAAATGGAAACGAGGCGGGCAAAAAGGAAATTCCGAAATTCCTTTGACCGATGAAGGATATGAATACAGGGTGCCCTCAAAAGTCTATTTTAAAAAAGGATGGAATACGGTGCTTTTGAAAGCACCGGTTGGTAGTTTCAAGGGGGAGTGGCAAAATCCTGTAAAATGGATGTTCACTTTTGTATGTTTCGATGAATAAGTGGCGCAATTCCCATTTAAGAAACAAAGTAAAATGTATACAAGTGATTGAGCTGGTAAAATAATGACTTTAAACTACTGGATAAGAGTAACTGTTTTAAAAAACGATCTTTCCATTTATCAGAGAGATTATTGGGTTTAAGATATTGACAGATCCGGTCTCCGAAAGCCTTCGTTGCCGAACAATTTCCTGAACACCCCGCCCGCCTTTGGGAAAATAATCCATCAAATCAGTAAAACCTTCCATTTAGCCGCTGCCTTTGCGGGGTTACTTTTAATATGCCGGGAAAAAGGAATCCCCCTTCCGGCATAACGATTAACCTTTGCCATGTTCATCCGGAAGTATTACGAGGATTTTGCACTGAACGAGACGCGTCAAACCAGCGCCAGGACCATCTCCGCCGAGGATATAGATTTCCATGCCAAAGAGTCCGGCGACTTTTTCCCCCATCATATGGATGAAGCCTGGTGCAATACCCAGCCCTTCAAACACCGGATCGCCCATGGGACCCTCATTTTTACCGTGGCTGTTGGACTCACAGCCGATCTGATCAATGAAGTATCCATGACCTATGGATACGACCGGCTCCGCTTTATCAATCCGGTTTATATTAATGACAGCATACAGGTGACCGTGACCATCAAGGATAAAAAAGACCATAAAAAACCAGGCTATGGAGTAGTAACCGAACTGGTGGAATGTTTTAACCAACAGGGTGAACTGGTAATGGTCTGCGAACATTTATTACTGGTGAATAAAAAAGACTAATCAACAATGGCAGCAGTTTTAAGAGGCATAACATGGGGGCACAGCAGGGGAATTACTCCCCTGCTTGCTGCTTCCCAGCGCTATGAAGAACTGCACCCCGGCGTACAGATCAGCTGGAAAAAAAGAACCCTTCAGGAATTTGCCGATTTTCCAATAGAAGCCCTGACAAAAGATTATGACCTGCTGATCATTGATCATCCCTGGGTGGGATGCGCCGCTGCCACCGGCTGCGTACTGCCGCTGAACGAATACCTGCCCGCCGCTTATTTGCAAAACCAGGAAGAAAATTCTATCGGCGGATCACATGAAAGTTATTTTTATGAAGGAGGCCAATGGGCCCTGGCCATTGATGCCGCCACTCCGGCCGCCAGCTATCGCAAAGACTTACTGGAGAAAAATAATATCCCCGTTCCGCAAAATTGGGAAGACATATTGCAACTGGCAAGGGCAGGCAGACTGGCCGTGCCTGCGATCCCCATTGACCTGCTGATGAATTTTTATTCCTTCTGTATCGCAAACGGGAAGGAACCATTCGCCAGCGATGAAGAACTGATTGACCGGGAAACCGGACTGGCTGCGATCGCAACGATGCAAGAGCTGTATTCACTGGTGGATCCGCGATTTTTTTCCGCTAATCCCATCGCTGTAGCCGAACTGATGAGCAGTACCAATGATTACTGGTACTGCCCCTTTGCCTATGCCTATAGCAATTATGCAAGAACCGGTTTTGCGAAACATGTATTGCATTATACAGATGTAGTATCGTTCAAGGGAAAAAAACTTAGAACCACCATCGGTGGTACCGGTATCGCTGTATCCTCCTCCAGTATTAACCCGGAGATCGCCATCGATTTTGCACAATGGGTCGTGAGTGAAGAGTTACAACAAACATTGTATGCTGAACATGGCGGACAACCGGGTCATTTAAAAGCCTGGCAGGATGAAAAAAACAACCGGCTCAGCCATGATTTTTTCAGATCCGTTTTACCGGTGATGCAAAATGGATATATCCGTCCCCGTTACAACGGCTATTTACATTTTCAGGACCAGGCAGGTGATCCCCTGCAGCAATGTTTGATGGGATCTGTTACGGCAACAAAAGCCCTGGATCAAATGAACCATATTTACCGCCAGCACCCGGCGCACCCAAAACAATTCGCCAAGGCATGAATGGATTACCCCTGCACGGTTTAGTGGTGCTGGAATTCAGCCAGTATTTATCCGCTCCTTCAGCCGGTCTGCGATTGGCTGACCTCGGCGCCCGTGTAATTAAAATAGAAAGACCTGGTACAGGAGATGCCGGCCGTAAATTGGCTATCAAAAATCTATGGGTGGGAGATGACTCCTTACTGTTTCATACGATCAACCGCAATAAAGAAAGTTTTACGGCAGATATGAAGGATCCGGAGGACCTGGTATTACTGCAAAAACTCATAGCCAAATCAGATATCATCATTCATAATTTCCGTCCGGGTGTGATGGAGAAAAACGGATTGGGTTATGAAGTAGTGAAACAAATCAATCCGGCTGCCATCTATGCCTCCATCTCTGGATACGGGAATACCGGTTCCTGGAAAAACAAACCCGGACAGGACCTCTTATTACAATCCATCGCCGGACTGGCATTCACCACCGGTAATGCCGCCGAAATGCCCATGCCATTCGGATTGGCCATCGGTGATATTTTAGCCGGTGCCCAACTGGTACAGGGTATCCTGGCCGCCATTGTATCAAGAGAAAAAACCGGTCATGGTTCCTTGATCGAAATCAGTCTGCTGGAAACCCTCATTGATTTTCAGTTTGAACTGCTCACTACTTTTTTTGCCAGTAACCAGCAGCCGCAACGCAGTCAGATCAACAGCGGACATACCCTGCTCAGTGCTCCCTATGGTATTTATAAAACAGCCAATGGTTACCTGGCCCTGGCCATGATGCCCTTACCTGAACTGGCAGACGCCATTGCCTGTGATGAACTGAAACAGTTTTCCGCAGCCGATGCTTTTGAAAAAAGAGATGCGATTAAAAAAATTATTGCAGCCCACCTGCGAACACAACCTGGTGAATACTGGTTGTCAGCACTTCGGCAGAGAGATCTCTGGGCTGCTGAAGTTTTAAACTGGCAGCAACTAAAGGAACACGAAGCCTACCGGCAACTGGCCATGGAACAGGTGGTGGGTATGAATGGATCATCCATCGTTACCACCCGTTGTCCGCTGAAATTGAATGGCCATACACTCACCAGTAACAGGCCGGCACCGGCCCTGGGGGTGAATACAAAAGAAATTATCAGTCAGCTGATCAATGGATCGGCTACAACGATCAATAAAGAGAAAGAGTTACAAAAAGAAGAAACTGGTCTGCTCAGCAATTTGCTGGTCGTGGATTTCAGCCAGTTTCTCTCTGGTCCCTATGCCACCCTTCGATTAGCGGATCTGGGGGCCGAAGTGATCAAGATCGAAAAAACAGGTACTGGTGATATCTGCCGCAATCTCTATGTGAGTGATGTAAAAATCGAAGGAGAGTCCACCATCTTCCATGCCATCAACCGCAATAAAAAAAGTTACCAGGCCAATCTCAAAAATGAACAGGAACTGCAACAGATCAAATCCCTGCTTGAAAAAGCAGATGTGCTGGTGCATAATTTCCGGCCAGGAGTGATGGAGCGACTGGGTCTGTCCTACGAAACCGTCAAAGCCATCAACCCATCGATCGTGTATGCTGAAATCAGTGGGTATGGAACGGAAGGACCCTGGAAAGACCTGCCCGGACAGGATTTATTATTACAGGCCGTATCCGGATTAACCTGGCTCAGCAATAATGATGGAGAAAATCCCACACCAATGGGAGTGGCGGTAGTGGATATGCTGGCCGGAACCCATCTGGCACAGGGTATATTAGCCGCCATCTATCAAAAGCAAAAAACAGGAGAGGGGTCATTGGTGCAGGTGAGCATGCTCGAAAGTATTCTCGATTTTCAGTTTGAAGTACTCACCTGTTTTTATAATGATGGCCAGCAGTTACCTCAAAGAAGCAGTATCAATAATGCCCATGCTTATGTGGCAGCGCCCTATGGTATTTACCAAACCAAAGACAGCTATATGGCCCTCGCCATGACTGATATTGTACGTTTAGGCGAACTCATCGGTTGCGCGGCCCTGACAAATTATACCAATCCAAAAGAATGGTTTTCAAAAAGAGATGAGATCAAAAAAATCATTGCTGCCCATTTGATAACAGGTACCAATGCAGAGTGGTTATCTATTCTGGAAAAAGCTGATGTATGGTGTGCCCCTGTGTTTAACTACGAAGAACTGATCAAACAGGAAGCCTTCCGTAACCTGGACATGGTGATGCAGGTAAAAACAGGTAAAGGCTTTCATCTCGATACCACCCGCTGTCCGATCCGCGTAAACGGCCATATCCTGCGCTCTGCAATGGGTGCTCCTTTGCTGGGAGAACATAATGCAGTGATCAGCAAAAAGTATAATTTGCAGGAGCCCATAACAACGCTACAGTAATTATGTCACGCATCATTGATACACATATCCATGTCTGGGATTTCACCCGGGCCGAATATCCCTGGCTGAAAGGCGATACATCTATCCTGAACCGTACCTATTCCATTGACGAAATCAAAGAAGAAAGGATAGAGGCGGGTATAACCGACGGCGTAATGGTACAGGCCAGTTGCAATATGGATGATACCAGACTGATGCTGGAACTTGCCGCACAGAATGACTGGATCCATGGCGTGGTTTGCTGGTTACCCCTGCTGGATACAGCTGAAACAGCCAGGTTGCTGGAAGAAGAACTATTGCCGAATCCTTATTTCGTGGGCATGCGGCACCTGATCCATGATGAACCTGATGCCCAATGGTTATTACAACCTGCTGTAATCGAAAGCTTACAATTGCTGGCAAAAAATAATAAGCCCTATGATGTAGTGGGTGTGAAGCCGGAACATATTGAAACCGTTTTGAAAGTAGCCGCTAAAGTACCTGGATTAAAATTTGTTTTCGATCACCTGAATGCACCACCGATTCCATCCAAAGAGCAATTTGGCCGCTGGGGCAGTTTGATGAAGGAAGCCGCAGCACATCCCCAATTCCATGCAAAGATTTCCGGATTGGGAACGGCATCCGGTAACTTTGAAGGAAGAACAAAGGAAGATATCAAACCTTATGTGGCATTTGCCCTTGAGCATTTCGGAACGGAACGTTGTTTTTGCGGGGGCGACTGGCCCGTGAGTTTACTGGCCAACTCCTATCAGCAAACCTGGATGAATACAAAATCCATCCTGGAATCACTACTTGGAGAAAATGAACTGGAGGCCGTTTATTTTTCCAATGCGAATCGGTTTTATCAGTTGGGTTTATAATTTTTCACAGCATCACACTAAATAACCGGAACAGGGATCGATTGAACAGCCATTTTCCCATATATATCATTGGTGCGGGCGGCATTGTAAATGATGCCCACCTGCCGGCCTATCAACTGGCGGGTTTCAATGTACAGGGGATTGTTGATATCAATCCTGAAAAGGCCAAAGCCACCGCTGATCGTTTTTCTATTCCCAATTGTTATCCTTCACTGGAAGCATTGCTGGCAGCGGCACCACCCAATGCTATTTTTGATCTGGCGGTCCCCGGTTCGCAAATTATTCCGGTCCTCACGCTTTTACCGGAGAAGGCTGCCGTGCTGATCCAGAAACCCATGGGTGAAAATTTTCAGCAGGCCGGTGAAATACTGCAACTGGTAAAAAAGAAAGAACAACTCGCAGCCGTCAATTTTCAATTAAGGTATGCGCCCTATATTCTAACAGCCAAAGACCTGTTGGCGAGTGGATTGCTTGGAGAGATTTATGATATTGAAATTAACGTGAATGTATACACGCCCTTGCAGTTATGGGATTTCTTATTTACATCCCCCCGGGTAGAAATTTTATATCATAGTATTCATTATATCGACCTCGTTCGAAACCTGCTGGGTAACCCGGTTTCAGTTTATGCCAAAACTACCAGGCATCCATCCATGCCACAATTAGCGTCTGTAAGAAGTAATATCATCATGGATTATGGAGAAATGGTGGCAGCCAATATACTGGCCAACCATTGTCATAATTATGGCACCCCCAAGCAGCAGTCCTATATCAAGATCGAAGGTAGCAAGGGTGCTGTCAAGATCAGCTTTGGGGCACTGATTGATTACCCGAGAGGATCAGCCGATAGTTTTGAATATGTTTTACTCGAAGAAGGAAAGGAACCGGAGTGGAGAGAAATAAAAGTGGAAGGCAGCTGGTTCCCGCATGCCTTCATCGGCAGTATGTCGCAACTGATGCTGGCCGCCGAAGGCAGTATTGCAGAACCGGATAACAGCGCCGCAGATTGCATCCATACCATGGCCTGTGTGGAAGCCGCTTATTTATCCAGCGAACAGGGAGGTGTAAACATCCGGAACCTGGGCCAGACATTTTAATCATTTAAAGTCCCGTGATATGCGATTACCCGTGTTAATGATGGCCTTCCTGGTTTCTTTAGTAGCTAAGGCTCAGTTACCGGCCTTTCCGGGGGCTGAAGGTTTTGGCAAATATGCGACCGGTGGACGCGCGGGAAAAGTAGTAACCGTTACCAATATCAATGATAAAGGAGAAGGCAGTTTCCGCTGGGCACTGGAACAATATCCAGGTGAAGCCTTGACCGTTGTATTTGCGGTGGGCGGACTGATCGAATTGGAATCCAATATCGCCGTAAAAAGAAGTAACCTCACGATTGCCGGACAAACCGCTCCTGGTGATGGCATCTGCCTGAAAAATTATTCCTTCATTGTCAACGGGGCTTCTGCCAAAGGAAATCACGGCAATATCATCATTCGTTTTATCAGGAGCCGTCCGGGTGGTACTGATAAAAAAGGGCTTTATGGATTTGATATGGAGAACTGCCATGATGTAATCGTGGATCATTGCAGTTTCAGCTGGGCCAATGAAGAATGTGCCGCTATGTATGATACAAAGAATACTACTTTTCAATGGTGTATCGTGAGTGAAGGATTATACAGTGCCGGTCACATGAAAGGCAATCGTTCCTATGGTGGGGTTTGGGGCGGACAAAATGCCAGCTATCACCATAACCTGATTGCACATCAGAATAATCGTGCTGCAAGATTCAACGGAGCCCGGGCGCATGATATCATGGCGCTCGTGGATTACCGCAACAATGTGATTTATAACTGGGGTAATACCAATGCCTGTTACGGCGGAGAAATGAATATCAGTGGTGGCTTTTCA
>Ga0075160_10000468_pt1 | contig 25585 bp, 22 predicted proteins | sample JI91814C2DNA_FD_70969 | JGI IMG/M metagenome (GOLD analysis project Ga0075160, IMG submission 70969) | Wastewater effluent complex algal communities from Wisconsin, to seasonally profile nutrient transformation and Carbon sequestration -... | ecosystem: Engineered > WWTP > Effluent > Algae... | reverse complement strand
GTCGGACAGCCCCTGTCGGGCCAGCCAGGCCATGCGCCCGGCTTCGGGCTGCGCCAGCGCCTGTTCGACCACCTGCAACACCTGGATTTCGAGAGAAGTCTTCATGCCGCCCCCTGGCCGTTCCCTGCCGCCAGACACTAGCAGAAGGCCCGGGGTGCGGCCGCCGGCGCGGCAATGGCCGTTGCCGCGGCCACAGGCCGTTGCACCTGCAAAGACGAGCGCCGGAATCCACCGGGCCGTTGCCAGGGGCCAGGGATGCAGGACCGGACCGATCCAGGCGCGGCTTCCATGACGCGCCGGCAGCTGCTTCGTTTGATCGGCCTCAGCGCCGGCAGCGCGGCGATGTACCAGGCCATGGCCAGCCTGGGCCTGGCGGCGGAGTCGCCGTTCACCGGCACGCCGCAGCTGGGCGAAGCGCCGCCGGGCGCCACGGTGCTGGTGCTGGGCGCGGGCATCGCGGGCATGGTGGCGGCCTACGAGCTGCGCAAAGCCGGCTACCGCGTGCAGGTGCTCGAGTACGCGGCACGCGCCGGCGGCCGCAACCTCACTTTCCGCGGCGGCACGCAGTACACCGAACTGGGCGGCGAAACCCAGCACTGCCGGTTCGACCCCGGCCTGTACATCAACCCCGGCCCGTGGCGGCTGCCGCACCACCACCACGGCATCCTGGGCTACTGCCGCCAGTTCGGCGTGCCGCTGGAAAACTTCGTGCAGGTGAACCACCAGGCCCTGCTGCACAGCACCGACGCATTCGACGGCAAGCCGCAGCGGTACCGCGCGGTGAAGGCCGACTACCAGGGCCACGTGGCCGAACTGCTGGCCAAGGCCACGCAGGGCGGCAAACTCGACGCACCGCTGGTGCGCGAAGACCAGGAAAGGCTGCTCGAATCGCTGCGCTGGTGGGGCGCGCTGGACCAGGACTTCAAATACGCGAAGAACCTGGTCTCCAGCGAACGCCGCGGCTTCGACCGCGACGCCGGCGGCGGGCTGTCCGGCCGCCCCGTGCCGTCCACGCCGGTGGGCCTGCAGCAGATGCTGGGCTCGGAGCTGTGGAGCTCGCTGCCCATCGGCGACCTGTACGAGATGCAGGGCACCCTGCTGCAGCCCGTGGGCGGCATGGACCGCATCGCCGATGCGTTCGCGAACGAACTTACGGGCCTGATCCGTTTCAACGCCAAGGTCGTGGACATCCACCAGGACGCCAGCGGCGTGCGCGCCACCTACGAGGACACCGCCGCGCCGGGCAGCCGCCACACCGCAAGCGCCGACTGGTGCGTGTGCACGCTGCCGCTGTCCATCCTGGGCCAGGTGCCGATGAACGTGGGACGGCCCATGGCCGACGCCATCAGCGCGCTGCCCTATGCCGCGGCGGTGAAGGTGGGCCTGCAGTTCAAGCGCCGCTTCTGGGAAGAGGACGATCACATCTACGGCGGCATCAGCTACACCAACCTGCCCATCGGCAACATTGGCTACCCCAGCACGGGCTACCACGCGCCGGGCAAGGGCGTGCTGCTGGGTGGCTACCTGTGGGGCAAGGACGCGGCGCGCTTCACCTCGCTGTCGCCGGCCGACCGGGTGCGCGAAGCGGTGCGCCAGGGCCGCCAGCTCCACCCGCAGTACGACGCCGAGTTCGACAACGGCGTGTCGCTGGCCTGGCACCGGGCGCCGGGCGCGATGGGCTGCTTCGCGCTGTGGACCGAACAGGCGCGCGAAGCGCACTACGACAACCTGTGCGCCATGGATGGCCGCATCGTGCTGGCCGGCGAACACGCCTCGTTCCTGCCCGCGTGGCAGGAAGGTGCGGTGACGTCGGCCCTGGACGCCATCGGCCGCCTGCACCGCAAGGCACTTTCGGAGCCGCGCGCATGAGCACACGCCCCCTCCGCGGCGCCCGGACGGCGGCCCTGCTGATGGCCCTGGCGATGCCGCTGGCCCTGGCCGACGCCGCGCCCGAACCACCGCCCGAGGGCAACCTGGGCACCACGCGTGGCGACGAGATCTACGCCCAGGTCTGCCAGGGCTGCCACATGCCCGATGGCCGGGGCGCGACCGGCGGCGCAAGCTACCCGTCGTTCGCCGGCAATGCCAACATCGCGTCGGCGCGCTACATGGCCGTGGTGATCCTGGGCGGCCGGCGCAACATGCCGGCCTTCGCGCCCGAACACGTCATCGGCCCCTACTTCGAGCCCGTGTTCCTCACCGATCTGCAGGTGGCCAACGTCATCAACCACATCCGCACGAACTTCGGCAACGATTACCGCGACCCGATCACGGCCGCCGAAGTGAAGGCCCTCCACCCCACGAAAGGAACCCCGGAATGATCAAGTCCGCCGCCGTCCTGCTGCTGGTCCTGGCCCCGACGTTCGCCAACGCGCATGAAGTGGTGCGCCACAAGCTGCCCAACAACAGCACCTTCCCGATCGCCGCCGCGGTGGAAGTGCCCGCGGGCGCCACCACCGTCTACCTCAGCGGCACGGTGCCGCCGGTGGCCGATGCCGCCGCGCCCGCCAATACGCCGGCCGCGTATGGCAACACCCAGGTGCAGACGGTGAACGTGCTCAAGGCCATCGAAACCCAGCTCAAGGGCCTGGGCCTGACGATGGGCGACGTGGTGAAGATGCAGGTGTTCCTGGTCGGCGACCCGGCGATGGAAGGCCGCATGGACTTCGGCGGCTTCATGAAGGGCTACAGCGAATTCTTCGGCACCGCGGAACAGCCGAAGCTGCCCGTGCGTTCGACCATGCAGGTGGCCGCGCTGGCCAACCCCGACTTCCTGGTGGAGATTGAAGTCACCGCCGTGCGGCCGTAGCGCATCGCGGCCGTGCCGGCGGCCTAGCCGGCGGGCGCCGTGGCCACCAGCGCGTCGCGCAGCGACACCGCTTTGAGCGTGACCGGGTGGTCGGCGCCCACCTGCGCCGTCAGCGTGTCGATGGACTGCGCGAACAGCGCCATCGCCTGCTCGCGCCGGCCCAGGTTGCCCAGCTGGTGGGCCCAGTTGTAGCGCATCACCGCCAGCTGCCAGTGGTCGGCCGGCAGCACCTCCTGCGCCAGGGCGACGTTGCGCGACTGGATGGCCTCGGCCTCCTGCCAGCGGCCGCTGCGACCCAGCGCGCGCGCGTAGTTGTTGGTGGCGGTGAAAGCGGAAGGATTGCGCTCGCCGGCCACGCGCAGCTCGGCCTTCCAGGAACGCTCGAGGTAGCGGATTTCATCGTCCGGCCGGCCCAGGTCTTCCGACAGCAGGCCCAGGTTGTTGAGCAGGGTGCGCACGTCCTTGTGGTCTTCGCCGAACTGGCGCTGCAGGCCTTCCAGCGACTGCAGGAACAGCCGCTCTGCGCCCAGCAGGTCACCCTTCGCCTGCAGCGCCGAGCCCAGGTCTATCTTCATCACCAGCGTGCGGTAGTGGTCGGCGCCCAGCACGCGTTCGGCGCGCGCCACGGCCGGCTGCATCAGCGCCACCGCCTCATCCAGACGGCCCGCCAGGTACAGCGTGCCGCCCAGGGTCTGGCTGACATCGAAGGTGGAGAAGTGGTCTTCGCCGTAGACGGCGACGCTGGCCGCCACCGCCGCTTCGCTGCGGCGGATGGCGCCTTCGAGGTCGCCCTTTTCGCGCAGCGCCAGCGCGTACTGGTCGTACAGCCGGGCCACGCGCGCGGAGGGCGTGCCGAAGTGCGCTTCGAACTCCGGCACCAGCGCCTCGAACGCGGCCGCCGCGCCCTCCATGTCGCCTTCGTGCAGCAGCGCACGGGCCAGGAACTGCCGCGCATGCAGCGCAACGCCGCGGTCGGGTGCCAGCGCCAGGGCCGTGGCGCGCTCGCGCACGGCCGCCCAGTCATCGAGGTAGCTCAGCGCGATGACCGCGTCTTCGCGCGCCGACAGCGCCAGCGCTTCGCCCGCCGTGCCGGCGCCGGCCCCGCGCGCCTGGGCCAGGTCGTACTGGTCCAGCGCCAGCTGGTATTCGCCCACGCCCAGGTAGGCGCGCCCCAGCGCCAGCCGCACGGCGGACTCCGACAGCGGCTGGCCGGCGAACCGCGCCGCCGCACTTTGCGCGCCGCGATCCAGCACTTCGCGGATCGACACCTCGGAGCGGCCGGTGGTGAGCGGGTCGGCGGCGCCGATCAGGTCGGTCACCAGGAACTCGTTCACCGCCGTGGCGACCTGCCGTTCGGTTTCGGTGTTGCGGTTGGCCTGCCGCAGCTGCAGCAGCATCGCCAGCGACACGCCGGCCGCCACCGCGAACAGCGCCGTGAACGCCCAGGCCCAGCGGCGGCGTGCCCGCGCGCGCTCGAGCGCGGCACGCAGGCGGTCGGCCTCCCGGGCGGCGGTGCGCTCGCTGGCGCGGGCCGCGCGGCGAGCCTCCAGGCCACGCAGGCGCTGGGCCAGTTCGGCGCCGTCGCGCATGCGCAGCGCCGGGTCGCCCACGGCGGCGGCGTGCACGTCTTCGCGCAGCAGTTCATCTTCGATGTCCGCTTCCCAGCCCGGCGACAGCGGCCGCTTGAAGTCGCCCACCACCAGCTGGAACAGCAGGATGCCCAGCGCATAGATGTCGCTCTGCGCGGTGGGCAACTGGCCGGCGATGCGCTCGGGCGCCACGTACAGCGGCGTGCCGCTGCCGGAGCCGTCGCCCGGGGTCTCGGTGCGCGTGAAGCCCAGCCGCGTTATCTGCAGGCTGGCCGGGTCGAGCAGGCGTCCGCTGCCGAAGTCGGCCAGCTGGATGAAGGGCGCGCCGCCGGCGTCGAAGTCCACCAGCAGGTTCGACGGCTTGAGGTCCTTGTGCAGCACGCCCGCCGCGTGCGCCGCCGACAGCGCGTCGGCCGCCTGCGCCACCCATTCCAGCCGCTGGGCCAGCGGGATGGCGGCCAGGCCGCCCTGCGAGGCCACCCAGGCCGGCAGGTCGCCGCCGGCCGCGTGCCGGGTTTCAATGAAGTACGGCGCCTCCTCGACGTTCCAGTCCAGCACGCGCACCCAATCGCGGCGCTCGCCGTAGGTGTCCTTGAGCACGCGGTAAAGGGTGACTTCGCGCTTGAGCGCCGTCAGGCCCTGCTCGCCGAAGGCGAACTTGAACACGCGGCGCTCGCGGGTCTTGTCATGCTCGGCCAGCCAGGCCTCGCCGTAGCCGCCGCTGCCCAGGGTCTGCAGCAGCCGCCAGTGCGGCCGGTGCGGCAGCGCGTCGCCGGGCCGGAAGCCCAGCTGCGGCAGCACCACCGGCGCCACCGCCGCCTCGACGCTGACCGGCGCCACCAGCCGGTAGCCGTAGCCGTGCACGGTCCTGATCAGGGTCTGGTCGTCGTCGCCCAGGGCGTGGCGCAGCTTGGCCACGGCCTTGGTCAGCACCGATTCGGACAGGATGCGGCCGGGCCAGACCGCGTCCTGCAGTTCGTCCTTGGTCACCACTTCGCCGGGATGCCGCAGCAGGTGAAGCAGCAGCTCCAGCGGCTTGGGCTCGAGCTTGACCAGGTTGCCGCCGACGGTGAGTTCCAGGGTGCGCCCGTCCAGGCGGCAGTCGCCGAAGCGCCACAGACGGTCGCGCGCAGCGCCGTCGCTGCCCGCCTCGGTGCTGGGTGTGTGCCCGTTCATCGCCCCTGTTCCCCCGGGAACCCGCCCGCCGCGGATGGTCGGCAAATGGTCGGGAATCGGTCAGGAGTCTAGCCCGCGGCATGTGCGGAAGTAAGCGCCACCCCGCTCCGGAGACTTCCCATGCGCCTGCAACGCTTCCCCTCGCCGCCCCTCGCGACCCGCTGCTGGACGCTGGGGTTGCTGCTGATGCTGGCCCTGCCGGCCGTCGCCCAGGTGACGGCGGTTCGCCCCGCGCTGGCACCCAGGCCGGTCGAGCGCGTCACGGTCCAGCCGCGCACGCCGCTGGTGGTGGCGCCCAGCGCCCGGGAGGCCGAGGCCATCGCGCTGGGCAGCCCCAGCCTGCGGGAAGCCGCCCGGCGCCTGAAGCAGCGCGGCAGCCCGGCCCTGCTTTCGCTGCCGGCCCTGCGCTCGGTATTCCGCGCCTCCGACAGGGAGAACCACCAGGGCCTGCTGGCCGCCGGCTACGCGAGGAACGAGTTGCTCGACGCCACGCTGCAGATAGACAGGCTGGACGCGACCGCCATGCGCTCCCGGCTGACGGCGGTGGGAGAAACAGACCGCGAAGCGGCGCTGCAGCTGGTCCGTCTGTTCCCGGGGCTGGGCTTCGATGCGCTGTTCGCGCTGATCCGCGCGGGCGCGTCGGCCGACGTGGCCTTCGGCGCCACGGCCGAGGCGCTCAATCCTGGCCTCGACCAGATCGCCGCCATCGGGGCGCGATTCCACCAGAGCCGGCAGTTCACGGCCGGCAACGGCCGATTCTTCCCCGAAGCCGACGACCTGGCCGCAGTGATCCGGGCACGCCACCCGGGCACGCCGCAGGCGGTGCTCTGGTCGCGGCTGCTGGCCGTGGGCTATGCGCCGGACACGCTGTTCACGCAGGTGGCGGTGGGCGACTTCGACCGCAGCGGGCGCGCCCTGGACGCCGTGTCCAGCTGCATGGCCCAGCGCTTCCCGAACCGGCGGCCCGCGGCCAATCCGACCGTGGACATCGCCATCGCTCTGGACGGAGGCGCCAGCCACGAACCGCGCCAGGCCGAGTGCTACGCCACGTTCCTGCAGTCGCTTCGCGGCCAGTCGGTGCCACAGGCCAGCGCCGCGCGCTTGGCCGAAGCCTTCGTCGCCTGCGTGCCCGCCCAGGCGCCCGCCTGCGCGGCGGAGCGACCGGCGGTGGTGCGCTCGATCCTCGATGGCGCCGGCTACCCGGCCGAGCGGCGCTGATTCCCTTCCAACACGCCACAGGAGTTGCCCATGAAACCCGTGACCTTGCCACTGCTTCTCTCGCTGCTGCTGCTCACCACCGCCGCGCCCGCACAGGATGCCAAGCCCGACCCCGCGCTGGACAAGGCGTGGCGCGAACGCCTGGTAGGCGCCTGGCGCTTCGAACACCGCAGCAGCACGCAGGAGGGCGCCGAGCTGCGCGAACGCACCGACCTGCGCTTTGGCAGCGACGGCCGCTACAGCGCCACCACCGCCATCGCCTCTCCCGTCGAGCCGATCAAGCTGGCCTCCGGCGGCACGTTCGAAGTGACCGCCATTGACGCCACCCGCGCACGCCTGCGCCTGGTGCATGCGTCCACCGACCCGTCGGTGCTCAAGGAAGAGCTGACCGAAGTGGTCGAAATCATCGCCAAGGACAAGACCACCCTGGTCTTCCCGGGCAACGCCGTCCTGACGTCCATTCCCTGAGGCCCGAGACATGAAAATCCTCTATGCGTTCCTTCTCCTCCTCGCCTGCGCACTGCCCTTGCCGGCGAGCGCCGACCGCTGCTTCGGCGCGGCCGGCGACCAGTGCGGCGCCCTGAGTGGCCAGGGCTTCCGCCTGGCGGCGTGCGTGGCGAATCCGATCTTGCCGCAGCGTTCGTTCTGCAACGTCAGCGCCGGCAGCTGGACGCACGACCAGTGCTGCTTCGCCAACCGCAGCGGCAACTTCTGCGCCGGCGCCACCACGGCCCTGGCCAGCACCTGCCGCGCCGAGATGGTCGTGGCGATCAGCCGCGCCGCGCGCGGCTACCAGTGGGTGCGCCTGGTGGACAACCAGACCGCCGACGCCGACGGCGTGGTCAACCGCGGCGCCTACTGCGCCAGCGCGGGGCAGACCGTGCACCGCGACGACATCCGCTACTGCTGCAACAGCCAGCCCGCGCCGCGGCGCGTGTCGTTCCCGTTCAACGCCGGCCGGCCCAGCCTTTGGGTTTGCCGCTGAGCCCTGCGTCCGCCGCCCTGCGCAACGCCGCGGCGACGCCGCGGCCTGCGCGCCCAACCCCCTTCCCCCGGAGAAACCCATGAAGGCTTTCCGCAGTCCCCTGCTCAAACTTGCGCTGCTGGCCGCCGCGGCCGCGCCCCTTTCCCAGGCCATGGCGGCCGGCGAGTTCGCCACGCCCGACCACCTGGGCCCCGACGACCGCTGCACCGCCGCCAGTGACCGCGGCCTGACTGTCCGCGGCCGCCTCGGCAGCCGCGACATCCTGCCGGTGTGGCGCGCGGGCGGGGCACCGCTTTCGTTCGGCGGCGGGCAGGTGAAGTTCACCGTGTGGGGCAACGTGGACCTGGCCAACGACATCCGCCTGGACGGCATCACCCGCGAATCCTTCACCGTCGGTGCCAAGCGCGGCGGCGCCGCGAACGCGGCCCGTGGCTGCGGCGCGCGCGGTTCGGTGGACATCACGCTGCGCACGGCGAACTTCCCCACTGCGGCGCAGCCGGGCCGGCTGCGGTTCAATTTCCCACTCGGCGCACCGTTCGAAGTGCCAATGCGCCTGCAGCCGGTGCCGGGCAGCCTGGACCTGCGCTGGCCGTCGCGCCCCGCCGGAAGCGGACGCATCGGTGAACACCACGCCTGCCTGCAGGCCAACGGCGGCCACGTGCGCGTGGACGGCGACACGCTGGAAGTCGGCCTCAACCCCGACAACCCGCTGCCCCAGGGCTGCAGCGTGCATTCGCTGGAAGTGTTCGACCTGCGCGGCCTGCCGGCTCTGCCCGGCTTCGGCTTCCGCGGCGGCGACGCGGAAGCCAACCGCAGCGTCACCGTGGTGCAGGGACTGGCCGGTTCGCCGGCTTTCGCCACCGGCCAGACCCACAACATCAACGGCCTGGGCGGCATGATCTCCTCCGCCAGCGGCCGCCTCGATGCCACCGGGCTGTTCCCGGCGCTGTCCATCGACTACGCGGCCGCCGCGCGCGCGCTCCGTGCACCGCAGCTCTCTGCACCGTCCACCGCGCTGGCGCCGCGGACCGGCATTTCGGCTACCCGCTTCACCGGCACCGGCACCGGCGCGGCGGCGCCAGCCGCACCGCGCACCATCGAGTTCACGCTCGCGATGCCGTCCTTCAACAACGTGCCCAACCTGCATGCACCGATGCGCGTGCGGCTGGTGGCGGTGGCCAGCGCGGCCACCAGCAACCTGGAGGCCACGATGGACGTGGCCACGGTTTGCTCCAATCCGATGCAGCTGCGGGTGCGCGACACCAGCACCGGCGCACTGGCCATCACGCGGCGCGAACTGGACAGCGGCGCCGGCCAGCGCATCGCCGGCGGCGCGCAGCCGCTGGACACGGTGCTGACCTACGCGCAGCCGGGCAACTTCACCGTCACGCTGTCGGTGGCCGATGCCAGCGGCGCCACGCGCCAGGCGCGACAGGCGGTCAGCCTGCCGCGCGCCGCCTGCACGGCGGTGGCGCCTCCCACCGTTGGCGGCGTGCGCATCGTCTCGGGCAGTGGCAGCAACCTGCTGCCCGTGCGGCTGTTCCCGGAGCGTCCGCTGCTGCGCCGCATCGGCGGCCTGGGCCCGAACGTGATGCTGCCCATCGGCCTGTGCACCGGGCTGGACAACGATGCCCGCGGCGAAGTGGCCGTGCCGCCCCTGGTGTGGGGCGTTTCGTCCGCCGGCGACGACGCGGCTTCGGCGCGCGCCGAACTTCGCGACGCCGCCAGCGGCGCGGTGCTGTCGGCGTTCGACGCCGGCCGGGTGGCGGGCAACTCCGCGGCCGCCACGCGCGAGAACTACCCGGGCCGCCCCGCCCGCATCGCCGTGGTGAACGTCACCGGCAGCCTGCTGCCCTCCTTCGGCAACCAGGCCGGCTGCTTCCTGGACCCGGATGTGGCGGCGCCGCGCTTGGACCCGGACTTCCTGCTGGTAGTGGACCCCAACACCGCGGTGTCCGAAGGCCCCGACGCCGCCACCGCCGAACTCGACAACGAACTGCGCTTCTGAGGAGCACGCCATGAACCGGACCCATCGCAACACCCCGCGCCCCGCCCTGCTGTCGCTTGCCTGCGCCCTGGCGCTGGTGGCGGGCTGCGCCACCAGCGGCGCCGTGTCACAGGCGCAGGCGCGGCCCAACGACCGCACCCAGGCGCCGCTACCCTCGCTGTCCGACGACTGGGAAGTGTCGGCCAAGGCCCTGCGCGCCCAACAGTGGAGCGTGGCGCGCGAGCCGCTGTCGCGCCTGCTGCAGCAGGACCTGCGCAACGGCCACCTGCAGTTCCTGCACGCGGTGGTGGAGGAGAACGACGCCCGCGACCGCGACCGCGGCCGCCTCGAGCTGGCCTCGGTGGGCTATGCCAATGCGGCCAAGTTCGCCCCCGGCCAATACTGGGCGCTGCTGCACCTGGGCTTCCTGGAACTCGAACGCGACGAAGCCACGGCCGCGCAGGGCTACTTCTCCGAAGCCGCGCTCGACCAGCCCGGCCGCTGGGAGGCGTTCTACGGCCTGGGCGTGGCCTCGTACTACCGGCGCGACCTGCCGATGCTGCACCTGGCCTCGCAGCGCGCGCTGGAGCTGGCGCCAGACCGGCCCGAAACCCTGCGCCTGAATGCACTGGCGCTGGCCGTGCAGGGCGACGCGGGCGCCGAGGCCATGGCCGAACGCGCGGTGCTGCGCGAAGGCAAGCCCGAGCAGGCGCACTTCGAGCGCCGCGTGGGCGAGTTCCTCACCGCCGCCTCGATGACCGTGGCGCAGGACACCGCACCGGCGTTCGGCGAGCCGGTGGCGAGCTTCGACGAGCTGGCCGCCGTCACCGAGCCGCCGACCCAGGTGGTGGTGGAAGTGACCATCCTGCTCAACTCGGTGCTAGACCAGTCCACCCGCGGCGTGAACCTGTTCGACGGGCTGCGCATGCTCTACGGCTACAGCAACACCCTGGCCAGCACCATCACCAACGCCGGCCGCCAGAACACCCGCACCATCACCTCGCAGATATCCACGCCGCAGCTGGACTACAGCCTCAACCTGTTCAACGACTCGGGCCAGTACTACAGCGTGGTGGCGCGCCCTTCCATCACGGCGCACCTGGGCAAGGAGTCGAAGTTCTTCGCCGGGCGCACGCTCAACGTCGAGGTCAGCGGCGTGAACCTGGGCCAGCTGCAGCCGATTGACGTGGGCGTGGGCCTGCAGGTGATCCCCGAGCTGATCGACGGCAAGAAGGTGCGCTTCCAGGTAGGCGCCGAGCGCTCGTTCCTGTCGCAGGAACAAATCGGCACGTTCTCCAGTTCGCTCACCACGTTCCGGCAGTCGGTGTCGGCCACCGCCGACGTGGAGTTCGGCCAGACGCTGGTGCTCAGCGCGCTGTCCGAGGAAGTGTCGGACCGTTCGTTCTCCAAGATACCGGGCGTGGGCGACATCCCGGTCATCCGCAACCTCGCGCGGCGCGACGCCGACCTGACGCGGCAGGAGTCGCTGCTGATCCTGGTCACGCCCAAGCTGCCGCTGAGCCTGTCCACGCCCGAAACGGCGGAACAGCGCCAGCACACCACGCAGCAGCTGCTGTCGCTGTGGCAGGAGCGGGTGGACCCGCGCGCGGACGTGCCGGCGATCATCGAGCGGTTGAAGCGCTCGCGCTGGCTGCGCCAGCCCGAGGCCGGCGACCTGCGCATGCGCCTGCCGGAAGCACAGGCGCTGCAGCGCGAGGCGATCGAGGAAAGCCTGCTGCTGGCGCGGCGCTGAGGCGCCGCACCTGCCGCGTCAGTCCTTGATGCGGCAGGTGTTGATGCCCAGCAGCGAATACAGCCCGCACATGCCGAACACGCCGGTGAGCAGCGGGACCACGCCCAGGTAGGCCAGGGCCGGGCCGTCGAAGGCCGCGGCCCAGGCGATGAGTCCGGCGCCCACGGCGATGCGCAGGCCACGATCGATGCCGCCAACATTGGTTTTCATGGGGTAGCTCCCTGCGGGTTGTACTGGTCCAGCCAGCGCCGGACCTCGGAATACCAGAACACCGAATTCTGCGGCTTGAGCACCCAGTGGTTCTCGTCCGGGAAATACACCAGGCGCGTGGGCACGCCCTTCACCAGCAGGGTCTGGAACAGTTCGATGCCGTGGTTGACCGGCACGCGCAGGTCGCGCTGGCCGTGGATGACCAGGGTGGGCGTCTTGAAGTTGCCGGCCGAAAGGTGCGGCGAATTGCGGTCGATGACTTCGCGGTTGCCCTCTTCCCAGAAGCCGCCGAAGCGCGGCACGGTGCTGGCGAAATCGGCCGCGTACTGGGTGTAGAGGTTGTAGACCTTGGCGTGCGCCACCAGCGCCTTGAACGGGTGCTCGCGGCCCAGGATCACCGACGTGAGGTAGCCGCCGTAGCTGCCGCCACCGGCCACCATGCGGTCGGCGTCGGCCCAGGGCTGCGCCGCTGCCCATTCGGCGGACTTGATCACGTCCTCGTAGGGCATCTGCGCCCACTCGGGGTTGATGGAGTCGGTGAACTTCTCGCCAAAGCCCGAGCTGCCGTGGAAGTTGGGCTGGATGACCACGTAGCCCCAGCTGGCGAACACCTGCGCATTCCAGCGGAACTGCATGGCGTTGGTGACGCCGTTGTGCGGGCCGCCGTGGATCACCACGTACACGGGGTACTTCTTCGTGCGGTCGAAGCCGGCGGGGTAGTTCACCCACATCTGGATGTCGTCGCCGTTCGCGCCGGCGTAAGTCACCGATTCGTAGGTGCCCAGTGCGGTGTCGGCCAGCAGCGCGTCGTTCACCGTGGACAGCTTGCGGGCCTTGCCGCTGCGCGGGTCCAGGCTGACCAGGGTGGGCGGTTCGATGAAGCTCTGGCGCACCGCGGCGATCGCGCCGGGCGCCACCGAAAGGCCGCTGAAGGACGACTCGCCGGTGACGGCGCGCGGCTTGCCGGTGAGCGGCAGTTCGTAGACACGCGTGGTGCCGGCGTCGTCAATGGCGCCGTACAGCGTGCGGCCGTCGCGCGACCAGGCCAGGCCCGAGGCGCTGCGGTCCCAGTCGGCGTGCAGTTCGCGGATGTCGCCGCTGCGGCGGTCGTGCAGCATGGGCCGCGCCTTGGCGGCATAGAAGCCTGGCACGCGCTGCTGCAGGAACACCAGGTGGCGGCCATCCGGGCTGTACAGCGGATTGCCGTCGGTGCCGGGGTTGCCGGCGCTGAGGTTGCGCGGCGCACCGCCGGCCACCGGCATCACGTACACATCAATGTCGTCAACGTTGATGGCCGCGTTGCTGTCGGCCGTGAGCGCAATTTCCTTGCCGTCCGGGGACACGTCGAAGGTGCCGTCGAAGCCCTGCGAGAAGCGCGGCAGCTGCAGCCCGCGGCCCAGCGTGACGGGCGCCACCGCGCCGGTGGCCACGTCCACCGTGAACACGTGGCCCTGGCGGTCGTCGAGCAGCGTGTCGAACACGCTGAACGGGCCGGCGTCCCACACCTGCGCCTTCATCTTCGATTCTTCGCGCTCCTTCAGGCGCTTGGCCTGCTGGTCCAGCGGCAGCTCGGCCCAGACGCGGGAGGCGAACGCCAGCTGGCCGTTGCCCACCCAGCGCGGCACCGACACGCCGGTGGCGAAGGTGGTGAGCCGGCGCGCTTCGCCGCCGGCCAGCGGCAGCAGGTACAGCTGCGGCGCCTTGTCGTCGTCGCGCTGGGCCACGAAGGCCAGGGTCTGGCCGTCCGGGCTGAAGCGCGGCGACGATTCGCCGGCGGGGTCGGCGGTGAGCGGGCGCTGCACGCGGCCGTCGCTGCTCCACAGCCACAGGTCGGACAGCAGTTTGTCTTCCGCCATCGCGGTGCGCGATACCGGTGCGACGATGCTGCGCCCGTCGGGCGACACCTCGGGGTTGCCGATGCGCTGGATTTCCCAGCTGCGCTCGGCGGTGAAGGGCTGCGCGGCGTCGGCAGCGGCCGGCGCAAGCGCCAGCAGCGTAATCATCAAGGCGTGTCTCATGGGCATCCTGGGCATGGTCGGCTTTCCAGACCCCATTGAACCACCATTCCCCCACCCTGTTGGAGGGCCTTCAGGCCCGATGCTCCTGTCGCCAGGAGCATCGGGCCTGAAGGCCCTCCAACGGTGGAAAAGAAAAGGCCCCGCCGAAGCGGGGCCTTTCGTATTGCGAGGTGCGGGTTGCGGGGGGACTTAGAAGTCCATGCCGCCCATGCCACCCATGCCGCCGCCCATGCCGCCGCCGGCGCCGGCGCCGTCGTCCTTCTTCGGGGCCTCGGCCACCATCGCTTCGGTGGTGATCATCAGGCCGGCGATGGACGCCGCGTTCTGCAGCGCGGTGCGGGTCACCTTGGTCGGGTCCAGGATGCCGAACTCGATCATGTCGCCGTACTCGCCGTTGGCGGCGTTGTAGCCGTAGCTGCCCTTGCCTTCCTTCACCTTGTTCAGCACCACCGACGGCTCTTCACCGGCATTGGTGACGATCTCGCGCAGCGGGGCCTCCATGGCGCGCAGGGCGATGGTGATGCCGTGGTTCTGGTCTTCGTTGATGCCGCGCAGGGCACCCAGGTTGGCCAGCGCACGGATCAGGGCGACGCCGCCGCCCGGGACCACGCCTTCTTCCACCGCAGCGCGCGTGGCGTGCAGGGCGTCTTCAACGCGGGCCTTCTTCTCCTTCATTTCGATCTCGGTCGAGGCGCCGACCTTGATCACCGCCACGCCGCCGGCCAGCTTGGCCACGCGCTCCTGCAGCTTCTCGCGGTCGTAGTCCGAAGAGGTTTCTTCGATCTGCGCCTTGATCTGCTTGATGCGGGCCTGGATGCCGTCGGCTTCGCCGGCGCCGTCAATGATGGTGGTGTTTTCCTTGGAAACCTGCACCTTCTTGGCGCGGCCCAGGTCCTTGATGGTGGCCTTCTCGAGCTGCAGGCCCACTTCCTCGGAAATCACGGTGCCGCCGGTCAGGATGGCCATGTCTTCCAGCATCGCCTTGCGGCGGTCGCCGAAGCCCGGCGCCTTCACGGCGCAAACCTTCACGATGCCGCGGATGGTGTTCACCACCAGCGTGGCCAAGGCCTCGCCTTCCACTTCCTCGGCCACGATCAGCAGCGGCTTGCCGGCCTTGGCGACGCCTTCCAGCACCGGCAGCAGCTCGCGCACGTTGGCGATCTTCTTGTCGTACAGCAGGATGAACGGGTCTTCCAGCTCGGCCGACATGGACTGCTGGTTGTTGACGAAGTACGGGCTCAGGTAGCCGCGGTCGAACTGCATGCCCTCGACCACGTCGAGTTCGTTGTCCAGGCCCGAGCCTTCTTCAACGGTGATCACGCCTTCCTTGCCGACCTTGTCCATGGCCTTGGCAATCAGCTCGCCGATGTTGGCGTCGGAGTTGGCCGAGATCGAACCGACCTGGGCGATTTCCTTGGAGGTGGAGCACGGCTTGGAGATCTTCTTGAGCTCGGAGACGGCCTCGACCACGGCCTTGTCGATGCCGCGCTTGAGGTCCATCGGGTTCATGCCGGCCGCAACGGCCTTCATGCCTTCGCGGATCAGGGCCTGGGCCAGCACGGTGGCGGTGGTGGTGCCGTCGCCGGCGATGTCGGAGGTCTTGGAGGCGACTTCCTTCACCATCTGGGCGCCCATGTTCTCGAACTTGTCGGCCAGCTCGATTTCCTTGGCGACGCTGACGCCGTCCTTGGTGATCGTGGGGGCGCCGAAGCTCTTGTCGAGCACGACGTTGCGGCCCTTCGGGCCCAGGGTGGCCTTGACGGCGTTGGCGAGGATGTTCACGCCCTTCACCATGCGGGCGCGGGCGTCTTCACCGAAACGAATTTCCTTGGCAGCCATTTCTTTAACTCCAGAATTCTTTGGGGGTTGGTACAAGGCCGGTCGCGCAAGCGCGGACCGGCGGGGTGCTTAGCCGAGGATGGCGAGGATGTCGTCTTCCTTGACCACCAGGATCTCGTGGCCGTCGACCTTCACTTCGGTGCCGGCGTACTTGCCGAACAGCACCTTGTCGCCGACCTTCACGGTGGGCGCGCGGGTGGAACCGTTGTCCAGCGCCTTGCCGGCGCCCACGGCGATCACTTCGCCCTTGATGGGCTTCTCGGTGGCCGAATCGGGGATGACGATGCCGCCGGCGGACATCTTCTCTTCTTCCATACGCTTGATGACCACGCGGTCGTAGAGCGGCTTGATATTCATGGGTATTCCTCGTTATTTCAATTAAATCAACAACATGGCCGAATGTATTAGCACTCGGCCCCGGTGAGTGCCAATGATACGCGCACGGCAAGAGGACAGGAAGCCGGGCGACCCCGAGTCAATGGGGCCGGGGGGGTGGGGATTCAAGGCTTACGCGAGGGGCGGAAGGTTCAAGCCAGAAGATGGTCGCAGCCTGCGCTTCCCGTTGATCAGGCTCGGACTGGAGAGTGTTTACGAGACCAGCAGCAGGCCACCGCGCGAAGGCATCATTGTCTCGCGGAGAAAGCCCGAATGAGTTCGCCGAATTCCAGAGGCCAAGGCGATTCAGGACTGGTGAGAGTGAACACCCATGATAGACCCGACGAACAGGCGCTGAAAAAGAACTCGATCACAAGGAGCGCTCACGACTGTGTTCGACGTTAGAGCTGGCCCCGGAAATCTGAACAGCCCGATAGGTGGATTTCCTGCTCACTGAGGCGATGATATCGCCAGCACCAGGAGCAGACCATGACGCGACGCACCCGCCGGAACCACTCGCCGGCCTTCAAATCCAAAGTGGCCTTGGCCGCGATCAAGGGCGAGCACACGCTGGCCGAGTTGGCCAAGCGCTTCGACGTCCACCCCAACCAGATCGCGACCTGGAAGGAGCAGCTGCTCGCCGGCGCGGCGAACGTGTTCGGCCAGGAGGCGCGACCCGCCGAGCCGCCGGTGGACGTGAAGTCACTGCACGCCAAGATCGGCGAGCTGACGCTGGAGAACGATTTTTTAGAAGGTGCGCTCACCAAGGCGGGATTGCTGAGCGCAAAGCGATGATTGACCGTGCCCACAAGTTGCCGCTGACCAAACAAGCCAGGGCGTTGGATATTAGCCGTGGCAGCGTCTACTACCTGCCCAAGCCCGTGCCCACAGCAGATCTGGCGTTGATGCGGCAGATCGATGAGCTTCATCTCGAGCTGCCGTTCGCCGGCAGCCGGATGCTGCGCGATCTGCTCAACGCACAGGGCGCAGCCGTCGGCCGCAAGCGTGTGGCGACGCTGATGCGGCGGATGGGCATCGAGGCGCTCTACCGCAAGCCCAACACCAGCCGCCGCCACCCGCAGCACAAGATCTATCCGTACCTGCTGCGCCATCGCCCGATCACGGCGCCCAACCAGGTCTGGGCGATGGACATCACGTATATCCCGATGGCCCGCGGCTTCGTCTACCTGGCGGCGGTGATCGACTGGTACAGCCGCCGCGTGATCGCCTGGCGCGTGTCGATCACGATGGAAACCGCGTTCTGCCTCGAGGCCGTCGAGGAAGCGATCGCGCGTCACGGCACGCCGGAGATCTTCAACACCGACCAGGGCAGCCAGTTCACCAGCGCCGACTTCATCGGCCTGCTCAAGCACCACGAGATCGCCATCAGCATGGATGGCAAGGGCTGCTGGCGCGACAACGTCTTCATCGAACGGCTGTGGAAATCGGTGAAGTACGAAGAGGTCTACCTGCGCGCCTACGAAGGCGTCAGCCACGCCCGGCAATCGCTGGGCCGTTACTTCGAGTTCTACAACCAGCGCCGCCCGCACAGCGCCCTTGATCGGCAGACGCCGGACAAGGTCTACTTCCCTTCGCTGCCTTTGCCCAAGGCGGCTTGACCCCGCAGGCAATCCACCTATCAAACCGGGCTCAGCTGTTCAAACAACCGGGGCCAGCTCTGTGTTCGACTACATCGAGATGTTCTACAACCAGAAACGGCGGCACGGTGCCAGCGGCGGTATGGCTCCGGTAAAGTACGAGCGGCAGTTCAGACTGTCTGGGATCTCGGGTGTCTAGAAAACCCTGGTCGATTCAGACCGGCCGCCGGCGCATGCCCATCTCCACCTTGCCGCTGCTGGCCAAGGCCCTGGGCGTGAGCATCGAAGAGCTGGTCGGCGAAGCGCCCAAGCCGGGCAAGCGCGGGCCGGCGCCGAAGCTGCAGCAGCAGCTCGATCAGCTGCAGGCGCTGCCGCGGGCCAAGCAGCGGATGGTCAGTGAAGTGCTGGATTCGTTGCTGGCGCAAGCCGGGCGTTAACCGCGCCAACGCCAAGATCAATCACGATAAAGCCCGCTGATGGGGGCCTTGTGCTTCAAATGCGGTCGGGAAGTGCACCTGACCCCATTGCTTGGCATTACTCGCCCTGCTTTCCACCGTTGGCACTAGCGCCAACCTGACTGTCGCTCGACCCAGGGTTGCAACCCTCCGAACCGTCTTCATCGCGATTCCGAAGTGCCTGGATGATTAGCTCGACGACATCCTCATACCTCGCGCCCCTCCCCGGCCCCTCCCAGTCTAGAACCATCCCGTGTCGGACCTCATAAACACCTTTCGGCCCCGCAACTGACCTAACGTGCGTCCCCAGACCGGCTTCCGCGAATACCAGATACTGTCGCCCCAGTTCGCAGCAATCGGGATCACTCTCCGGCCCGCCATCATCGATCAGGAGGGAGAACGTTTGACCTTCTGGACTGCCTGTGATCACGCGATCGAAACGAAGAAGCTCCAGCGTCGGCTCACCGGCAGCATTCAGCTGGGTCGCACCGAGCGCGGTTGCGAACACGACGAATGTGGATCTGCGCACCTTGTCTTCCAGTGCCGGGTTCATTCCTCCAAACGCCCCTGCGTTATTGACGAGAACCAAAATCATCCCCGCGACAATGAATCTCGCAATGTGCATTTCAGAACTCCTTGTGACTTGGATCGAGCGGGCGAAGTGGCCTCCCAACCTCATCATTTACCTTGTTCTCGTTGTCGATCCCGTTGCCAGTGTCAGAACCAACAACGATCGGGACCGCATGCGCGACAAACTCATGCGCAAGAATCTGCTCTGCTGACGCCCCGACTTGGGTGTTCGCGTTCCCGGAGTAAATCACATCAACGCCGGACAACTTTCCATCGACGTAGCGAGGCACTGTTACTCCGCCACCTGCATCGTCCGTTGACCGCGGAATGCCCTGACCGTCCACATATGTTGTGTTGACTTGGACTCGTATGGGAATCTCGGCGGCAATCGCTTCGGTCACTCGCTGCTGGTAGTAAGCGGAACCTCCCGGAGAATCGCCTGTCATCTCCAGTTCGCCTCCGTTGACAGCAAAATCCCCTTTGGCGTCAACATCAATGTCCGCAACAATCCTCTTCTCATCATTGACGATCTCGACCGTGCGGCCGTCTGGATCCGTGAATCTGTAGGGATTGTTCGCGGCGTAGTTGTAGCGGTTGAAGTTCCATCCAGTGCCCGTATCCGAGGCCACAGGATCGACCGACAAGAACCGTCCGGTGCCGGGGTCGTAATAGCGCTGAACACTCTGACCCGACGTGGGATCCGCCTGGTGCTGCGATCAACCCTTGATGCGGTGCAGCCTGCGGTCGCCAACTCGACTTGATGCACCTCCTGCGGTTCGGGCAAAAGCCCTTGATGCGACTTTCGGCCGGCAGCGCGTGTGCGTCAAGCGTCCTGGGCCTTGGATCGGCAAGCACGCTGCGGCGTCCCGATCAGCGGGTTCGGCTTCAGCCGGCCACCCGGCTCGGCTTCGACCAGATCACTGGTCAGCAGGAAGAAGGGTTGGCCACGTGTTGACCGTCCCGGGGTGTTGGGGCAGCGCCCCAACGGTGACGCCTCTGATCGCGATCGCCACGACGCCGGCTCGGTTCCCAGTGCGACGGTCCTGGGACAGCGGTGATCCTTCCTCCCTGCTGACCGGCGCGTGGCCCGGATGTGGCCGAAGCCGTGGACGCTGCCCACGCGCAGCTCGCGGACCGTGGGATGCGGGCGCGGAACGCGCACCACATGACGTGGGTGGGTGTGCGCAGCACACGCGTCCACACGCACCGTTGGGTGATCGGCTCTTGCCCTTCCGGGGGCGCAAGACATGAACGCGTGTTATGCGAAGCGCCGGGCTTGCGCAGCGCTTGCCTGCAAGCAACCCCTTGGCCAAAGGCAGCATTGCAAGCGCTGTGACAGACCGGCGCTTTGCATAACGCCGCGTTATGTTCAATCGCCCGCAGGGCGATTGACCCCCGGACTAATAGCGCTCTGCGCGCTGCGAAGCAGGGCGCTGACCGACTCGCTCTTTTACTCCCCGATCGCCCGGATGCTAGGCCAGGCGATGCGACGTCGGCTTGAACGCGCAGCGTTAAGCCGCGCCGCCCATCCAGTCGGAGCGGCCGTGCCAGACACGCACGATCTCCACGGCGTCTTCAGTCACTCGATACACGATCAGGTACGGCGTGCATTGCACGATCCAGTGCCGCGTTCCCGGCTCAATGCCAAGTCGACCAATGTGCGGGGTCTCGGTCAGCCGCTGGCTCGCCTGCCAGATGCGATCCGCCACTGTCTGGCTTGCAAACGGGTTCTCCTGGGCGATCCAGGCTTGCGCCTGGTCGAAGTCGATCAGGGCCTTGATCGACCACCTAAGCCGTAACATCCACGCCCCATTTCGCGAACACCCGCCGCACGTCTTCGGCGCTGGCGAACTCGCCGCGATCCGCCGCCGCGATGCCTTCCTGCACCGCCTTGCGGAACCGTGCCTGCTCGATCACATCGTCCCAGGTCGCCTCCGGCGGCAGGTGGTCGGCCAGTTCGTGTACCTGTTGGCTCAGATTGGCCATGGCGGGGCTCCGGTGGGCGTTCGGGGCATTCTAGTCCTCCTGGTCGGGGGTGGAACAGCGGGCCAGCTTAGCCGCCGGGTGCGTCGCCGCATGCACCGCATGCAGCCTCGCGATCGACACGTGCGTGTAGCGCTGCGTGCTGGTGATCTGGCCGTGGCCCAGGATCTCCTGCACGTGGCGGATGTCGGCGCCGTTGTCCAGCATCGCCGTGGCCATCGTGTGCCGGAACAGGTGGCAGGCGCCGCGTTTCTCGATGCCGGCCTGCTTGAAGTAGTCGCGCACACGCCAACTCAACCCATCGGGAGACAGGGGATTTCCATACTGGTTCAGGAACAGATGTCTCTCTGACGGATCGCTCAGCAGCTCGGGCCGCGCCTCCCGTTCGTACTTCGTGACCCAAGCCAGCGCCCGTTCCCCGATCGGCACGAACCGATCCTTGCGTCCCTTGCCCAGCCGCACGTGCAGCGTGCCGCGGGTTCTATCCAGATCGGATTGATGCAGGTTGGTCAGCTCCACCCGGCGGATGCCGGTGGCGTAGAACAGCTCCAGGCAGGCCCGGTCCCGCAGGCCGTCGGCGGTGGTGATGTCGGGCAGGGCCAGCACAGTTTCCATTTCGTCCAGCGTCAGGGGCTCGCGCAGGTCGTCGGTGCGTCGGGGCAGCTCCAGGTCGGCGGCCGGATTCGATGTGATCACCTTGTGCCGCACCAGCCAGCGGAAGAACATTTCCACGGTGAACAGGGCGATGCGCTGGCCGTTGATCGCGATCGGGGCGCCGTTGGCTTTGCGGTACAGGAACAGGTGCCGCTGGAACCGCGCCAGGTGCGCGTGGGTGACCGCCTGGGGCTGCTCGATGCCCCGCTCGTGGCACCAGTGGTGGAAGTGGGCCAGGCGGCTGCGGCGCGTGCGCTGATCGGCCACGCTGCGGTGCTGGGTTTCCAGGTGCTGCAGGTAGCGGCGGATCCACGCCGACAGGCTGTCCGGGGGCGACGGCGCCAGCAGCTGGGCCAGCCGCTCGGTGCGCTTGCCGGCCATCAGCGGGGCGCCGTGGCATGGCCATTGACCTTCCTGTTCTGTGGTTTCTGGGCCGGTGCCGGGGCTTCAGTGCGGGCGGGCGCTGTTTTCCCGGTCTTTTTTGCCGATCCGGCACCCCGCACGGGGGCCGTAAGGTACCCGCAAGCTGGCCGCAGGGTCCCCGCAAGGTCGGGGGTTTCACCCCGCAAGGTCGCGTCCAGACCCCGCAAGGTCGGTGCGGGCACGGTCGTCGCGACGGGTTCGGTTCCTAACTCAGGTACCGAACCGCCCAGGCCCATCAGCTGCGCGGCCTCGGCGCCCGTCTGGCCATCAAGCAGCAGGCTGTAGGTGTACAGGCTGCCGTTCTGACCGCTGTGCAGGCGCACGTACTCCAGCGCCACCAGCCGCTCCAGGTGCACGCGCAGCTGCGTATCCGACAAGCCCAGCACCCCGCGCACCGTGCGACGGGTGAAGCGTATTGCAGGGCGCTCGATGCCCTGCGTTGCGGCCTGTTCGGTGACCCACGCATCCAGCGCCGCCAGCACACGACGGGTCTGCGGCGGCAGTTCGTCAAGGGATCGGCCCAGCACCGCGTGCGCCAGCCGATTGGCCAGCGCGATATCGCCTTGTGTCACCTCGATGTACTCGACGGCGGCGCCGTCGACCTCGACCGTCTGCACGGGGCGCTGGTGCTGGTGCAGCAGCGCGATCGCGTCGATCAGCGCCAGGTACTTCACGTGGTCCCGGCGCAGCCGCACCCGGTCGCTGGCAAACGTCAGCGTCTCGGCAAAGGGGTTCACCACCGCCAGCGGCCGCAGCAGCGTCTGCGCGGCCCGGTGCGCCTGCAGCACCTGGCCGGCCCGCACGTTCGCCTGCAGCCCGGCCAGCGTTCGTGCTTGCCGTTGCCGCTGCTGGATCGCCGCCGTCTGTTCGGCGGTCTCGTTGATCGTCAGCACCAGGCAGCGATTCAGCAGCTCCTCGTCGATGTCGATCGCCGTCGTGGTCAGGCACAGCATCACCGGGCCCTGCACCCGGTAGTCCGATGTCACCAGCTTGCCTGTGGCCGGGTCCTTGCCGGTGCTGGCGATGGTCAGCTCGCCCTGGCTCTGCAGCAGCTTGAGCGCGTACGCCGCTTGCCGCACGCCTTCTTCCTCGGCGATGGCCAGGATCTTGTGCTTCAGGTCGCCTTCGCCCAGGTAGAACAGCGACTGCCCGGTCATCGCGCTGTAGTGCACCCGCTGGCGTTCGGGCATCAGGCTCAGCAGCGCGTCCATCAGCGTCGACTTACCCGCCGCGCTGGTGGACTGGATCAGGATCGCCAGCGGTTTGGCCAGCAGGCGCGACACCATGGCCAGGTAGCCCACCAGCGCATTGGTGCCTTCGCCGACCACGCCGATGGCCTCGACGTCGGTGGCGATGCGCTCGGGAAGCTGAGGGTCGCGCAGCAGGGCCAGGCCGGCGGCTTCCTGGTCAGGCGTCAGCGTTGGTTCCGTGCTCGATGCGTCCGGCGCCAGCGCGCCGCGGATCGCCGCCTCCTGCAGCGGCTCCAGGGCAATCACCAGCGCCGCCAGATCGCCGGCGATCACCGGCTCGGCCACGCCCAGTTCCAGCGCCGCCGCCTTCACGAACGCGCTGCGCGCCCGCGCCTGGTACAGGTCCAGCGTGTCCAGGTGCAGATGCTCGCCGCACGCCAGCCGCAGCGTCACCTTCAGCACCTCGGCGCTCAGGTTCCGGGCCAGGCCGCGCACGCGGTAGTGGCGCGGGCCGCGGGCCAGGCGCAGGTCGTCCGCGCCGGCCACCTCCACGCACCCCCTGCCAGGAAGCACCCCCGGCAGCGGCACCGACAGCGCCGACGAAGGATCAAGGGGGTGCGGCATGGGCGGGCCTTCGGGCAAAAACCTGTCAAGGAAAACAACTCGCCGCCAGTCTACGCCTATTAGGCGTAGTATCAACGCCTACCTGACATCGGCCTTAGCGTATGACCCACCTTCCGCTGACTCCCCTCACGCCGATGACCCCCGACGAGACCGCCTTCTTCCGCCTGCTCGGCACCCGCATCGCCCAGCGTCGCAAGGCACAGGAACTGACCCAGGCCGAGCTGGGCGAGCTGGTCGGCGTCACCCAGCAGCAGATCGCCTCGTTCGAGACCGGCCGCCGGCGCATGCCGATCTCCACTTTGCCGCTACTGGCCAAGGCGCTGGGCGTGAGCATCGAAGAGTTAGTGGGCGAAGCGCCCAAGCCCGGCAAGCGCGGGCCGGCGCCGAAGCTGCAGCAGCAGCTAGAGCAGCTCCAAGCGCTGCCACGGGCCAAGCAGCGGCTCGTCAGTGAAGTGCTGGATTCGTTGCTCGCGCAAGCAGGGCGCTGACCGCGGCGATGCCAACCCCAACAAAGACAAGGCCCGCTAATGCGGGCCTTGTTCATCATGGGCGCACGTCCATCGCCCCTGACCCCTTCTATTCATTTGCAAGTCGGACTAGCGGCATTGGCGCTGATTCCAGCTTGCCGAATATGTACCCACCGCCCCGCAGAAAAACACAGGGTGTTGGAATATCAACGAGAACGCTCCTGGGCATGGATCCATGAAACGTTACGAATTCGCCTGCAATTGGGAAATCAAAGTCTGAAGCTAACTGCTCCGCAACGGAAGGTTGGACGGGAAACTGATTTCTGTCGTCCTTACAGTCAACAACTACAATCGAGAAGTAGAGTTCGCGTTCCTTGATTGCCTTGGCATCACGTGATCGAAGAGTGACCTCGACAACCTCGTCGTCAAGGACACTTTTGACGTGCGCCGAAATCGGAACGGGTCGCAATGAACAGCCAGTCATTGCTACAAGCGCTATCGAAACAAAGAAAGCCCTAAATGCAGTCATTGCTGGTCCTTCCGCTGCTGATATGAAGCGTCGACTTTCTCTTGAGCCCCACTCTTCGACATCATGGACGGGAAGTTGCCGTGACTGGTGGTCATCGTTTGTGATTCGGATCCCGAGGTTGCTGTCGTACCGAGGACGGCCCGGCCGACACTAGCGACCGTATCTGAGCGATTGCGATTCGAAGGGGCAGCCTGCACGTTTGTCCAGGTTTCCACGTTGGATGGCTTCGTGCCGTTTCCAGCGCTGCCTACCGGGTCTATGGTTACCAAATTGGTAATTTTTGCATCGGTGCTGTTGGCCTGATTAATTGCCTCTCTGGCACCCAAGCTATGTCCGATCACGTTCAACGGCTCACCATCTTTAAGCGGGGCGCTGATTGCCGCTGCAATTTCTGACTTTTCCTTGTAACTGAAGTATTGAACATCCCGGTCCTGATTCAGACTCTGCTGGGAATCGGCATGGTCCTGGACAATCCGAGTGTTGTCCTTGTCCGCCGCACCCCCGATATAGATATCTCGTCGACCGTCAGGATCCACGAAACTATAGGGATTGTTCTTGCCATATCGGTAGCGGTTGAACATGTCGCCAGAATTCGAATCCGTCGCAACCGGATCCGCCGACAAGAACCTCCCGATGGCGGGATCGTAGTAGCGCTGCTGCATGTACGTCAGCCCCGTCGCCGGGTCCATCACGTGGCCGGTGTAGCCGATGCCATCGACCACCTTGCCGATGGGGCCGCCGTAAGGGTCGTAGTTGGTGCGCTCGATGATGGCGCCGGTTTCGTTGCTCATGGCCACCGGGCTGCCCAGCGCGTCGGTGTGCTGGTACTTCGTGGCGATGATGGCGTTGCTGGGCCAGTGGTGGTCGATGCTGGCCACGAGGCTTCCGCCGAGGTAGACGTTTTCATGCGTGGTCTGGCCGCCGCCGGCCGGCAGCTTGGACGAGAACAGCGGCTGGCCGTTGCTGGCATACATCCACAGCGTGCGTGCGCCGCTGGCTTTCGTGGCCTGCACCCGGCGGCCATGGCCGTCGTAGCGGTAGGTCTCGATGCCGGGCACCGCGCGCAGGCGGTTGCCGTAGTCGAAGTCGTGCGGCACGGTGTTGCGGTTGGTGATGTTGCCCTGCGGGTCGTA
>Ga0075160_10000455_pt1 | contig 26047 bp, 27 predicted proteins | sample JI91814C2DNA_FD_70969 | JGI IMG/M metagenome (GOLD analysis project Ga0075160, IMG submission 70969) | Wastewater effluent complex algal communities from Wisconsin, to seasonally profile nutrient transformation and Carbon sequestration -... | ecosystem: Engineered > WWTP > Effluent > Algae... | reverse complement strand
CTCTCCACCCTGGGCTACTTCAACCCCGAGAGCCTCGGCGTGAACCCCATCCAGGACCCGCGCACCGGCACGGTGGACCTGGAGTACACCGTGGAGGAGAAGCCCAGCGACCGCTTGGAATTGAGCGGCGGCTGGGGAGCGGGACGTTTGGTGATGTCACTGGGCCTGAGCTTCACCAACTTCTCCCTGCGCAAGACCTTCGACGGCAAGTCCTGGCAACCCCTGCCCAGCGGCGATGGCCAGACCCTGAACCTGCGGGCACAGACCAACGGCCGCTTCTTCCAAAGCTACAGCATGAGCTTCGTGGAGCCCTGGCTGGGCGGACGCAAGGCCAATGCGCTCAGCTTCTCGGTCTTCCACTCCGTGCAGACCAACGGGCAAGGCCGGTTCATCGATTCCGACGATGGCCGCATCCCCAATCCGGACCGCCAATCCCTGCTCATCAGCGGTGCCACCATCGGCTTGGGCAAGCGCTTGACCATACCGGATGATTACTTCATCCTGCGCCAGACCTTGGGCTTCCAGCGGTACGACCTGAACAACTACAGCAGCGGGGGGGTCATCTTCAGCTTCACCAACGGCACCAGCAACGTGCTCAGCTACCAGGTGCAGCTCGCGCGCAACTCGGTCGACCAGCCCTTCTTCGCGCGCAGTGGATCGGACATCAGCCTGACCATGAAGGCGACGCCACCGTTCTCGTTGCTCGGTCCTGAACGCGATTGGGCCGGCCTGGAAGCTTCGGAGCGCTACAAGTTCGCCGAGTTCCACAAGTGGAAGTTCACCACCCAGTGGTACAACAAGCTCACCAACAGCAAGAGCGGGCACAACTTCGTGTTGATGACCCGCGCGGGCTTCGGGTACCTGGGCCGGTACAATGCCGACGTGGGCAATTCGCCTTTCGAGCGCTTCTACCTAGGTGGCAGTGCGCTCACCGGCTTCCAGCTGGATGGCCGTGAGATCGTTGGTCTGCGTGGTTACGACGACTTCTCACTGGCCCCCAACACCGGGAACTTCGCCATCGCCAAGTACACCGCGGAACTGCGCTTCCCCGTATCGCTCAACCCATCGGCCACGATCTACACCCTGGGCTTCGTGGAGGCGGGCAACACGTGGAGCGACCTCAAGGGCTTCGACCCCTTCAAACTGTACCGCTCCGCCGGGGTCGGCTTGCGCCTCTTCCTACCCATGTTCGGGCCCATGGGCCTTGACTATGGTTGGCGCTTGGACGATGTACCGGACCTGCCCAGCATGGCCAAGAGCCAGTTCCATTTCACGATCGGCATAGATCTTGGCGAGCTGTAGTCCGGATCGCCTACATTCGAGAGCCTACGCATGAAACGCACCTTCCCCACCCTCATCCTCCTGGCGGTCCTGCTGGGGATGGTCCACGAGGCCCGCGCACAGCGCATCGCCTTCGTGAACACCAAGTACATCCTGGACCAGATGCCCGAGTACAGCTCTGCGCAGAAGGAACTGGACCGCCTCTCCAAGCAGTGGCAGGAGGAGATCGATGAGCGTCACTTGCAGATCAAACGCATGCGCGACTCTTACAACGCCGAGGCCATCCTGCTCACCGAGGAGATGAAGCGCACGCGTCAGGACGAGATCGACCGCCGCGAGCGCGAGGCCCGCGACCTGCAGAAGAAGCGTTTCGGCCCCAACGGAGACCTCTTCAAAAAGCGGCAGGAGCTGATCCAGCCCATCCAGGACCGGGTGTACACCGCCGTGAAGGAAGTGGCGGGCACCAGCTACGTGGCCGTGTTCGATATCGGTGGACAGAGCAGCAACCTGCTCTTCGCCAGCGAGAAGTACGACAAGAGCGACACCGTCCTCCGTAAGCTGGGCATCCGCCCGGGCAAGGAGGGTGAAGGTGAAGAAGAGGACAAGGAGTTCGGTGAACCACCGGCGGATGGACAGCCCGCCAAGGACAGCGAACAACGTACGCCATCGCCGGAGACCAAACCCGGTGGGCAGGACATGAAACAACCCCGATGAACACACGATCAATGAAGAACCTCGTACTGGCCGCTGGCCTGCTGTTGAGCACGGTGCCCGCCCTGGCCCAGACCCCCGTGAAGCTCGGTCACATCGACCGTCAGAAACTGATGTTGGTGCTACCCGAGCGTGCCAAGGCGGAGACGCAGATGCAGGCATTCGCCAAGACGTTGGACGACCGCTTGAAAGCCATGGGCGCCGAGTACCAGACCAAGGTGGCCGATGCCCAGGCCAAGGCCGAGACGATGACGCAGACCGAGAAGGAGATGGTTGTGCGTGAGATCGGCGAGCTGGAGCAGCGCATCACCGCCGCCCAGGAAAAGGCCCAGGAGGACCTCGCCAAACAGGAGGAGGAACTGTTGCGCCCCATGGTGGAGAAGACCAACAAGGCTATCAGCGATGTGGCCAATGAGAACAACTTCACCTACATCTTCGACACCAGCACGGGCTTCGTGCTCTTCTACGACAAGGGCGAGGACATCCTGCCCTTGGTGAAGACCAAGCTCGGCATCCAGTAAAGGCATGCTTGAGCGGCACGACGACCGGCCCATCGGCATCTTCGATTCCGGCATCGGCGGGCTCACCGTCACCGCAGCCATCCGTCAGGCGCTCCCTCGGGAGCGCCTGATCTATTTCGGGGACAACCTGCACATGCCCTACGGGCAGCGCTCCCTGCAGGAGGTCCAGCGCTTCAGCCTCGCGATCGTGGAGGCCTTGCGGGCACAGGATTGCAAGCTCATCGTCATCGCCTGCAACACCGCCTCCGCAGCCGCATTGGCGGCCGTACGTACCGCACACCCCGGCTTCCCGTTCGTGGGTATGGAACCTGCCGTGAAACCCGCCGTGGAGCACACCAGCACCGGCACCGTGGGTGTCATCGCCACCACCGCCACCTTCCAGAGCGAGCTCTACGCCAGCATCGTCTCGCGTTTCGCAGGTGATGTCACGGTGCTCCACCAACCCTGCCCCGGTCTGGTGCGGCAGATCGAATCGGGCGCCTTCGACCACCCCGCTACCGAGGCCATGCTGCATGGCTGGTTGGAGCCCATGCTGGCGCAGCACATCGATGCGCTGGTGCTCGGTTGCACCCATTACCCCATCGTGCGCCCGGTCATTGAACGCATCGTGGGTCCGGGTGTACGCATCATCGATCCTGCACCCGCCATTGCGCGGCGCGTGGACCACCTGCTGCAGAACCTGGAGTTGAGCGCCACCGACCACGCGACCGGCGGCCTCACCTGCTGGACCAGCGGCGATCCCGCCACCTTCGCGGTGCTCATGGAACGGTTGCACCTGCACCAAGCGGAGGTACGGCAGGCGGTGTGGAGGGAGGGTGTTCTTACCCTTCCTTGAACCAACTCGCATACAGCCGGTAGTTCGCTGCGATGCGTTCGATCTCGTTCTTGGAGAGGTCGGCGCTGACGGGGCCGATGCGTTTGGCGGGTACACCGGCCATGAGGCTGCCGGGTTCCACCACGGTGTTCTGCAGCACCACGGCACCGGCGGCGATGACACTGCCTTCACCGATCACCGCCTGGTCCATGACGATGGCCCCCATGCCGATGAGCACCTTGTCGTGCACCGTGCAGCCGTGTACGATGGCGTTGTGGCCGATGCTGACGTCGTTACCGATGGTGAGGCCGCACTTCAAGTAGGTGCTGTGCAGCACGGCGCCGTCCTGGATGTTCACGCGGTCGCCGATGCGGATGCTGTTGACATCACCGCGCACCACGGCATTGTACCACACACTGCAACCCGTACCCATCATCACATCACCGAGCACCACGGCGGTCTCGGCGAGGAAGGGTTCATCAGCGAACTGCGGCGTGAAGCCACGGACGGAGCGGATCAAGGCCATGGGTGCAACGGTGTCAGGCTTCAAAGCAACGGAACAAACCGCGGATACGAGGAAATGAAGGAACCACGGTTACACACGTCTCGAGGATCCGGGACAACACGGATGAATGCACCTATCCAACCGTGCAACAAGACCTTTCAGATCCGTGTGCTCCCGAAGCCTCTGGATGTGTCCTCCCGAGGCCTCGGAACGTGGTTAACAATACCTAGCCGACGGCAGGTCGCTACAAGTACTTTCCCTGAACAGATCCGTGTGTATCTGTGTGCATCCGTGGTTAAGAACAAACCTTCCGACCGAAGGTCGATCACCAACGGATGCATCCAGGGGATCACTCCTTCTTCTCGGGCATCTTCCCGCAACCCTCCTTCTGGCAACAGGCGGGGAGTTCCTTGAAGGCGGCCTCATCGCCGGGTAGGTCATCGGCAGCGTAGCCCAGCTTGGTCACCGCGGTGCGGATGGCTGAGGCATCGGTCTTGCGGGCGTCGTACTCCACGTGGATGGCACTGGTGGCCAGATCCACCGACACGGACTTGACACCGCGTTCGTAGATGAGGTTCTCCTCGATGGTCTTCTCACACATGTCGCACACTGTGCTCGTGCGGATGTCGAGGTGCTCCAACTTGCGGTCCTGCGCATCGCTGGAGAGGGCCACTATGCAAAATGCGAGGGTGAACAGGGTCTTCATGGTCGATCGGTCGCGGGTGTCTGTTTGGCAAGGGTGAAGCGCAGCCCGGCGTAAGCCATGGCGCGGTTGGTGGGTCCCCAGATGAGGGAGGCGTCAAAGAACGGGCCGAAGGGATCGTCGGCCGCGAGGATCTGGCGTTGTTGAAGCGTACCGGTGAGGTTCTCACCTCCGAGGTAGAACTCCCATGGGCCGGTGCTGTAGGTGACCTGGGCGTGCACCGTGGCGTAGGCGGGCGAGCGTTCCGGCAAGCGCAGATCCTCCGGATTGAGCGCGGTGGAAGGCAGGCGTCCTTCGCCGAAGAGGTTCAAGGTGACATCGAAGCGCCACCGCTCCTTGCGATCCGCATAGGCCAGGTCGATGAGGCCGCGGTGGACCGGTGTGAAGGGGCGTTCGAGCAGGCGGCCATCGTAGGTGGTGCGCACGTCGTAGTAACGGTGGCTGAGCTTCAGTTGCCAACGACGCGTGAGTTCCACCTGCACATCGGTGAGCAGGCTGTTGGCGAAGGACGCGCCACGCAACATATAGAACGCCAGTTGCTGCGGGGAGCGGTCCAGGTCGGCCACCACTTGCTGGGTGAAGGTGGTGCGGTACACGTCCATACCGAAGGCCCACTTGCGATCGAGCCATTTGAACTTGTGGAGGAAGGAGGCGCCGAGGTTCCACGCGCGTTCCATGCCCAGTTCACCCTCCACCACCACGCGGCGCGCACTGGCCATTACTGCAGCATTCTCCACCAAGGGGTTGGCGCTGCGGAAGCCATGGCCCACGGAGAGGCGCGCGGTGGTGAGCGGTCCCAGGTCGAACTTGGCGTGCATGCGCGGACTCACGGCCGTGCCGTAGCGGTCGTTCACATCGGCGCGTATGCCGCTGACCAGCGTGAAGCCTTTGCGCACCAAGGTATGTTCAGCGAAGGCACCGGGCATTCGCTCCACACGACCCACGTCCAGTGGTTGCACCAGCGTATCGCGCAGCACCTCGTCGTAGTCATCGAACTGGAAGGAAAGGCCGGCCTTGAGCTGATCGGTGCCCTTGCCCAGGAGTTGTTGGTAAACAAGGTTGGCGTAGGCGCTCTGTTGGAGGCCCTGGTAGTTCCGCAAGCCATACACCGAACTGACGCTGTGTCTGCGCAGGGCCACCAACAGCCCGATGCTCTTGGTGGGGTCCTGCTCGAACACGCGTCCGTGCTTGGCCACCACGTCCACCAGTTCATTGTCCACGGCGATGTCATACAGCATCAAAGGGCGATGACCTGCGTGTTCCTCGCCGAGGGGTTCGGCGCCGTGCATGGCGCTCTGCCCGCCCCTTCGACGATCATTGGCGTACCGCACGGTGAGTTGACCGCTGCGGCGCTCGTTCATGTACATCCAGCGGTCCATCACGTTGATGCGCTCGGTGAGGGGCATGTCCATGAATCCGTCGTGGTTCTGGTCCATCTCCACGCGGTTGAGATTGCCGTGCACGAGCAGCAGGTTGGCACTGTGTTTCCCCGTGGGCTGTGCGGCATGCACGTTGGCCTCCAGCCGGCCTTGGTTGTTGCCGTAAACGTTGACGAAGAGGGGCGGTTCATCCAAGGGGTTCAGCAGACACAGGTCGATCTGGCCGGTCATGGCGTGCGGACCGTTCACTGCCGTGCCCGCACCCTTGCTCAGGTTGATGTCCTTGATCCAGGTGCCGGGGATGAGCGTGAGGCCTGAGGTGCTGGAGAGCCCTCGCACGAAGGGGATGTTCTCCAGGCTGATCTGCGCATAGCGTCCGTCCAGCCCGAGCATGCGGATGGTCTTGGTGCCGGAGACGGCGTCGCTGTAACTGACGTCGACGGTGGCGTTCGTCTCGAAGCTTTCGCTGAGATCGCAACAGGCGGCGCGCTTCAGTTCCTTCTGGCCGATCCGTTCGGTGGCGTTGATGGTGCGGAGGTCGAGTTGGGTCCCGCTCACGCGCTCCACCACCTCCACGGCCTGGAGGTCCAATGATGCCCGCAGGGCGATGGCGAGCGCGGCGGTCGGCGCGTTGATCAATACGGTGCTATCGGGAAGGTGCCCCACGTAGGTGGTGACGAGCGTGGCAGGCCAGTTGGCAGGCGGTACCAAGCGGAAGCGCCCCTCGGTATCGGTGGCCGCCCCGGTGGTGGTGCCAGCCCAATACACATTGGCACCGATGAGCGGCACGGGACCCTCGGACGAGGCACCCAGCACGCGACCCGTGATGGAGCCTTGCGTGTGGCCGATCGACGCGCACAGCAGGAGATGGAACAACAGTGCTATTCGGAACACGTGAAGGAATGGAGTTGATGAGCGGAGGGACGGAACAGGTCGGACTTGGGCCGACCGCAGCACCGCTTTGCGCGGTGGTACCGGGCTCAGATCAACAGGCGGCGCAAACGCGCTTGGCGCACCGAGCCTTCGTCAGGCGGCGGCCGGAAGTCCAATGGTGCGGTGGTGCGGTGGGCAGGCAGAACCACTTGCAGGAGCGGGGCTGCATCCAAGGCCACCAAGGCCACGTCCAATACCAATTCACGTTCCACGCGCTGTTCAGCGCCTTCGGACAGGACTTCACTGAAAGCGCAACAGGCCGAGCGCACGCTGGCGGCCCCGCTGGCATCCTCTTCGGGGCAGCAGTCCACGGCCTTGCCCAAGCTGAGCACGCTGTGTCCGGCCTCCAAGCAGGTCATGCGCGAGATGCCGGTGACGCTGGTGGCCAGCAGCAGCAACGCGGCTGCGAGCACGGATACCCAGCGGTGGCGATGAAGGAAGCGACGCATAACGGGGACGAAGATAGGTCGGGTGAAGAGGGCCTGGCAAGCCGATGGGCGCCCGGGCTTGGGAAGCCAGCGGGCCAAGGGCCGTACTTTTGTACCATGTCCCAGCCTGTTAAACGTCCACCGGTCTCCGTTTACGCCGAGTCCACGCCGAACCCCAGCACCATGCGCTTCGTCAGCAGTCGCTTGCTGGTGCAGGATGGGCGACTCTTGGAGTTCCGCACCCCGGAAGAGACGGTGGGCGTATCGCCCTTGGCCGAGCACGTGTTCAACCTGCCCTTCGTCACGGGTGTGTTCATCAGCAGCAACTTCATCTCCGTAACCCGTAACACTTCCATCACTTGGGACCTGGTCCAATTGGAGCTTCGCGAGTACATCCAGGAGTTCCTGAACACCGATGGTCGTGTGGTGTACGAGGATGCTCCTGCGCAAGCCCTGGCCGATGCGAACGAACGCGCGAGCAGCCACGCGGACGCGAGGGGACCGGAGGACGAGAAGATCATCCGTGTGTTGGAGGAGTACATCCGGCCAGCGGTGGAGGGTGATGGTGGGCACATCGCCTTCCGTAGCTTCGAGGAGGGCGTGGTGACGGTGTCGTTGCGCGGCTCGTGCAGCGGTTGTCCCAGCAGCATGGTCACCTTGAAGCAGGGTATCGAGAACCTGTTGAAGCACGAGGTGCCGGGCGTGCGGGAAGTGGTGGCGGAGGAGTTGTAGGCGCGCGGGTCGACCACGTTCGATGGTCGTCGACCCTCGAAACGAACTCCTCCACCCATGACCGTCGGGAAGCGACTCCCCCAGCAGGCTGGGATCTACTTCTGCACCTTCACCTGCTGGGACCACCTGCACCTGATCGCCAGCACCAACCTGTACGACGCGATCTACGAGAAGCTGGAACGCTGGGTGGACAAGGGCTGCACCGTGGTCGGCTACGTGATCATGCCCAACCACGTGCATCTCCTGATCCATATTCCGGAGCAGCATTCGGTGAACGATGTGCTCAGCAATTGCAAACGTTGGTTGGCGAAGGTGATGATCGATCGGTTGACCGAAGCCAAGGACCAGTTCATGTTGTTCAGGCTACAGCGCGATGTGGATACTTCACGTTTTAACAAAGGGCAATGGTTCCGGGCGTGGGAACCTTCCTCGGACATCAAGCTCTGCTTCAATGAGCGTATGATCGAGCAGAAGTTGTCCTATATCCACCAGAACCCACTGCAGAAGCACTGGAAACTAGCTTCACACCCGGAAGACTACCCGCATTCCAGCGCGGCATTCTACGCCACCGGAATTGGAGGACACGCACGGATAGCGCATTGGTCCAGCGTGAACCCATGAACAAGATCGAGCGGGGGCTTATGCGATCCACGTCATCCTTGCATCCTAAGGGAAACACACGACCATGAAGAAGCTCCTGTTCCCCTTGATCGCCCTGGTGCTCGGCTGTGGCGCCATGGCCCAGTCCTTGGGCGAGATCCAAGGTACCGTGCTCGATGAAGCGCAGCAGCCCCTCCCCTTCGCCAATGTGGTGACCACCTACGGAGACCAGCTGATCGGCTCCACCACCGACGAACGCGGTCGTTTCGTGCTGAAGCCGCTCAATCCGGGCACCTACACCGTGCGCATCAGCTATGTGGGCCTGCTGCCGAAGGAGATCACCGGTGTACTGGTCAACCCGGACAAGATCACACGCTTGATGGGTGAAGTGCTGGTGGCCAACAACACCCTCCCCGAGTTCAGTGTGGAAGCACGGCGCTGGGAGCCACCGTTGATCGACCCCGAGGAGCCCAGCAAGCTCACCGTGATCGCCGCACAGTTCGAGAGCAACCCTTTGCGGAAAAGTCCCGTGTCGATGATCGCAAGCCTCTCACCCGACATCTATAAAGCACCGGGCAGCAACGAACTCTACTTCCGCGGTTCCCGCTCCGACGCCATGGCCTACTTCGTGGACGGTGTGAAGGTGAGTGGATCACTCACCGGTGTTCCTTCGGACGGCATTGCGAGCATCACCATGTACACCGGCGGATTGCCCGCTCGCTACGGCGACGTCACTGGCGGTGTGGTGGCCATCGAGACCAAGAGCTACCTTGACCTTTACATGCAGCGCCAGGCCGGCCTGCGTTGAACCCCACCCCGCGTATGTTCCTGCGGCGCAAACAACCCCATGCGGCCAGTGATGCCGAACTGGTGACCGCCCTGTGCGACGGTCACCGGTCGGCGTTGGGGCACTTGTGGGATCGTTATGCGCAACTGCTCTACGGCGTGGGCATGAAGTACCTGAAGGACCCGGACCGCAGCAAGGACATGGTGGTGGAACTCTTCACCGCACTGCCCGAGCTGCTCGGCAAGAAGCCCGTTGAACGCTTCCGCCCGTGGGTGCATACGGTGATGCGCAACCGCTGCCTGATGCTGTTGCGCAGCGACCACCGGATCCAAAGCACCGTGCCCGAGCAGCTGGAGGTGGAAGTGGATGATGATGCGGTGTTGCTGGAGAGCAGCCTGCAACAATTGGAAGAGGCCATCACACACTTGAACGAAGCGCAGCACACCTGCATCCGCCTGTTCTACCTGGAACGCCACACCTACCACCAATGCGCAGAACGTACCGGCTTCAGCACCGAGCAGGTCCGCAGCCACCTGCAGAACGGGCGCCGCAACCTGAAGCTTCTGTTGGAACGCATGCGCAAGACCGGATGAACCCATGAGCCTCGACACGAACCATCCCTTCGCGAACACGGCCCCTGGCATGGACCAGTTACGGGCCTATGCGCAGGGTCGCTTGGCACCGGCCGAGCAGCACGTCGTGGAACGTGCGTTGGAGGCCGACCCCTTGCTGCGTGAAGCGATGGAAGGGCTTCAGGAGGCGAATGCCTTGGACCGGTTGGATCGACTGGAGGGCCATCGTCCAGGAGCAGGTGCAGGAGGCGTGCGCTGGGGAATGGGCGTCGGCATCGTGGTGGTGGTGGTCTCCGCTTGGCTGTGGACCAACACACGCTACGACGGCGGATCCTCACCTGCACCGATCTCCTCCGAACACAACGAAGTACCGGTCGTCACCGTGGACAGCGCAGAGCTCGCACCGCTTCCTGCCGTGGCCATCGCCGCCGCGCGTGAACTTCCGGTGGCCGAGCAGATCGGTCATCGCCACGATGAGCGCCCCAGCATCGCCACGGCACCTGCGATCGCGCGCGAGCCTGCACCCGAACGCTTGCAGGAGCGGCTCCCTGATACGGCCACCCTGGGCAGCATACCGGGCAACACACCCGTTCGCACTGCACGCCCCGCTCCTCCACTGCTCTACCTGCACGACCTGAAACTCGTTCACCCCGCAGCCCTCTACACCCGCTCCGTGGAGGTGGCGTTGCAACCCGGTGGTTTGGACGCTCGTTATGCCGACCGCAATGGACAGTCCCAACAGAGCGAGCCTCCACGCATGCAAGCGTACATCCCGTTCGTGGATGCCGCGCTGGAGCGCTTTGTAGCCGGCGATCACAAGGCGGCGCTCACCGAACTACAATTCCTGTTGGGTCAGTATCCCAACGATGTGAACGCTCAGTTCTACGCGGGCCTTTGCTGCTACAACCTGGGCCTCTACCCACGTGCACTGCAGCTCCTGCAACGCGCTGCCACGAACCCCTCCACCGCGTTCGAAGAAGAGGCCGATTGGTATGCAGCGCTCACCTTGCAGCGCATGGAGCGCCGGACGGAAGCACAGGAAGCGTTCGCTCGGATCGTCAGGGAAGGTGGGTTCTATGCGGACCGGGCGCGGGAACAAGTCCGCTGAACGGTCGGGCGCTGCGCCGTCCTGGCCATGAATACCGGAGCGGAACACGAGCGGCATCATGCACCGGGACGAGCAAGTCCCTAGCGAGGGTTGTTGAACGCCACTACCGCGAAAGCGATGAGCAGCACGAACAGCCCGTATACCAGGGTATCAGGATGGATGCGTCGGAAGAAGGAGATCATGGCTTTGTGGGATCACACCAACAAGACGTGGCCCCGTGCCGGGACGTTGCCGCGCGCAGTGCGGCTTAACAGCTGTTGTGAGTTCCGGTGCTCCCCGTAAGGGTTGCTGGAGAGCGTGGGGGGGCACCAAGAAGAACCCGTGCAGGGTCACCGTTCCAACGGTGACCTTGCACGGGCAGATGTGCAACATAACGGACCTACGTGTCGGTCCAACGCTGGTTCTTCAACCGGAACACCGTCCCGTTCAGTAGTATGTTCAATTACCGCCACAACCCTCGTTCTCCGCGGCCAGGATCGCATCGTAGCTGGCCTGGTCCATGAACTGCGGGGTATAGGTGCCACCGCTGGCGATGATGGCGCCCACAAAGGAGCGCAGGTGGTTGCGTGAACCACATTGCAGTTTGGCGAATGCAGCGTCGATATCCACGTTCGACGTGGCATCCATACGCTGTTGGAGGTCCACGATGTCCAGGTCCTCGATGGTGGCGCCAATTTGCAATGCGTTCGCTTCGCTCAGTGCACCATCGATCATGAACCGATCATAAAGCGCCTGTAGCTCAGGATGTGCAAAGGTCCCCGCAGGAAGAACGGTATGGGCGACACCATACTTGACGAGCAGTGTGGCGATCTTGTCCATGTGCGACTGCTCGCTGCTGGTGATGTTGGTGAACTGCGGTGCCGCCCAAAGGGCATCCAGTGCGATATACGTGTCGCGGGCGAGCCTCTCCTCTTCAAGCATGAACAGGAGCATGTCCTGTTCCGAGGCGGTCAGGCTGACCTTGGGCGTAGGACCGGAGCTCTCCTCCTTGCTACACCCGCTCAACGCGGCAGCGATGATAGCAGTGACCAGAACAGTACGGGGGAAGTTCATCGCGGTACTCATGGCGTTCTTGGAATTGGTCCATGTCAAAACTACCCGGCCCGGCTGGGGGATATCCGTGATGATCATCACATGTGCGTAACTCCTTCTCTTCGCGCCAAGAAACCATAGCCCGGAGAGCGATGCATAGCAACACCAAACCTTTATTCAACGGCCGAACGCACGTGGGGAACTGGAGGACCTTCCCTTGGCACTGCGATGATCGACCACTTCACCGGGTGAATGAGGTGAGTGCCGTAACGTCAACGACCCGGATGTCCTTCCCTACCGTTCGGATGCATCCCGACCGTTACAGTTCACCCAATGCCCGAATGGTACTCTCGTAGGTGGTACCTGCGTGATCAGCCAGCTCCTGACGCGAAGGGGTGAAAGCGAGCAACGAATCATCATCGCGATCAAAGCCGAAACACCGGTAGGTGGATATGATCGCTTTGGCAACTCGCTGTGCGACCGACTGCTGAGCGGCCGCTTTCGTGAACTCCTCGCTACGACGCAATTCCTCTGCCAAGAACAACATGAGATGGAAACTGAAAGCTGGATTGGACTTCAGGGTATTCAAGAACACCTTCATCGGCAAACGGTCAACCGTGGATGGGACCAACGCGGTGGCCGAGGCGGTGAACGTCCCATCACCACCCAGCCCTCTATGCCCAACGACCTGACCATCGGCAGCGAACCGGAGGATCCGAAGCGTTCCCGTCTTGAAAGTGGTGAACACTTTGATCTTCCCACGCTTGACGATGAACAGATGCTCCGCGGTGTCACCCTCTCGAAAAAGCGCCTCTCCTTTCTCCAGATCGATCGTGACACAGTATTGCCTGATCATCTCCCGCCATTCCGGACTACAATGGGTCCGTATCATAGTGGACAAGGACCGCTCTGGTCCTAGGGGATCCATCTCCGCAACCGTGGATCGCATGTCATCCCTTCAATGAGAATGTATTCATCCTTACTCCCAGACCGGTCGAAAGTTCATGAACCGAGGTCTTCTCAAGGAGATCTCGAAGTCGGCTCCTGACCTCCTTGAACTGCTCGTGAAGAGGGCAGGGGCGCTTGTCTGAACAATGCGAAAGTCCCAGGGCGCATCCTGTATAGACACCATCGCCATCAATGGACATCACGATCCGATCGAGGTGGAGTTTCCTTGCCCTTGCTTCGGTCAATGAGAACCCACCCCCTGGACCTTTCAGCGATGCGATATGACCATCACGCACCAGCTTCTGGAGGATCTTGGCGGTGAATGCCTCCGGTGCATTCACTTCTGAAGCAATGTCCTTGACGGTGACACGCTGATCATTCGCTGTTGCACCGGCGATGTACAACGTCGCACGTATCGCATATTCACACGCCTTGGAGAACATCTTCTTATTCTGGGTCTAAGGTAGCTGACCACCGACCATGTGCGACGCGTCACGGGGTGGTTGGGGCGAAAGGGTCGCATACAATAGGAACAGAATTCCGATGGGTATGAACCCGGATGCGATCACGAGATGAAGGTAATGCCCTGGTATCATACCCCAACCCGACCAGAAGAACGAACCTTGAAGGAACAACATTAGCTCGGAGAGCACGATACCGATCACCAGTAACCCTGATCCGATCTTCGTTGGAACACGGGAATGGTCGAGCCAGCCTTGCACCAAGGCATAGGCAAAGACCAACATGGTCATGGTACCCAGCGTGTTCAAATGGATGAAACCCATGACGAAGTGACGGATGGTCAAGGCCATCACGGCAACTTGAGGGACCGCGACCAGCGCTTGAACGAGAACCTTGAGAGCCATGCTCACGAAGGCAACACCGATGAACACTTGAACTGAACGGGGCACTCCGGTATGGGAATATGCCTTCGACCGGCGCAGGAGACGCAGGGTCCGCAATGCCGCCCATACCTGCAGGGCCACCGCAAGCGCCACCGTTGCAAAGACCATAGGACGCGGTTCGCTCCATGCGATCGCCAATGCGAAGGTGAGCGTGGCAGAAACAACCCAGAGCCCCATTGTCAGTCCGTCAATATCCAAACGGACACCTCTGCGTTCGGCCCACCTGGCCCCCAGGGTCATGGCCGCGAACCAGAACCAACCGTTGAATTGGAAGTGAAGGAAGAACTGGACCGACCAATAGTAGATCTCGTTCGCTTGAAGACCCGCTGAAATGATGATAGGGATGGCCATCACCCCCAGGTTGGACAAGCAGAAGAAGGTGATCGCCCATCGCACTAATCCGCGACTTCCCTTGGCTGGCCAATCGCTTGCCTTCTGCCACAACCTGTACAGTATGGCGAACGCCAACAACATATGCACCATGGACGCGGCGATCGATATGGGACCATAGCCTTGTAGGGGAAAGGCGAACAACATCATGACCACTGCAAGTTGAAGGCCGAACAGCAGTTGGCGGAACAGGACATCCAGACGACCGCCTCCACCATCATCCCAAATGGCCACGACCACAGCGATGAAAAGCCAACCCAGCAATGCCACGTGGGAGTGCGCGTGCAAGAAAGGTCTGAACTGAACGAAGGGGATCTCCACCAGATAAATCAAGCGAAGGACCAGACCAAGAATGGCTGCGGCCAGGAAGTTGACCATGGCCAGTCGGAACCAGGAACGAGGAGTGCGCATGGAACGAAGGTGAGCTGGGCGAAGGTGCCAACTTAGTGTGTAGGAAGCTCGACGAAAGATGACCTGCATCAGTATTCGGATCTTTTTATCCGACAATATTTGACCGCGAAGCAATCCAACGACGCACTGCACCCATGAGAACGAAACACCTTGTGAACCGCTTGACCCTAGGAGTCCTGGCGGTGGCTTTCATACGATGTGGAGGAGGACCGGACACCAAGAATGGCCCTCCAGGTGCCATAGGTGGGCCTCCTTCCACGGAACAACCGTCGGACCAGGCTTCGACCGCGAACCTGATCACACCCGCCGATATCACACTTGGTGACATCGACAAGAGCATGGTGGAGAAAGGAAGAGCCACTTATGACGTGAAGTGCCAGGCCTGCCACAGCACCGGCCCGAACCGCGTGGTGGGACCCGGCTGGAAGGGCGTGACCGAGCGCCGCAAGCCCGAATGGATCATGAATATGATGCTGAACATCGATGTGATGCTGGAGACCGACCCCGAGGCCCAGAAAGGCCTGGAAGAGTGTCTCGTTCGCATGCCCAACCAGGGCCTGAGCAAGGAGGAAGGCCGCGAAGTGCTGGAATTCATGCGCACGCTCTGATCCACGATAACGCCTATCACCCAAAACCCAACCAATGAAACGTCCACTTATCGTTACCGGCACCAGCTTGGGTGTCATCGCAGGAGCGTTCCTGCTGATGAACAGCCTTCCTGGCTGCCGTCCGTCAGGAACCACCAAGAGCGTGGTGACCGGCGATGCCGCCTCCAAGGTGTATGTTGCCCCCGGCAAGTATGATGAGTTCTACAACTTCGTAAGCGGAGGCTTCAGCGGACAGATGGCCGTGTACGGCATCCCCAGCGGGCGTCTGCTGCGCGAGATCCCCGTGTTCAGCGTCGATCCCGAGAGCGGCTACGGCTACAGCGAGGAGACCAAGGGCATGCTCACCACCAGCCATGGATTCATTCCCTGGGACGACAGCCACCATTCGGAACTGTCGCAGACCGACGGTGTTCCCGACGGCAAGTGGTGTTTCATCAACGGCAACAACACGCCGCGCATCGCGCTGATCGACCTGGGCACCTTCCGTACGGGCAGCATCATCGAGATCCCGAACAGCGCAGGCAACCACAGCTCGCCCTTCATCACGGGCAACAGTGAGTACGTGGTGGCCGGCACGCGCTTCAGTGTACCCATGGGTGACGATGCGGCACGCGATGTGCCCATCAAGACCTACAAGGAGAACTTCAAGGGCAACGTGAGCTTCATCCACCCCGAACCGGAGACCGGGAAGATGAGCATCGCCTTCCAGATCATGACCCCTGGTGTGAACTTCGACCTGAGCCACGCCGGTAAAGGACCCAGCGAGGGCTGGTTCTTCTTCAGCTGCTACAACACCGAGCAGGCCTACAGCCTCCTGGAGGTGAATGCCAGCCAGCGCGACAAGGACTTCATCATGGCCGTGAACTGGAAGCTGGCCGAACAGCTGGCCAAGGAAGGCAAGGGCAAGCGTGTGCCCGGCAAGCACCACAGCAACTGGTGGAACCACAAGACGCACAGCACGGAGACCACCGTTTACGAGGACGTGCTGCAGCTGGACCCCAAGGACCACCCCGGACTGTTGTACTTCATGCCCTGCCCCAAGAGCCCGCACGGATGCGATGTGGACCCCACGGGCAAATACATCGTGGGTAGCGGCAAGCTGGCCGCGCTGATCCCGGTGTTCAGCTTCGAGAAGATGCAGAAGGCCATTGCGGCCAACGATCTGGAAGGAGACTTCGCCGGCATCCCCGTGCTGAAGTATGAGAGCGTGATCCACGGTGAGGTGAAGAAGCCCGGTCTCGGGCCCTTGCACACCGAGTTCGATGACAACGGCAATGCCTACACCAGCTTCTTCGTGAGCAGCGAGATCGTGAAGTGGAACGTGGAGAAACTGGAGGTGCTGGACCGCGTGCCCACCTACTACAGCATCGGTCACCTGAGCGTTCCCGGTGGCGACAGCAAGAAGCCCTGGGGCAAATACGTGATCGCCTACAACAAGATCACCAAGGACCGTTACCTGCCCACCGGCCCCGAGCTGACCCAGAGCGCACAGCTTTACAGCATCGACGGCGATAAGATGGAACTGCTGCTGGACTTCCCCACCACGGGCGAGCCGCACTATGCACAGTCCATCCCTGCCGAACTGGTGAAGCCGCGTGAGGTGAAGTTCTTCAAGATCGAGGAGAACGAGCACCCCTTCGTGGCCAAGGGTGAGAAGGAGACCAAGATCGAGCGTCGCGGCAAGGAGGTGCATGTGTGGATGACCACCATCCGCTCGCACTTCGCACCGGACAATATCGAGGGTGTGAAGCTGGGTGATGAGGTGTACTTCCACGTGACCAACCTGGAGCAGGACTGGGATGTACCGCATGGCTTCGCGATCAAGGGTGCTGCCAACGCCGAGTTGCTGCTGATGCCCGGGGAGACGCAGACATTGAAATGGGTACCCACCCGTGTGGGCGTGACACCGATGTATTGCACGGACTTCTGCTCTGCCCTCCACCAGGAGATGCAGGGCTATGTGCGGGTATCACCGGCCAACAGTACAGTACCACTGACCGCATTGACCGTTTCCGTGGACGCGGAACTGTAGGAAGGTTCCTCACCACCTGACAGTGACCACGGCCCCGGTACATGCCGGGGCCGTGGTCCTGAAAGGCCTCATCTTATTGATCAATTGCCCATGAAGCCCATCTCCCGTGTGATGATCGCCCTGGCCGCACTGTCGCTGCTGGTGCTCCTGTTCGTCCCCATCTGGCGCATTGATCTTGCCGCACCTCAGTATCCGGAAGGCCTGTTCATCCAGATCTATGCCGACCACTTCGCCGGTGATGTGGAGAAGATCAACGGCCTGAACCACTATATCGGCATGGGCACCATCCATGACGAGATGTTCCCCGAGTTCGAGTATCTGCCCAAGGTGCTGATCGCCTTGGCTGTCTTCGGTGTGCTCGCCGCCATTTGGGGCAAGCGTCAGGGGCTCTTCGCGGGCCTCATCACCCTCACGCTCTTCGGGCTGTGGGCGCTGTATGACATGTACAAATGGGGCTACAGCTATGGCCACGACCTGGATCCGCGCGCAGCGATCAAGGTGGAGGGCCAGGCCTACCAGCCCCCGTTGATCGGCCATAAGCAACTGCTGAACTTCGATGCCTGGTCCACGCCCGATACCGGCGGCTGGATCCTTTTCGGTGTGATGGCCCTGCTGGCCGGTGTGTATTTCCTTGAACTTCGTCGGAAGAGACCGGCCAAGCCCATAACTGCATGATGCGCATGAGTTCCTTCATCCTGTTCATAGCCCTTACGCTGCTGTCCTGCACACCAGCGGAACCGACCATTGAATTCGGGAAGGCGGAGTGTGCCCACTGCCGCATGAACGTGGTGGACCGCCAGTACGGCGCCGCGCTGGTGACCGAAAAGGGCCGCCAGTACGTGTTCGATGATGTGTCCTGCATGGTGCACTTCGTGGCCAAGGGTACGGTGGCGGAAGGCCAGGTATCCGCTTGGTACGTGTGCGACCACTCCGCTCCCGGCACCTTGATCGATGCCACCACGGCGCTGTACCTCCATGGCCCTTCCTTCCGCAGTCCGATGCGGGGTGATGTGGCCGCCTTTGCCGGGGAACAAGCGCGGAATACCGCCGCCGCACAAGGCGACGCAGAAGCAATGGATTGGAACGCCGTGCGCCAACTGCTGGCCGAGTGATGGACAGGGGATGAGGGAACTGTTGATCCTCCTACTGGCCTGCCTGAGCGTAACGCATGTGGGTGCCCGAACGTGGAGGTATCGCAGCGGTGCCGGTGCTTCGCTGCAGACCGTGATCAACGGAACTGCTGCGGGCGATACCGTGCTGGTGGAAGGCACTGTGAGCGAAGGCAGCATCCGGGTGGACCGACCGCTGGTACTGCTGGGCGGCGCCGATGCAGTGATCGACGGCGGTGGGGAGGATGACGCGTTGCTGATCACTGCCGATCATGTGACGGTAAAGGGCTTCACCATCCGTGGCTCCCGCCGGAGTAATCTGGACGACATGTCGGGCATCAAGGTGAACGAATGCCGTGGCGTGGTGATCGAAGACAATTTCTTGGACAAGTGCTTCTTCGCGATCTACCTCAGCGGTGTCAAGGATGCGCGGGTCCAAGGCAATACTGTGCTGGGAGAGCCGGGTGCGGAGGACTTCATGGCCAATGGCATCCACCTGTGGAAATGCAGCAATGCCACCATCCGCAACAACCGGATCGAGAACCACCGCGACGGCATCTACTTCGAGTTCGTGACGGACTCGCACATCATCGGCAATACCTCCTTGCACAATCTGCGCTACGGGCTGCACTTCATGTTCAGTCACCGTGATGCGTACGAGGACAACCATTTCGAGGACAACGGGGCCGGCGTGGCCGTGATGTTCAGCAAGGAGATCGCCATGCGCCGCAACCACTTCCTGGCCAATCGTGGTGCCAGCGCGTATGGGCTGCTGTTGAAGGAGATCAACGATGGCGAGATCATCGGCAATACGTTCCAGGACAACACCACGGGGATCATGATCGACGGTTGCAACCGGATCAACGTGCGCGACAATGAGTTCCGGCTGAACGGATGGGCCCTTCGGCTCTTCGCCAATGCCATCGACTGCGACTTCCGTGGTAACACTTTCGCAGGCAATACCTTCGACGTGAGCACCAACGGGTCGCTGATCCCCAACACCATGAACGGCAACTACTGGGACCGCTACGCGGGCTATGACCTGGACCGCGACGGTCATGGCGATGTGCCTCACCGTCCATTGGGTTTCTTCACCCTGCTGGTGGAGATGCAGCCCTACGCCATGGTGTTCTCGCGAAGCCTCTTCGTCTCGCTGCTGGACCGTGCGGAGCGTTTGATCCCCTCGCTGACGCCTGAGAGCATGAAGGACGACAGGCCTTTGATGCGACCACCGGATCGGAAAAGGCAAGCGGTAGCCATGGTGAAGACAAGACCGATCCCCTATTCATCCTTCGCCATTTTTCATTCACCATTTTTCGCTCAGGCAGGTGCCTGGTCGATCGAAGAATGTAGCATGATGAATGAAGATCGGAGGACGTCGGAACGCTCCTTGGGTCTGGAGCATTCCTGCATCTTCCCCCTTGGAGGTAGCTACCAGGATCATGGCTGAAGCACGCATCACCTACCACGGTGTGGGCAAGCGCTACGGAAAGCTGTGGGCCTTGCGCAAGGTGGATTGCGCGTTCCATGCCGGAGAGGTGGTGATGCTGATAGGCCCCAACGCCAGCGGCAAGACCACACTGGTCAAGAGCCTGCTGGGTCTGGCAAGTCCCACGGAAGGACACATCACGGTGAACGGCCAGGTGATCGGCACGGACCCCGCCTATCGCAGGTCCATCGGCTACATGCCGCAGATCTCGCAGTTCCCGGCCACGCTCACCATCGGCCAGTTGTTGGAGATGATGGCCGACATCCGTGAGCTGCGTGCGGACGAGGTGGAGGACAGCCTGGTGGAGGAACTGGGTCTGAGCGCCCAGCTGGACAAGCGGCTCTCCACCCTCAGCGGAGGCACCAAACAGAAGGTCAGCGCGGTGCTGGCACTACGCTCGCGGCCCGGCATTTTGGTGATGGACGAACCCACGGCAGGACTGGACCCGGTCTCCTCCCAGCGCGTGTTGCAGCGTGCGGCCGCCGTGCGCGATGCCGGAGGCACGGTGCTCATCACCTCGCACCTGATGGAGGAGGTGGAATCGCTCGCCGATCGCGTGGCCTACCTGGAGGACGGCAACCTGAAGTTCCTGCTGCCGGTGCAGGAGATCCTTTCCTCCACGGGAAGCACGCGGCTGTCCGAAGCGCTGCCAAGGATGCTGGAGTCCAATGCTTTGTCCCATGTCCTATGACGACTGACCGTTGCTTGTTGCCTCGGACATGTATGACAGTTGTCAACAGTCATAGGACATAGGACATTCCCCTCATGCTCAAAGTCTTCAAATACACCCTGATCGATCTGGCGCGCAACCGCTTCGTGCTGGGCTATGCGCTGCTGATGCTCCTGGTGGCACAGGGTCTGTTCGCGCTGGAGGGCGACCCGACCAAGGCGCTGCTGAGCCTGGTGCAGGTGGTGATGGCCTTGGTGCCCTTGATCGCATTGGTCTTCACGGTGGTGTACATGTATGACACGCTGGAGTTCACGCAGCTGCTGGCGGTGCAGCCCATGCGGCGCAGTGCCATCCTTGGTGGGCAGTTGTTGGCCCTGGCCGCAGCGTTGCTCTTGGCGCAGGCGATCGGGCTGGGTCTTCCCCTGCTGGTGCATTCGCCCACGGTGGCGGCGCTGGTGTTGTCCCTCTCGGGCTCGGCACTGGTGCTGGTTTTCGCCGCGCTGGGTGCGCTGATCGCTTTGAAGCAGCGGGAGAAGGCACGTGGGGTGGGCGTGGCACTGGCCATCTGGTTCCTCTTTGTGCTGGTGTACGATGCGCTGCTGATGTGGGGCATGTTCACGCTCAGCGACCATCCCATCGAGCCCTTCGTGGTGCCGCTGGCGGGTATCAACCCCATCGACCTGGCGCGCATCATGGTGATGCTGCAGGTGGACCTGGCCGCCATGATGGGCTACAGCGGCGCCATCTACAAGAACTTCTTCGGAAGTGTGGGCGGCACCATCGTGGCTGCGCTGATCCTCTCGCTGTGGGTCGCGGTCCCCGTTCTCTTCGCATTCCGTGTGTTCCGTCGGAAGGACCTTTGAACCAAGTGGTCATGAATAACCATCCTTCTCTATCCACCTTCCTGATCGGTCTGTCCATCCTTTTCTATGCCTGCGGTCCTGGCAAGGATGAGCAGCCTGTGGACGGCGCGCACAGCACGGATGCGGTAACGGCTGTACCGGACAGTGCATCGGGACCGCTGCTGGAACTGAACAACGGCGAACGCTGGGTGGTGAGCCCCCCGATGTTGGTGCCGATTCGACGCATGCAGCAGCGGATCGCTACTGCCATTGAGCCCGGCGCGGCCATCACCCTGGACCATGCCGTCCTGGCCGATAGCCTGTTCGTGGACCTCGATGCACTTGTGGCGGGATGCACCATGGAAGGCAAGGCGCATGAGGAACTGCACGATTGGTTGATGCCGCACATGCAATTGGTGCAGGACCTGGAGAAGACCACCGACACTGCGCAAGCGCGGACCATCCTGCAGCAGTTGGCCACATCCTCGGCGGAGTTCGATCGCTACTTCCAATAGGAAGCCACACAAATTCTTCGATCCGTGACGATCATCATGTGCGGATATCATGAACAGGATGAAATTGTCCCCTGTAAACCGAACCAACCGACCATGAAGATCCCGATGAAACAGAAATGGACACTGGGTGTCCTGTTGCTCCCCTTTCTCGTTGCCTGTGGCGGAGGGGCTTCGGAGCCTGCTGCCGATGCAGCCGCAACGACCAGTGAGCCCGGTGCCGGACAGAGCGCCGTGGTGGATGAGATGAGCACACCCACCGTGGTGGGCGTGGCATCGAAGTCTCCCGACCACAAGACGCTGGTGGCCGCCGTGCTGCATGTGAAGTACCAGGACGTGCTCTCCAACGCGGGGCCGTTCACCGTCTATGCGCCCACGGACGCCGCCTTCGCCGCGCTGCCTGAGGGAACGTTGGACAACCTGCTGAAGCCAGAGAACAAGGCGACGCTGGAGGACATCCTGGAGTACCACGTGGCACTGGGCGTGTTCAAGACCGAGAGCATGACCAACGGCCGCAGCGTGGGAATGGCCAACGGCGACAATGTGAAGTTCTCCGTGGCCGAGGACGGCACCCAGATGGTGAACGATGCCAAGGTGCTGGGTTCCGTGGCCGCAAGCAATGGCTTGGTGGTGGTCATCGACAAGGTGCTGCTGCCACCGGCCGAGTAAGGGTCCTCTGCCGGACCGATCGGAACGGATCGGACCGGAATTGGTGAAAGGCGACAAAGGCGTCCCATGGGCGCCTTTGTTGTGTCCGGATGTCCCATGTTTCAAAGGCACTTCCGGTGATACTCCCCTAGTGGTCCTAAGGCTTTCGCGGGAACTGATCATGGTGAGGTCATGCACGACCACTGGAGGTGATCGTCGCGCGGAAGCAAGCGGAGCCCGTTGACCGTCTCTTCACTCACTTGATGGACGGTATGCGATCGATCGGATGAGCACCCATTGACCCGGTCCAACGAGGGTCATCCCCGCTTACAGTTCGGCAGTGCAGTGGAGTTCCTGGTCTTCTTCAAACCTCCACCTCCATGGCCTCCACCACCTCCACGGTGGGCTCCATGCTCACCTCCGTGATCATGGAGTTGGAGATCAGGCAGGCGGCCTTGGTCTTTTCCAGGATGCGCTGCCCGCGTTCGCGGTCCTTCTCGTTACCGATGCGCAGCACTGGCTTGAGGCGGATGGCCGTCATGCGGAACTTGCCCTCCTCCTTGTCCAGGATCCCTTCCGCATCGCAGCGCAGTCCATCGTAGGCGAACTTGGAGAACTCAGCGATGGCCAGGAAAGTGGTCATGAAGCAGGAAACGGCCGCTGCCGTGTACAGGTGTTCCGGCGACCATTTCTCCGGGATACCTTCAGGGAACTGCGGCGGTGTGGCCACCTCGATGGAGCCCGGGATCTCCGGTGAGATGAGACGACCCTGGCGGCCTTGTTCCCAGATGACGGATACGTTGAAACTGTGTGCGCTCATGAAGGTGTTGGTGTTCGGTGATCGATCGGTCAAAGTTGTTCAACTACGCGTTTCAGCGCAGCACTGACCGCTGCGGCCACGGACGCGATGGCCGGGTTGCCCACGCCTTCCATCGCTGCCGAAGGGTCTATGGCGGCCACCTCATGTCGCCCGTCGGGAAGTTCCCGCAGGGTGACGTTGCAGGGTAGCATCGTACTGATGTGCGGCTCCAGTGTGATCACCTGGTCGGCGAAGCCCGGATTGCAGGCGCCAAGGATCAGGTGGGGCAGGTGGTCCTTGCCCAACTTCTGTTTCAGCGTGCCGGCAAGGTCGATCTCGGTCAACACGCCAAAGCCCTCTGCCTTCAAGGCAGCCACGGTCCTTTCCTTCAGGGCGTTCATATCGGTGTGGTCCACTATGCGACTGAAGGTGTAGGCCATGGTGCGGGTTGGTTTGTTATAGCGGATACAAATGTCCGATATCTGGACGACCACCAAGGTGATGGAGGTCACACGGCTCTGAATGTGTTTTGGCACGCCACGGATCGATGTGTGTTCAGAATGCGACCGCTTGGTCTGAGCTGTTCACAGTGCTCCCTTCTCCCCGTTGATCCAGCGCTGCATCATCACCCGTTCGGCAGGGCTCTCTTCGAAGGGGATGGCACCTGCGATGATGTTCAGGACGCGGTCCCAGAGGTTGGCCTTCTTGGAGGCATCCTCCTTGATCTGGTCCATCGCGGCCAGGTAGTCGCGCTCGTATTGGTCAGCTTCGGTAAGGGAGAAGCTGCGTGGGATGTGCTGGAGGATGGTGGCGGTTAGCGCTTCGGCCTCGTCCTTGCCGAGGTCGGCGATCATGCGGGCCTTGAGGTAGGCAGCACTGCACAGACCCTGCACGGCATCGAGGTTGGAGCGTACCACATTCCACAGGGTCTTCCAATCCTGGGCATTGGCGCCGTCGGTGGTTGCGAACGGAAGGTCGCTCATACGACGGAAGACATCCTCGGCCGCATGGAGCCGGGTCTGCATGCCGTTCCAATCCATGGCCGGTTCGATGGGGCCGCCCTGTGCGAGGGCTGTCTTGGCCTGTTCCAGTTGCGCAACGACGCCCTTCATGTGGTCGCGCAGAGCTGCCAGCAGGGTGTTGAACTCGCCCTGGAAGGCGCTGTCGCCATACTGTTCGGCGAGGCTTTCGGCCTGCTGTAGTTGCTTGTTCACGCTGCCTTGGATGGTGGCGATCAGTTGCCAGTCGGTGCTGATAGCCTCCACCAGGTGGCGCAGCTTGATGGCGGAACGGAGCTTCGGGTTGATGGTCGTTGTGTTCATGGGGTTCACGTGTTTGTTGGCGCTTGTGCACCGGTTCATGCAGGGGTATTGGGCAGTTCCGCCTTGTTGCGGAAGGTCCGTTGCCACCAAGAGGCCAGGCGTTCGCGACCGCTTTCAGCGATGTGGTAGACCACGGGCACCAGGAACACGGTGAGCAGCATCGAACTGGTGAGGCCGCCGATCAGCGCCCAGGCCAGTCCGTTCTTCCATTCGCTGCCCGTGCCGGAGGCCAGCGCGATGGGGAGCATACCTAAGGCCATGGCGATGGTGGTCATGATGATGGGCCGCAACCGCGTGCGCCCGGCCTCCACCAATGCTTCCAGGCGGGGCATGCCCTCGGCGATCAGCTGGTTCGTTCGGTCCACGATGAGGATGGCGTTCTTGGACACCAGTCCCAGCAGCATGATGAGGCCCAGCAACGTGAAGAGGCTGAGGGTGGAGAGGGTGAGGTTCAGGGCGAGGAAGGCGCCGATCACCGCCACAGGGATGCTGAAGAGCACCACGAAGGGGTGGAGGAAGCTGTCGTAGAGCGCCACCATCACCAGGTACACGAGGATGAAGGAGATCAGCAGCGCCCCACCAAGTGCGCCGAAGCTGTCGTTCTGTCGTTTCACGTCGCTCCCCCAGGTCATGCGCACCCCCGCAGGCAGTGGGTTCTTCGCCAGGTAGGCCACCACATCGTCCGCCACGCTGCCCGATCCACGGCCCAACGCATCGGCGGTGAGTGTCACGGCGCTCATGCGGTCCATGCGTTCCACAAGGGAGGGTGGCGCGTGGCGTTCCACGGTGGCGAACTGGCCCAAGCGCACAGGTAGGCCTGCACCGTTGATGACCACGAACCGCTCCAGGTCCACGGCATCGCGGCGCTGCTGATCGTCCAGGCGCACCCGGATGGTGTATTCGGTGCCGTCCTCGTATAGCCGTGCATCGTCGTTGCCGGCCAGTGCGTTGCGCAGGGTTGCCCCCACGGCTGAGGTGTTCAGGCCCAGTCGTGCCATGCGATCACGGTCCAGCAGCACGCGCAGTTCGGGTGCACCGCGCTCGGTGCTCAGGCGCACGTTGTTCGCTCCGGGGATGCCCGCGAGGGTGTCCTTTAGCAGCAGGGCGGTCCGTTCCAACTCGGCAACGTTAGGACCGCTCAGGGTGATCTCCACGGGTGCGCTGCGGGGCACCAGACCGATGGTGGACATGGTGATGTCGATGGCCGCGAAGCGCTCCTGCAGATCACGCCGCGCCTGCATCATGTACGCTTCGGT